>OBLU010003596.1_pt1 | contig 14036 bp, 13 predicted proteins | sample 1518681 | NCBI WGS metagenome assembly OBLU01 (sample SAMEA3539304, study PRJEB22396) | soil metagenome | biome: tundra; feature: field; material: soil | place: USA | collected 2010-05 | depth 0.15 m
CGGCGCTGGCGCTTCCCCCCCAGCTCAGCCCATACAACGCGACGGCGATCAAGAGCCCGCCGAGCGCGCTCGCGAGAGCGATCCGACGGCGGGGCGGATTCAGGGACATGGTTCTCCTCCTCCAGGTAGGCCGGTCGCGACGATCGGCCAGCCGGGTGGCCTCCCGGCAGTGTTCATAAAGGTAGCGCGACATCTATCCGCGTGTGGCGACGCCCAAACACCACAGGCTCCGGCTCGTCTGGTTTGGGGCGCCAGCGGGTTGTGGAGGTCAATTGCAGTCATGCCGCGTGCGCTTCAGACACCGACGGTGCCGCCGTCCACGGTGACCACGCTCCCCGTGGCAGACGTCCCGGTCATGCAGGGGGTAGGCGGCGCTGCGGTTCGCGGCGTCTTTGGCGGGGTCAGCACGGTGCGCAGAAGGCGCGAGTCGAAGCGACGTCGACTCGCGTCCCGCGGCTCGGTCAGTAGTTGAAGTAGTGGCCTTGTTCGATGTCCGGGATTAGTGCAGGCCCCTCCGGTGTGCCTGAAGCAATCCGCGGCCGGCTGACGCCGGGGCGTCCGGACTCGGAGCGATGGGTTCGAGGTTCCCCGGCTGTTGGCGGTCTACTCTCTGTGTCGATAGGGCCAACGGGAGAGGAACGAGCCATGAGCTTGCCGGAGATCGTCAGCCGCGACAGTTGGATTCACGCTCGTGTCGCCCTTCTTGAACGCGAGAAGGCTCTGACGAAGGAGCGTGACGAGCTCGCTGCGGAGCGCCGCCAACTGCCGATGGTCGAGGTCACTGCGGACTACCGGTTCACCGCGGCCGACGCCAGCTCACGGACACTGCTCGCCCTGTTCGAGGGCCGCCATCAGTTGATCGTCGATCACTACATGTTCGATCCCGACTGGGAGGACGGCTGCATGAGCTGCGCTGGCCGGGTCGACCAGTACGGGAACACGGCCCACCTGCACGAACGCGACACGACGATCGCCGTCGTCTCCCGCGCGCCGATCGAAAAGATCGAGCGGTGGAAGCAAAAGATGGGCTGGACGTTCCCGTGGTACTCGAGTTACGGCAGTCGATTCAACTTCGACTACGGCGTGTCGTTCGACGACACCATCAGCGATCCCCATTACAACTACCGTCCCGTCGCCGCGATCGTCGAGGCGCACGGCTTGGCCGAACTCCCGACGGAGCTACACGGGACCAGCGTGTTCCTTCGCGTCGACGATCGCGTCTTTCACACCTACTCGACCTACGGCCGCGGCACTGAGCAGGTGGGCGGCACGCACTACTACCTCGACATGACGGCCCTCGGCCGCCAGGAGGATTGGGAGGAGCCCAAGGGCCGCGCCGAGTCGCTCAGGCCGCGCGCCGACCAGAAGGGAGCGGGGGCCGCGTCAGGTGTCAGCTAACTTCGCAGCACGTCGGCCCGTCGCCGGAGCGAAGGATCTCGCGATCGTGGAGCCGCGCGGGCTCGATGCGGAGCTGGACGGCTATGCCTGGATCCCGCGGATGCTCGACAAGGCCCGAGCAACGCTGGCAGGCACCAACGGGTCCTACCTGTTTGGCTGCCCCGTCGACCACACATGCATGGCACGCCTCGGCGTGTCGCCGGAGCTCGTACTCGAGCTGGCCGGGCGATATCCCGACGACACCGAATGGCTGAGCGCGATGCGCGAACACGGCATCCCGCCGGCCACTGAGACGTGGTTCGACGGCCGGGCCGTGGAGGACGAGCTGCAGGGACCGGGATGGTATCTGCGAGTAACGCGGGTCGAGGCCGCGCCGGCGAGCGAGGCCGGCGCCGCGATCAACGTCGCGCCAGGGGCGCAGACGCGGCCCGTGGTCTCGGTTGCCGGAGAGGTCGTGACAGTGAGCGAGGGCGAGGTCACGTTCTTCCTCGGCGAGCACCAGGCCCGGATCGTCCGCGCCGGCGAGACAGTCTGGATCCCCGCCGGAATCAAGTGGTGGCTCCATAACCACGGCGTCAAGCCGGCCGCGATGACACAGGTCACCCAGTCCTGACCCGCCCGAGCCGAGCCGAGCCGAGAGTTTACGCGCGGTGGAGCATCACCCGCCTCTCAGTTGCCGCTCCGAGATGCGCTTCGCGTGAGCTCGGCCCATGCGGATGCGAAGGGAGGGCGCCCGCGCCAGGCGACTCACGGGTCCTGCACATCGCCGATACCGGTCGCGCCGGTCATCGCTGGCACGACGCCCGCAGGTCGTCCCGAGCGGGCGCCTTGGCTGGAGTCTTGGCGCGCTCGTGTGGATGTCGAAGCGGTTGTTTGGGCACCGGGCCTTGGAAGCTTCGCGGCTGGCTCTAGGTTGCGAGGGTGCGGTTGAAGCGTCGGAGTGCGAGTGGTACGCAGATCGCGATGAGGAGTAGGCACCAGATGAGCATGGCGATTTCGGGGTGGTCGAGCTGCCAGGAGCCGCTGCTGTGGTAGCCGGGGGTGGTGAGCGTGCGGACGGTGGCGACCACTGCTGAGATCGGGTCCCAGTCGGCGATGGCGCGCGGGATGGGGTCCATGCCCGCGATCGGTACGAACACGCCGGCGATGAAGCTGAGCGGCATGATGATGATGAAGCCGACGCCCTGGGCGGCGTCGGGCGATCGCACGAGCATTCCGAAGAGGACGCCGCACCAGGTGAACGCGATCAGGCCGAGGAGCATCAGACCGGCCAGCTCGAGGCCGTGCGCGATGGTCAGGTGCGGGTTCCATCCGAGCGCGAGGCCGAATCCGACCGCGATCGCGAGGCCGAGTACCTGCTCGCAGGCTTGGCCGACGACCTCGCCGGTGATGATCGATAGGCGGCTGATGGGCATGGAGCGGAAGCGGTCGATCACTCCTTCGGCCATGTCGGATGAGGTCGCGACGCCGGCGCCGATGACTCCGAAGGCGAGTGACTGGGCGATGATTCCGGGGAAGAGGTAGTCCTTGTAGGTGATTCCGGGGACGTGGATCGCGGAGCCGAAGACGTAGAGGAAGAGCAGGATGAAGACGATCGGCTGGATCGTCACGTCGAGCAGCCGTTCGGGGACGCGCGGGATCGCGCGGAGGCTTCTTCCGGCGAGCAGCAGCGTGTCGCGCGCGAACTCGAGCGGTCCGCCGCGGGGACGGCGGGTGGTCGCGGTCGCGCTCATGCCGTTGCCTCCTGATGTTCTGGCTCCGCGGCGCCGGCGGGGTGGCCGGTGAGCGCGAGGAATGCGTCGTCGAGTGTCGGTCGGCGTAGCGCGATCTCATCGGCGCTGATCCCCGAGGCATCGACGATGCCGGCAACGCGAGCGAGATCGCCAGCCTCACCGGGGGCGAGGATCGAGATCGTGCGTTGTTCGCGCAGCAGGCTGACGGTGAACTGCTCTTGCAGGATCACGGCGAGGTTCTCGAGGGCGCCGCTGTCGGCGGCTATTACATCGACGCGCTGCTGGCCGACCTGCGCCTTGAGCTCGGCGGGGGTTCCGGACGCGACCGACCGTCCGTGGTCGATCAGGACGGCCCGGTCCGCGAGCGCGTCGGCCTCCTCGAGGTATTGCGTCGTCAACAGCAGCGTCACGCCCTCGCCGACCAGCTCGCGGATTGTTGTCCACACGACCTGGCGGCTGCGCGGATCGAGGCCCGTGGTCGGCTCGTCGAGGACCAGGACGTAGGGGCGGTCGATCAGGCTGGCGGCCAGGTCGACGCGGCGGCGCTCGCCGCCGGAGAGGTTCTTGACGATGCGGTCGCGGAAGTCCGCCACGTCGAGGCGTTCGATCAGCTCGTCGGCGATCTCGCGGGCCGCTGCGAGCGGGCGGTCGCGCAGGCGGGCCATCAGGATCAGGTTTTCCCGGGCTGTCAGGTTCTTGTCCAGCGCCGCGAACTGCCCGGTGAGCGAGATCAGCTCCCGCACCCGCCCGGCCTCGCGTACGACATCGTGGCCGGCCACCCGGGCGGTCCCGCCGTCAGGGGCGAGAAGCGTGGCCAGCATCCGCACGACGGTCGTCTTACCGGCGCCGTTGGGTCCCAGCAGCGCCACGACCGTGCCCACCTCGACCTCGAAGTCGAGGCTGTCAACCGCAACGAACTCGCCGAAGCGCTTCGTCAGGCCCCGCGTTTCGATCGCCACATCAGTCATTACCAGTAAACATACGGATGCTGAAAGAATTCGTCAAGTGAACTCTCCTGCTATCCTGTTCAGGAGGACGAGGGACATGGCCGAATCTGACGCGACTATCGACAGCAAACACCGGTCGCCGCCGGCCGATGAGGAGTTGGTCGACGTCGCGTTCGGCGACGCGATCCTCGACCGCCTGATCGCCGACGAGCTCGGTGAGCGGATCGCCGACGCCATGCGTGTCGTGCGCCGCACGGAGGAGGCGCGGCATCGCCGCGCACACCCGCAGGAGGGCCTGCGCGAGCGCAAGCGCCGCCTCACCCGCCAGCTGATCTCCGACGTCGCGACCACCATGTTCGCGATTCGCGGCTTCGACGACGTAACGGTCTCCGAGGTCGCAGACCGCGTGGGCGTGTCGGAGAAGACGATCTACAACTACTTCTCCACCAAGGAAGCACTTGTCCTCGACATGGCGGACGAGTCGCTCGATCGCCTGACTCGCACGCTTCGCGAACGCCGCCCCGGCGAGTCGTTGACCGCCGCCGTGCTGCGCGCGCTCGAGACCGATATGGGCGCCTTCGATGACGCGCCAGACGAGTTGATCGAGTTTGTCCCCCGGTTCGCCCAGATGATCGACGGCACGCCCACGCTGCGGGCGGCGTGGCTCGAGTTGCACGATCGTGTCGCGAAGGTCGTCCGCGACGAGATCGCCGCCCAGGCCGAGATCGACCCCACCGACCCCGAACCCATGATCGCCGGACGAGCCCTCGCAGGGCTGGTCGACGTTGCCTTCGAGTCCCGCGTCCGCCACATCACCGCCGGGCTGCGTGGCCAGGCCCTGCGCAACGCTGTCAATGCCGACCTCGAACGCGCCGCCCGACTACTCGACGTCGGCCTCTGGTCGCTCAACCTGCTCGCACGAGGAGCCAAGGCTAAGCGCCAAGCACTCGAAGCCGTGACCGCCGCAGACCAAGCGAGAGCACAGGTCGTCAAAGCACTCAAACAAGCCCGTGCCGCGTGGAGCGAGGTCCACCGGCACGCATGACCGCCCCCCGGCAGCATCGCCGAGACGGCACCGCCGCGCCACGGCAAATGAGACGCAGCGACGCTCACGTCGCCGCCACGAATGCTGCTAGCCGAATGCGGGAGCGATTCGACGACCGGGCGAACTCTGCAGATCGCCCCAGGCGTAAGCGTCGCACGTCGTGTCGAGACGCTCGTGTAGACGCGAAAGCAGTCACGTGGAGCGGCGATCGCGAAAAGCCGCTGTGAGCTGCTGTGGTGCTCGTCCTCCTGGGCGACGGTGGCGTCGGTTCTTAGCCGCCGGAGTCGTAGTGGGGGAGTGACCTTACGAAGCCGGCGGCAGGGTCGGGGTCGCGCTGCTCGCTCGCATCGTGCTGGTGGATGGCGGAGTACAAGGATCTCAAGCTCCTTGTACTCGCTCGAGCGCAGTCACAGCGCGAGCAGCCCAAACACCCTACGCGTGGGGTTCGAACCTACCGGGCGGCGCACCAGAGTGTCGTCCGGGCCGGATCGCGGGCTCGACACTGGTCCGTTTTCAGCGATGAGTGGATATGGCTCCTCCTTCACTGACAGTTATGCCCTGGCCACGTCTCGCTAGATCCCCGCAAGCGCTGGCCGACCCGGGCGCCCCTCGCCGGACGCGGAGCGGTGCGATCAGAACAACGGGCGCAGCGCCGCGTAAAGATCGCGGTAGCGCTGGTGGACGGCGGCGTAAACCGCCTGGCGATCGGGATCGGGGAGGACCGGCTCCCGCCGCGGCCCGGCCATCTGGGCGACGGCGGTGTGCACGTCTGGGTGCAGACCCGCCCCGACCGCGGCGAGCATGGCTGCGCCGCGGGCTGTGGTCTCGACGTCCTCGGGCCTGGTCACCGGCAGGCCCGTGACGTCCGCGCGAATGCTGAGCAGCAGATCGCCGCGCGCGCCGCCACCGACGCAGACCAGGTCAGTCGGCGTGAGGCCGGCCGTGCTCATCGCGTCCAGCACGTCCCGGAGCGCGAACGCGTTTCCCTCCAGCAGCGCGCGGACCAGATGCGAGCGGCCGTGGGCTGCGGTCAGGCCAAACCACGCGGCGCGCGCGTGCGGGTTCCATTCGGGCGCGGTTGCGCCGGCCAGGGCTGGCACCCAGAGCACGCCGCCAGCGCCGGCGGGCACCGTGGCCGCCGCGTCGTTCAGGAGCTCGTAGACATCCGCCCCGGTCGCCGTGGCACGGGCCACCTCGACCGATCCGAGCTCGTCGCGAAACCAACGATATGCGCCGCCGGAAAGCCATCCCGGGTTCTCCAGCAGCCAGCCGTCCGGGCTCGCGTGAGGGTGCACCTCGGTGACGCAGCCGGGATCGAACGCCGGCTCGGAGACCACGGCGCACACCGGCTCGGCGGTTCCCATCACGTCGCATACCGTCCCGGGCTCGATCACTCCCGCTCCGAGGGTGGCGGCCATCTCGTCGCCGCAGCCGAGCACCACCAGCGTGGAGCCGTCGAGACCGGCGGCGTTGCGCAGCCACGGCGCCACCGGCCCAAGGACCTGGTGAGCAGGCCGGATCGGCGGGAGTTTTTCCATCTCCACGCCGAAGGCGGCGCAGACCTCCTCGGACCAGCCGCGGGTGCGGATGTCGAACAGCATCGATGAGGACGCGTTCGAGGGATCCACGGCCAGCTCGCCGGCAGCCTGCCAGGCGATGAACGAACCAGGCAGCAGGAACCAGCGCGCGGCGTCGTGCTCGTGGGACCGGTGCCGGCGGAGCCATGAGATCTTCGCGGCGACGTGGCCGGGATCGAGGTTGCAGCCGGTGAGCTCGCGCAGCCGCGCGGGCTCGAGTTCCTCCGCGGCCCGCTCGCATTCCGCCGTTGCTCGCCGGTCCATCCAGATCAGCGCGGGCCCGGTGGGTGAGCCGTCGGCACCGGCCGCCACGAGCCCGTCGAGCTGCGATCCGAACGCCACGGCTCGCAGCGGGCGCCCGTCCACTGACCGGCGCACCTCGTCGAGGGCGCGCGCGACCGCGCCGAGCCATTCCCCCGGATCCTGCTCGGCCCAACCAGGCTCGGGAAAGGACAGGGCGTGGGGTACGTAACTCGTGGCGACGTTGGTGCCGTCGGCGGCGATCGCCTGGGCGCAGGTACCCTGCGATCCGACGTCGACTCCGACCACCAGTTCGTCGCTCACGCGTGATCCACGCCGGCGTCGCCAGGACCGCGGCGGTACACGCTGATATCGAACGCGCTCGCCAGATGATGCTCGCGAGACACCAGCGCCACCACGCCGTCGGCGGTGCTGTCGACCTGGAACAGGGTCAGCAACAGCGTGCCCGGGGGAACGTTCAGACGCTTACGGATCTCGCCGACCGCGACCGTGGGGTACATCGAGGCCACGCCGTGATGGATCGAGTGTCCGCGGTCTGCGAGCGCGACGTAGATCGAGCCACCGGGCAGCTCCAAGAGCGTGGCCGGGTCGAGCACCTCGCAGCGGCACCAGTCAGTCGTATCGACCACCGGCCGCTCGCCAGCCGTCCGCACGCGACGCAGCACGCTGACGGGCGAGCCGGTCGCGATCCCGAAGGCCTCGGCAACGTCGGAAGGCGCCGGCTCGACGGCCGAGCGCCCCAACAGCGTGCCCGGCTCGTGGCCGGTGGCGTCGATCATCGCCGAGACGCTGAAGTTGCGACTGAGGTCGTTGCGCAGCAGCGGCTTGTGGGTGACGTATGTGCCCGAACCGTGTTGCCGTCGCAGCAGCCCATCCTCCTCGAGCAACGTGATCGCCGCCCGCAGCGAACTTCGCGACACGCCGAGATCCCGTGCCAAGGTGGGCTCGCTGGGGAGCTGGGCGCCGGCTCGGAGCTCTCCCGCCTGCACTCGCGCACGCAGGTTCTCAGCGATGAGATGGCGAAGAGACCGGCGAGCGGTCCTGCTTCTCAGGTGATCGTTCTCTCTGTCCATGGCCTGACAGCGGCTGCCCGAAGAAGAGGTCGGTCAGGGCCTCACGACGATCTTCAGCACCTCACCGGCTCTGATGCGCGCGAACGCGTCCGGCGCCCCGTCGAGGTCGACCACGTCGGAGATGACGCGCCGCAGGCCGCCGATGTCAGCCGCGAGCATGTCGAGCGCGTGCACCTGATCTCGGTGACGCGAGGCATAGGAGCCGTGCACCTGGACCTCCCCGTAATGCAGGATGTTGGAGGGGAAACGGATGTGGGTCGTGCCCTTGGGCAGCCCGCCGAAGAAGAGTACGCGCCCGCGCGGAGCCGCCATCTCCATGGCCTGCTCCTGGGCCTCGCCGCTCGAACAGGCGACGATCACCACGTCGGCGCCGATCTGCTCGGTGGCCCCGCGCACGGCGGCGGTGCCATCCGTGTTCGACACGTCCACGTAGCTCATTCGCTCGTCGCCGAGGATCTCGCGGGCGAGCTCGAGCCGGTCCGCCGCGGCCTCCAGCAGGAGCACATGGCCCGCTCCCTCCAGCCGCGAGATCGCCGCATGAGCAGTACCGACGGGCCCGGCGCCGATCACCGCGACGGTGTCGTCGAGACCGACCCCGATGTCCTTGTGTCCGCAGATCGCATCTGACAGCGGATCGGCGAACGTCGCCTCCTCGTCGGACAGCCCGTCTGGGATCAAGAACAGGTTCTTGAGCGCGATCTCAGGGATCGCCACCAGCTCGGTATAGGCACCCTGGTAGTCGAACCCCATCAGCCCGCCGTTGACGCACAGGTGCTCGTTTGCGCTTCGGCACAGCCGGCAGCGCCCGCACCACAGGGTCGAGATGCAGTGCACGTGGTCACCGACCGTGATCCCGGCGAGCGCGATCTCGCCGGCGGCCGCGGAGCCGATCTCGATCAGCTCTCCGCTGATCTCGTGGCCGAGCACCCAGGGCGGCGAGATCCGGCGATCGCCGTTGAAGAAGGTGCGCACGTCGGTGCCGCAAATGCCGCAGGCAGTGACGCGCAGGAGGACGCCATCCACCGGGCAACTCGCGTCCTCAACCTCGCCCACCCTCATCGCCCCTGGGCCATCCCAGATTGCCGCACGCATGCTTTCTCCCTCCTTCTAAAACTCCAAAAAAGTTTTGTTGCGTCCGGTCCCGCGGACGCTAAGATACCCGAGTTGTCCGACAACTTGGGGTGGCTTTTGACTGAGTTCATCTTCATGTTGACCCGCGACGACCGCACGATCGCAGATGCGCGTGAGGTCTACGGATCGGTGGCTCAAACCGGCATCCGCCACGTGGGTTGTAAGGATCTCGGCCTCCCGCGTGACGAGCTGGCGGGACTGATGGAGGACATCCGGGCCAACGGGCACACGAGCTACCTCGAGGTCGTCTCCGAGACCGACGAGGCAACGCTTGAATCAGCGCGTGTGGCCTCCGAGATCGGTCCGGACTACCTGATCGGTGGCACGCTGATCGAGCCCGTGCAGGAGATCATCGCCGGGTCGCCGGTGCGCTTCTTTCCCTATGTCGGGAAGGTAGTGGATTATCCGTGCCTGCTGCGCGGGACGATCGAGGAGATTGCGCAAGACGCCCGGCGCGCCGAGGAGCTCGGCGTGGACGGGATCAACCTTCTCGCCTACCGCTACGACGGAGACGTCGAAGCTCTCGTCGACGCGGTGGTGAAAGCCACATCGCTGCCGGTGATCGCCGCGGGCTCGGTTGACTCCGCGGCGCGGATCCGAGCCCTGGCCGACCGGGGTGTGTGGGCGTTCACGATCGGCACGGCCGCGCTCGACGGGAAGCTTGTGTCTGACGCACCGTTGGAGGGACAGCTTGGCTACATCCTGGACGCCGCGAGCGGGGTGAGGTCGTGAATTCCGGGTGTATTGCGCAACGGAACGACATACGAGGTGAGCAATGACCGCTGACGAGCGCCGCTTACGTGACGATCTCGCAACCCTGGCCACGACCACGCAGGGACGCCGGCTGCTACAGCTGGGGCTCCGCGGCATCGAGCGCGGCGAGCGGGGCGTGACCGCAGGCTGCTGGACCAAGCGCGGGAGCGCGGGCTGCCTGTTCCAGCACGCGTACTGGGAGGCGGTCCGAGAGGGCATCTTCGCCGACGCGGGCCGGCCTGGCGACTGGATCGGCAACTTCGTCGGTCCTCACGACTACGGCATCGTGATCCGGGCGATCGAGTCGTTTGATCGGCTGGCGCGATTCACCTACGCGGATGTCGAGCCGCGCGCGCTTCTGCCTGACCGGGCGCGCATCAGGCAGTCCGAATGGAACGCCGCGGTCGCGCAGTTGCTCGTAGAGACCCTCGGCGAGACGTCAGCCGAGCCGCTGACCGAAACGCGTCGGGTGCCCGCGGGCGTGTAGCTCCGCTTCAACAAACCCAGCCCGAAATCGAGGAGAGCTGACGTGAGCACAGAGGGTGGAGTCACCGAGACGCATCACGAGGGAATGCTGCCCGTGGTCGAGAGCGTGGACGTCACCGACCGCAAGGACATTCACAAGCTCCGGCCTGGAGCCGTCGGCCTGGTCGGTGTGCTGTTCCTGACGGTGACGGGTTCGGCGCCGATCTCGGCGATGCTGTTCAACACGCCGATCGCGGTTGGCTTCGGTAACGGTATCGGCGCTCCGGCCGGGTTCCTGTTCGCGACCGTGGTGCTCGTGATCTTCAGCGTCGGCTACGTCGCCATGGCGCGCAAGGTTACGACGGCGGGCGGTTTCTACAGCTTCATCAGTCACGGGCTGAACCGTGAGCTCGGGATGGCCAGCGGGTTTGCCATGGTCGCCGCCTATAGCGTGTTCGAGGTCTCGCTCGTCGGGGGGTTCGCCTATTTCGCGCAACTGAAGGCGGCCCGTTACGGCGTGCACATAGAGTGGTACTGGTTCGGCTTCGCCATGATCGCTCTGATCGCGGTGCTCGCGTACTTCGACGTTCGCGTCTCCGCGCGCATCCTGGGCATCACGCTGCTGTGCGAGATCGTCACGCTGGTGGCCTTCGACCTCGTCATATTCACTTCTGCCAGCGGAAACGTCTCCTTCAACGCGATCAATCCTGTGAACGCCTTCAAGGCATTCCCGGCCGGCAAATCCGCCGGGACCGCGCTCGCCGCCGGAGCCGCCGGGATCGGCATCTTCTTCGCCTTCTGGTCATGGGTGGGGTTCGAGATGGCACCCAACTACGGCGAGGAGTCCACGAATCCCAAGAAGAACGTGCCCCGCGCCCTGTACATCTCGGTGATCGGTCTCGGCATCTTCTACACGCTCACGTCGTGGGCCGGCATCAGCGGCTACCACTCGATCGGTGGGGCGGCCAACGTGGCCCAGAACAACTCCGCCAACTTCTACTTCCTCCCCGCGCAGCACTATGGGGGCCTGTTCCTGAAGGACTGCCTGAGCTGGTTCATCATCACCGGCTCTTTCGCCTGCGGGATGGCGTTCCACAACACCACCGCCCGCTACATGTACGCGCTCGGCCGCGAGGGCGTGCTGCCGCGAAGGCTGGGCCGCACCCACGTCAAGCACCGGAGTCCGCATATCGCATCCACGACGCAGTCAGTGGTCGCGGCGGTGATTCTGCTCGCCTTCGCTCTATTCGCGCCGGTCAGCTCAAAACTGGGGGCAGGGGACTCCGTCGGCTACCTGCAGGTTTACGGGCTGATGGCGGTGATGGGCGTCGTGTCGATCCTCGCCATCCAGGCACTGGTGTCGCTGGCGATCTTCAACTACTTCCGCACGCATCACAAGGCCGATCACCATTGGTGGACGACGATCACCGCTCCGATCCTGGCGGTGATCAGCCAGGCGATCGTGCTGTACCTGGCGATCAGCAACCTGAACTTCCTCGGCTCCGGCTACGGCTACGCCAAGTGGCTGTGCTGGGGTGATCTCGCGATCTTCCTGGGAGGACTCGCCTACGCCTTCTACCTCAAGTTCAATAACCGCGCAAAGTACGAGACCATCGGCCGCATGATCAACCAGGGACTCGATCAGGTCTGAGCCTCAGGTGAAGCTCGGGACGCGGCCGGATCCCACCGCGCGGTCGGGCAGGAGTTCGCTCGTGCCCGACCGCTCTCACCCGGAAAGAGGAAGAGTGTCTGGCTTCGGTGTCAAACGAAGGGCGGAGGCGAGGGTATTCCAGGAGGGACTCGAGACCTGCCGGGAGTACTTCGCCACGGGAAAGATCACGGTGGGATCGTCCGCGCTCGAACCGGGCGAGACCGGGGCGGTAGATCCTGGTCACCCGCAATCCGAAGAGGTGTTCTTCGTCCAGCGCGGTCGCGTACGTCTGCGTGATCCCTCAAGCGATGCGTTCGTCGATCTGGACGAGGGAGATGCCGCGCTCATACCCGAGGGCGTCCCCCACGAGCTGACGAACATCGGGCAGACGCCCGCGCTGGTCACCTGGAGCGCGGCTCCGAGCCCAGCCTGACAGATGCAGCTGCTGCTCGCCGCTGACCTCGGCACGACCGCGGTCAAGGCCATGGTGATCCGAGCCGATGGCGTGGTGCTCGCCGAGGCCTCCCAGGAGGTTGCGTTGCAATATCCCGAGCCCAGCTTCGTCGAACTTCCGCTCGACACCTACTGGCGCGCGTTCGCGGCCGCAGTTCGCCGATGCACCACCGGGCTCGCGAAGGACGCCTCGCAGATTGCGGCAATCGGGCTCTCCGTCCAGGGTGAGACGCTCGTTCCCTGCGCAGCCGACGGTTCCCCGCTGATGAACGCGATCGTCTGGCTGGACAACCGCGCCGCCGACGAGGCCCGAAGCCTTCGGGACGAGTTCGGCGACGAGGAGTGCTACGCCCGCACCGGACAGGTCAGCTTCGTCCCCACGTGGCCCGCAGCAAAGCTGCTCTGGCTTCGCCGGCACCGGGCAGACGTGTTTCGGGCAACCGCGACCTTCGCCCTGCTGGAGGACTTCTTCCTTCACCGGTTGACGGGCAGGTTCGCGTGCGAGCCATCCCTGACCTGCTCCACCGCCTACTGGGACATCACGAAGCAGAGATGGTGGGACGAGATGCTTGGCTTCATCGGCATATCTGCCGAGCAGCTCCCGCCGGTCCGTCAAAGCGGCGAGCTGCTCGCACCGCTCCTGGGGCCGGTCGCGGACGAGCTCGGACTGTCGCGGGATGTCGCCGTCTGCGTCGGGGCCCTCGATCAGGCGTGCGCAGCATTCGGCGCGGGGAACATCTCGGAGGGCACCGTCTCCGAGAACACCGGAGCCGCGCTGGCGATCTGCGCCACCGTTGACGCTCCGAGGTTCGACGGCGAGCGACGGATGCCCCTCCACGTGCATGCGGTCCCCGGGAAGTACATGCTGCATACCTTCTCGACTGGCGGCGTGGTGCTGCGCTGGTTCCGGGACACGTTCTGTCGCGAGGAGATCGCGGTCGCTGAGCGCCTGGGGCTCGATGGCTACGAACTGCTGGGACGCCAGGCCGAGACCGTGGCTCCAGGTTGCGAGGGGTTGACCATGCTTCCCCACCTCCAGGGCGCGATGGCCCCGGAGGACAATCCAGACGCGACCGGCGTGTTCTATGGAGTGACGCTTCGGCATTCAAAGCCGCACTTCATTCGCAGCATCATGGAGGCGGTCAGCTGCGCGATCCGCCGAAACCTGGAAGTGATCGAGGACATGGGCATCGGGGTGGCCGAGCTGCGCTGCACCGGTGGCGGCGCCAGCAGCGCCCTGTGGTGCCAGATCAAGAGCGACCTCACCCATCGCCCGCTCCGCACGCTGCGCATCTCCCAGGCAGGCTGCGTCGGCGCGGCGGCATTGGCCGGGATCGGGTCAGGACTGTTCGCCGACGCGCAGGACGCGGTGCTGCGGCTCGTGCATGACAATCGCGTCTATCGGCCCGACGCGTCGGCCGCCCCGGCGTACGACGCGGCCTACGATCGCTATGCCGGCCTCTACGAGAGCCTCGTGCCCCGCTTCTCCGCCGACGCCAGGCCGCCCTCCGCCTGACGCCGATCCGCGAGCGTGGCGCCGAAGGCGGCC
>OBLU010003598.1_pt1 | contig 14032 bp, 13 predicted proteins | sample 1518681 | NCBI WGS metagenome assembly OBLU01 (sample SAMEA3539304, study PRJEB22396) | soil metagenome | biome: tundra; feature: field; material: soil | place: USA | collected 2010-05 | depth 0.15 m
CGCGCCCGCCTCCAAGTCTGCCGCGACCACCTATGAATTCAGCCCGGGCGAGACGCTGCGCACGCCCGCGTTCTACTTCATGTGGGTTGCCTACGCGCTGGGGACCTCGGCTGGACTGATGGTGATCAGCCAACTGGTGCCATTTGGCAAGAGCGTGGGCATTCCCAGCGCTTCGCTGATCACGATGAGCTTGGTCGTGGCCGCAACTGGCAACGCCTTGGGCCGCATCCTGTCCGGCTGGATGTCGGATGCAATCGGCCGACTGAACGTGCTGCGACTTATGATCGCCGTCTCGATGATTGCCATGCCCATTCTCTACCAGGTGGGCAGCAATGTGACGCTACTCTACATAGTCGTGTTCATCGTGTACTGGTGCTACGGTACGCAGCTTTCGGTGAATGGCGCGACGGCATCGGATTTCTGGGGCACCAAGAACGCCGGCATCAACTACGGAATGCTGTTCACCGCATGGGGCGTGGCTGGCATCATTGGTCCCAGGATCGGCGGGGTGCTGTTCGACAAGTACAAGAACTACCAGATGGCCTTCTACTGGGCGGCGGGTCTGGCGTTAGTTGCCCTCCTCTGCGAGCTGGCGGCCAGACGCCCGGTCGCGCCGGAAGGCGTGGCCGGAAGGAAGTCGGTGGCAGCCTAGCTTCCGGAAGACTCTCCGGAAGACTCTGCGGTCCGGAACAGGATGTTTCATCATTACGGGACTTGGGGTGTGAGGGCGCTTTCAGCCGCGAGCGCTCACGCGCCCCCAGGGCCCGGCGGAAAAACTCGGGTTTTGACTTTGCTTTGAAGGGGCGCGTCTTCAGCCGCGCCGTAGCGCCGCAAAATCAATGGCGGCTTTACGGCTGCGGAAAAACTCAGGTTTCGTATCAGGGTATCGCTTCAGCGATACCGCAAGTTCTTCCGAAACAGACGCCCCTTTAGGGGCTGGCCATCGACATCTGACTTTTTCCGCAGCCTCTTTAGCCGCCGACAGCGACTGCGGCGCGCTACAGTAGGGATCTATTTCGTTGCCTCGATTTTCCCCGACATTTCCAAATCCACATTTACCACCGGCTTCACTCTTAACAGGAAATTGCTCGGGTTTTTGATTCGCCACTTCACGTACGGCACCTCGAATTTGCTGGTTCCCCTCCAGCGATCTCCCATCAACTCCGCGTGAACCAGCGCGGTGAGATCATGGTCCCCGCCATGAATGGAAAAAACACCGCTAATCTTTACGTCCGATGCCCCAGACTGCCCCACTTTGCCCTCCACTTGCCTCGGACGGAAGACCACGTCGGGATATTTTGCCGTCTCCAAAATCTCCTTGTGCATCCGCGCATCGCGTGAACCATTCCCACTTTCACCGCTCCCTGCGGAGACCACAATCTCGCCGCCAGCCTTCCCGGTTTCTGGATCGAAATGTACGGTTCCGCTTTTCACGGCGAACGTGCCGTGCACCGCGTGCAGCGTGCTGTCCACCGTCCAATGAACTTTTGACTGTGCCGGGTCGAGCGTCAGGATGATTTCAGAGGTGGGTGCCGGAGTGGCTTGCGACTGGAGTGAAGGCGCTGCACCCGCGAGAAACAGAGCTACGCCGAGGACGGCCAAGGCTCCAACGCTCAGGGATTTCACCCCCAAAGCCCTCCTGTTTCTCCTTCTCCGCAATAGTCAGCCAAGCCCGTGAGGGCTCTATCGCAGACGTGCGAACCTCTACAGTATTCCCCCCAGGTTTCCGTGCATTCCTTCCGTAGGACATCACCATTCTACTGCGAATAAGACGTTTCTAGGATTCAAACAGTACGAAATAAGGTTCGAAAACAAGGTTCGAAATAAACTTCGGTTCCTCTGCGTCGGTCCTAACCGAATCGTCATCCAATACAAGCGCTGGCGAGATCGTCGGACGAGCATTCGCCAGTCCAATCCTGAGTCGGATTTTCGTATCGGATCTTCGGGTCGACCGAGAGCGCCGAATGCGTGTTGCAGAAAAAGGCTTGCTGGTGACTGACGAGCTCACGGAGCGCGCGTCTGATGCTCGCCGCCGAAGCGATGCTCTATTTAATCTGTTGCGCGAGGACGCATTCTATGACCGGCCAATTCCGGAGCGCCACCGCATCGTCTTTTATGTTGGTCACCTCGAAGCCTTCGATTGGAATTTACTGAAAGAACTACGGCCTGGACTGAAGAGTGCTCATCCGGAGTTTGATCGGCTGTTCGCCTTCGGCATCGATCCAGTTGGCGGTGGGCTTCCCACCGATTTGCCATCCGATTGGCCCTCCTTGGAGATCGTCCGCGATTACGTGAACCATGTCCGCGGCACTCTCGATAGGAATCTTGCCAACATAATTCTCGAACCAAACTCTCAGACGCGCGACGGTTTTCCACCACGTACCTTGTTCAACGCAGCAATTGAGCATCGGCTGATGCATGTTGAAACGCTGGCCTACATGCTGCATCAGTTGCCGCTCGACGCGAAAGTGCGGCAACCCAATTCACTCCCCCTGGCCGGACCGCCCATCGTCCAGCGGATGGTGTCGATCCCTGCCGGTGTGGTAACGCTGGGTCTCGCTCGGAGCCCTGAAAGGTTTGGCTGGGACAATGAGTATGCCGCTCACACGGTGGATGTCCCAGCGTTTGAGATTGATCGGCACAAGGTGACCAACCGCCAGTATCTCGAGTTCATGGCGGCTGGCGGCTATGAGACGCATGCGTTGTGGGAAGAGGATGACTGGAACTGGAAAACTGCTCACGGGATTTTTCACCCTTTGTTCTGGAAAAGGGAAGGCAATCGATCGTCCGGCCAGACGTCCGGCCAGAAGTCCGGCCACACCTGGCTGTGGCAGACCATGTTTGACGAAGTCCCGCTGCCGCTCGATTGGCCCGTGTATGTGAGCCAGGCTGAGGCGGCGGCCTACGCGCGCTGGGCCGGGAAGTCGCTCCCCACCGAAGCGGAGTGGCAGCGCGCCGCCTACGGCACCATCGACGGAGCCACAAGATCGTACCCGTGGGGCAACGGGGACGAGGCGCCCAATGCCCAACTCGGCAATTTTGACTTTCACCGGTGGGACCCGGTGCCGGTGAACGCGTTCCCTGACCGCCAGAGCGCTTTCGGCGTTCACGATCTGCTCGGCAACGGGTGGGAATGGACCTCCACCGCTTTCGGTCCGTTTCCCGATTTCGAGCCGTTTCCGTTTTACCGCGGGTACTCGGCTGATTTCTTTGATGGCAAGCATTTTGTCATGAAGGGCGGCTCGGCCCGTACGGCTGCGTGCATGTTGCGATCCACGTTTCGCAACTGGTTCCAGGCGCACTACCAATATGTGTACGCGGGTTTTCGCTGCGTTAACCGCTGATGGCCGGCCTGACGATGGAAGGGGATTCAGAAATGCTGCTTCACACGATTAACTCTCGCACGCTTAACGCTCACGCGCTTAACCTTCACGCGATCAGCAGTGTCGCTCACGAATTCGCCTCCGATGTACGCGATGGGCTCACGCGACCGGGACAAAAGGAACTCCCCTCCAAGTACCTCTATGACGACGTGGGCTCGGCGCTGTTTGAAGTGATTAGCCGTCTGCCCGAGTACGGACTCACCCGAGCCGATGAACGTTTGCTGCAACGCCACGCGTGTGAGATCGTGGACCGCCTGGACGCTCCCGTCGCCGTGGCCGAACTGGGCAGCGGCAGCGGCAAAAAGACCCGATGGATACTGGAGGCGATCTGCCGGCGGCAGCCGACATCTTATTATCCGGTCGAAATATCCCGCTCCGCTCTGCTCATGTGCCAGCGCGAACTCAGCGACATTGATTCCATCAGCATTGTAGGTTTTGAGCGCGAGTATCTTGAAGGGTTGCAGGAGGTGGCCGCGCACCGGCAGTGCAGCCAACACTTGTTAGTGTTGTTTCTGGGCAGCACGATCGGGAACTTCGATCGTCCCGCCGGCATAAAATTCCTGACGGAAGTGCGGCGCATTCTAGAGCCTGGAGATTCACTTCTTCTGGGAACAGACCTGGAAAAGCCCTGTGCGCAACTCCTCAAGGCCTACGACGACGAACTGGGAGTGACCGCTGCTTTTAATCTCAACCTGCTGGCCCGCATCAATCGCGAACTCGATGCCGATTTTGACCTGGGTCAGTTTGCCCACGTGGCCCGGATCAATCGCCAAGCCCGTAGCGTCGAAATGCATCTCGAATCAAAGCGGCGCCAAACCGTGTGCATTCCCGCAGCCGATCTGCGCCTCGAATTTGCGGAGGGCGAGACCATCTGGACCGAGAGTAGCCACAAGTACTCGGCGGAAGAGGTCCTCCAGATGGCGAGCGCCGCCGGCTTCCGCTGCCAGGCGCAATGGATAGACGAGCAGTGGCCCTTTGCGGAGAATCTCCTCATCGCGGAATAAGTTTGTTCGTCTACTTCTCGTAACTCGTCATCGATGCGCGTGACCGCCCGCCGTTGCTGCGTTTATCGGCCTACGGCAGTAACCCGAACACTCCCACCCCATTCGTCGTTCCCACATACACCTTGCCGTTCGCAATTGTCGGCGTGATGAACTTGTTCCCGTTTCCAAAGTTGTCGCGCCCGCTCCCCGCCTGGTTCGAGTTATATAACTCCACACTAAGGTTGTTCGCGTTGTAGGCGTGCAGCACGGCGGGCGAGGTATTTTCCGTGGCCCACAAAATCAAATTGCTTGCCGAACCCCCCGAGATGCTGGGCGTAGCCCCCGGGAAGCCAAACTGTGTGCCTGTCGCCGATGCCGGTGTGGAATTCAGCAGGCCGCTAGCGTTGAACGAGAACGCCTTGATCTTGTCCCCCACCGCGCCATAGTAGATTTTATGGCCGTCAAATGCCGGCGCCGAAAACACGGCTCCCGCCAGCGCGCCGGCCAATTCCTGGTAAATCTGACCATTGTTGTTCGGATTAAACTTCCCCATGTTAGTCCGGTCCGCCAAGTAGATGTTCGCGTCCTTTCCGGCGCCCACAACCAATTCGTGCAGCACTCCGTTAGAGTCTTTGAAATTCGGCACCACCATCGCGCCGCCCGATCCTAGATCCCCGTCCGCATCCGATTCGCTCACTGTGTTGTACATGTTGAAGTAGTCGGCCACCGCCAGTTTTCCCTTCTTGGTCGAGAGCTTTATGATGGCGTTCCCATAGTCGCCATTTGCCGGGAGACCGTTCGCATCCAGCGTCGTATCGAACGTTCCATTCGCGTCGAGAAAGTAAATGTTTCCGTTCGCGTCGGCCGCCGGCCCAGCGCCCGCCGCCCAAATTGCGCCTTCACTCCCGTTCGGAGTCACGTTGAGCACTGACTGCTGCGCCAAAGTAGTCTCGTTGTAACTGATGATCCATCCCGTATAAGGGGTGTGGTCACAATGAGAGGCCCATGACGTATACACAATATGATTCAGCAGTAACACCCCAGCCCGCTCCTTATACTGCTTAGGATCAAAAATCACGTATCCACCCTGGCTGTTATCGCCCGTCCCGGGGTACTGGGCCGCAATTTCCACAGGTCCGCCAAATTCCTCCGCGCCGCTGGTAATGTCCAGTGCATGCAGCCGCTGGTGATAGTTCGACCTGGAGTCCTTACTCATAGCGGCTACATAAATCGTTCCATGCGTGCCAGCCGTAAGATCGATTACCGGAGTAGAAGTAACTCCGATCTCCGGCGTAACTTGGCCGCAACCGCGGTTATCCGAGGAAGCCTCGCCCGCCGCGAGCGTGGTCACATGCCAAAGGGCCGAGCCGCTGTCTGCGTCAAACCCGTACACCGTCCCATGTTCAGTCGCCACAAACAGCACGTTGTGCGTGCCATTTCCCGGAATACTGACATCGGGCGCATACAAAGGCTGCGCGTCCACCAGTCCGTCTGTAGGGATCACAAACAACTTCCCAAACGTTGTGGACTTCACGTTCTTGAGCGTGAGCAAGGTTTCGCTCAAATTCCGTCCCGTGCGCATGTTGTCGTTGTGATACGTAAGGACGCCCTTAAACGCGGGCGCAGCCCTCACCAACATTTCACGACGGAAAATCAGCACCGAAAGAAGCGAGAGAATCAGAATTGCAACTGGAAGCAGAAAGATTCGCGCAGGCAGAGCTCGTCTCATGACGCACCTCGGGAGTAAGATCCGGACTTCGAAACGTAGTAGCGAACAAAAGTAGCGTACCGAACAATTCTACCCGACTGTGGCGCCAGAAATCGCCTCAGAAAGACTCGGAAACTCCGAGACCCAACGCCGCGCCTGCAACTGAAAGCGACTAGCTTAGGCCTTACAATTGGGATGACGATCGTTACGCCACCGAGAGAAGCCGCAGAAAAAGTCGATTTGTAGCATGGCAACTGTCCGCAAGATATTTTCCGAACCCAAACCGATTTTGATAAGGTACTCGTGGCATGACTATGAAGAAGAACGCAGTTCGTAAAACGGAATTCAGACAAAAAGCGCAATTGATGTCGGGCTCGGAGATTGAACGCACGCTGGTGCGGTTGGCTCACGAAATCCTCGAAAAGAACGGTGGCGTCGACGGCTTGGGACTAGTCGGAATCCGCCGTCGAGGAGTTCCGATCGCCGAACGGCTGGGCAAGATGATCCAGCAGGTTGAAAAGAAAAAAGTTCCCGTGGGCACGCTCGATATCACGTTTTATCGTGATGACCTTTCCACACTGGGCCCCAAACCCGTGGTGCAGGAAATGGAAATCGGTTTTTCCATCGAGGGTAAGAAGATCGTGCTGGTCGACGACGTGCTTTATACCGGCCGCACCACGCGCGCTGCTCTCGACGCCCTTTTTTCCCATGGCCGCCCGAGCCTGGTGCAGTTGCTAGTGCTGATTGATCGCGGCCATCGCGAATTGCCAGTCGAAGCCACATTTATCGGTCGAACCGTGCAGACGACCGCGAATGAAGTGATCGAAGTGAATTTGACCGAGATCGATGAAGCGGAAAAGGTTCTACTGTTGGAGAGGTGAAGTCTGGCCCGTGGGGGACGGGGCTTTGCCCCGTCCAAGCCGAGCGCAGCTCGGCCCAGTCCTTGCCTGTCGCAGTCCACTCCGCGTCGAAGCGCGCGCATTCATAGAAAAATTTCTGGATTTCCACTTCAGAGGTTTCTGCCCCACATTTCCCTGTGTTCCCCTGTGTCCTCTGTGGTTGAAGATTGTATCGACCACAAGCGCCAATTCATCTGGGCCAATTCATCTGGCATCCGCACGCGCTCTTGAGTATTCTCTTGGAGATGGCTACGGTCTCATTGAGCGAACTGTTGGGCTCGACCGTCTATGACGCCTCGGGCGTCGCCAGCGGCCGGGTGCGCGAGGTGGCCCTCGCTCCGCAGGAAGACCGCTCCCGCGTCGCCTTGTTGATCGTCAAAACGCCTGCCGGAAACCGCGTGTTGCCCCTGACGGCTGTTTCCACGATCAATGGCGGTATTCGGGCCTCCACTGCGGCCGCGGACTGGACCGCAGCCGATGGCTCCGAAGGCCTGTTGTTGCTCAGTCGGGATCTGCTTGATCAGCAGGTGATTGACGTCCACGGCCGCAAAGTTGTGCGCGTAAACGACGTGGATTTTCACCACGACATTGCGGAGAATCGCTCGGTTTTGAAAGTTGGCGGTGTGGATGTCGGCGCTCGGGGCGCGGTTCGCCGTCTTCTCAAAGGCATCGTCCCAGCGGCTGCCCTTCGCGCCCTGCTTCTGCGGATCCCTCCCCGCGATATTCCCTGGGACTTCATCGATCTCATCGAGACCGACCCCGCCCGGCGCGTCCGGCTGAAGATTTCGCATGAGCGGTTGGGCAAACTCCATCCCGCCGACATTGCCGACATTGTCGAAGATCTGGCTCCCGATGAGCGCGAAGCCGTGTTCGAGACGCTGGACGAAGGTGTCGCGGCCGGCGCGCTGGAAGAGCTCGAGCCCAAGGTGCAGAAATCGGTCCTGGAATCCCTAGACTCCGACCGCGCCGCCGACATTGTCGAGGAGATGGAACCGGACGCGGCTGCCGACCTTTTGGGTGATCTCTCCGATGAGCGGTCGGAGGAAATCCTGGTGCAGATGCAGCCCGAAGAGCGCCAGGAAGTCGCCGACCTGCTCGAATTCAAAGAGAATACGGCCGCCGGCCGCATGACCACCGAGTTCATTGCCCTGCCGGTGACGGCCACAGCCCACGACGCGATCGAGTTTATGCGCACTTTTGAAGGCCGCATGGAAAACATGAGCATCATTTACCTGACCGATTCTCACGGAACCCTGGCCGGCGCGGTCCCCCTGGTGAAGATCGTTCTGTCGACCTCTTCGACTCCCCTCCTGGCCTTGTCCCAGGAGCCCCTCATTTCCTGCCACGAAGACGCGAAAGAAAAGGAATTCGCCGAACTGTTTGACAAGTACAACCTGCTGACATTGCCGGTGATAGACGAACACAGCCAACTGACCGGCGTGATCACGCCCGATGACGTAATAGCGATGCTGCGCGCCAAGCTGTAGTGCGCTCGAGTGTGGTGCGCTCGTGTGGGGACTGGCGCCCTCGCCCGTCCAAGCCGAGCGCCGCTCGGCAGCTGCCTAGGGCCGCAGCAACTCTGGATTCTCCTTCGCAGCACGGTCGGCTCCGGCAGCGCATCCCGAGTTTATCCGCTGCCTCTTTAGCCGCATTGGCAACCTCGCACAAAAACTTTCTCAGTTTTGCAGATTCATCTATCCAGAGATCACTTTCAGCGTTTATTCTGATCGTTCTGTTTCGCCAATTTGATCGTGCCTGTGGCCTGTGCGCATGAAATTCCTGAGAACTTGGAAGTTCCGGCTCCTGCTGTTTTTTGCCGTGGTAGGGCCGGGCTTCATCACCGCGAATGTCGACAACGATGCCAACGGCATCTTGACGTATTCGCAGGCCGGCGCGCAGTTCGGCTACATGCTCTTGTGGACGATGATCCCGACTACGATCGCCCTGATCGTAGTGCAGGAGATGTGCGCCCGCATGGGAGCGGTCACGGGCAAGGGCCTGAGCGATCTGATCCGGGAAGAATACGGCCTGCGGATCACCTTCCTCATGATGCTCGGCATTCTGATTACAAATTTCGGAAACGTCGTGGGCGAGTTTGTCGGCATTGCGGGAAGCATGGAGCTGTTCGGGGTCTCAAGGTACTACTCGGTGCCCATCTGTGCCGTGGTCGTTTGGTTGATCGCGGTAAAAGGGCAGTACAAGAGCGTTGAGAAAGTGTTTCTGGTGGCTTCATTTTTCTACATCACTTACATATTTGCCGGGGTGCTGGCCAAGCCCGCGTGGATGGAGGCCGTTAAGGCCACGGTGAAGCCTCCGGGGATGGCGGCCTTCAAGCACGGCCCGTATCTCTACATGGTCATTGGCGTTGTCGGAACTACCATCGCGCCCTGGATGCAGTTCTACCTGCAGTCGTCGGTCGTGGAAAAAGGAATCACGCGGCGCCAATACAAAGCCTCGCAGCTCGACGTGATTGTGGGCTGCATCTTCACCGACGTGGTTGCCTGGTTCATCATTGTCGCTTGCGCGGCCACGCTCTACCTACATGGCAATCGTGACATTCGTGACGCCGCCGACGCCGCCCAGTCGCTGCGTCCGTTGGCGGGCGACTGGGCGTACATACTGTTTGCGCTCGGGCTTTTCAATGCCTCGCTGTTTGCGGCTTCAATTCTGCCGCTCTCGACGGCCTACACGGTTTGTGAAGGTTTAGGTCTCGAGTCAGGCGTAGAACGCAAATTTTCCGAAGCCCCCGTCTTTTACTGGCTCTATACGGCGCTCATCGTTGCAGGAGGAGCCGTGATCCTCATACCAGGCCTTCCGTACATAAAGATCGCTGTATTTTCGCAAGTGGTCAACGGCGCAGTGTTGCCCTTCGTGTTGATTTTCATGTTGTTTCTGATCAACAAAAAAGAACTCATGGGCGAATACGTAAACAAACCCACCTTCAACATCATCGCCTGGGCGACCACGGTCATTATGATCGCATTGACGGTGCTGCTGGTCTACGGCACCCTGCGCGGTGGGGCGGGCTAGTTCAATAGCATTTAACCGCAGAGATCGCAGAGCGCGCAAAACAATTCAGAGGAAAGCTCCATTGTTCGCTGCGTACTCCGCGATCTCAGCGGTTAGATGCGGACTCGGCTTTATTTGCTCGAAGCTCCCAGCCCGTAGCTCGCAGCCAGATTGTGGCGCTTAAAGTATTTTTCCCGCGGCCAGATTGTTGACCAGTCCCAAGTCGGCTTCAAGAAAATCCAGTCCCAGCAGCTCCTGCCGCGTCACCCAGCGAATTTCGCGAAAAATCCGGTTCTCAATTTCACCCAGGTAATTGCGTACTTCAAAGAATCGGAGTTCCACCGAGCCCCCGCCCGGGTATTCATGGACGAGGCGCACAACTTCCACGCCGACCTCCGCCACGATCCCCAGTTCTTCCTCCAGTTCCCGCCGCATGGCATCGCGAGGCTGTTCGCCTTCTTCGATTTTGCCTCCGGGAAATTCCCATTTCAGCGGCATAGGCTGGTGCCGCGTCCTCTGGCAGGCGAGGATGAGGTCATCTTTCAGAATCAGCGCGGCGACGACTCGTTTCATGGCGTTTAGAAATATGCTCAGAAAGATGTTTAGAAATGCGGACTCGGTGGCAATGGCTTACCTGCGCTCCAGTCGCTTGCCCACGAGCTGCGCGCAATATTCAACCAGTTCACGGTCTTCGTCGCCGAATGCCGCCAGGAAGTGACTGTCGATATCGAGTTCGCCGGCCACCTTGCCGTGCACAAAGATCGGCACTACGATCTCCGACTTGGTTTCCAGCGAGCAGGCAAGGTAGCGTGGATCCTTCTTTACGTCATCCACAACCACCGTCTTCCCCGACGCTGCCGCCGCACCGCAGATGCCCTGGTTCAGCCCAATGCGGGTGTGCACAGTCATCGCTCCCTGGTAGCGCCCCAGCACCAGCGTCGGCGGACTGGCTCCAGCTTCCAGCATGTAGAAGCCCACCCAGTTGTACTTCAGCATTTGTTTGTTCAGCAGAAGGGAGATGTTTTCCATCAGTTGATCCGCTGAGCGCGCTTCGGAACTCAAGCGGTCCGCCGCCTTGCGCACGTCGTCGACTTTGCGAGGATTGGATGTAGTGGCCATGAGGATAATCCTAAACCATGATGCAAGCTGTCCATCTTCTCCCCGAGACTTCTGTAGGAGAATGCGCGCGCCGCATTACAATCGCCGCATTACAATCACAATGTGTATTCCGCCGAACTCCTCGACCATTTTCAGAACCCCCGAAACGCCGGCGAGGTGGAAGCCCCCGACCGCGCCGGCCGCCTGGAAAACCCCGCCTGCGGAGACATTCTGGAACTCACGCTGAAACTGGAAGGCAGGCGCATCGCCGACATTCGCTTTCGCGCCAAGGGCTGCGTTCCAGCAATGGCCTGCGGCTCGGCGATCACGGAGCTGGCGAAAGGCAAAAATGTAGACGAAGCCCGCCAGGTGAGCAGGGAAGAGTTGGTTAAGAAAGTCGGAGGCCTGCCGCCAGCCTCCGCCCACGCCAGCCACCTGGCGATAGACACGCTAGCCGCGCTGTTGCGCAACCTCTGAGCGAGCGTGAATTCGTCGACTGAAACCCTGATTCTAAATCCGGATTCTAAATCCAGTTTGAAATTAGGTAACCTCGGTTTCGATGCCCTTTTGTTTCTGAACCCTAATGTACCTGTCTCTCTGTGATTCGCCTGGCAACAAGGGCTCATTCTCCGGTTCCGGCGTTTCAAACATGGAGAGCCAGCTCTCGTTGCCTTCGTTTCCTTCTTTATTTTCGGCCCGGTTTTCGGGCAACCCTGTGGAACGAAGTGCCCTAGAATCAAGCCCCGGAGGGGCGATCGAACTTAGCCCAGCGCTTCTAGTCCCTGAGGGAGCGACCCCGAACGCCGCGCGGATATGTACGTGAGCACTCTCCACGATTTCGTCAAAGCCCTGGGCGGAGAGCTAAAAATCACCGCCAAGTTCCCCGAAGGAACCGTCGAGATCACCCAGTTCGAGGGATGGGGGCTATCCCTAGCCGGCTTTGACTTCGCTGCAAGCGATTCCCAGAGACGCGATAGGGCGCACTCCCTCACAAAGTGAGCGATTCTGCACAGCACCACTGCAGCAAATGAGCGAATCTATAGGCTGTCTCCACAGGGGGAAAAGGCTGTCTGCCCAGGCAGAAGTTGGTCATTCTCCCGGATTCAATCTAGATCCGATCAAAGGACAAATATGAAAACGCATAAATTGTTTCTTACCTTGCTTACGCTGCTTGCCGTCGGAATTCTGGCGGGATGCTCGGGGCCGGCGGCATCACCCGACGTTGCCGGCAGTATTCAAAAATCGCTCGATCAAGCAGGCTTGAAAAGCGTCGCTGTCAGTCAGGATCGCGCCAAGGGCATCGTGACCCTCAGCGGACAAGTGGCCAGTGAGCACGACAAGTTACAAGCCGAATCGCTGGCAAAGTCCCTCGCCGGCACCCAGGTGGTCGCGGATCAGATTGCCGTGATTCCCGTGGGCGGAGAAAATGATGCCAAGGCCGTGAACTCCGATCTGGACAAAGGCATCGAGAAGAATCTGGACGCGGCGTTGATCCAGAACAAGCTGCACGACCACGTGAAATACGAAGTGAAGAGCGGTGTGGTCACGCTAACAGGAAAAGTGAATTCGGAAGCCAAGCGCACGCTCGCCGCGCAGGTGGCGACTGGAGTGCCCAACGTTCAGCAAGTGGTGAACGATCTGCAGGTTAGCAATCAGAAAGCCACTTCATCGCAGTAGGAACTGCGGAGTTGGTGCATGCCAGTTGATGCCTGCCAGAGGACGGAGGGCGCCCGCATTCCGGGTTGCTCTCCCGCAAAGTGAGCAAGTCGAGTTCTCGGGCGCAAACCGCCACGGATAACTCGATAAGGATACTATAAGGAGATACTATGTCGTTCGGACTGTACGCGATTGGGTTCGCGATCTTGATCGGCGGACTGATTTACGCCGCGCACCTGGTGCACATGCCCGCGCACTGGATTGTCGTGGGCGCGATCGTACTCTTAGGCGTTGGGATTCTGTCAGGCGTAAAGGCCACGCGTCAGAAAGATCCTTCGGAATAATTGTTGGGGCACGGAAGGCTCGCCCATTAAGCGCGCAGCGGGTTGACCACCTCAACCGGCCCATAGCGCCGACCGCTGGCCAAGTCTTCCGAGAAGAGGACGGCGGCTCCGCAGCTCTCGGCGGCATGCAGGATCAGGGCGTCCCAGTACGAGACCTTGTACCGCGCTTCGATGCCGAGAGCGGCGAGGATCTATTGTGGAGACGCGTGCCATCGCGCCGCACGCCGTAGGCCACCAGCATCTGCACCCGCTTGCGCCCCGCCGGCCGCCGCACTCGCAGGCTCACCCCGTCCAGAAACAAATACGCATAGTCGTCGCTCAGCCGCGCCTCATGAAACGCACGCACCGCGCCATCCAGATCGCGCGTCAACTGCGACACCGTAGTGGCGCTCACCACTTCGCCGGTCAGGGTGGCCACCACCCGCCCCACTGCACGCGTGCTGAGGCCGCGCAAAAACGCTTCCCGGATGAGCAGCGACACCTCTTCCGCCCGCCGCTGAAAACGTTCGATCCCGCGCGGCAAAAAACTCTTCTCCCGGGTCCGCGCCACGCGCAGCCGGAGGGTGCCGAACCGGATCACAAAATCCCGCTCGTAGTAGCCATTGCGATAATCCCGCCGCTTCCCCGACCTCCGTTCATACCGTCCCCAGCCCGAAAAACGGTCGCGCTGCCGCTGCGATTCCAGCTCCAAGAACCCTTGCCAAGCCCGCTTCGTCTGGCCGTACACATCGCCCCAGAAACTCTCTTTCATGTCCCTCAGAAAATGTTGGAAATGCTCGGTGATTGGGATTATCTTCGCCATCGGGTGTAGGTCTCCTTTCCAGGAACGGCTTTAGCTTGTCAGGCCAAAGCCAACTTACACCCTCTCGCTCTTTACACAATCAAATTTACGTCACCACTTGGCCGTTCGCGTCCGGCTGATAAACCGTCCAGCCGCTGGCGAGCGCGATCT
>OBLU010003599.1_pt1 | contig 14022 bp, 15 predicted proteins | sample 1518681 | NCBI WGS metagenome assembly OBLU01 (sample SAMEA3539304, study PRJEB22396) | soil metagenome | biome: tundra; feature: field; material: soil | place: USA | collected 2010-05 | depth 0.15 m
TCAACGGTTGGGCAGCCGATCCATGCAGCAAGCCGGCGCGTCGGCGGCTGAGCTGCTCGCGGCGATCAAGAACGGCCCGGCGTACTTCGAGGCGTACATTGCCGCCGCCAAGGAGCACTATTCCACGACCGAACAGGGCGTCAAAGCCGCCGAGGATTTCAAGAAGGCGTTGGAGAGCCTCGCACAGGCCGTGCAGTTGACGATGCGCGATCTCGCGGCACTCGCCAGCCCCGCGCTCATCTCTTTTCTTAATATGATGAAGGACAGCCTCAAAGACGCTGACGGTCTTTTGTTCAATATCGTTGAGGCGTTCAAGGCGATCGGCGCCGCCGCGTCCCAAGCGATCACGATCGTCGTGAGCGGCTTGCAGAAAATGGGCGAGAGCCTCGGCCTAGAGAAGTGGACAGCGGTCAAGATCGCCATCATCGGCATCTTGGCTCTTATCGGCGCTTGGGCGTCTGCGCTGCTCGCGGTTCCGGCGACTATCACGTTGATCATCGTCGCAGCCGGTCTTCTTTACGAGGCCTTCTTCAAAATTGGCGTAGCGATGCAGGCCAACAAAGGCGCGTTTGCCGCGCTCGGGATTGCGGTTCTCGCTATCATCTCACTCTTTGCACCGTGGCTGGTTATTATCGGCCTCGTCGGCACCGCAGTTTACAAGGTCTATCAGAACTGGGATCGGGTTGTAGATGCTATCGGGCATGCGAAAGACGCGACCTTGGAGTATTTTGGGATCATTACGAAGGCAGAACTCGCAAAGCGGGATGCGGAAAGGGAGACGGCAGCTCTAGCGCGGGCAGCGGCGGCGGATAAGGTAGCAGAGCAGACGGCGGCGGCAGCGAAGATGACGGATGCTCAGAAGTTAGCGCAGCACGGGGCTAACGTGGAGAGGGTAGCGCAGCACGACGAGAACGTGAAGTTAGCGCAGCACGAAGCGAACATGGTGGGGCTCGGAGGAGGGTCATCGGCGGGTACACCGGCGGTAACTACGGCGGCGGAGCACGCGGCGCAGGCGTTAGAGAAGGTCGGTACGGCCTCTGACCGGCTTGAGGAGGGATTAGCTAATAAGTCCATCGGGGCCTATGATCATGGTGGCACCAATGCTGGATATCAGGCACTGACACAACCGGGTCAGGGCGCATTCGCACCTGAAGCCCGGCAGTACACCGACACCCATAATGCTGGGGGCAAGATTGACATTCAGGCCCCTCCAGCTACGGCGGAAGACGTTTCTCGTTGGGGAGATAAGTCCATCGGTCAAGCCCCTTCGGCTACGGCGGAAGATGTTGCGCGTTGGGGCGATAAGATGTTTGGTCAAGCTCCGGCGGCAAAGGCCCCCGAAGGCCATGCAGCAGGCGGCATGATCGACGGACCGGGTTCGACCACGAGTGACAGTATTTTCGCGCGTTTGTCACGCGGCGAGTTTGTGACGCGCGCTGCGGCTGTGCAGAAATACGGTTCGGACTTCTTCCGCTCGGTGAACGATATGACTTTCCCCGGCTTCGCGATGGGTGGTCTCGTACCCTCGCCCGTGCGTATGAGTGGCGGCGGCAGTGGTCCGGCGACGAGCACTGTGAACTTGTCAATCGACGGACGGTCGTTCGGTAGCTTGCGCGGATCGAAGAGTACGGTTGACGATCTCTCTGCGTTCGCGATCTCGCGCCAGACTTCGGCGGCAGGCTCCAACCCGTCATGGATGAAGTAAAATGACCGCACCCCAGTTTGAAAACATTCTCCCGGCGAACAGTGATACCATCCTGACGATTTCGTCGTTTGGCAATATGCTGTATCAGGCGCGCGGTCTCAGTCAGACGCTCGAAGTGATCGGTGAGGCCACTCAGCAAGAGCGCACGATCAACGGCACGCTCGTCGATATTTCAGTGGCGCAGTTCCGCAAGTACGCTTCGACGATCAACTCGCCCAGCGACACCGATGCGCCGCCGCTTGACGGCGTATTCCCCGGCATGGAAGTCACCGTGCAGTGCGCGGCCGGCCTCGCGTATCTCACGACCGGTGGCAACGGCCCGAACCACCGGACCGAGGTCTCGGGCTCGTCTTACATCGCTGGCGCGTACACGTTCTATCGGCCCGAACTCACGATGATGATCAAGAAGGTCACGATGCACTTCGACGAATGGAAGTGCGTGGTCGGCTGGACGCTCGAACTGGAGGAAGTGTGATGGTCCGCAAAAACTTCCGCTGTATCATCGTAGAGGCCAACGCTCAAGCTCCAGCCCTCTGCACGGGCATCATGGTCAATGTGCCGGCGGGGCTGACACGAACTCAGGCGATCGACTACGTCACAGGCGCGATTGCCAAAGACATCGGCCGGTATGCCGCGTCGGAGGCGCTCGGGCTCGGTCCGTTCACGAACGATACCGACTGGAATGAGATTGTAACATAAAATGACCACTCCCCTTCCCTTCACATTCTACTGGGCGGATGAAACCGAGACCACGTTCAATTCGAGCACGATGGAAGTGTTCGACGAGGACCTCTTCTCGTTTGTGATCAAGCATGACGAGGGGCAAATCCCCACGCTTGATCTTGTCGTGGAGAACCCGCGTATCGGACTGCTCGCGCCGGGTCGCAAAGTGCGGGCATGGCTTGGGTGGCAGAGCGAGAGCGGGCTGATCCCGCTGTTCTTCGGCGTGCTCGTTGGCGTGCCGACCTCGCTGTTTCAGGAGAAGGTCACTCTCCAGTTCATCGCGCGTTCGCCTCAGTTTATTGAGAACAAGCAGGCGCTCGCTGAAACCATGAAGTCGGCACCATATTACGATCCGATTTTCGTTGAGGCGAATAAGAGGGACGACCCCGACACCATCCTCGAAGGCTGGAGCGCCCTCTGGCATATCGATCGGACCTCGCTCGCGATCACCGCGTCCGATATTCTCACGGGCGAGGATGGCAATGTCGAGTTCACCGAGAGCATGGCGTTTTACAATAGCGTCTCGCTGCAACTCGGGCAGGCCCCGCTCACGAACATCCGCGTCGAAGCGACTGTCAACTGGACCCAGCGCACGTCAGGCTATTTCACGGTGCCCACGGTCAACATCTCCAGCTACACCGGAGAGACGATTGAGAGCGACTGGCCGAAGCCGGGCGCCGATATCGGTGCGGGCTACAAGTGTGAGACGAGCTTCGTGACGGACACATACCTTGTCGGCGCAACGCCGATGACGAGCTATAACTCCGAATGGACGAATACCGATCCTGACGCGGGCCAGTGCTCGAATGCGTCCGCGTCGAACAGCTCAAGCGGGCCGGCGCTGCTCTCGCCTAACCCGCTGAAGTGCGTGTTGACCGGGTACTCTCAGAGCGGCGACTGCGATCCGTTCTCGGACCCACCGACGAATACTCCGATGCACATGCAGTCCTCGGGCATGATCATTCCGCTTTGGAATTTCTCGCTCGATATGACCATCCGATATGGCGCCTCGCGTCAGTTCTCGGAAGAGCTTGCGTTTGACATGACGGCGAACACGCAAGGCATTCTGGCGTCGCCGACTATCTCGCAGCATACCGAAGTGCTGACCCTCTCGTCGGTTGATGTCAGTCAGCCGCTCATTCAGCTCGACGCGTGGTCAGATTTCAAGGGCCGGTCGGTCGGCCTCGCCCAGATGATCTATCCGAACAACCCGACGACCCCGGGCGGCTTGTCCTATCAGATTTGCGTCGGCGTCGGCACCGCTGGCGCGGTCGAACCCGTCTTCAGCGATATCCCCGGAGTGGTTACGAACGATAACGGCGTGCAGTGGGCGAGCTTGGGGACGACCTCCCTCACAACCGCGCCCGGATGGTCACCCGCGTCTTTCGTGCCGCTCGGGCAAATCATTCTGTTGCAGAACAAGGTGTTCGATCCTAACACGAGCGACTTCCAAGACGTGCCGGGCCAGTCGAGCTATTACATCTGCACAGGCTCGGGCAAAACCAACGCCGCGTACACGGTCTACTCATTCGTGCCGCCGAAGACTTTCAGCCTCGAACCCACTCCGGGCATCCGGCATATTGACTACATTGCTCAGCCGACGTTCTCGACGAGCGTAGGCGCGCACATAGCGGACGGCACCGTGACGTGGACCGTGCTAGGGATGACGCCTGCGCTGCTCGGCATCCCGATCGGCGGGACGCCAGACAACGTTACCGCGCGCTGTTTCTTCCCGACCGGTCGCGGCCAGATCAGTGTGAAGTACCTGATTAGCCGCGCCCGCTCCCGGCTGCGCTTCCGCGCTCGCGCGGTGACGATCGGCTGGGAGTGCCCGTTCGCGTATGCAGTCGGCCTGTCGTGCCGGCACAATGCGACGTTGTTTGATCCCCGGTTCCCCGGCGGGGCAGCGACGGGCAAAGTCACGAGCTACTCCCTCATTGCTGGCGGGGACGGCAAGATCAGGGGCAAGGTCGAGATCGGCGTCGCAATTGGCTTCGGCGACAGCATCGTCGAGATCAGCGGGACGCCGGAGTACGCGTCAGCCGGATACGCGCAAGTCGGGTATCAGATTTACGACGGCGCCATGGTCGATCCCGGCAGCGGAGACATCACCTACACGCCGCCGATCTTCGTAGGGTTTGACGATGGCCTGACCTTCCCGCTGCAATGGGCAGATGTCAGCGATGGCGGCCTGATCAGCGGCGACCTTGTCACTCAGGCAGCGGCCATCACGGGCTCGTTCCAAGCCGCGCGCACGCTGGCATGGCTTAACAACGTCGGCGGAGCGATCCAGACTTCGACATCCCCGAGCCAATCTACGTCGGGCGTAGATGCGCAAACCGCGTGGGTCATCACGCGCGAGCAGCTCGCGCTGGCCAGCTCGAACACGCCTTACGTGATGGCGGCGAACCCGATCTCTTGGTCGTGCTTGCTCAAACCATGCTCTGGCAATGGGCCGTTCAATGGCGCGTACTCACTCACTATCTCGCCCCTCGTTGTGCCCATGGGCATTAACTTGGAAGCTCCATCCTCGCCATAACGGGAGACGATCATATGGCCGGTCTTGAGGGCATCATCCGCCCATTCATCGGAGAAAACGCTGGGCCTACCCCATTCCATCCTGACGGCGCTGTTGACGTGCCGCCCGTTCGGCTGTCGATTGGTCTCATCGGCGGCACCAAGACGTTCTCGTTTGCGCAGAGCTGTACGCTGACTTCGCAGATGGCGGCTGTTCACACCGAGAAACCGTCCACCGTGTTCGATATGGCCACTGGAAAGTTGTTTGGCGCATGAGCACGCGTAGGTCCCATATCGTTCGCATCGGTACAGATACTAATCGATTTGTTGATATCGAAGTGCTCGACGCGATTGCGACTAGAACGACGGAAGGGAAACAGGTTGTCCTCGTCTTCCCCGGCGCGGACGCGATCCCGTACATCGTTGACGACACCGGAGACGGCAACGGGAAGTCCGTAGTCGGCGCGACCCGGCGGTCCCACATGAAGAGGATTTCGAGTTCGTCGGATAGCACTCAGTTTTTCGATATTGAAGTGCTCGACGCGATCTCTTTCAAGATTGAGGGCAAAGAGTGGATCATGAATTTCCCGGACGACGGCGGCCTCTCCGTCTACAATACGACGACTAATTCCGGGTCGCCCACCGGCTCAACGCGTATCGTTCACGATGAGAAAATTTACTCCGACCCGACTGACAAGACTTCGGACTTCATGCTCGTCGAACGCTGCGATACGATGACGCTCCGAACGATCAACGGCGAACAGTGGATCATCACTATGCCGTCGAGCGATGATGGATCAGGCACCGGGCGAGCCGACACCGACACAAAACCGGCCGGCTACGTCGCGGGCACCACGGTCCCGCCGCAGAACTCCGATCCATCTGTCTACGCGTTCTTCCCTTCGGCCAGCAAGGGCGCGATCACCGGGAAAAACGGAAAGATCACGATGGGGCCGCTATGGTGGCCACGCGCGACAAGCAAGAAGAGCGGCCCGTGGTATACCTACACCCCGATCCAACAGCCATATGAGTGGAGCCTGTACGAAAACGAAGGGGAGTATGTTTGGGTCAAAGACCCGGCCCTCAGTAGTTTCGCCAGCACGCCGGCTACGCTCACGTGGCAACGGCTCCCGAACGTCGGCGTCGGCTACAACAACGGACCGGCCGACAGTTTCGGGCTGCATCACATCGGACCGGCGCTTCCGCCGATCGGGTTTGCGTCGCTCGACGACGTGATCACAAACGGTCATATCGGCGTGGACTGGGGCGTCCTTGACTTTACTGACAGCCGCATCGATGCAGGCGCTTCGGATGGCCTCAACAAAAACTATTGCGTCCCCGGCGTCAGCGGCTCTCCTGATACTTGGCAGCTTGCGGGCATTCCTGCGCCCGCGCTCATCCCGCCGCCGACCCCGACTGACAAGTGGACTGCGGGGGCGCAATCCGCCGCGATCCAAAAGCAATGCGCCATGGCATACTTGGCCGCTTGGAACGGGACATCGAACGCATGGAATGAAGAGATGGTCGGAGCAGCTATCACACTGACAAATCTCTTTTGGTACATCACTTGGCCCGACAGCGGCGAGACCCAACGGTTTGGCAACGGAAACATTCCGGCTACCTATGACTACCCGAGCACGGCTTTCGGCGTCCCGTTGCCAAATCAGCTCGTCAATCCTCCAGCGGATGGCGGCACATTCTTGGGCGGTCTCCCCGGCGACTTCTGGATTGGTCATTGGGGCGTGTTTCCGGCCCCGTACCCCTTCGCACCCATCATCGCCGTCGAGCAACTTGACCCGACGAAATGGGACACGACCGACGCCTACGCACCGAAGCTGCGCCCATCTAGCTCTTGACGTAGCCGCAAAATATGGTTAATAGCTCACACTCAAAGGATCACGATCATGGTTGCATCGCTCACGTATCGGACGGCAGACGGCACGCGATGGGGCGGGGGCAACGGCTCCGACTTGTCGGCGGCCCAGATCGATCTCAACTTCTGGACGCTGTACGAGGCCGTCGCGGCAATTCAAGCGGACCCGAGTGCTGGCGTAGGGATTGACTACATCACTCAGACCGGCGGCAATCTGCTCTATATCACGCTCACAAACCATAGCGTGCTCGGCCCGTTCACGATCCCGACTGCGCAGTGGAACCCGCGCGGCGCGTGGGCAGCGACCACGGTCTACGCGGCATATGATCTTGTCACGAACGGCGGCGATCTCTACCTCGTGCTTCTCGCGCACACGAGCGCGGGCACCTTCTCAGCGGGCGCCACGGACGGTCTAGGTCACAACCTCTATTCGCTTCTGCTCGCATCGCCCTCGAACGCTCTTCCGGCCGGAGGCAATCCGGCCCAGAAGCTCATCAAGACCGACGCGGGCGACTACGATACGGAGTGGGCTGACGATCGCGTTCGCTTGGCACTCTTCGTCGAAGGGCAGCCGTTGCCGGGCGAGACGCTCTTGCTGTACGGCGTCGTTGATGACATGACGCTCCCGGCTAATTTGACAGGCTCAAAGTTCTACAACCTGACCACGGCCACGGCGGATACTACGTACACGATCAACAAGAATGGCAATCCGATCGGCACCATCACGTTCAACGGCTCGGGCATCTCTGTGACGTTTGCGACTGCCGTCACCTTCGTCTTCGGGGACCTCATCACTTTCGTCGCGCCGGCTACGCCGGACACGACCCACGCGGGCATCTCATTCACGTTTGTCGCGATCTTGACGTGAGGATCGCATGACCAACACAGTCTGGAACACAGGCGATAGCACCGCGCACATCGCGACCTCGGATACCGACCATACCGCAACATCGGGTTCGGGGTCGGGCAACGAGGGCATCCGCGCAACCGTATCGCATGCGACCGGCAAGTGGTTCATTGAGTTTACGAACGTTTCGTATCTCTATGGCGGGTGGCTCGGGTTCGCGGCAGCGAGCGACACACTGGGGGGCACCGGCCAGTTTGGTATCGACAGCGGCGGCAACTCGCATTTCACGAGCGGCAGTAGCTCCGGCGATCCGGGCTCGAACCCGACAGGGCATGTCGTAGACTTCGCAATCGATCTTGACAACAGTCTTATGTGGTCCCGCTATGATGGCGGCAACTGGAACGGCAGCGGCACCGCTGACCCGGCGACGGGAGCTGGCGGTCATTCGATCTCAGGTTTCACCGGCCCGGTCTTCCCGTATGCGTGGCTCCAGTTCAACCCGGACACGGTCACGATTGACGGCGGCGACTATCCCTCGCCGACGTTTATACACCCGGCTCCGAGCGGCTTTACGCCGTGGAATGGCATCTCGGGCGTAAGCGGTACGTGGGCTTCGACCGAAGCGGCGGACATCTTCGCGGCCATCGGGTATCCGGGCTATCCCGGCATTGATGGGCAGCTCGTCGCTACCGAAGCCACTGACGTTTTCTCCGCTACTGGCCTCATCGTGCCCACCGGGGTATGGGCATCGACTGAGCACCCGGATCAGTTTTCGGCTTACGGCTATATGGTCACCACCGGCACGATGGCGGTCACCGAGCACCCGGACACTTTTGCGGCAACCGGATTTGGACAGGGCATCGACGGGGCATGGGCTTCGACTGAGATACCCGACCATTTTGCGGCTGTCGGTTTTCAACCGATCAGTGGGACTTTCATCGTCACGGAAGCCCCGGATCGTTTCTCTGCTCTTGGCGAAGGTGTTACTCAGGTTCGCCGCCGTCGCCCATTCTTTGTGACCTGATAGGAGGCTACCATGGCGGTTGTTTACAACACGACACTGAAGAACACGAGGATGACGGATGTCGTCACCGCGATTGGCGCGGCGGGCTACATCAACATCTACAGCGCGACCCCGACACTACTCGCGTCGATCGCGTGCGCTGCGACCACGGCAGGCACCGTGACCGGCGGCGTGCTGACGTTCTCGGGTACACCCTTGACCGAAGCAAGCGCGAACGCATCGGGCACGGCAGCCGGGGCAACGGTTTCGACCGCTATCAACGGCGGCGGCACTGTGATCATCTCAGGCCTGACGGTCGGCACGGGCGCCCAAGACATCGTGCTGTCGAGCACGAACGTCGTCGCGGGCCAGCCGGTCACGATCACGGCGGCGTCGATAACTCATGGTTGAAGATGGCACTGTCTCGGGCCAAAATCTCTGCGAGGTATCGCGCTAGGCACCCCAAGAAGATCGCCGCTTACGAAAGCAGTGATCGTCGTAGGGATGCTCTGTGACGGCTGCAATCTCGGTATTGGTAAGCTAGGTGACAACCTTTCGGGCGTAAGAGACGCGCTCGCGTATCTGGAGCGCGTATGAAACCGGGCCTTCACATTCAGGGCATGCACGGGCTCGGCGATTGCTTGCACCAGCGAGCAATCCTCCGTCAGCTTATGCGGACCCGCGACGTGACGCTGGAGACATCATGGCCTGCGATCTACCACGATCTCATCGCCGAGGGCCTGCACGTGTCACGCCGCCCCGTGGCGCTGCGAACCCAGACCAAGAACGCGAGCCGAGAAAGCGAGAGCGCCAAGTTCTCGTCTCGACATCAGTTCGTGCGAGCCGGGATGCGTATTGCATACGGCGGCGGACAAGTGCTAGATACGCCGAGCAAGACAGTCCTTGAGGTCATGTGCAATGTCACAGGAACATCTTTCGCAGAAGCGGACTATCGACTTCCGATCCCGCTGGAGTGGTTTGATCAACTTCAAAAGATCATTCCGGACTGGACCCAGAAAGGCCCCAAGCCTCTGCTCGTCTACCGCCCTCTCGTCGCTCGACCTGAGTGGCGCGGTAGCATGGCGCGCAATGCCGATCCGGGAGCATACAACGAACTCCTCAACTCCATCCGTGACAAGTTCTATGTCATCTCCGTCGCTGATCTCGGTGATGGAGCGGAGTGGATTGTGGGACCTGATGCTAAAGCGGACCTGAGTTTCCATAAGGGCGAGCTTGTATTCGAAGCTCTAGCTGCGCTTTTCAAGCTCGCCGATCTCGTATTCACCTCCAGCGGCTTCCCAGCTATCCTCGGTCCGGCAGTCGGTACGCCCACGATCTCAGTCGTCGGAGGCTATGAAGACTACCGCTGCCACGACAGCGGCGCGAAGTTCTCCCCCTACCTAGCAATCGGCCCGAGGGCTGGTTGCTCATGCTGGACCTCGGCGTGTCGCAAAGTGTGCGATAAATCAGTCGATCTCGACGCCGCGAAGGAAAAGATCAACGCCTTCGTGTCCCAAACTTGTCGGGGCGAGCTATGAACAGAAAACAGAAATACTGGTCATCTCCAAAAGGTAAAGCTACAGCTAAAGCATGGCAACTGGCTAATGCTGCACTGATACGCCATAAGACGCTTATGCGGAAGTTTGATCTTACTCTCGCTCAGTACGATGAGATGCTTGAAGCTCAGAATGGGGTTTGTAAGATTTGCTCACACCCTAATCCCCACGGACATCGGCTTGCTGTCGATCATAATCATTTAACCGGAGAAATTCGCGGACTTCTGTGTGCAGAGTGCAATACGGCCATAGCCCGAGTTGAGGCCGTTCCGGGATGGTGTCAGCGGGCGGAAACTTACCTACAAACTTCGGACAGCGTCTGATGCAACGAGAGCAGATGCTAAGACAGATGCGTCCGCCAGTCGCGCCGCTCAACACCGTCGCGCCGACAACGCAGGACATCGCCGTCGTCATGTGCGGAGGCGGCGACCCGTTCGCGGAATGGGAGATCGTGAAGGCAATGTGCGAGCGGGCATGCAAAAAGATCAGTATCTTTGCCGGGAACGATATGATAGAGATGTTTCCGGGGGACATCGCTCACGCCATCTCGCTACATCCCGACAAGTTCAAATTATGGCTGCCGCGTCGCAAGGCCGCAGGCTTCAACGACCCGCCAAAGGTTTGGGCTCATCGAAATTACGAAGGGGCGGTCACACACTGGACACGAGACTGGTCCGGCTCGACCGGACTTTTTTGTATCAAGGTCGCGCGAGAAAACGGTTTCGTTCACATCGTCACGTGCGGAGTGCATATGAATGTAGACAGCGACCACTTCATTCGGAAGCAGCCGTGGAACGCTGCATCCAGTTTCAGACGGGGGTGGGTGGGCCGCATGCCCGAGCTTCGGCCCTACCTTCGGAGCATGGGAGGGTGGACACAAGAGCAGTTCGGAGCACCGACCGAGGACTGGCTCCGCACGGATATCGAAGACCAACATCGGACTAACCGACACTTCAACGGGGGACTAAAAGCATGAAGCTGAAATATAATCCGAACTTTCCGTGGGTGATCTTCCTCGTGCTCACTGTGCTGTTATTGATCGGCGTCTCTCGCCAGCACGCGCATGGAGCTGACCTCGTGGTCCCCGCTGACATCACATGCGAACAAGTCGTCGAGCGTGTCGGCCTCAAGCCGCTGTGGCTCGCCGAGCGCGACGCTCGTCGAAAGTATCCAGCCATCACCAATGAGCAGATCGCGTGGGGCAAGAAGTGCGTCACTGATCACCGTCATGCCGCGTGGGAGAAGATCAAGGAGTTGTTCTGATGAAGAAAGCGCTGATCACCGGCATTACGGGTCAAGACGGAAGCTATCTTGCGGAGCTTTTGCTCAGCCGAGGCTACGAGGTGCACGGCATCAAACGCCGGGCGTCAAGCTTCAACTCGTCACGTATCGATCATCTCCCCGATCTCAGGCTTCATCACGGGGATATGACGGACGGTTCTGGCCTTGCCCGCGTCGTCGATAGTGTGGCACCGCACGAGATTTATAATCTTGCTGCGCAGAGCCACGTGCAAGTCAGCTTCGAGACGCCAGAATATACCGCGAACGCGGACGCGCTTGGTACTCTTCGACTGCTCGAATGTCTAGAGAAGAATGTGGGCTTCAAGGGGACCCGCGTTTATCAGGCATCTTCCTCCGAACTCTACGGCAACTCCCCGGCCCGCTCACGCAGCGAGACCACGCCCTTCATGCCGCGCTCACCCTACGCGGTGGCGAAGCTGTATGCCTACTGGATCACGGTGAACTACCGAGAGGCCTACGGCATCCACGCCAGCAACGGCATCCTGTTCAATCACGAGAGCCCGCGCCGGGGCGAGACGTTTGTCACGCGCAAGATCACCATGGCGGTCGCCGCGATCTCAAAGGGCGAGAAAGAGTGCGTGTACCTCGGCAACATCGACGCCTATCGCGACTGGGGCCACGCGCGGGACTACGTCGAAGCGATGTATCTCGTGCTCCAGCAAGACAAGCCCGACGACTACGTCATCGCGACCGGCGAAGCGCACTCCGTGCGCGAGTTCGTCGAGCTTGCCTTCAAAGAGGCCGGGATAGACATCGGCTGGATAGGTTCGGGCGTCAACGAGCGGGGGCTCGACACCAAGACCATGAAGACCGTGGTCCGTATCGACCCGCGCCATTTCCGCCCGACTGAAGTGAACCTCTTGCGCGGCGACGCGACGAAGGCTATGACCGTGCTCGGATGGCGGCCCAAGGTCGGCTTCCATGAGCTTGTGCGCGAGATGGTGCAGAGCGATTTGAAACTAATCACTGACGTACCTAAGCTGACGCCGGATCAGCTTCGCCAAGGGGGCGACTGGCTAAAAACAAAGGGAGCACGATGAAAGTTTTCACCTATTACATGCCGGTCCCGGGCTTGTGGTCTGACGAGAGCCAGCAGAAGCTGATCGGCGTATGGGCACGAAGCTGGACGAAAGCAGGTTGGGAGCCCGTGGTCTTGAACGAAGACGACGCGAGAAAGCACCCGAACTTTTCATACTACAAGGAAAAATTCTGGGCGCTACCCACTGGATACGGGCACGATTATGAGGGGGCGTGTTTTATGCGGTGGCTGGCCGTTGCTCAAGCAGGCGGCGGAATGATGGTGGACTACGACGTTATCAATTACGGATTTCTTCCTCACGATCAGCCGCCCGAGGAGATGTCCGTTTTTGCGGACCCCGCGCCGGAGAGGATTTTCATGGGGGTTGTCGCAGGGCAGTCGCAGTATTTTCAAGAGATGGCGGATATTTTCGCGTTGTGGGGGCCAGATCAGTATGATATTAACACGGCCTTAGAGGCCGAGGATAAAAGACATTGCAGCGATCTCGCAATGCTGATACGGATGTTCGACACCAAGACGTACCCAAAACCCGATTGGTTGAAGAGGCGCGATGGGTGCGCCCTGTTTGACCATCCGTCGTGGAATACTTCCAAGCTGGTCCATTATGGATACGCCATGAGAGCGGCGGGCTATTGGCCCAAGTACGAACACATAGAAACGATCAGGGCTTTTTAACATGAATGGTGATACAAGAGTTGCGGTTTGCTGCTACGAAGGCGACGGTCATCAGGTTCGCAATAATCTCAACGTGTATCTGCATCATGGCTGCCCGGTCACTGTCCTGTCGCCAGAAGACAGCCGCGTCGAAATCAAGCACTACTCGGGGGTCACAAATCTCTTCGGCGGCAAGCGCGCCTACACCGGACAGGGCAGTCTCGACCGGCAGCGAACACACCTTGCGATGCTGCTCGACTTCCCCGAAAACCGTTTCCTGATCCATGACGCCGATAGCGTCTGTCTCGATCCTGTCATTCCACAGTACCTCTATGACGAACCGGATATCGTCTGGTCTAACCAAGTGGACGACGCCATTCCGCAGCATCAGGCAACCTTCCCCGAGGGCTGGCCGCACGTCGCGTTTCAGCCGCCCTACTTCCTGAGCCGCAAGACTATCGGGCGCATGCTTGCGGTCGCTGATGATCCGCGCTGCGTCGCGTCTCCGATGATGCCGTTCATCGATTATTACATGGTGCAGTTGACGATGGTCGCGGGCCTGCCGTGGCGTCGGTTCATGGATTGCCTGAGCTACAGCATCCGCTATCCGGTACGCGGTCCCGCAGCCGTACCGGGCGCAGTCATGGTTCACTCAGTCAGAGACCCGCGCGCCGTGCAGATGCTTCTCGAAATGCGCAGGGCTCATTCAAACACTCCGCCCAAATTCATCCCGCCCCCACGTATCAGGTGATCCATGCTTGACTTGTCCCGCGTCACGCTTCTGTTCGTTGAGACACGAGCCC
>OBLU010003601.1_pt1 | contig 14019 bp, 9 predicted proteins | sample 1518681 | NCBI WGS metagenome assembly OBLU01 (sample SAMEA3539304, study PRJEB22396) | soil metagenome | biome: tundra; feature: field; material: soil | place: USA | collected 2010-05 | depth 0.15 m
AGCGCAGCGGATTTTCTTCCGCCACCGTTTCCATCGTCCTGAACAACGCGCCGCTGGCCCGCTACATTCCCGACACCACCAAAGAAAAAATCCAGCGCGCTGCCCAGCATCTCGGCTACCGTCCCAACCTGTTTGCGCGGTCGCTGCGGGGCCGGCGCAGCCACACCGTAGGCGTCATGGTTTTCGACATGACCGACCCTTACTGCACGCTCGTGCTGCGCGGGATTGAGAACACTCTCTACCAGTCGTCGTTCCTCCCCATCCTCACCGATGTGCACAACGAGCGCAGCCGCTTCGAGCGCTATCTCGAAATGCTGCTGGACCGCCGCATCGAAGGGCTCGTCGTCCTGGCCAACTGGTTGTTCGTCGACATCAACGTGCTCGCCGATCTCGAGAAGAACAACATCCCCACCGCGATTGTGGGGCGCGAATTGAAAAATGACAACATCAGCTCCGTGATCGTCGACAACAATCTGGGCGCCCGCGCCGCTCTCGAACATTTGTATTCGCTCGGCCATCGCAAGATCGCGTTCATTCGCGGTCCCCACCAGTTGTCCGATACCGAACCTCGGTGGCGTGGCGTGCGGACGCTTGCCCGCGAACGTAACCTCGAACTCGACTCGCGGCTGATCGTCGACCTACCAGAATCTGGAGATCCCTTCTCAAGTTTCGAACAAGGATACAAATTAACGGAGGAATTGCTGCACCGCCGCCGTCCCTTCACCGCGCTCATGGCCTTTGACGACATGACGGCCTTCGGCTCCATTCGCGCGCTCGGCAAAGCGGGGATTCGCGTTCCCGATCAATGCTCGGTGGTGGGTTTTGACGATGTCGCGCCGGCTGCCATCTATTCTCCCGCGCTGACCACCGTGCGCCAGCCCATGGAAATTATGGGAACGGCCGCGGCGACCATCGTGCTCGAGGCCATCAACGCCACTCTCGAAAAGAAACCAACCCGCACCATCCACCGCAGAATCGTTCCCGAGCTGATCGTGCGCGAGTCCACCCGCAGCGTAAAGTAGCGGCCCTCGGCACGAGCACCCTGCATTTTCTCTTGACAGAGAGACCCACCTGACGCAGTATTGATACGTTTTAATAAAGGGATTTGACCGCTTTGGAACGGTGGTGGTGCCGGAAGGATGGGCCGCATAGGGCTCGGCACAAACCAGGTTCGGATGGAAACTAGGGCGACTTTTTGGTGAGAGCGTCTTGATGAAAAGCGTCTGGCATTCGTTCGACGTCGAATCGGCGAGGGAGTTATCTATGAGAATCCGTCTCTTTTGTGGAATCGTGGTGCTGTTGGGAGTGTTCTCCGCAGTGAACCTTCACGCGCAAGACACCGGCACGATCACCGGCACGGTCCGTGACAACACCGGAGCGGTAATTCAAGGAGCCGACGTCAAGATCAGCGGCACCGCAGGTGGCATCGAGCGCGCGACCATTACTAACTCCGACGGCGACTATTTGGCCGCCGGTCTTCCGGGCGGTACTTACAACTTGGCCATTAGTGCGAAGGGCTTCAAGACCTTCAAAGGCAATGGCGTCGTATTGCGTGTCGGCCAGAAGGCTAGAGTGGACGCTGCGCTCGTCATAGGGGACATCTTAACCGAGATTGTCGTGCAGGGCGAGCAGTTGAATCAGGTCGAAACCCAGTCTTCCGAGCTTTCGGGAACCGTGACCGGCAAGCAGATAAGTCAGCTTCAGCTCAACGGACGCAACTACACGCAGTTGCTGGCGCTGACTCCCGGAGCGACCAATCAATCGGGCGCTGACGAGCCCGGCACAGGCCTGGCCACGGTCGCATACAGCGTCAACGGCGGCCGCACCGAGTACAACAACTGGGAGATCGACGGCGGCAACAACATGGACGACGGCAGCAACACCACGTTGATGACGTATCCAAGTATCGATGCCATCGGAGAAGTCCGCCTCCTCACTTCCAATTACGGCGCGCAGTATGGCCGCAACGGTTCCGGAACGGTTGAAATCGAGACCAAGTCAGGCACCAGATCATTCCACGGCGACCTTTACGAGTTTGTCCGCAACGACGCCTTTAACGCCCGCAATTACTTTTTGCCGAACGTGCCTCCATATAAGAAGAATGACTTCGGCTACACCATTGGCGGCCCGGTGTTTATTCCCGGTCTATACAACGAGAGCAAGCAAAAGACATTTTTCTTCTTTTCCGAGGAGTGGCGAAGAGAGATCCTCCCAACAAACTTTAACGTTCCGGTTCCCTCTTGCGTGGAGCGCGGCTTGCAGCCCGGCTCGGGTGGCGTCGGCTGCACGGGGACGCAAGGTACCTTCGGCGATTTCAGCGAACTCTGTGCGGTTGGAACCGACTGCCCGCAATTCACCCCCCAAAATAGCACTACCGCTCAGGCGTTCCCGAATAATCAGGTTCCCATCGATCCGAACGCCGTGCCGCTTCTGGCAATGTTTCCCTTTCCCAACACTCACGACGCCACCAATGGCTTGTGGAGCTACGTTTCCTCGTCGTCGCAACCCACGCATTGGCGCGAAGAGCTGTTTCGCATCGACCACAACATCAACTCGAATCTCCACACGACCGTGCGCTATATCCACGATTCCTGGAACTCGATTAATCCGACTCCTTTGTGGACTAATGGCGCCAGTTACCCGACAATACAGGACGCATACGGACAGCCCGCCACCAGCCTCGTAGCTCATCTCACAGCCACGATAACTCCAACCTTGCTGAACGAGTTTGTGGCCGGTTACTCCGTCAACCACATCACGTTCCAGAATATGGGAGCTTGGCAGCGGCCTGCGGGATACAACCTGGGTCTCTTCCAGAACGGTTTTGGCGGCGGAAAGCTGCCTGGATTTTCGCTGACGGGCGGTACTGCTTTCAACGGAATTGCCCAGGACGCCGGTTACGTGCCCAATGGTCCGGTAAACTCGAACCCGAGCTACACCTACCGCGACAACGTGTCGAAGAGTCTAGGGAAACATAATCTGCAATTCGGCGGGTACTTCGTGGCTTCTCAGAAGAACGAACTGCCGCAGTTCGAACCGTCCGTGAACGGCTTCATCCAATACGACACCAGCTTCTCTGGTTCAACCGGCAACCCGTTCGCGGATCTGCTTACAGGAAACATGTCCAGCTTTGGACAGGCCAGTGGCCAGCCTAAGTATTACCTGCGCTATAAGATATTTGAGCCTTACTTCCAGGATGACTGGCATGTTACGCCCCGTTTGACCCTCAATTTGGGAGTACGAGTCAGCTTGTACGGAACGGTCTACGATAACAAGAAACAGGCCTACAATTTTGATCCAGCGAAATATGTACAAGGGGCGACTCTTCTCAATCCCGATGGGACGATCACGCTTGGAACCAGCCAATTCAACGGAATGGTTCAGTGCGGTGTGGGCGGAGTGCCAACCGGTTGCGCGAAGGGCCATTTGTTCAACCCCGCCCCGCGCATCGGCTTTGCGTGGGATCCTTGGGGCGACGGCAAGACCGCGATCCGCGGTGGTTACGGCATCTTCTTCGAGCACACAAACGGCAACGAAGCCGTTGCCACCGCGCTGGAAGGATCTCCGCCGCTGGTGCAGAATCCAGCACAGCAAAATATCCCCACTACCTTCAACCCGGACGGTAGCATCGCCTCATCCGGCTACTTGGCGGTGGGCGGATCGCTCGGTGCCCAATTCCCGCAGAGTGTCGTCTCTATTCCGACGAAACAGATCTGGCCTTATGTTCAGCAGTGGCACTTCGATGTTCAACACGAATTGGCCCATCACTTCGTGGCGGTTGTTTCCTATGTGGGTAGCAAAGGGACGCATTTGGGACAGCGTTTTGACCTTAACCAGATCGCGCCGACGCCGGCCAGCGCCAATCCCTACAAGCCCGGTGAATATATGAATGGCGGTTACCAAACCATTTTGGTTGGCGGCCAACCGACGTCAGTTCCAGTTCATGACGACTGCGGGACCGGAACGACACCCAGCGGAGTTCCGATCCCCGGTTATAACCCTGGCGGTGTGGCGGCCCAACAAACCCCTGGAACCCCCGGGGTTAATATGTACGTTGCTTGCGGGTTCGATCCCGATTTTTTCCGCCCGTATTTGGGATACTCGGATATTCGGGCGCAAAGAAACTCAGCCTCGTCCATTTACCATGGCCTCCAGCTTTCGGCGCGAAAAACGGTAGGCGCCTTACAACTCAGCGCGTCTTACACCTACTCCCATTCGATCGACGACGCTTCTTCCGCGGGCGATGCGAGCTTCGTCAATTCTTATGATCTAGCCGCCAACCGTGCCAGTTCCAACTTTGATCAACGGCACGTGTTCACCCTTAGCTACATCTACGATCTGCCGTTTTTCAAGGGTTCAGGGCTTACCCACAGTCTTCTCGGTGGATGGCAATGGTCCGGCATCACCGCCATTCAAAGCGGAACCCCGTTCAGTCTTACCAATGCGGGCGATGGCATCGCCACCCCGGGAGACAACGCTGGGGTAGCAAACGGAACCGGTACCGGTTCGAGGCCGGACCTGATTGGCAATCCGAACACGAGAATCCCGGGGTCAGGCGCTGGCATCCTCGGCGGGAACCTCTATGGGCCATTGTTTTTCAACCCCGCAGCGTTCCGGGCACCGCAGGGCCTGACGTTCGGCAATGAGAGCAGAAATATTCTACGCAATCCCAGGCAAACCAACTTCGATATGGCGATTTACAAACACTTCCCGGTGCGAGAGGCAATGTCGTTCGAATTCAGGGCAGAGGCATTCAATGTTTTTAATCACACCGAGTTCGGGTACATCGGCGGGGATGCTGGTTCTGCGGGGAACAACAGCAACATTAGCACCTTCAGCAATGCCGCGGGCTGCTATGACCTTGGAGCGAACGGCGCCACACTCAATGCGTCGAACTGCTTGTCTGGTGGCCTCCTGCGTCCAGCGGCTGCCCACAACCCGCGCATCCTGCAACTAGCGTTGAAGTTCATCTTCTAACGGGAAGGCGGGTGCCCCACTCATCGCGTTTTTGCGATGAGTGGGATTCACTGACTACCGATTACTGACCAATTGACTGGGTTCGTCAATCGGCTGCGCCAACGCGCACGCGTTCCCGACTGACCACCGCGAGCCCCTTCTCCAGATCGGCGATCAGGTCCTCAACATGCTCAACCCCCACTGACAGGCGGATCATCTGCTCGGTCACGCCCATCTTTTTCAGCAGGTCCGGATCGATCATGGCGTGCGAGGTCAGCACCGGGATGGTCACCAGCGAATCCACTCCGCCGAGGCTGGGCGCTAGGGTAAACAGATTCAGCGCCTCGGCCACGCGGCAGGCGTCGGCGCCACTGCCTTCTACCTCGAAGCTCAGGACGCCGCCCGCGCCCACCATTTGCTTCTTCGCGATCGCGTAGTCCGGATGCTCCTTCAGCAGCGGATAGTGCACCCGCGCCACCTTGGGATGCTGGCTCAGGAACTCGGCAATCCGCAGCGCGCTTTCGTTCTGCCGCTGCACCCGCACGGCCAGCGTCTTGATCCCGCGCAGCAGCAGAAACGCCGCGTGCGGATCCATGCAGCCGCCGAGCGTGGTGCGAGCGTGATGGATCTGCTCGATCAAATCGCGTCGTCCGGTCGCGATGCCACAAATGATGTCGGAATGTCCGCCAAAATATTTCGTCCCCGAATGCAGCACCAGATCGATGCCCCACTCCGCCGGACGGCAATTGATCGGCGTGGCAAAAGTCGAATCAATGGTCGAGATCAGGCCGTGCTTGCGGGCCAGCGCCGCAATTTTCTCCAGATCAACGACCCGCACCGTCGGATTCGTCGGCGACTCGATGTGCAGGATCTTTGTGTTGGGCCGGATCGCGCGCTCGTGCTGCTCCATGTTGTTGGTGTCGACGAATGTCGTTTCGATCCCCAACTTCGGCAGCCACTGCGAAAAGAACTTGATCACGCCGCCGTAAATATCGCGCTGCGCCACGATATGGTCGCCCGCCTTTACCAGCGCCAGAATCGAAGTCGTGATCGCGGCCATGCCCGAAGAAAACAATAGCGCCGTATCCGTGCCTTCCAGTTCGGCGATGGCATTCTCGGCGACCGTATGCGTGGGATTGCCGTAGCGCGTGTAGAAGCTGTCGGTGGAGGTGGCGCGCACCTGCTCTTGCGTGTCAGTGACCTCGAAGGTCGAAGTCTGATAGATCGGCGTGGAGAGCGGCCCGTTCTTTTTGGCGAGGCTGGTGCCGCCGCGCACCGCCTCGGTTTCCTGACGAAATTGATGCTTCTTCATTTAAGAATCTCCTGTAGAGACGCGGCTTGCCGCGTCTCCATTCGAGGCGTGAGACGGGGCAAGCCCCGTCTCTACACGAAACCCGCTAGCTTCGCACCGCCGCCGCATTCAGCGCAGGCACGGGCGCCAGCCACTCGGACGACCTCGCGTGCCGGCCGCTCACCAGTTTGTCGAATTCCTGCTGCAAGGCGCGGGTTACGGGACCAGCCTCGCCATCGCCGATGACGCGAAAATCGATTTCGCGCAGCCCAACGACTTCCGCCGCCGTGCCGCACACAAACACTTCGTCGGCAATATAAAGCTGATCGCGCGAGATGGGCTCCTCGACCACGGAGTAGCCCAAATCCCGAGCCAGCGTGATCAGAGTGTCGCGAGTAATGCCTTCCAGAATCCCCGCCCGCGGCGTGGTGCAGATGATCTTGTTTCGCACAAGAAAGAGATTTTCGCCGGTGCATTCCGCCACGTATCCATCGGGCCCCAGCATGATCGCCTCATCGAATCCGGCGCGGTGCGATTCGGTCTTGGCCAGAATCGAGCTCACATAATTTCCCGAGACCTTGGCCTTGGTCATCATGATGTTCGGATGCAGCCGCGTGAACGACGCAATATTGGCGCGGATGCCGCGTTCCTTCGCCTCGGGCCCCAGAAAATTCTTCCACTCCCACACCGCGACCACGAAGCGCGGTTGGCCGCTCTCAACGGTCATGCTCATGGCGCCGTCCAGGTAAATCATCGGACGGATATAGCACGCGGAAAATTCGTTCGCCGCAATCGTCTGGTGGATGGCGGTCTTCACCTGCTCGGCGGTAACCGGGAGTTCACGAAAGCCCACGATGTGGGCGGAATCCAGCAGGCGTTCCACGTGTTCGTTCATTCGGAACACGACCGGCCCCTTATCGGTCGAGTAGCAGCGGATCCCTTCAAACACGCTGAAGCCGAACTGCATTCCGGCACTCAGAAACGGGACCACGCCTTCGCTGGCGGGCCTCAAAGAATCATCGATCCATATGTAAGCGGCGGCCATATTCTCCTTGGGTAAAGCTGGAATCTCTTAAGATTACCTGCCCTGCCCAGCCGCGGCAAGGCGCAAGACTGGGCCCGAATGACAGGTTCTGCGAGACACGGCCGCTCGCAAACTCTATAATGACGCACTTATGGGAACCGGACTCCGAAACCGCGTCGCCATCGTTGCCGCATCCAGCCAGGGGATCGGGCGAGCTACGGCCGAGGCCTTCGCCGCTGAGGGTTGCCGTCTGGCGATCTGCGCGCGCAACCGGGAGGCGCTCAACGCCGTCGCCGAGAAAATTCGCAGCCAGCACAAGACGGAAGTGCTCGCCGAGCCGTTCGATGTCACCGACGCGGGCGCTGTCCGCGATTTCGTCAATGCCGTGGTTCAGAAATTCGGCAGCGCCGATATCTGCGTGACCAATGCCGGAGGCCCGCCCGCCAAGGGTTTTCTCGCTACCACCATCGACGAGTGGAAGCGCGCCGTCGAAATGAACTTCATGAGCGCCGTCTACTTCGCGCACCAGGTCATCCCGCACATGCAGAAGAAAAACTGGGGACGTATCATCACCATCACGTCCATCACCACCAAGCAGCCTGTGGCCGACCTCGTCTACTCGAATGCCGTGCGTGCCGCGGTCGTCGGACTGGTCAAGAGCCTCGCCAATGAGTTCGGCAAAGACGGCATCCTCGTCAACAACGTCGGCCCGGGCTTTACCGCGACTGACCGCCTGAAGGAACTCGCCCACTCGCGCTCCGCTGCGCTGGGCAAATCCGAGAAAGAAATATTCGAAGGCTGGGCTGCGGATACTGCCCTGAAGCGTTTGGGCGAACCGCGTGAGCTTGCCGACACCATCGTCTGGCTCGCTAGCGAGCGCGCTTCCTACATCACCGGCCAGACCATCCTCGTCGACGGCGGCCTGTACAAAGGCTTGTAGAATCGGTTGGTAATATCTTTCATTGAGCCACTCTTATGAAAAAAAAGAAGCTGAAAACGATCGCCCGAAAAAGACCCGCCCGAAAAACATCCGCGACTGGGAAGGCGACGAACGCGGCGCGCCCAGCGCGTAAAGTCGCCCTCAAAGGCACCGTCCTGAAAGGCAAGCCCCGCAAGGCCGAGTTGCGCCACATCCCCTGGAGTTCGGTCGAAGTCGAAGCCCTGAACCCCTTGCTTGGCCGCCATTTCATTGTCGGGCAGAACGTCATGCTCGCTCGCGTCCTGCTCAAGAAAGGATGTATTGTGCCCGAACACAGTCACCACAACGAGCAGATCACCTACATCCTGGAAGGCGCGCTGAAATTCTGGATCGACGGCAAAGAGATCGTGGTGAACGCGGGCGAAGTTCTGACCATTCCGCCCAACATGCCGCACCGGGCCGAGGCGCTCGCGGATACCGTCGATCTCGACATCTTTAACCCGCCCCGCGCCGACTGGATCAATAGGACCGACGCTTACTTGCGTTGAGAAAAAATCTGACCGCAGAGATCGCGGAGGAATTCGAAAAGCATCTGCGATCTCTGCGGTTAGCCCGTATGATGTATTTATCTTTCTGCGCTGGTCTGGTGATAAGGCAAAGTGTCGATCGCTCAAAATACGGAAACCACTGCGAAACTCCGCTGCATCGCTTGCGGCGCCACCCCTGATTCCGCCGGCCAGAACTTCCGCTGCGCTGCTTGCGGCGATTTGCTGGAGTTCTTTTTCCCCGGATGGCCTCTCGACTCACCGGTGTTCGACCCGGCGGCGCTGAAGGCTCTTTGGCTTAAGCGCCGCACCTCACGCGATGCCCTCGACCAAAGCGGAGTCTGGCGCTTCCGCGAACTGCTTCCGCACATTCCCAATCTCGAAGAGCATGCCATCACGCTGCGCGAAGGCAACACGCCGCTGTACCGCCTGCCACGGTGCGCGCGCGCGGCCGGGGTCGAGAATCTCCACGCCAAGCACCAGGGCATGAACCCGACCGCATCGTTCAAAGACACGGGCATGACGTTCGCTGCTTCGTCCGCGCACCAGGGCAAATTCAGGTGGGTCGCATGCGCCTCCACCGGCAACACTTCAGCCTCCATGGCCGCCTATGCCGCGCGCGGCAACATGCACAGCCTGGTGCTCATCCCGGAAGGCAAAATTTCCTGGGGCAAGCTCTCGCAAGCGCTCGACTACGGAGCCCTCACCTGCCAACTCCGCACCGATTTCGACGGATGCGTCCGCATCCTCAACGACCTCGTTCGCCGGAAGCCGGTCTACCTGCTGAATTCGGTGAATCCTTATCGCATCGAAGGCCAGAAAACCGCCGCCATCGAACTCATGGAGCAACTCGCGTGGGAGCCGCCCGACCACATCATCGTCCCCGGAGGCAATCTCGGAAACAGTTCCGCGATCGGCAAGGCGCTTCTCGAAATGCGTGAGCTCAAACTGATCTCGCGCCTGCCGAAGCTTTCCATCATTCAGGCGCAAGGCGCGAATCCGTTCTACCGTAGCGTGCAAGAGTTTGGAGGCAAGAAGATCGAGCCCATGATTGCCGACACGCTGGCGACGGCCATACGCATCGGGAATCCTGCGTCGTGGAAGAAAGCATTGCGCGTGCTCCAGGCGACCGGCGGTGAAGTCGAAGAGGTCTCGGAAGTCGAGATCGCCAATGCCAAAGCCGAAATCGGCGCGGATGGCATCGGTTGCGAACCTGCATCTGCCGTCACGCTGGCCGGACTCAAGAAGCTGCACCGAAGCGGATTCGTCAAATCTGGCGATTCCGTCGTTCTGATCTTGACGGGCCATGCCCTCAAAGATCCCGACTTCACGATCAAGTTCCATCGCGGCGATCTCTTTGCTGACATTCTCGTTGCCGGATCGTGCGCCTCTGGGACGCCCGATGCCGCTGAGGCCGCCAAGGCACAGTACCTGCAGCGCGCCCCGATTGTGCTCGATGCCGATCTGGGAGCCGTGATTGCAACGCTCGACGCGGCCGAGAGAAATTCGTAGCAGTTCGCCCCAAACTCGTGTATAAAACACAGTTCAGCGTCAGTGCCGATTGTAAGGCATTCTGCTTAGGCCGCACCGGGCTAAAGCCTTCCATTTCTATCGTTTCGGCCCGGCTGTAGCCCCGGAGGAGAGTTCTCGGTTCTCAGTGCGGAACGGGGTTACTGAGAACTGACAACTGACAACTGAGAACTGCTTTCTAACCTATGCCTTCACGTCCCACATCGTTAGACCGCTCGCTGCGCCTGGCGCTTCCGGCGACCTCCGCCAATCTGGGCCCGGCTTTTGACGCCGCCGCCCTCGCCCTGGATTTCCATCTCCGCTTGCGCGCCGAGCGCGCCCCCGACTTCTTCGTCACCGCCGAAGGCCGCGACGCGCAGATCTGCGCCCGGATGGAGAACCACCTCATAGTCACCACTTATTGCGAGGTCCTCGAATCGGAGAACCGCAAGATCGCGCCCTTACGCATCCACATCGAAAACGAGATTCCCATCGGCCGAGGTTGCGGATCGTCCGCCGCCGCCCGCCTGGCTGGGATCGCGCTGGCGGTACACTTCGGACATCTGCGCTGGAAAAATGACCGCATCGTCGGCGAAGCTTCCATGCGCGAGCACCATCCCGACAACGCCTCGGCCTGCTGGATGGGCGCGCTCACCGTGGCTCGCATGGCGAATCAGGTGCAGGCGCAGGTGGTCGAAGTGAAGCCGAAAGGGAAGTGGCCGCTGCTGCTGGCTGTCCCGGACGCGCCGCTCTCGACCGAGCAAGCCCGCCGTGTGCTGCCCTTCCAGTACTCGCCCGCCGACACCGTCACCAACATTCAGAATTCGATGCTCCTGCTGGCGGCGTTCACGCAGGACCGTCCTGACCTGCTCTCCTCGGCTCTCGAAGACCGCATCCACCAGCCTTATCGCGCGCCGCTCTGTCCGCTGCTTCCCGCGCTCAAGGAACTTACCGGAGATTCCGGCATCCTCGGCGCCGCCCTCAGTGGAGCGGGCCCGTCCGTGCTGGTGTTCCTTGACCCGAAGGTTCCAACGAAAAAGGCGAAGCAGAGAATCGCCGCGCACCTCACCAAGCGCCGCCTTACCGCCGAGCTCATTCTCACCGAGATCGCGCTCCACGGTGGACGCGATGGAGCCGACTGGCGCAAGCATCATCCCGCCGCCAAGAAATAAGGCCGTGTGGGGACGGGGCTTCGCCCCGTCCAAGCCGAGCGCACCGGGGTGGAGCAGCCCGGCAGCAGCGCCGTCTGCGACCCAATCTTTATCTATGAGAGCCAAGACCTGACCTTGCGCACCATGCTGTCGGATGGGGTCGCTATTGTCGGACAGACCTTGGCCGGGGGTTTTGAGCGCTATCGCCTGATTACGACAACGATGAATGGTCGGCCGGGCAGGCTGTGTTGATTGTGTCGCTTTCAGCCCTAGCGGTGCATCGGACTCGGATGTTTTGGCTTGTGAATGTGGGTTTTGCCGCCCCCGGCAAGAAGCAATGGCTGCCAATGAGAAACTCCATGTTGGTGTCCTCAAACCCGATTAGGGAGTGCAGCCCAACGTTCGTATTCTTGAGTGCATTCCTTGATCAGTGCAGTCATTTCACCCAGAGCTGCGGCAATGCGCTGCTCGTTAGCCTGATCATCGGGAACCGCATTGGGAGACCTATTACCACCTATGTGAGGCTTGCAGTCTTCGGTGAGTTTCACAAGATCATTAAGCATACGAATGAATTCTGAGTCAAATTTCGCAATCTCTCCCCGGACGGCAACTGCATCCATATGGTAGGGATCGATTTTTGCCCACCTCTGGGCGCTAACAAGGCGAGCCGTCAAGACTCTAGCTTTCGGTACGAAGCGATTGGCGAACTGCTCCACTCGATCAGCCATCTCACTCACAGTGTTTCTCCTTCTGATCGTTTGAGTCGGGCGGGAGGGCCAGCTTCGGAAACTATGGAATTTTAACCTTTCGTGAGTTCTTTACTAAGTCCCTACCTGGCCTAGCCAAAAACAGTAGGATGAAAGGCTACTACATATGGGTAGGCAGAATATCGAGCTTTGGCGCGGAACTTGGCTCGCCTGAAATCCTGAAATGGCCGGAATCGCGAAACTGAGGGCCACGGCGGGTACAGGGATCGCCGGGCTGAAATTCTTAGTGAGTGTAATCGCCTGTGGGTGTTGAAAAAGTCACTGTAATTAGCACGCGGAGGGGTGGCGGAAGCGTGGTAAAAGGAAAAGGAATTCCTTGCCATGCTCTGCTGGATCACCATTCTCGGAGGCGTGCTAATCATGATGGGGCAACACTCCCGTTCCGAAGCGTTGTTCTACTACTTCCGCCTGGAAGATCAGGTTCCAGAGACACATCTGCTGCGGCTTATTGAAAAGCACATCAGCTTGGCTTTTGTGCGGGAAAAGCTGAAGGACAGCTACAGCGAGACGGGTCGGCCTTCGATCGATCCCGAGCTTCTGCTGCGCATCCTGTTGATCGGTTACTTGTATGGCATAACGAGCGAGCGCAAGTTGGTCGAGGAACTGCGCATGCATCTGGCGTGGCGCTGGTTTACCGGGTTAGGGTTCGATCAGGAGATTCCGCACCACTCCACGTTTTCCAAGAATCGGCACGGGCGTTTTCAGGAGTCGAAGCTGTTCGAGCAGTTGTTTGAAGAGATCGTGGCGCGCTGCCTGGAGGCCGGACTGGTGCAAGGGGACAACCTGTCGGTCGATGGCAGTTTCGTCGAGGCCAATGCCAACAAGGGGAGCCGCATCCCGCGCGAGCAGTTAGCGGAGGCGGCGCAGGTAAACCAAACCGTGCGCCAATACCTGGTGGAACTGGAGCAGCAGAACCCAGCCGAAGAGCCGGTGCACAAGCAGGAACTGGTGTCCACCACCGATCCGGATTCGACCTACGCGACCAAGGGTGGAACTCCTGCCCGACTGGGTTACTACGACAACTATCTGGTGGACAATCACAGTTGCGTGATCGTAGGTGTGCAAGCGACGGCGGCGCGCATGAGCCAAGAGACGGTAGCCGCGCAAGACATGATCGCCCGCTTCGCCGCATGGCAAGGCCGTGAGCCCGCGTCGGTGGCCGCCGATGCCACCTACGGCAACGGCGAGTTCCTGCAGTGGCTCATGGAACGGGACATCACACCGTATATGCGCACGCGGGACAGTGCTCTGCGCAAGAACAGTCCGCTCTACGGTCCCGAGCGTTTTACATATCTTCCCGAAAGCAACCGCTACCTCTGTCCCGCAGGCCAGCAGCTCAACTACGGCGGACACAATGTTCGGAACCGTACCCATGTCTACATCGGTACCCGCAAACGTTGTGGTGGGTGCGCACAAAAAGCACAATGCACCAGCTCACCGTTAAAGTATCTTGCCATCCACATGCATGAGCCGGCCCGGCAACGCGCGCGCGACCTAGTCAACACTCCAGCCTTTGTCCACGCGCAAAGACAAAGAAAAAAGGTGGAAGCGTTGTTTGCTGAGCTCAAAAATCAGATCGGACTCCGTCGCTTGCGCCTGCGGAGATTGAAGTTCGTTCGCGAGCAGTTCTTCTTGGCGGCGGCTGCGCAAAACATCAAACGATTGGTCCGCTTCCTCAGCCAAGAACCAAGGCCGCCGCTCCTCGCAACAACCTAGTTTCCAAACCTCGGAAGAAACTCCTCACCCTGCGGTACTCAAACCCCACAAACATCCGCTTCCGGAGCAACCCTTTTTCAACACCCACGCCTGATTACGTAAACCATCCAGACGCCTCTCCCGGCCTGGCTTTCCCCGTTA
>OBLU010003602.1_pt1 | contig 14019 bp, 10 predicted proteins | sample 1518681 | NCBI WGS metagenome assembly OBLU01 (sample SAMEA3539304, study PRJEB22396) | soil metagenome | biome: tundra; feature: field; material: soil | place: USA | collected 2010-05 | depth 0.15 m
GCGTAGGCCCACGCCTCATTGAGCACGCTGGGCGCGCTAATGGCCTTCTTTTCCACCGTGGCCGCCGCGGCGGCTTCTTTCGCCAATTCCAATTCACTCATTCCCTATCTCCTGACCTCTCTCCGAATCCTATGGCAGAAATCCGGAGACTCAAAGAATTTGAGCCCTCTGCGTCGTGCATGGCAAGCTGCGCTCAGGGAACGTTGCAAACTTGCGGTCCACATGACATATCTTTGATGCGCCCTATTTGAATCGGAATCTTCCTTAAACTCGCTCGGCCTCGAGATCGGTGCAGCCCGTGTTTACCTGGCGCTTCCTCAAAAGCGACCACAACCGGAATGGAACTGGGTTTGATAAGGGCTGTGTGGCAATGCAAAAGACTCGCATTTTTTAGGGCTGCGGTTTCGCACTGTCGCGCTCGTAGCGCTCGAGATCGGACTGCACGCGTTGCTGAAGTTGTTGGTCGTGTTCCCGAACCGCTAGATCGAGCGCCTGGCGAGCGGAGCGTATAGCCTCGGCAGACCGGCCAGCCTTGTTGTAGGCTCCGGCCAACGCCGCGAGGGACTGCGCATTCTTTTCCTCGCTCAGCTCTACGGACTTCTGAAATGCCTCGATTGCCCCGGGAAGGTTTCCGCGCAATTCCAGCGCTAAGCCAAGGTTGTAGATAAACTCGACGGAGGTGGGAGAGAGGGCAACGGCCTTTTGGAATTCGGGGATTGCATCGTCGACGCGCCCCATGGCTGCCAGTGCTGTCGCAAGGTCGTCGTGGCCTTTGGCGTAGCTGGGATCGATCTTGACCGCCCTCTGCAAATGCTCGTATCCCTCCTGTTGCTGTCCGCTTTCGAAGAGAGCTACGCCCAACTCTGCTTCTACTTTTCCATCGGAAGGTTCGAGTGAGAGGGATCTCCGATAGTTGGCCACGGCCCCGTTCAGGTCGCCGGCATCCCACAGCGATGCTGCCAATTCAGCAAACCATCTTGGCTCGTACGGGTCTAGATCGCAGGCCTTGCGATACTCCTCCAGAGCTTCCGTCTCATGGTTGCTTTTGGTGAGTGAAACGGCGAGATTGAAATGCCAGTCCGCGGCGGCTTCCGGATCTATTTGCAACGCCTTGCGCCACTCTCCAGCGGCGTCTGCCCATTGCCCGCTCTCCATGAACTCCCAGCCCTTGTCGGCCGCGAGGTAGGCTTCGGCGAACTGCGGATCGATTCGGGCCATGCCGTCGGGCGGGATATTGACGAACTCGGGGATATTCACCGCGCGATTGTCCGCTGCGGCGTTCTCCACCATAATCGCAGGCGTGTCATTGCCGTTGGCATCGATGTGAGTCAGCATCAACTGCGTGTAAATGGAACGCCCCTTCGACGAAAATGCCAGCCACCGCCCGTTCGGTGAAAAGGAGTGCCAGGAGTTCATCAGCGACAAGTTGCAATTCATCAGCCGAGCTTTGCCACCCCAGAAAGGCACGATGTGCAGCTTGCTGTCCGGGCGCATCAGCATCCCGTTGTGGTTCTGCACGAAGACAATCCAGCGGCCGTCTGGTGACACCTTGGGAAAGTCGTTGCTCATGCCGTTGTTCGACGCCCCAACGACTGGCACCGCCTCGCCGCCTCTGCCTTCGTTGAAGGGAATGCGGTAAAGGTCATATTGGATCTGTGGTTCTCTGGGGTCGTTGGCGTATTCGGGTTTTTCGTAACCTGGCGGATAGGGATCACGAGCCACGGCGCGGCTGAAGATCAGATACTTTCCGTCCGGCGACCAGAACGCGCTGGTCTGCACGAACCGCGGGTCGTCTGCGCCCGGAAGAGCTCTCAGCTTCTTTTCCTTCCGGTCGTACCAAGCGAGGATGCCGCGGGTCGGGTAAAAAACCTGGTTGAAGTTCAGATGGTTGTAGTTCGTGCTGAAAAGGCGGTCGGAGAGCCCTGGCGCGAAGCCTCGGTTTTGATCCAGATGAGCATGTTCCAGATTGGGAGGTCCGATCGAGGTCACCACATACCGGCCGTCGGGCGAGACTTGCGACATAAAGCCGAACCGCTTCAGGGCGGGCTCGGAGCTCTTTTCTCCGAGGTCCTCTTGAAAGGAGCTCCAGCGGATGACGTCCTGATTGCTGATCAGCATTTCCTTGGCCACGGGAGCGAGTGCGTACAAGCCCTTGTCGTTGCGGGGCCCATCGACGTCCAGCCCCATCGTCTTGCCGTCAAACGAAAACGAGTGGCAGTTGGCGCAAGTGTGAAGGTTCTCCATGACCACTCGGCTCTGGGGCTGGGAAATATCGCGCACTCGCCACTTAATAAGGGGAAGGGCGGATGTCGGCAACGGCTGGATTGAGCCTTTCTCGGTATGAGGCACCGTCATCAATGGGACATCGCGGTAGAAAATCGGGGCTCCAACGGGATCCCGCGACGTCGAAATGGTCACTGTGGCGCGAGACACCGAAGACGTGGAATTACCATCCGGAAATCCGCTGATTGTGACGGTTGCCGGCGAGTTAACAGACTTCTGCTTGATCCTTGCCCATGTGGCCGCGTCCGGTTTCCACGTTCGAGTCGCCGCCTGTTCTGGGGTGAGTGGCTCTGGCTCACCCGCAAGGTGGTCGATTTCTCTCCTTTGCATGTGCTCACCCGCCGTCTCCACGCGAATATCGCCGGAATGATCCGCAAAAGATATTTCCACGACCCAGTGTTGGGCAGTCCCGCTGGCATCGTGCCAAAGGAACGTGGGCGACGTGATTTCCGGAGGAAAAACTGAACCGTTGAGCGGGTAGTCGATCGTGATGTTTCCCGGTAGGACGGCATTCGGAGCTTGCGCATGGCCGCCAGATCGCAGCGCGCCTCCGCCAGTCAGGAGAACGGAAGCTATGCCGAGAATCGCCGCCGGCCATTTTTGGGGAAGTAGCCTTAGGCACCTCATCAGAAAGTGAACCTCCGGTGCCTCGAGTTGGCACCAATTCGGACGCCCAGAAGAAGAAGTTTTGCGGCCGGTCCCTTGCCTGCGAGCAGCGGATTCGGGGGTTCGCCGGATACCGAAAAGTATAAGGTCTCTTGACTAAAACGCAATAGCCGATCCATCGACAAAGAAATGCCCGCTGCTTTGTAGGAAGCAGCGGGCAATCTAGACTACCAGCTCAATCTCGCCGACAACTGGAGATAGCGTGGCGTGTTATTGGGGGCGCTGGGACCCTTACCGATGGTCCCGAAGTCCAGGCCGGTTGAGCTCGTGTTGTACCCGATGTTGTCCCAGTTCGCGTGATTGATTGCATTGAACATATCGCACCGGAGCTTCAGGTTGAAGTTTTCCCCTAAATACCGGTTGCCGGGAAGGGGAACACTCTTCGACAGAGACACGTCGAAGACGTGTGCAGGTTGTTCATCGACGCCAGTGGATTCGTTGTTTCTTCCCACCGCGTAAGTGCTATTGGGGTTGGTCACGGCTAAGATGGTCGTGCAGTTGGCCGCAAGCGCCGCGGCACTGGGAATGATAGCGCCCGAGTTGGCGTCTTTGGAACCAACGCAGGGAGACATGGCGCGAATTCTGAAGTTCTTGTGTTGACCATCCGGAGGCAGGATGGTTGTCGGAACCTTCAGTAGTTTGTTGGAAACCGGCCCACCCGTGGTGGGATCCTCCCAGGTTGATCCAAGGAGAAAGGCAAAACCGCTGTAGTAGGTGTAAATCGGGGCAATCTCCCAGCCGCTTACCAATGCATTCACCAAATAGCTTGATTTCGACAGAAACGCTTGGTTCTTGCCGAACGGCAAATAGCCGACCCCAGAGAAGTTGACCGAGTGGCGGACGGTGTTCGATCCCTCGAGCTGCCGCGTCCTGACTTGGTTGAGCTGATCAATCCAGCCGCCGGCGGTCATCGACTTGGCATGCGTGTACGTTGCATGCAGCGTCAGGCTATGCGACATACGATGGTCTGCCGTGGCCTGGATAGAGTTGTACCAATGCCGCCCCTCGTTCGTGGCGCCAGACTCGTTGATGTTTCCGAACTCGGGATGGGGCTCGGTAAAGACGGACTTGGAAAGCGAGCCCGCCGTGTAGTCGCTGGTGCCGGCGAAAGCAGCAATCCCCTTGAACGGATTGGCAACCTGGCCCGTTGCAGACTGGTCGCAGTAATTGTGGACACCGTTGGTGGAAGTGTAGGAGCCGTAGTACGGTGTGCGCTCCACGTCGCACAGCGCGTTCCACTGCGGCGAGATCAGGTTCTGGTTGTAGGTAACGGGGTTGTTGGGAATCCGGTTGCCCACATAACCCACGCTCACCACATCGCGCTTGCTCACGGCGTACTGGTACCACAAGCTGTAATCCCAGAAACGCGGCAACTGGTAGTGCGGATTGTAATAGCTGACGCTGTTCCCGAGGTTCAACAAATAACCAAGCGATGAACCCAGCGGCTTGGTCACCACCGGGATGGGATCGGCAAGGCCGAGCCCCCCAGTGCAGTTGGGATACCCAGGCGTAGCCGTACCTTGCGGGCAGGCGGTATACGGCGTGACCCCGTTGTCCACCGAGTTGCCGTACGCATTCGTGGTGCTGAACCCGGTAGTTCCGTCATACGCCGTCGGGCCGTTCCCGTGGTCGGCCATGTAGTTCAGGCCGAGCCCGCCGCGCAGCGTCATTCTGTCGTTGATCCTGTACGCAAACCCCATGCGTGGCTGCAAATTCAGCATGTTGGTGTAGTAGGCCCCGCGCGGCACACCGTTGACGCCGGCAAAGGTCTGTCCGCCCGTAAGGGTTGTGGCATTGCCCAGCGCGGCAGTTCCCAGGGGAATCGACGCGGAAACCGGGTTGACAACGGAATAATTGAAGGCCCCGTCCATCCTGTTGAAGCGATCTTGCTGCGGGGTCATGAAGTCCCAGCGCAGGCCGAGATTCAGCGTCAGGTCCTTGGTGATCTTCCAGTCGTCCTGGACCCAGGGCGCAATATAATGCTGCGAGTAAAAGGGCAATTGGATGTAGCGTGCATTGCCGGCGTTGGGATAGCCGAGCAGCGCCGAGGCGATCGAATTGCCCGAGTACCAGCCCGGCCCTTCGGAATATACGGCCTGATCGTATTCGCTGGTGAAGTTGTTCGTGAAACTGTAGTTGTCAACGTTGGTCACCTTCGACTGAAACTGCTGGTAGAAGTCGATGTTAACGCCCGCGCGGATGCTGTGCGCGCCGTGAATATAGGTCAGAGTCGGAAGCAAATCCAGAGCGTGGTCGTTGCCCGAGTAGCCGCCCGTCCCGCCCAGAGGGCCGTAGCTGTTGCCGCTTGATCCCATGCCGGAGAAGGTGAACGTCGGGAACTTGGTGGCTACCGTGGGCATCAGCTGGTTGTAGTAGGCAGGAGCGAATCCCAACGCCGCATCTTCGTTGCCGGGAAACTGCGGACCCTGGATCGCGGTGTTGTAGTACGTCATGATGTCCGCGGCAAAGTTGAACATCAAGTTGGGGCTGACGACGTGGGTCCAGTTGACAGTTCCCGTCAGGGTTTTCGGCTGCGCGTTATCACCATTTTGGTTGGCCGGATCGCTATTCGAGTAGCCTGGGCCGCTGTTGACTTTGTCGAAGCGCCCCTGGCCGCCAAAGCGGAAGGCGAATGAATCCTTAGCGCTCATCTTCCAGTCGATCTTGATCATCCCGTTGTACCACAGGTCGTTCTCCACATTCAGAACGTCGTAGTTGTTGGTCCAGGGCGCATAGCCCGGGCCGGGGTTGACGTTGCAATATGCAAACTGGGCCGGCGGACACACCAGGTTGTAGTACGACAGAACGGTCGCGCCCACCCCATCGATCCGGTTGGTGGGGATGATGTTGCCGGGAAACGCCGAGTGCCTCATCGTGACGGCGTTGTGATTGTTCGGATCGACATAGGGTACAAGCGGCGTGAGGGGATCGTAGATAATCAGCGGTTGCAGGCTGCTGGTCGTGCTGTCCCAGAACTGCGCCCCGTTGGGGGAGCTGGCCGTGGGCCCGAAGTTGCCTTTGAGCCAATCAGGATTCGGAAGGGAGTAAGCGGTGAACGCATTGTTGGGCAGAATGTCTCTCATGCGCTCCCAAGAGAGGGTATAGAACAGCTTGTCCTTTCCGTTATAGAGGTGCGGGATGCGAACCGGTCCGTCCCCCTCCAGGCCCCATTGGTTGCGCAGGTGCGGAGACGCGAAGGGAGGTGTGTTGTTGTATTTGGCCTGCCAGTTTCCGTCGTCGAGCCAGGCCCGGCGCATGTAATAGTACGCGGCCCCATGGAACTGGTTGCCGCCGGACTTAATTTGCATATCTACCGACGAGCCGCCGCTATGACCGTAAGAGGCATCGTAGGCGTTGAGGACGATCTTGAATTCTCCCACCGACTCGGTGGTGGGAACAAAGGCGTACCGGCCGAGATCGCCGGCATCGTTGCCCACGCCATCGATATTCAGCTCGCTGACCTGCGGCGAACCGTTGACGTACTGGTTGCCGGTGGTGTTGTCGAACGGGCGCGGATAGATGAGTTGCGAGAAGTCGTGGGTTCCCGGGGCGAGATCGAAGAGGTCGAATGGGTTGAGGGCGTCCAACGGCAGGTCTGTGACGCGCTCGCCCTCGATGATCATGCCGTTGTCGGCCTTGCTGAGTTCCAGTTGCACATTGCTGGCATTGACGGTGACCGTCTCGGTGACAGCGCCGATCTGCAGGGCGAAATCAATCGTGGAGACCTGGTCGACGTTGAGCGTGATGCTGGTCTTCTTTGCCGTCTTGAACCCATCCTTGGAGACCGAGATGTCATAGGTTCCGGGGATCAGATATGGGACGGTATAGTCGCCCGATTTCGTTGTGACGGTCTTCGTGTCCCCCCCTGTATTCTCATTGTGGACCACCACATCGGCAGCCGGAACGACGGCGCCGGTGGAATCCACCACCCTACCAGTGAACTGCTGAGTCGTTTGTGCCCGGCAGACAGCCGTTGTGAAGATACCAACTAGGCATAACAGCAGGTATGCGAGCACCGTCACGGCTGTCCGCTGTGTTTTCAATGTTCCAATGGTTTGCATTCTTCTGCCTCCAAAGTCGAATTTCAGAGCACGAAAGCTGGCCTTCGAACCAGGTACGGGCCCCGTAGCTAATCGTTCTTGCAACGTCACGGACCATTTGCCCCCGAAAAGAAAAAGGCGAGGCGTGGAACGCTGGCTGGCGGATAAGTGCTATCCTTTGTACCGTTACAGTTAGCGGTTTCTGAGTCGGATAAAGGTTTAGTCCACACCCCGCGTCGTTGTCAAGTAGAAAGTTTTGAATGGCACAAATATACTTGCCTAACCCATCATGGAGGGTGCAGGATGAAAGCACCCTCATACTTGTGCCTCGCCAAAACTCCATCCGAGCCCAGAGATCCAAGTCTTTACGGTTAGAGTTTGTGATTCCTGTTGTCTCTCGCCAGAGTTCCATCTGGGGGAAATCAAATCTGGTTCGCCGGAGATCGGCTCTTCTTCATCCTGTCCTCCTCACCGGCGCCATCGCTGGCACCTATTATCGGAGAACTCTCACTGCCACTGGACTAATCGGAAGGATGCAGCTCATCATGAGCCGCTCATTCGAAGGGGGCAGCTCAATGATCCGCCCATGGCCACACTGCTCCCTGCAGGTCAATTCAATTTCGTTGAGTATTGCCTCAGCCACGCTTAGGCAGCTAGGTCGTAGCGATGATGCAAGCCACCGACTCTCGGCATTGATATGATCTGGCAGCTCCTATAGGTGTCTGCGGCTGCCACCCGACCCGCAGGCGTTCTCTTCTCCAGCCCGAGGTGCGTCCGATCCTCGTGGTAATAACAAAGGTATTCAGTCATCAACCGTTTCAGATGCCGCTCGTTGAGCACGATGACATGATCGAGCAAATCCCGTCTGCAATTACCAACCCAACGTTCCGCGACACCGTTCTGCCAAGGGCTGCGGAAGCTGGTCCGCTTGGACTGGATGCCGAAGCTCTTTATTGTGCTGACAACTTCCTCGTTGAAGTTTGCTGCGCGATCGAGGAGCAGGTAGGTGGGCACCTCGTCATACGGAAAGGTCTCGCGCAGTTGCTGCGAGATCCATGTACTACTTGGGTGCATAGTGACGTTGAAATGAAGGATACGCCGCCGGTCATGTGCGATCACAAAGAAGCAGTGGAGCACGCCAAATGTCAGCGTCGGCACGGTGAAGAAGTCCATCGCCGCAATCGCTTCTCGGTGGTTGTTCAGGAATTCCGCCCACCGCTTTGCCGGCTCAGGTTTCCTGGGTGCCCTCCGCATCCAGCGCAGAACAGTTCTTTCCGAGAGATCGAAGCCAAGCAATTTCAATTCACCGTGGATGCGCGGCGCGCCCCAGGTTCTGTTCTCCGTCACCATTCGGAAGATGAGTTCGCGCAGTTCCCTGCTCACACATCTTCTGCCGGCACTTGTGCGGTGCCGCGAGATCCACTTCCAGTACAACTTGAAGCCGGCGCGATGCCAGCGAACTACCGTCTCTGGCTGCACCAGAATCAGCGCTCGTTGCCATTGGGACCAGAGGCGACACAAAGTTGTCCAGAACAACTTATCAGAAGCGGAGAAGCGAGGCTGCGGACGGCGCTCCTTTAAAACGGCAAGTTGTTGCCGTAGTGCCAGGTTCTCCAAGAGCATGATCGCGACGGGAATAGAAGAATCGAGAATCGAGCAGCCAAAACGAACGGGAGCCTCAGCAGGCGCAGCATGAAATCAGTTTGACACGGAAGAGCAGGCGAAACCGGCTGCACCTCTATCTGACTGATTACGCGGAAGATCGTAATCTTGGCGAGGCACAAGTCTAAGTTACCTAGAATGAGCGACTTTCATTTTATGGGGTATCAACTTTCACGTTATGCGGTACAACTTTCACGTTATGCGTAAACCCACACACAATCTGTCGGTTTACGCATAAAGCTGAAGTTGCCGACTCTATCTTTCAACAACTTACCAGACCTCGTACCCCATAATGCTGAAGTTTAATATCCCATAAGCCTGAAGTTCCACCGGGTATTCACGCATAAGGCTGAAGTTCCACCAAACTGTGGGACACCGGCGACAGAATTGGGACCGTAAATGTATGAAAATAAGATCGATGCAACCTGCGACCAGTCGAGGTTCCTAATCCCTCTCAAGGCGACACATATAGTAGTCGGAAAGGATCGCCGTGGGCCAGGGTCGGCCCAACACGATTGGAAACCCGGACCATCATTCGCGCGGCTTTAAGCCGCCGCCCGTCGACGCGCAGCCTTCGCACCGGCACGCACTGCCTCGTACTGTGCCTTCGGAGCGGCCTGACGGGCAGGGGCGTTCAAGGTTCGCGCTCTCGTCGTCCTCACCCGTATATCAATGCCAATCCCGGCCGCCGCCAGCATCGCAATCAGAGTATCGATCGAGAACATGCCGATCTTGCCCCGCATCAGGTCGGAGATGCGCGGCTGCGAGACGGCAAAGAGCTTCGCCGCTTCGGTCTGGTTGAGACCCCTGGCCTTCGCGTACTCACTAATCGCCATCATCAGCGCGGACCGATGCTTCATGTTCGCAGCCTGGGCGGGATCGTCTTCGATCGCATCCCACACGCTCTTGAATGCCTTATCGCTCATCGCTTTTGCTCCTTTACAAGTTCCGCATACCGCTTGCTGGCCAGGTCGAGATCGCTCTTCGCCGTCCGTTGCGTCTTCTTCTGAAAGCAGTGCAGCACATAGACTGCATCTTCAAACTTCGCAACATACATCACGCGGAAGATACCCGCTTCATCCTTGATCCGTATCTCCTGCACTCCGGATCCCACAACAGACATTGGCTTGAAATCTTCCGGCTCCAGCCCATTCTGCACGCGATCAAGCTGGTATCCGGCATCTCCCCGCGCTTCCTTTGGAAAGTCGCGGAGGTCATTCAGGGAGCTTCCCCTGAACTTGAGTTCCTTTACCGCGGCCTTCTTCGGCACATTCGCCATGACCAAAAGATTATATAAATAAAGATATAAATGCAAGTGCCGTATTTACGTCCTGCCCAACTTGGCACAGATTCATTCGGGAATGGTCAAGTATCAGAGTTACCCACCCCTCGATGGGACGGCCAATCGGGAATCGGAGTTAGGAAGAGACACTTTGCCAGGCAAATTGTGCTTGCCGAATGAATAACGTCCCGTATTGGACGGAATGACTTCAGTTCGCAGGCCCGGCGCAGGCTCAGGCAGCCAGGTCATAGCGGTGGTGCAGTCCACCCAGTCTTGGCATGGAGATGACTTTGCACGCTACATCTGAACTCCTCGTTACTTCGCGCCCTCCGGGAGTTCCTTTCTCCAGTGCGAGATGCGTTCGGTCCTCGTGGTAGTAGCGAACATATTCGCGCATTAGCCTCTTCAGATGTCCTTCGTTGAGTACGATGACGTGATCCAGTAAGTCCCTCCGACAACTGCTAACCCAGCGTTCGGCGACGCCGTTCTGCCATGGACTTCGGAAGCTGGTCCGTTTGGGTTGGATGCCAAAACTCTTCACGGTATTCGTTATTTCCGGGTTGAAGCTTGTATCGCGATCAAAGATTAGGTAGCGGGGCGCAGAATCGTAAGGAAACGTCTGGCGCAATTGCTGCGAGACCCACGCGCTGCTCGGATGCTTGATCACATTGCAATGAAGAACCCGCCGCCGGTCATGCGCGATGACGAAGAAGCAATAGAAAACCCCAAACGATAGAGTCGGAACAGTGAAGAAATCCATCGCCGCAATCACCTCTCGGTGATTGTTCAGGAATGCGATCCATCGCTTCGCCGGCTCCGGGTCTCTCGGTGCCTTCCGCATCCGGCGCAATACGGTCCTCTCCGAGATATCAAGCCCGAGCATCTTCAGCTCTCCATGAATTCGTGGCGCACCCCAGGTTGGGTTCTCAGCCACCATGCGAAAGATGAGTTGGCAAAGTTCCTTGCCCACACCCCTTCTGCCGGCGGCGCTCTGATGCCGTGAGCGCCACTTCCAATAACGCCTGAATCCGGCTCGATGCCAGCGGACAACCGTCTCCGGCCGCACCAGTATCAACGCCCGCCTCCACCCCGGCCAGAGTCGTCGCAACATCACCCAAAACCATTTGTCAGCAACCGTAAGCCGGAATAACGGACGTCGCCCTTTCAACGCAACAAGCTGTTGTCGAAGAGCAAGATTCTCCAAGAGCAGATCGCGGTGAGCATGAAAAGACCGCGCAGCGACAGCGAATAGGAGCCTCATCAGGTGTAGCATACCGTCAGTTTGACACGGAAAAACAAGCGAAAGTGACTACTCTTTACCTGACTGATTCAAGAGCAGATCGCTATTTTGGCGAGGCACAAGTGAAGCAGGAAGCGATTGCAAGCGCGCCGTGCGTGATCGGCCTGGATCTGGGCGACAAGTGGAGCCGGTATTGTGTGCCAGACACTCGGGTGTAATCGTCGAAGAAGACCGTGTGCGCAGCCACACCGAGGCGCTGTAAGAGCGGTTTGGGCATCGGAGCGCAACCCGCATCGTCATCGACCAGGAACACATTCTCCATGGGTCAGCCGGGTGCTGGAAGGCGTTGGCCACTCAGTGGTGGTGGCCAACGCCCGCAAGCTGCGGATGATCTACGCGGAAAACCAGGCGAAACCAAGAACAGTTCTATTTGACTGATTCATCGGTAGATCGCAGTTTTGGCGAGCCATCAACAGCATTGCTATGGTTTGAATTCGCCGGCTGTCTCAATCTCGAGAATCGCCTGGACTGGCAGCTCGTTACTTGATCCCCCAGCGAGTATAAGTATCGGCTCTTTTTCGACACGCCAAGCGTGCTGCGCAGAGTCCCAATAAGCAAGATCGCGCGGCTTGAGATCAAGAACAACGCTCTTCTCCGCGCCGGGCTCGATATGGACACGCTCAAAGCCCTTGAGCTCGAGTTGCGGACGTTCGACCGCGGAACCAAGGTGCTGCACATACATCTGAACGACTTCGTCGCTAGCACGTTTGCCCGTATTCTTTGCCTTCACAGTCACCTCAACCTTGCCGTCGGCCATCACGCTGGGTGCGCTAAGGGTCAGGTCTTCATATGCGAAGGTGGTGTAGCTCAGCCCGTAACCGAAAACGAAGAGCGGCTTTTCCTTAAGGTACATGTAGGTCCGGTCGTGGCGGATGTTGTAATCCATCATGGGCGGCAACTGCGCATCGCCCGTAGGCCAGGTCTGGCCCAAGCGGCCAGCCGGCGAGTAGTCGCCAAAGAGCACGTCGGCGAGCCCGTGCCCTTCTTCTTCGCTGCTGTGGGTCAGATGCAAGATGGCGGGCAGGTTTTGCTGACTCCAGACAATCGCGTACGGGAAGCTCGACCGGAGCACCTCGACAGTGCGTGGGTTAACCGCGAGGATTTTCTTTGCCAGCTCTTCCTGTTCGAGAACGATCGTCTTGCGATCCACATCTTCTTTACCGTTGGATGGCACGGGACAATCGTCCCACCGAGCATCGCACGTAGGATGATTGCCGACCACCACGATGGCCACATCCGCCTTGCGCGCCAGAGACTGTGCTTCTGCAACGTTGGAGCCATCGCTAAAGAGCACATTCGCACCGGGAACTGCCTCCTTAATGCCCTGCGCGATGCTCACGCTATACGGAGGTGTTCCGCTGTACCAGTCAAGCAGAACCTCATTGATCCAAGGACCAATCACTGCGATGGTCTTCAACTTCGCGCGATCCAGCGGAACCCGAGGTGCGTTTGGTCTTCGTGGTAGTAATCCGGCGCGACCTGCGAGACGAGATCGAATTTATCGCCGTATTTGACGCGGCCCTTCGCGCAGTTCTCAATATTGTTGATATGCCCAATCGCCGAGCATCGCTTCTGATCAAATTCATTTTGCAAAACAAGGGAAAACTCTCCAAGGGCAAACGTACTGCCTTTGCCGAGATCACCGACGTAGAAATCGATCGGATTGAGAGCGCCGTGTGGGGAGCATGGCAAGAGGGCCATGTTGATGAGACTTCGAACAAGCTACCTCTAGCGATCGAGGAAGATGATCTGAAACCATAGGCTCCGATTGCGGCGGCGAAGGTGCTGCAGCCAACGTTCACGCACTTGAATTCCAAGCTCGCTCGTAGCCCTCTACTTGGCTTGAATGGGAATATTGCGCAAGGTTATTTTCCCGGAAGGTACAAACGCGGCAATAACAAGTGAAACCGACGTGGCCTTATCCGAGAGCCCTTCAGCAGTTAGCGAAACATTCATTGGGAGCTCTGGCTCTAAATGTGCTCCCATCCCCCGGAGCCGACTTGATATCTAACGTACTTGCTCTCGCTCCCTTGGTTGTCAATCATATGTGTGTTGAGGGGAGCAAAACCAACGTAGGTGGTTGCCCTGTCGTGATTGAGAATCTTACCAAAACACCGCACCGAATCTCCCTCCCTCTGACAGGTTGTAATTGAGATTTGAATGCTCCCAATTTGTCCAACAGCTGCGGCTTTGGACGGAGAACTGACACCTCCGGACAACTGCACGTTATCCGGATTTCTAGTCGGACCTTGACCGCAGTTGGAAACGCCCTTTGCTAGCAACTCCTCAACGGCTCGCGTTCTTGGTATATCCGCAGTGACCCCGGCGAGCATTTTGGCCGACTCGGTGTCAAGCACCTTGGCCGACACATGTATGCTGTCGCTCAACGGAGCGATCGTTCCTGTGACCAGCGCGTCGACCCCGGCGACCTCTCCTAGCTTCCGAGCGGTAGCGGGGTCGATGATGCCAGTCGATGTCAGCTTGTGCTCGTCCATAAGAATCTTGAGATTCGTACGATCGATCACGTCAAACCCCTTGGCGTTATCGAGAATTGCCACAGAAACGTCTTCCGCCATATAGCGACCTAGTTCTGTCACGCAGCCTTGCAGGTCAGTGAAGTCGACAACAGCAACGGTCCTTTTGCCCGAGGAAGCGATCTTTGCCGCGAGGGCCGAGGAGATTGGACGCATATCCTGTCCAAGGAGGGTTGACCTTGCCCTCAGAATCCGTATCTCATAAGTGGTTATAGTTCGTAGTCGTAGTGGCTGTGGGAAAGTTGGAAAGCG
>OBLU010003606.1_pt1 | contig 14015 bp, 8 predicted proteins | sample 1518681 | NCBI WGS metagenome assembly OBLU01 (sample SAMEA3539304, study PRJEB22396) | soil metagenome | biome: tundra; feature: field; material: soil | place: USA | collected 2010-05 | depth 0.15 m
AAAAATCTGCACCCTTGTTTTTTTTCAATGCCTTCAGGATATGAAAAAAGCCGAAAGGCAGTAAACTTCCCCTTGCTTTTTGCAATGCAATGGATAATGACGGCATGGTAACTCCAAAAGCAACAAGCCTTCCGTTTTTGTCAACTACCAGGGGAACAAAATCAGCACGTATAAAAGAGAAATATTGTTTGGTGTAATATTGAATTTGTTTATCAGTTAAAGGAACAACCCCGTAAAGGCCTTCATAAGCAGTATTAATTAATTCGAAAATTTCTTTTGCATAGGGCAGGATATCCTTTGCTTTGCGTGCTTTAACCAATCGCAGGTTGCACCTTCTTTCGACAATGCTTGCCAGCTTTCCTATCTTTTCAGGGATGGCATCGGGGATTTTTATTTTATATTCTACCCAATCTGCATCTTTGGTATATCCCAATTTTTCGATGAATGAGGGGTAATAGGAATGATTGTAAATAGCAGCTAAAGTTCCCACCTGGTCAAACCCTTCAATCAACATTCCCTCATGGTCTAAATCGGTAAAGCCCATCGGACCGTGAACAGCTTTCATGCCTTTTTCTTTCGCCCAGTTTTCAACCTGTCCAATCAAGGCCTTTGCGATTTGCTCATCTTCTTCAAAATCTATCCACCCAAAACGCATGTATTCATTATTCCATTTTTCAATATATGTTTTGTTCAGTATTCCTGCAATGCGGCCTACAACTTTATCTTCCTTATAGGCCAGCCAGTATCGTGCTTCGCAATAATCGAAAGCAGGGTTGCTCTTTTTTCCTAAAGTAGATTTTTCATCAAAACGAAGCGGCGGAACATAAAACCGGTTGTTTTGGTATAACCGATAAGGGAAGTCAATAAAAGAATTCAGTTGCTTTTTATCGGTCACTTCTTTGATTACAATGCTCATGCGGATGTTTGTTTTTAAAGGAAGATTGATTTATTGAATTTAAAAAGGTATCGCCTCATTCACATTTTATATTTGTTTCAGTTCAAAAACATGAAGTTCACTGGCAACTTTCTCTATTTTACTGAGCGCCTCATCCAACTGGCTCCTGGTATGGGTTGCCATTATTGATAACCGCAGAAGGGATGAATCGCCCTTTACTGCCGGGGATACTACCGGGTTTACAAATATTCCTTCTTCAAATAACCGTTGCGTATACTTAAAAGTCAGGTAGTTGTCCCGGATATAAATCGGGATAATAGGAGTTTCAGAAGTATTAATATCAAAACCGAGTTCGATCAATGATTTTGACATATAATTTGTGTTGGCCCAAAGGGCATCCTGCCTCTCCGGTTCTTTTTGTATGATGTCCAGTGCCGCTAAAGCAGCGGCAACTGCTGAGGGCGGAATACTGGCACTAAAGATCATAGGCCTTGAATGATGTTTTAAATAATTTACCATTTCAGCTGTAGATGCAATAAACCCTCCGACTGAAGCAAGTGATTTACTGAAAGTACCCATTATAATATCAACCTGCTCAGTCAAATTAAAATGATCAGCCGTACCTTTTCCCATCTCACCTATCACACCCAACGCGTGCGCATCATCAACCATTACAAGTGCTTTATACTTATTCGCGAGCTTTGTAATTTCAGGTAAGTTACAGATATCTCCTTCCATACTGAATATACCGTCTATCACTATCATCTTTATCTTTTCAGCCTGAACAGATTGCAAAATATCTTCCAAATACTCCATGTCATTATGCGCAAATTTCAATACTTTGGAAAAAGACAATCGGCTCCCTTCTATGATTGATGCATGATCCGATTCATCTAATATGATTACTCCGTTTCTGCCCGTTATAGCGGCTACTGTTCCAAGGTTTGTCTGAAAACCTGTAGTAAAAATCAAAGCCGATTCTTTACCTAAATAATCGGCCAGCCTTTCTTCAAGTTCAATATGCAATTGGGAAGTTCCGTTTAAAAACCTGGATCCGGAGCAACTACTCCCATATTTATCAATTGCTTTCTTTGTTGCTTCTTTTACTTTAGGGTGGTTGGTAAGCCCCATATAACTGTTTGAACCAAACATCAACAACCTCCTTCCCTGAATAACGACTTCCGTATCATGATTTTCCTCTATAGGCCTGAAGTAGGGATATAACCCTACCTTTTTCAACTCAGCGGGTTTTGTAAAACCTGCCAATTTTTGAAATAAACTTTGTTGTATCATAGTATCGTTTGTATAAGAATAGCTATGTTTTAATAATTATAAAGCATACGATTTCCAATTAGGGGCCTACAGCATAGTTTCCTGCCGGGTTGTATTTAGAGAAGAATTGACTGCCTTGATTTTATTGAATAATTCCTTTGCTTCATTTCTGTCAAAATCAACATGATTTTGCTTCCTGACACTATATTCAGTTAGTCGGATGTGTCCATCCGGAATCTTCGCCAGGTTGGCTAAAGATGCCTTTGATGAAGGTAAAAGGCAATCTTCAATGGCAATACTTTTTCTTTCTGATGAGGCTTTATGGACCAGGTTTATCCCATTTACTCCTGCCCCGTCTGACTGAGCGCCAAGATAATTGGTCATTTGATCCGCACCTGAACGCACAGGGCAGGAATTATACAAGTCGCCTTTCATTAAAGATTATTTTCATGACGAGAAAATATTTTTCTTAATATGAGTTTTCAATAATTCAAACAGAAACTGCACCCGCCAGATGAAATGTATTTTAATACAAAGTTGGAAATGCTGTATTATTTTCAATAAACTATTGCATTTATACATGGTAAATTCAATTTAATGAATCATCCGCCCTTTGATTGAAGGCAGTTCATAGGCATTTATTTTGATTTTTTAGTAGAATAATTGGGCAAATATAATAATTAAGGATAATTTTATCTTTTATTATTTTTTTATACTAAGTTTCAGACCAGGTTGGAAGGATCAGTTTGGTTTTGCGATTAACCGAATGGTTCTTTATAGAAGTGTTACTAAATAACCATGTAGCCTGGTTTGTCGCCAAATTAAGCTGGTATTCAATAAGAATTATGTTGAGATTAACCAAGATTTTTCATTTCGAAATGGCTCATGCCATCTTTGGCTATCCGGGTAATTGCAAAAACATCCATGGCCATTCCTACGAATTGCAAGTAACTGTAACGGGGGGAAAAGAGAGTCAAAACTTTATACAGGCTCCTGGTTTTATTTTAGACTTTAAAGAATTAAAACAACTGGTAACTGCTTTAATTATCAATACATTTGATCATAAACTTGTTTTATCGCGGGCTTTCCTGGATCAAAATCCGGATTTCGGCTCACAGGAAAACCTGGTAGCCTGGGAAGCAGAACCCACCGCAGAGAATTTGCTGATATATACGGCGCGCATCCTTGTTAAAGAGCTTCCAGAAGCAATTCAGTTGATCCGATTAAAATTGTATGAAACAAAAGATTCGTTTGCCGAGTGGACGAATGACAATTAAAAGTATGAATAGGAATTTGTGGTAAAATGCGTAGTTTCCTTCTCTAAAAAATAAATATGTTTTTGAAAGCAACACAATATGCCCTGAGGGCAACCATTTATATAGCTCAAAAAAGTACTGAAGAAAAAAAAATAAGTATTGATGAAATTTCAAAAGCTATTGATTCGCCGAAATCCTTTACAGCAAAAATTTTGCAGGCACTTACCAAGGACAATAAGATCGTCAGTTCTGCCCGTGGCCCCAACGGCGGTTTTTTTCTTTCTGAAAAAGCAAAGAAACTTCCAGTGCGTTCTATCCTGAAAGCTATGGGAGAGCATGACGTTCTCGAAAAATGTGTACTTGGTTTAAAACTTTGTTCAGAAATCCGACCATGCCCAATGCATGAAAAGTACAAACCTATAAAACAGCAACTAATAAAATTATTTGTAACAAAAACTATTAAGGAGTTGGCTGCTGATATTAAAGACGGAATAGTATTTATAAAAAATAAGTAAACAAAATTTTAGCATTCTCAATAATTATTAAAAACAATTCTCCAAAATTTAAACTTCTATATTTTAATATGAATTTTTTTTATCATTAATATGATGAATTATTGTGAATATATGCAGTCATTCAAAATTGCTTAACAATAAACAATACACCGATTCGATACCTTTGATTAATTAAATTATCCTTTGCCTTAACTTAATTACATAACCATAAAAGATATCTAAAATGAATTATTCATCACAACCTGTCAATGACTTTGCAAACCTGCTTGATTATAATAACAACATCATTTTTAATATGACAACGGAGGAAGTTTCGGAGGCTATAATTTCAGGTGATGCAGCAAGAGTTCGAAAAATTGAAGGACAATTTGCCATTGTAGAAAAAGTAGGTCAACATGTATTCATGGCCCGTTCCATCGGAAGGCCGATGCGATATTTCCTGGCCAAACAAACATCCGGACCACTGCTTATTGTAGCTGAGCGCATAGACGAAATTTACAATTTTCTAAAAACAAAAGGCCTTCATACCCAATTCCATCCTTCTTATACAAGAATGGTACCTGCTCATTTTATGGTGCGGTTAGAAGTGGTGGGCTGCCCCGATCCGAACCCGGTTTATACCCGCTTTTTTGAACCTAAAAGAAATAGCTTAACCAATAACCTGGATGAAATCGGTAAGACCTATATGGAAGCGCTGGCCAATGAATGCCAGAAATGGTTAAAATCAATTCCGGAAAATGAACCGATCGGGGTATTATTTTCAGGAGGCATTGATAGTGGCTCGGTTTTCCTGATACTGTATCATCTTATGTTAAAGCTTGGTCTTTCTCCGCAACGTTTAAAAGCCTTTACTCTTTCTGTAAATAATGGCCCGGATGCAGAACAGGCTCACCAGTTTTTGGATCAGTTGGGTCTGTCCATTTTCCTGGAAGTACTTGATGTACCACAATCGGTGATCGACTATAAAGCTGCCATTAAGGTGGTGGAAGATTACAAGCCGCTTGACATTGAATCAGCAACGATGGCCCTGGCATTATGTAAACAAATACGTAAACTGTATCCTGAATGGAAATACCTTGCTGATGGAGACGGGGGCGACGAAAACCTGAAAGATTATCCCATAGCTGAAAATACAGAACTTACAATCCGCAGTGTATTAAATAATACGATGCTTTACCAGGAGGGCTGGGGTGTGGATAAAATCAAACACTCACTTACTTATACAGGTGGCCAGAGCAGGGGGCATGTACGTTCATATGCACCATCACGCCTTTTAGGATTCAGAGGCTTTAGTCCTTATGCATTACCTAATGTTATTGAAGTATCGGAAGGGATTCCTTTTATTGCATTGACCGATTGGAAAGAGGAAGAACTGTATGCTCTGAAGGGAGAAATTGTCAAGAGAGGAATTAAAGCCCTTACAGGTTTCGATATGCCGGTGTTTGAAAAACGCAGGTTCCAACGTGGTGCAGTTGGAGAAAACACATTTAGCGAAATGTTTTCCGATGATGAAACAGTATATCGCACCTATTTCAATTCACTTTATGCCCGACATTCATGAAATAGAAAAGCTTCGCCCTGCAAGGAACTTAGTAAATCCAGATATCCCGTACCACTTTCTGCATGAACAGGAGCCGGATCAGGACGGTAATTTACAACGGATAAATACGATTTTTCTTACAAGTAAAGAATGCTCTTTCAAGTGCCTGATGTGTGACCTCTGGAAAAACACGCTGAGCGGTGACACGCCCCGGGGCGCTATTTTAAAACAGATAGATTATGCTTTAGAAAGATTGCCCGAAGCAGATGTGATTAAGCTGTACAATAATGGTAACTTTTTAGACATTAAAGCCATTCCTCCTTCAGATTACCCGGGAATCATTCAACGGCTGCAGTCCTTTCACAGGGTAATAGTGGAAAATCATCCGAAACTTTGTGGGCAAGCCTGCATAGAATTTAAAGAAAAGCTAAATGGAAAGTTTGAAGTAGCCATGGGACTTGAAACCATCCATCCCGAAGTATTGCCTAAACTTATTAAACATTTAACTCCCGAAGATTTTAAAAAGGCTGCTGCTTTGTTAACAAGACATGGAATAGACGTGCGTGCATTTGTTCTGTTAAATCCTCCTTTTCTTACCGATGAACAGCAAAACATTCAATGGACAATTAAAACTGTTCAATTCGCTTTCGAATGCGGAGTTGGTTGCTGTTCCATAATACCAACGCGGCCGGGCAATGGTATGATGGAAGCGCTCCGGGAGCAGGGATATTATGTTCCACCAACCTTGTATGCTTTGGAAGAGGTTTTTGAAAAAGCCCTTGGCCTAAGGCAGGGCCGGGTATTTGTAGACACCTGGGATATTGCTTTTCTATCCAATTGCAATCAGTGTTTCCAAGCAAGAAAACATCGGTTAGAACATATAAATCTAACTCAAAAATTTCAACAACGGATAGCCTGTAGCTGTCAGTTTAGCCATGCATAAAACCAGTAGTAATCAATATGATATTTTGATAGCAGGCGCTGGTTTTGCCGGATCGCTCACTGCATTGTTATTGCATAATCTTGGATTTAAAGTTTGTTTATTGGAAAAGGGACAACATCCACGTTTTACTATCGGAGAATCTTCCACACCTGTTGCCGATATGATATTACGCAACCTCGCATCGAAATACAATCTGTCCTGGTTGCACGATTTCTCCCGGTATGGAAGCTGGCAGCAATCTCACCCTGAAATAGTCTGTGGAATCAAAAGAGGATTCAGCTTTTTCAAACACTACCCGGGAAAAGATTTTACTACAGACGAAAATCATAAAAATGAACTTCTAGTTGCTGCAAGTATTAGCGATATGCTATCAGACACTAATTGGTTGCGCGCCGATTTTGATTCTTTTTTGGTAAACAAAGTAAAACAATCCGGGATTGACTACTTTGATATTACTGAAATTATTTCGGCAAAAAGAAACGGTTCATGGGAATTTCAGGTTAACCGATATAATGAACACAACATTATTCACGTTTCTTTTTTTATAGATGCTACCGGTAGTAGCGGGTTATTAAATAAGCTGATGGGAATTGAATCTTCACCCGGCGGTTTTATGACGAATTCATTTGCAATATTTTCTCATTTCAATCATGTTCCGAGATGGACAGATATACTTCAAAAAGCAGGTTTCCCTTCAGATGATTTCCCTTACGATCCTGATCATTCGGCCTTGCACCATATCATGGATGAAGGATGGCTGTGGATGCTTCGGTTTAATGATGAGCGGACAAGTTTGGGGTTTGTGCTTGATGATCAGGAACAATTTTATTCAAAGTTGCCAACAGAGGAGATATGGAATGATATGCGGAAAAAGTATCCTTCTATCAATAATATCATCAAAGATGCTTCACTGGCTGGTGAGCCGGGGAAAATAATACGTTCGGCAAGATTACAAAGGAGGATAAAGCATTGCTTCGGACCGGGATGGGTAGCCCTTCCGCATACGGCAGGATTTGTAGACCCGCTGTTTAGTTCCGGCATTGCTCATACGCTTTCAGGGGTAGAAAATATTATCCAGACCATCAGTCAGTTTTGGGGTAATTACGAATTGCTGCAACAAAACTTAAAAGAATATGAGCAGGCTGTTTTTGAAGAATTGAATTTAATAGATAATCTCGTTGCAGGATGTTATAAAACAATGGCTCACTTTGAACTTTTCAAAGCATGGTCGATGTTGTATTTTGCTTCGACGATTGCCCATGAGCAGCGACGAATGCAAAATCAATCACCGGGATATTTCTTAAATGCTGACGACCCCGCTATCAGGAATATGGTACGAAAAACGTATGCTGATTTATTGAAAATAATTTCTGACCATCAGCCATCCCTCGAGGATATTAATTTTTTTACAAATATCGTAAGGGAAAGGATACGCCCTTTTAATACCGTAGGCCTGATGGAACCCACTTTCAAAAACATGTATCGTCATACGGCAGTGATGATATAAATTGCTTAATGCTTCCACTGAACCTGAACCAATTTATTCAGATGCATTTCCAAAAGTGCCGAATTTTATATGATTTCTAAATTCATCGGTAGTTACCTTGCGGGTATTATACTTTTGCTGATATTCTCTATGTGCTTTATCCTGAGGATATGTAACATTTTTACCGTAAGGATATGATGGCATATTATGAAAAGGAAGCGGGGCCACTGTTTGCCCATAAGCTGTATTCAGGTCACCATCTTTTACCCAGCCCTCGGTATAAATCAAGAAGTCCCTCTTCCAGCCCTTAGGTAATGTAGACAGGTGTGCGGCGTCAAAATTAATTGTTACTTCATCACCTCCATCTGCAATAATATATTCGTCATCTGCCTTCTGCAACAGGGGTAACACATCCCCGTAACGTGTATAGTATCCTGTCAGGTCTCTCCATTTTTGACCATCGGTTATATGGTCATAATCAAACCATTGAGGGCCATACGGTCCGCCTTTATTGTAAGAAGCTGAATATCCCCGGTAACTTAATTGTGCTGCTGCCATTTTCAATTCCTCCATTTTTGCGGGAGCATTAACCTTTCCGGTTGAGTAGAATATTTGATCCCAATAAATTTGCATGTTAGTACGGATTCTGACTCTTCTGTCGTTAGGTGTTAAAAATTTCCCCGACAGATTCGCAATAACCATTTTATCCCTTCCCATGGGATAACCCATATTTTTTATGACGGTTTGCCATTTCCCTTCTTTATTGATTACCTGCAAAGAAGGGGGTTGAAGTTGGTAGTTTTTAGTTTGCGTAAGTTCTGTGTTGATGCTGGCATCCGTTGGAAAAACCCAACCCCTCAAAAACAGCAATAAGCTGTCTCCATGCACTTTCTTTCCCAGGTCTAAAATCAAATCATGTTGTTTTGCAACTCCCTGGAATTTCCCTAATGAAAAATTCGACACATAGTTAAAATCATACTTGCTGATTTTCGGCAACAAATTATTTCCATTTTCATCTACTGCGGAGACGGGTAACTGCGGATGGGATACCAGGTAAACTTTTCTACCAGGGTAAGGCGGTGCAACAAAGCGCTCATCAACAAATGCCTCAACTGAATCAGGGTGATCTACAGCTACGAGTTCGGCTTTATCGAAATAAACAGCTTCCCATAATTCTTCGGTAATCTTTAAGGTATAAAGGCCGTTTCGAGGTTTTAACTTTTCCCCGGGAATCAGCAGATATTCTTTTGAGGGATTCGAATAAGCATAAGTGGTATCCTTTCCATGAATGGCCACAGGAATGCCCAGCGCACTTCTCCACAACATGTCTTTAAGAAATTCATATTTCTTCCCATTCCATGTAAATAAAAAAGGACAAGAGCCTTTCAATTTTGCTTCCTCCAGCATTCTTTCCTTACGAGTTGGATCGACAATGGTTTGAGGAACTCCATTTGGCCAAATAATACGTAAAGCATCTAGTTTAGTTCTTGAACCGACGCCAAACTCGGTTAGAGGCCCCTTAACTGTTTGCAGTTGATATAAATCTCCGGATTTTAACTCTACCTGTGCTCCAATTCCCAATCTGTTATTTTTACTATTACCAAATGAAAGACCTGTAAGTTGAACCTGAACATAATTGTTGTTATTGCCTCCGTCATTCCTCTCTAGGCGGACACCCTTTGGACCGGAGAAGAAAATGTCCCTATCGCCATCAAAATTAAAGTCGGCAATTGCAATACGGTAGGCTTGCATCACATTTTCAGGCAGCAGTGAACTGGCATCACTAAATCCTTTTATGCCATCATTGTGAAATAATTTCACCCCTCTTTTGGAGCTATCCCTGTTAACACCTGCCACCACAATATCCTGGTGGCCGTCATTATCATAATCTACAAAGGCAACATCATATATTTTGATCCCTTTCAGTGAACTGCTTAATTGTGCCGACAATTTATAGTCATCTAGGAAATGTCCATTCTCATTTTTTAGCAATGTACATTTATCGCCAGATCCTCCGGCAATTATTATATCCAAGTTTCCATCATTGTTGTAATCTCCCAGGAAAATAGCTGAGCCTTTATAGTTTGGATTCTGAAGTCCCGCAGCATCAGCAATATCTTTGAAATTTGAATGCCGGTCATTATTAAATAATTCTATACTGCCATCTTCTTTCAATCCAACAATATCGAGGTCTCCATCATCGTCCCAATCACCGAAATCCAAATTCATTGTACCTTGTTTATCACCGGTTAGACCCATGACAGCTGCGTTTTCAGTAAAAGTTCCGTCACCATTATTTCGAAAAAACTTGTTTCCTCCCTTTCGGGCCACATACATGTCAAGATCACCGTCCTGGTCAAGATCTGCAAACAGAATTTTACTTACATTATCCGCGTTATGCAACCCAATATCATCCGTTACCCTGGAAAAAGTGCCATCTCCTCTGTTTTTGTATACGATAATTTCATTTGTAGTAGCAATAAAAAGATCCTGGTACCCGTCATTATTGTAATCAGCAAAAGTGGCATCTAAATCTTGCCCTGTATGGTCAATTCCCCCCGTAACTGTGCATTCTTTGAAAGACCCCATCTGGATGACTGACAAGTAGCATTTGGAAGAAGTGGCACCTGGCGTCAGATAACTTGAATACAAATACATATTTCCTTCTGCATCATAATCAGCAACAGCCAATACTGCACTTTCAGCTTTTGCGTTGTTTCCAATCGTAGATCCTGGTATTTCTGAAATATCTTTAAACTTTAAAGGCACAGCAAATGAACTATTTTTATTCGCATTGGATGCCTGGATAGTATCAAACCTTGAAACAGATATATTGGTGTCGAAATCAAAATATCCGGCAATCATTTTCGGGATTTCAATATCATCATTCCCTGATGCATATTCAGGAGTGATTTTCATCAGCTCATGGAACTGCTTTATATAACCTAAAGCAAGGGCAGGCTGATTACCATCCAATAAAGAAGCAGCTTTTTGATAGGATGTTTCTGCTGCATTAGAGAAACCAGGTGCAATTTTTTTTATGCTTTGCAGATAGAATAGGGAAGAATCAGTTTTACCTTCGCTGGCTAAAAGTTCCGCTAATTGCAGGCGCGGCACAATATTGGCAGGCACCAGGCTTTGTACTTTCAGCAAATAATTTTTTCTTAATCCTTCGTTTGAACCGGAGTTATCAAGCTCTGCTAATTTATAATAGGCATTTACGTTCTTAGGATCTTTTTCAAGTATTTCTTTTAATTGTCTTGCAGCGCTTTGGTCATCATTTTTTAAATCATATATTTCGGCTAAAAGCAACTTTAATTCTACATTATCCGGGTTAATTTTCAATCCTGTCTTATCCAGATTTTCCGCAGCATCATAATTTTTTTGCAGAAGATAGAGTCGGGTGAGACCGATGTAGCTGGACACATCGTTCGGCTCCATTTTTATTGCCTTTTGAAAAGCCGTTTCAGCTTCTTCAAGGTGGTTGAGGGATAGATATACCATAGCAGAATCTTTTGGATCACCGTTAGTTGTTTTGCTATTGTCTTTCGTATCGCAACCTGCTAAAACATGCACCAGTGCAAGAATAACACAATAAGTAAAGAAGATTTTAAAATAACTTTCCTGGGAATTAAAAAAAGGAAACATTTTGGAAATTAAAGTGGGAGAATCGTAAATATAGGCCGTAAAATTAAGGATAATCTTCTTTCGCTTGCGTTAAGATCCGGTTTATTTCTAAGTTGATGATGTTTTAATATCCCTTTTCTGAACTGTTTAACACTGTATTAATAACGATAATTATTTTTGTCTGGTTGCTTCTTGGAAAAGCCCTTCCATACGCTAAAAATTATTTCCTTCGGCAATTTCCTGCAAAAAGAAAAAGCCCATAAAGATAGGCTGGTACAGGGCGCAAAGTGTATCCCTCCCTGCTAAATGGGTTAGAGATTAACCAGATTAACCGGGATTGGTAGGTAGATATTTTAGATATACAAATGCAAAAAGGATTTAAAAATGTGAAAAAGGAAAATATTTATTTGTATTGTTAAAAAGATGGGTTAAGTTTGATATTTAAATTAAAAGACAAAGGAGTCTTTTATCTTAATTAATAATTAAAATTACTTATTTTATGGAGTCACATAAAGAAAAATGGCATAGTTCGCTAACCAGGTGGGTGGCTGGCATTTTATTTTTCGAATTGATTTCCGGGTTAGTTATATACTTGGTTTCTTTCAGTATAACTACCCAGGCTCTTGTGGTGATACATACAGCCGTGGGGCTGGTCGCAGTAATACCTTATATCATTTACCAAATCCGGCATTGGTTATCGTATCGCGATAACAAGCTGACTCAGCATAAACTAATAGGCTATATCGCTATGGTCACTGCGGTTGGAGCGGCCATAACCGGTCTTCTCTTAACCTACGAAGCGGTATTCTTAACCCGAATAAATTATTTATGGGATCAGATTCACATAGTTGCAACATTTGCCTTTCTGTTATCAGTGGTGCCCCATATTGGATTATTAATTATCCGGGATTTTAGAGCCACTAAAGAGAAAAAAGTAAATTCACTCATCAAAGCAGAAAAAGCATTTGGATTCCGGGTTCTTTTTGTAATTGCTCTACTAATGGCCTTTGTGGCTCTTTTTATTTATGCTTATAACCCGGTTGAATTTCATAATAATTTCCCCGCAGATTACCAGTTTATCTATGGGAAGAATAAACCATTTGAACCCAGCCTTGCCACGACAACCGATGGTCATGCTATTGATGCCCAGCTTATGGGTAATTCGAAATCCTGTGAGAGCAGTGGATGCCATACCAACATAGGTCATGAATGGGAAGCAAACGCTCATCGCTATTCTGCCATGGATCCGGCTTTTCGCGTAGTTCAGCATGCCATGGCCGTTGAAAAAGGTCCTGCATCGACACGGTATTGCGGTGGGTGCCATGATCCCATTTCTCTGTTATCCGGTTCCAAAAATCTGGATGATACTAAACTTACAAATCCGATGGGATTGGATGAAGGAATATCCTGTGTAAGTTGCCATTCTATAACAAAAGTTGATGTTAAGGGGAATGCCCAGTATCAGATTGCCAAACGGGTTCCCTATATGTTTGAAATGGAAAAAGGAAAAGCAGCCAAATTCTTGAGCGATTTTATCATACGTGCTTATCCTAAATACCATGTTGCGAGTTTCAATAAAACAATTTTAAAGACGCCGGAATTCTGTGGCTCATGTCATAAACAATTTATTGATAAACAAGTAAACGGTGTGGGAACGGTACAGTTGCAGAACCAATATGATAATTGGCGAAAAAGTCACTGGAATCATCCTGGGGAACCTACAAGAACTATTGAATGCCGCGAATGCCATATGCCATTGGATTCTGCATTTGATCCGGCTAACGGAGATTTGGCGGATTATAACAGAACATCTAATGATAATTTGCACAGGAGCCATCGATTCCTTGGCGGTAACCAGTTCATGCCGACCTTATTGAAACTTCCGGATGGTAAAAAACAAGTAGAATTGGTAGAAAAATGGATGAAGGGAGAAATACAGATTCCGGAAATTAAAAATAAATGGCATAATGGTCCCGTCCTTCCTATTCAATTAGAAACTCCCGATACTGTCAGAGCAGGTCAAGGAGTAGGGATAAATGTAACGGTCACCAACAATAAATCCGGGCATAATTTTCCTACCGGTCCGCTGGATTTGATTCAGGCGTGGGTTATGGTAACTGTAAAAGACGGCGACGGTAATCTAGTGTATTCTTCCGGTGTTCTGGATCAGCACCACTTCATTCCACCAGGATCCATTATCTATCGAGCACAGCCCGTTGATCAGTTCGGGAGCGACATCGACAGGCATAATTTGTGGAACCTGGTAGGCGTAAAATTCAGCCGGTCACTTTATCCGGGATTTAGTGATAAGTTAAACTATGATTTCATTTATAAACCAGGGACACGAGTTCAAAAGTTAATTAGCGATACGCTGTATGTTAATGCTGAATTGTGCTACCGAAAATTCAACCAGTTTGTGCTTAACCGTTTTTTTTCGGACAATGGCAAAACAGATATCACAGCTCCGGTTACTGTTATATC
>OBLU010003608.1_pt1 | contig 14007 bp, 10 predicted proteins | sample 1518681 | NCBI WGS metagenome assembly OBLU01 (sample SAMEA3539304, study PRJEB22396) | soil metagenome | biome: tundra; feature: field; material: soil | place: USA | collected 2010-05 | depth 0.15 m
CAGGCGAAAACGCTCAGGGTGGGCGTTGAACTGATGCCGCTCCTTTTCAGCAAGCGGTTCCCAAGGGCTCTCCCGCCGGAGTGCCCGTCCAGTTGGTGTTCGCGGTTGAGCACGATCTGAAGAGCGAATCCGGAAAACTGCTGCAGGGGGATGTCTCAATCGGCAAGGCGCTGGCTAAACTGACCGGCACTTACAATATGCACGGCGAAGCCACTTCGATCCACACGACGCTGGACGGCCAGGCTATGCCCGTCGACGATCTCGCAGCCATGCTCCGCGCACTCGGCCTAGTTCTCCCGACGGGATCGCGGCTGAAGGGCGGAACGCTCTCCCTCGAAATCGAGTCCCTGGGCCCGCTCGACAAGCTGGTATCGACCGGCTGGGTAAAGATGAGCAACAGCGCGCTGACCGGGTTCAACCTTGGATCCAAGCTCTCGGCCATCTCCGCTCTCACCGGAAAGCAGATGGGCAGTGGCAATGACACCCAGATCCAAAATATGAGTTCCGATGTGCGTTACGCGCCCGAAGGCACGCGCCTCGACAAGATCGACCTGGTGATCCCCTCGCTTGGGACGGTGACGGGCGCGGGCACCGTGAGCCCCAATAATGCGCTCGACTTCAAAATGGTTGCCAATCTCGGCGGCGCCGCCGGGAGCCTCACAAAAATGGGCGGCATGGGCGCGGGCGGCATTCCGATAAGCATCGGCGGCACCACTTCGAACCCGACCTTCATGCCGGACGTGAAAGGGATGGCGACCAATCAACTCAAAGGCCTCGTACCGGCGGGCAAGAACAACCCACTAGGCGGCCTTTTCGGGAAGAAGAAACCCTAGCAAGCCTTACGGGACCAATCCTTCCCTTCCCCATGATGGATCTCTTCGGGACTTGTTCTTCCAACCCCCTACCCGTGAATCTGTTTGGCCACCTGCGCCCCGGCAAATTTGAGAATCGGGTTCGTGAAATTCGGCAGGTTGGGAAAGATCGATGGCAGATCCGCCGCTTGCACCCCAAACCACTGCGCCAACGTTGCCCCGTATTGATCGAGCGATGTGGTCGGAATCCACCGGCCTTCACTCGTAGCATCGTCCGGTCCGTTTAGTACCTGTGTCGGAAATGTTCCGTAGAAATCGCCGCCAGTGATTGCTCCTCCCATGATCAGATGGTGGCTGCCCCAGGCATGGTCGGTGCCCGCCGTGTCATCGGGCTGGAATGTCCGTCCGAAATCCGAGAGAGTAAACGTGCTCACCTGCGGCGCGATTCCCATTTCCACCGTCGCTTGATAGAAGGCGTTCATGGACTGGCTCAGATCCTGGTAAAGGCTGTTGTGCTGGTTGAGTTGATCGCTGTGCGTATCAAAGCCGTTGGAAGACACGAAGAAAATCTGGCGCGGCAACCCGAGCGCGGCCCGCACCTGGATGATCTGCGCCACCTGCTGCAACTGCCCGCCGAGATAGCTCTGCGGAAACTGCGTGTTCAATTTGGTTCCCTGGGTGATCGCTGCCGCCAGTGTTTTGCCGTCCTGGATCGCGTTCGAAGTGGTTGTGCTGGCCGCCTGAATGAGCTGCAGTCCCGTGTCAAACGTCAGCAGACTCTGCAGCGCAGCCAGACGCGCGTTGTCTTCGTCGGAACCGTAAAAGCCGGAGAGCGGTTGGGTTGGATCTCCGCTCGATTCGATCGGCCGTACCACCAGCCCCTCGGCGAATACGTTGCTCCCCGCGAGTGAAATCAGGACGGGAAAATTTCCTCCATAGATCGACTGGATTTTATCCGCCAGCTTCCCCCCCACCCCACTTCGCCAAACGCATTGAGAGTCGCCGTCTGCATCTGCTGCTGCTGATCGGCGTGAGAGTAGAGGTTCTGGGGAACATTCGCCAGCCCGTTCTGATACTGGTCGCGCGTGGTCGGCTGCACCAGCGTGCCGACATTGGCCAATAGCGCCAGCTGTCCCTTGTTGAACATCGACTGGACTTCGGCCAGCTTGGGATGGAATCCGTAGGGAACGCTGAGACTCTTCGGCGTCACCGGCAGCAACTGGCCCTGCGGGAGCGCGAGCGTGGCGCGAATTTTCGCGTAGTTCGCGTAGTCGCTGCTGCTGAGCGGCACAATGAGGTTGTTCGCATCGTTGCCGCCAAAAAGAAAAATGCAAACCAGCGCCTTGTAGTCCGCGGTGCCTTGCGCCAGCGCACTGACCAGACCCAGCCGGCTGAAGCTGGCCGCCGCCACTCCCGCCGCTGCCGTGCAGCATGTCGTTCTCAGAAAACCGCGTCTTGAAATTCGAGGCATACTCTCTCCTTGGCCTGGTTGTCAAAAATTCTCAAAGTGTTCTTAAGCTCGCATCAGTGCTCAACCTGAAATTGCGACGAGCTTCCGGTCAGGTACAGCGAAGCCTGGGCGCGGCGCGTGTTGTCCGTAATCGCCGATAGCGTGCTCGACAATGTGCCGCGCATGCTGTCGGACATCTGTCCATGCAGCATGTTCAAGGACACCATGTCGAGCAGTTTGTTCACGTCGCCCGCCGCTCCGACATAAGCCGAGATGTCCGTCTTCGAAGCATTACTGACGCTGCCATACACCAGATCGTTCACGAAGTTGATGCGGGCCACGTCGGTGCTCGAATTCAGGATCTTGAATTCCGGCCCCAGCAGTTGCGTGCCCTGAATCTGGTAATTGGGAGGATAGAAATTGAATACGGTAGTCGGATCGAACGGTTGCTGCCCCATGTTGCTGGCGTACCACATCAGGTTCGCCCCGTCGGTCGTGGTGTTGAGGGCGCGCATCACCGCCATCATGTGCAACAGCGGTTCGCGAAGGTGTCCGTCGGTGGACTGCACCTGCGCCGGATCGTCTCCACGCCGCGCTTCGGGATCCATGAGAATGGCGTTGACCACCGCTTTCAGGTCGCCTCGCACCGCCGCTGCCGTTGTCGTTGAAGGTTTGCGCGATGCGCGTGACATAGTCGGGGCTAGGGTTGCTCGTCACCAGCTTCTGAATCAACTGCTTCGAGATAAACGGCCCCACGTTGGGGTGGTTGAAAATGTTTTGCAGCGCGGCGTCAAGGTCCGCCTGGATCGTGCCCCCCGCCGGCAACGTCACTCCATTCAGAAGCAGCTTCGATCCTTTGTCGTGATGCGAATCGTAAGGAAGCATCGGTCCGCTGAAGTAAGGGCTGGCATAAAACTGCGCCTGGCTCCCGGGCGCCGGCGGATACGACCAGCCCGTGAAGGTATGGGCGAACCCTTCGATCGTGTTCTGGGTGTAGGTTGGAATCGTGTTGCCGGAGCTATCGAGTTGCGGGGTGCCGTCGGGATTCAACTGCATCACACCAATCGAGAATAGCTGCATCACCTCGCGCCCATAGTTCTCATTCGGAGAGCAGCCATTGCAGCCATCGTTGTTGCCGATGTCCAGATAAAGACCCATGCTGGGACTTAACGTCACATCCTTCAATAGCGCGGAGAAGTTGCCGAATGCGTCGTTCTGCATCATGTTCATCCACAGCGAAAACGCAGTGGGATCGCCGATCTTGAACGCCGAGATCACCATGATCTGCGACAGAGCAAACGAAACCCGCTGCCGCAGCTGATCCTGCCCCTGCGTCGCGCTCACGAAGAACTGCTTCTGCACGAAGGTCAAATCGTCCTTCGTACCCGGCGTCTTGTAAGTCGATACGGGCGCGCTGAACTGCTGCGTCAGATATCCCTGGAGGCCGGATTGTTGTACCTGCGCGATGGTCGTTGGCGTCGGCCCCCAACTCGCCTGTTCCAGAAATCGCGATGCCACCGAAGCGGTGACCTGGTCCTGCAGCGCCGAGACCTGCTCGGCCAAGGTGTTCGAGTCCGATGATCCCGGATCGGGGTTCTGCACCAATACCTGCACCTGCCCAACCTGCTGGCTCGTCGCCGTGCCCGTGGCGGTGAGTTGCGTGCCATTGACGTAAGCCGTGGTGAGCAGTTGGCCGCCGAAGACCACCGCCGCTCCGGGAACAAAATTCGTGCCGGTGACGGTCAGCGTGAAGTTACCCACGTTGACCGAAGGCGGCGACAGCGAAGCCACCGTCGGAGTCGGGTATTCAAGCGTTGTGGTTGCGGAACCAGCGGCGCGTGTGTCGGCCACGCTGGTCGCGGTTACCTTCACCGTATTCGGGTTCGGCAGGATTACAGGAGCCGTATAGAGTCCATTTGCATTGACCGTCCCGATGGTACCGTTGCCCCCCGCGACCCCGTTTACAGACCAGGTCACTCCCGTGTTACCGGAGCCGGTGACCGCCGCCGAAAATTGTTGTGACCCCCCATCGCGAACCTGCACCGTGGCGGGAGAAACTTTCACCACGATGGTGATCGGCGGTTCGATCTGCAGCGAGAACGACGTTGCCGATGCCATCGAGCCCGGATCGGGGTTCTTGACGGTAATCGTGGCCTTACCCACTTCCGCTTGAGTCGCGGTTCCGCTGGCCGTCAATTGGCTGCCCGACACGAACGTCGTCTGCAACGCGGAGCCGTTCAGCAGAACCTGCGCGCCTTTGGCAAACTTTGAACCCGACACGGTCAGCATGAAGTTGCCCACGGTCACCGCGTTCGGCTGCGCGCTCTGAATGACGGGGATTGCGTTCTCCAGCGACACCGCGGCTTCGCCGGAAAGCAAACTGTTCGCCTGACTCGTCGCCGTTACCGTGATGGGCCCCGTGCTGGGCGTCGTACTTGGCGTCGTACTGGGAAGAACAGCGGGCGCTGTGTACAGCCCGCTGGAATTGATCGTTCCCACCGTAGCATTTCCGCCCGCCACGCCATTCACTGACCAGGTAACCGCAGCGCTGCTGACGACTACAGTGTTCGAGTGGGGCCGCTGTATCTGCGCATTGTCTTCCACGAGTTGGTTCGGGAGTCGCGCCGGAGACGTGCCGGATACGGCGCCCGCCTCCGCAACGCCGCTGACCTGCGCCGTGAATTGCTGTGTGTCGCCGGCCCGGACTTGCACTTGTGCCGGAGTGACCACGACGCTTGGGTGATCTGCCTGAAGTCCGCACCCCGCCATCAGGAGCGTGCCGAAACAAATTGCCACAAGACCAAGAGACGCGGCGCGCTGCTGCACGGGAGAAGCGATCATCGGCCACCTCAATTCGTTTCACAAAGTCCGTGACCCGAATTGGTGCAGCATAACCAGAATGGGAATTCGCCGACAGTCTCGAAGGTGCACCCGGAAGTACAGCGACCAGTCGTCAGCGGCTGTTGCGCAAAGCGACAGAGCAGAGGGCCGCAAGATCACTCACCGAGCGGGATTCAGGACATAGCGGAAGTTGGCATTTGGCCGCTTCGCATTCAGCCAGAAAGTCAGCGAACGCCGTGGAGAGCGGTCTCTGCCGGACGCGCTTCGAGCGATTGCATGCTGTTTAGAATCGCGGCAATGACGTTTTCATCGCCCACCACCGTGTTGATCATCATGTGATAGAGCGCGCGCACCGGCCAGTCAGCATTGAAATAGTGCTTGATGAAGGCCATCCGCTCTTTGTCGACATTTTCGACCAGGTCTTCCGCGTCCTCGCGAGTCTTGCCCATGGCCACCAGGCGGCGCATCTTTTCATCATGCGGCGCATAGGTGAAAACGCGGAAAGTGTCCTCCCGTTCGCGCAGGAAAAACGGGCCACCCCGGCCGACGATGACCGCATTGCCTTCGGCCGCGATGCTTTGCATGATCTCTTCCACAATAGCCATCATGTGATCGGTATCAAAAGCGCCAGAGGCGGACATGGGCATGCCGCGTTCGTAACTGCCGCGCCAGAATGCTTTCGCGAGACGGTAAAGGCGGCTGTCGACCCGCTCATCGCACAAGGCCACCGCCGATTCCGTCACTTGCGCGCGCTTGGCAATCTCACACGTCAGTTGCTGGTCCCAGAGCTTCCAGCCCAGCCGGCGGGCCAGCTCGCAGGCAATGCCCCCGCCCCCGCTGCCGAATTCGCGTTCGATGGTGATGATGCGAAACATTGCATAGCTCCTTTACCTGGACGCAGCCCCTAAAGGGGTCGAGTTTGACGGATCCTGCGGTATCGCTAAAGCGATACCCTGATACGAATCCAAGATGCGAATCCAGGACACGAATCCAAGCACAAATCCAAAACACGAATCGAGGATACGAATCTACACGAATCAACCTCGCGACACGAATCGACCTCGCGACACGAATCAACCTCGCGACACGGTTAGTGAACCACCATGCCTTGCGGCTTTGTCTTCTTGATCAGGAATACACACGGGATCAAACAACCGATCACGACCCCGAGCACCCAGAAATTATCAATGTACGCCAGCATGGTCGACTGCCGGATCAGATTCCCCTGGATCATGGCATAGGCATGCTGCTGCGCGGAAGTACCACCGGAACCAGGCCCGGCGCCCGAGAAAACACCCGCCATTCCGCGCAGGGCCGACTGAAACTGCGGATTGGCGGCGTTCAGTTTCTCCACCAATTGCCCCTGGTGGACCTGCGCCCGCCGAGCCAGTCCGGTGGTAACAAATGAAATTCCGACGCTGCCGCCGATATTTCTGGCGAGGTTCATCAGTCCGGATGCGGCGTTGTTCTTGTCGCGTGGCAGACCCGAATACGCGGCCGTATTAATGGGCACGAACAGGAAAGCCAGACCAGTGGCCTGGTAGACGCGCGCCATCATCACGGTATGAAAATCAACGCTCAAGTCGAACGTCGTCATATGAAACAGCGAAAACGAGAGCATCGACAAGCCGAACATCATCAGATACCGCGGGCTATAGCGGGACAGCAGAAATCCCACGAAAGGCATGCACACCATGATCGCGAAACCGCCCGGCATCAGCGCCAACCCAGACCGTTCGGCAGTGTAACCGAGCAGGGTCTGCATGAAAAGCGGCAACAGCAGGGTGCTGCCGAGCAGCGCGAACCCGAGCATGAACATCAGGAAGTTTGCGGTGGCGAAACTGCGCTCGCGAAATAAATGCAGGTCGATGATCGGTTCTTTGTGGTTCCACTCCCAGAAGATCACGAAGATCAGCGACGCGGCCGAAATCACGGTCAGCGCCACGATGAAATTCGATTCGAACCAGTCCTCGCGCTGCCCTTTATCGAGGATCACTTGCAGGGTCCCAAGACCGAGCGCGACGAAGCCGAGGCCCGTATAGTCAATGCGCGTTTCACTAAGCTTGCGGCGCTTGAGGTAGGGAGGATCCTGAATCAGCCGCGACGTCAGCAGGAGCGAAAGAATGCCCACCGGAATATTGATGAAGAAAATCCAGCGCCACGTGAAGTTGTCCGTAATCCAACCGCCCAGCGTAGGACCGATGGCCGGCGCCATCACCACCGCAATGCCGTACACGGCGAATGCCATCCCGCGCTTCGCAGGCTCGAACGTGTCGGCCAAAATAGCTTGCTCGCTCGGTTGCAAGCCTCCGCCTCCCGCTCCCTGAAGAATGCGGAAGATGATCAGCATGGCGAGGTTGGGCGCGAACCCGCAGAGAAACGAACTGATGGTGAAAAGCGCGACACAGCCCATGTAAAAGCGCTTGCGCCCCACGATCGATGACAGCCACCCGCTGAGCGGAAGCACAATGGCGTTCGAAACCAGATAAGACGTAAGCACCCACGTGCTCTCGTCCTGGCCCGCGGAAAGACTGCCGGCAATATGGGGCAGCGCGACGTTGGCGATGCTGGTGTCGAGCACCTCCATGAACGTGGCCAGCGTCACCGTAAGAGCGATAATCCACGGATTGACCGCCGGACGCCATTCGGCGGCGTCATTCATGGTGATCGTCGCAGCGCCCATTATTCTTCTAGACCTCTGCTGCGAGCTGCGCGCTGCGAGCAACCGGAATCAGTTGCTCGAAGCTCGCAGCTCGTAGCTCGCAGCTATTGAATCCACACCTTCGGCACCACCGACATTCCCGGCCGTAGTTCGTGATTCTTGATCTCGCCCTTGTCGAACACAATCTTCACCGGGATGCGCTGGACTACTTTCACGTAGTTGCCAGTCGCGTTTTCGGGGGGCAGCAGGCTGAAGCGTTCTCCACTGGCGCCGGCAACCGAATCGAGATGTCCTTTATATTTCCGCCCAGTCGCATCCACCGCGATCTCAGCCGCCTGCCCGGGCCTGATGTTTTTAAGCTGCGTCTCTTTGAAATTCGCCGTGACCCAGAGGTCCTCGTCCCCAAGCGGAATGATCTTCATCATTTCCTGCCCGGGCTGCACATTCTGTCCGACCTCGACGGTGCGGTTGCTGACCGCACCGCTGACCGGCGCAATCACTTTCGTGTATTGGAGGTTCAACTCCGCCTGATCCAATTGCGCCTTCTTCTGATCGGCAATTGCCTGAGCGGACTGGGCCCGCGCGCGAATTTGTCTCATCGTCTGCGGCGCGGTGCTGGCGGTGCGAAGGTCGGCGTTGGCCTGCTGGAGTTTGCTCTGCGCCTGCTCGATTTGCGCGGCATAAGCGTCGGCCGTGGCGCGCGCCGCCTGCAAAGTTGCTGCGGCGGCCTGAGCGCTGGCGACGGCTTGATCGTACTGCTGCTGCGAGATCTCCTGCTTGTCGATCAATTGCTTGTAACGCAGCAGATCATTTTGAGCTTTGGTATTGTTCGCGTCCGCCTCCGCCACCTGCGACTTGGCTGCGTCGAACTGCTGCCGGGCGCCCGAGATTCCCGCTTTCGCGCCGGATACACCAGCCTGGGCGCCGCTCACCTGGCTTGAAGTGTTCACATCGGTGATGGGAACGTTGATGCCCGCGGCTGAGGCTTGGGCCTGCGCATCGGCGTACTCGGCGCGCGCCTTCGCGACCGCAACTTCATAGTCGGCGGGGTCGATTTCCACGAGCACCGTTCCCTTTTCAACATACTGATTGTCTTCCACGTTGAGTTTGATCACGTGGCCGCTGACCCGCGCACTTACCGAGTTCACGTGTCCGTCAATCTGCGCATCGTCGGTAGATTCGTAGCTCGCCAGATAGCGCCACAAAAAGAAAATCGCGACCAGCAGCACGAGACCGGCGAGGATGAGTACCCACTTGACCCGCGGATTGCCCAGAAACGCGGCTCGCCGCTGATAGCGCGCTTCGCTGTCATGCGGAGACGGTTGCGGAGATGACGGCGCGGACGGCTGCGCCGACAGCGGCGGAGATGACTGCTGCGACGGCGGGGGCGCGAGCGCCTCCGCTTGCGGTTTGGGCTCAGCAACGGCGGAGCTGGTTGGTTCCATAGTGTTACTTCCCTTTCAAGTATTCGCGAACGCCCTCTTCGGCTCGCCCCAGGGCGCGGGCAAAGGAAACCTTGGCCAGGTTGTGATAGTAAAGACTGGAGATCAGACCCTCATGCGCGCTCGCCAGCGCTTCCTGCGCCTGAATCACTTCCAGGTTGTCGGTGACCCCGGCGGAAAAACGGTCCTGCGATTGGGTCAGCGCCTGCTCGGCCAGATTCACCGAGCTCTGGGCGACTTCCACCTGATCGCTCGAGGACTTGAGATCGAGCAGCGCGTTGCGAATGTCCTGATCGATCTGACCGCGAACGTCCGCCATCTGCGCTTGCGCCTGCCGCAGGCTGGCTTCGGCCTTCAGCACATCGCCATGGACCTTGCCGCCCTGAAAAATCGGAATGTTCACCGTCCCAAAGACCGCATAGGTAGGCAGCACATTACCCGGCACCGACCCGATCTCGCCGTAATTCCCTGCCACATCGAAGGTAGGAAAATATCCCGCGAGCGCCGCGCTGCGCTCCAGTTGCGCCGCTACCAGACGCTCTCGCGCAGCTTTGTAATCCGAGCGCAAAGAATACGCCCGCTGCAAGCTGGTCTCAAGGTCGGGGATGGGAAAGGCCTCATAAGGACTTCTGTTGGCGAGCACGAATTCCTGCCCGGTCGCCAAGCCAATCACGCGGGCCAGCGAAATTTTCTGCTTGGCGAAATCGTTGGTCGCCGCGATCAGTTGCTGCTGCCGCGTCTGGTATTCGACCTGCGCCCGCAGCGTATCAATAGCCGGAGCAATCCCCGCCTGCTGTTGCGCGCCTGCCTTGTTGTAAAGCGCCTTCGCCGTCTCCACCTGCGCCTGCGCTGTTTCAACCCGTGCCGCCGCGGCGATGGCCTGCAGATAGGCATTACCAGTTGCCAGCACGACCAGATCGCGCGCGTCCTGCAGATTGAACTTGGCCACGCTTTCGCCGACCACCGAAGATCGGTATTTCTGGATTGACTTCCAGTCGAAGACTTTCTGCGTGCCCGAGGCGCGCACGTCAAAATACGAGAACGGCCCAATGACAGCCGGCACCTTACCAAAAGGTCCACCGCTCCTCAGGCCCAGCGCTTGCAGGCTCGACTTCTGCACCACTTCCTGCACATCACCATTGATACTCGGAAGCAGGTCGCTGAGCTTCTGCCATTTCTCTCCCCGAGCCTCGATGGTGTTGTATTCCGATAAAAGGCCGGCCAGGTTTTGGCGTAGAGCGCGGTCGATAGCGTCGCTGAAGGTCAGCTGCAGGACTCCGGGCGTAGCCTTGGCCTCCGGCACGCTGCCCATCACCGCATTCTGGATCGATATCTGCGAGCTTGAACCCTGCGAACTTTCGTCCTGCGACGATTGACCTCGCATGGCGCCGCCCGCTGAATTGGCCGTCGCACCAGGGCCCGGAGCTTGGGCGCAGAGTGCCCCTCCCAAAAGGAGGATAGACACGATCCATAAAGCGAACTGCAAAAGGAACGCAGGAAAGCACGCCGATTGCCAAGTAGCATGGTCTGCGGAAAACATGGAGCTAGGTTTCTCCCTTACGAGACGGAAATCATAAGCCTTTTGGACTCTTTTTGGTGGAAGGTCGATGCAAATTGTTGAATCGCCTCGCTATCAAGCCCGCGAGCCCTTCACCTTCTCCAACTGCTCCCCCTTTGGGAATATGACCTTGGTCATCTTGTGAAACCTCCACCCAAAGGTCAATCTAAGATGCGAGTCAAGCCCTTCCCGATGGCGGAAGACTTCGCCCGGGGAGCTCTGCGTATGAGCGAAGAAGCGAAAGCGACGCGAAAAGGATCGGACTGGACGCGTCTGCTCACCGATCCGGACCTGGTAAGCCATCTCGGGAAACTGCTCCAAACTTACCGCGAGGTCTCTCCAGACCAGCGCGAAGGGGCGCTGTTGCGTGCCATGGCGGAGATCAAAGCCGCCGCCGTAAAAGCGCGTGAAACGGGGGAGAATCTGCCCGTTGCCCACGTGCCGGCCCCTCCGGCAGAACTTCAGCTTCCCCAATCCGTCAATGGCAATGAAATGCCTCCTTTTGAACCAGACCTGTTCACCCCGCAACAGGAGTCCGAGCGACGCCGTTTTCACCGGCTGAAATGCTACGTGGCGGTTGAAATCCATATTCAGGGCGAGGAGGCCCCGGTCTGGGGCAACCTCGCCAACGTCAGCCACGGCGGATGCCTGATCGAAACTGCGAGCGTTGTGCCCGCGGGCAAGGCGCTGGAAATCGGACTCTGGGTAGCCAGCGGAAAGCTCTGGGTAAAAGGCGTCATCATCAGCGGCGTGGCGACGCGCAGTGCCCCTTCGTTTGGTGTCCGTGTAAAATTCTCCCAGGCCGAACTGTCGGAAAAAGAACACCTGCGGGAGTTTCTTAAATTTGTCGAGACTATGGCCCGCAAATCGCACAGCGGAAACGCTTACGTGGCGCAATTAAAATAGGCCACTCCCCGCGAATCCCGCCTTGCCAGCAACTTTTCCCGCGGTTTGGGTTCATTCCTTCATGAGGCCAATCGGGATGCCAGTGTCGTGCCAACGCCGTTTGCTGGTGACAACCACCTTGCTCGTGGCGGCTACCCTTGCGGCACAGTTCGCCCTCGCCCGGAAAAAAGACAAAACCGACGCGGCGGCGACGCAGACGCAAATGGGCGCCCAGAAACGCGCCGTCCACGCCCTGAATCGCCTCACCTTCGGTCCCCGGCCTGGCGACGTGGAACAAGTCACGCGAATCGGCGTCGACAAGTGGATCGAGTTCCAACTCCATCCCGATGAAATTGGAAATTCAGCGCTCGAGGCCACGCTTGATCCATTTCGTACTCTGCGCATGGGGACGAAAGAGATCGTCGAGAATTTCCCGCCCGAACAGGTGATCAAGCAGATTGCCGACGGAAAAGCTTCCCTGCCACGCGATCCCACCCAGCGCGCCGTTTATGAAGCGCAACTCCAGCGTTACGAAAATAAGCAGGAACAAAAAGCAGAAGCAGCCAAAACCAGCGCAACCGTCAGCGACGCCAATGCTTCCGGTGCCGAAAGCCCCTGTAGAGACGGGGCTTGCCCCGTCTCCGCTGACAGCGCCCAACCCGCCGATCCCGAGCCGATGCGGCGCCGCGAAGAACGCCGCCTCGCAAATCTGAAGACGCAGGACCTGCTCGATCTCCCCGCCGACGAGCGCATGCAAGAGATTCTGAAAATGTCGCCCGAAGATCGCCTGGCGCTCGCCGCCACCCACAAAGGCCCCCGGGCCGACGCATTGACCGAAGGCATGAGCGCGCAGCAGAAAGAAACGGTGATGGCGCTCAACAATCCGCAGCAGGTGGTGGTCAACGAATTGATGCAGGCAAAGATTCTGCGCGCCATCTATAGCGAACGGCAGCTCGACGAAGTGATGACCGACTTCTGGTTCAACCACTTCAACATATTCATCAACAAGGGTGCCGACCGCTATCTTTTGACCAGCTATGAGCGCGACGTGATCCGCCCGCACGTGCTGGGCAAATTCGAGGACCTGCTGGTGGCGACCGCGAAAAGCCCGGCGATGTTGTTCTATCTCGATAACTGGCTGAGCGTTGGACCGGATTCGCAAATCGCCATAGGCATCCCGGCGCATCCCAATCGCCGCTTCTATGGCCCGGGGCCGGACATGCGCCCGGGAAATCGTCCGCGTGGGAAGGGCAAGCAGGCCAGCGGTTTGAACGAAAATTACGGCCGCGAACTGATGGAGTTGCACACCCTCAGCGTGAACGGCGGCTACTCCCAGAAAGATGTCACCGAAGTGGCCAAGGTATTCACCGGCTGGACGCTCGATCAGCCCAGAAAAGGCGGCGATTTCCGCTTCGAACCGCGCATGCATGAGCCCGGCGACAAGTTCGTCCTCGGCCATCGCATCAAGCCCAACGGCGAAAATGAGGGACTGGAAGTATTGCACCTGCTGGCGCACAATCCGAAGACAGCCCACTTCATTTCGCAAAAGCTGGCCATGCGTTTTGTCTCCGACGATCCTCCGCCCGCGCTGGTTGACCGCATGACCGAGACCTTCTTGAAGAAAGACGGCGACATTCGCGAGGTGTTGCGCACGCTGTTCAAGTCGCCCGAGTTCTGGTCGCCCGAGGTGTACCGCGCTAAAGTGAAAACGCCGCTCGAGTTCGTGGCCTCCGCGGCACGCGCCAGCGGTGCGGACGTTGAAGACGCCCGCGCCCTCGTCGGCACGCTCAACAATATGGGCATGATGCTCTACGGCCAGCAGCCGCCGACCGGCTATTCGATGAAAGCAGATGTTTGGGTAAACTCCTCGGCGCTCCTGGGACGTATGAATTTCGCCCTGGGCCTGGCCGCCGGAAAGATTCGAGGAGTCAAAGTGGACGCCGCCAGCCTGCTTCCGGCAACAGCCGAAGGCGCTTCACAAACCGACGGCGCTTCACAAACGACGATCGATGTAACGATCGATGTCCAGCAGGCGCTGGCCAAGCTCGAAGATTCGCTGCTGTCAGGCGATATCTCCAAGCAAACGCACGATACCATCAGCAAGCAACTCGAAGACCCGAAGATCAGCCAAAGGCGACTGGATGATCCAAAGCGTCCGCCCAACGTAGCGGCGATAACGGGATTGATTTTGGGCTCGCCAGAATTTCAAAGACGTTAGCCGCGAGCTTCGAGCAACGAGCTTCGAGCAATCGATTCGTGTCCGCTCGCAGCCCGTAGCCCGCAACTCGAAGCAGAGGTGCTTATGTCCATCACAAGACGCATTTTCCTGCGCAATGGCGCTATGGCTGTAGTCGGCA
>OBLU010003610.1_pt1 | contig 14002 bp, 13 predicted proteins | sample 1518681 | NCBI WGS metagenome assembly OBLU01 (sample SAMEA3539304, study PRJEB22396) | soil metagenome | biome: tundra; feature: field; material: soil | place: USA | collected 2010-05 | depth 0.15 m
GGGGCGGTGGCGGTCGTGGCGTACGCCGGGTGGCTCTTCATCCGGACACGGGGCCACGGTTTCGGGCGAATCAGCAGTGCCGTGCCGAGGCGCGAGCCGACAAGGGAGCCGACACCCGAGGCGTTACACGAGCCGATACCCGAAACGAATGGCCTCGTGGGTGGAGCCGCAACCGGGTAGGGATTGGGACTGTGTGGATTCTTTCTGTGTGGCGTCTTTTCTCCGTCACTCGACCCTCCAGACCTCCTCAACTCACGCAGTGATCGTGCCGATCGAACATCACGTCGAGTGGATCGCCGGCTGCATCGCGTATTCCGGGTGGGGCTCGGTCTTCGTGCCCTCGGGGTTCCCGGCTGCGCGTGTGCAGAATCGCGTAGAGGTAGCAAACACGGGCACCGGCGGATCCGTCCTCAGCGCGTAATTCCAGAACGCGATTCCGGCGCGTCATCAAATTCGGACCATCCGAACCACTCGCACCGGTGCCTCATTGCCGGGGCCCGACCGGTCGCAATGACGGCTTCGCCACGTTGCGATTCGCCGTACAACAGCTGAAATTCGGTCCTGGCACGACGAATCCGGTGAAAAGCAATGGAATTTCAAGGCTGAAAGGGAAACTTTTCGCTTCAGAGCGTGCACAACGGTGCTCCAGTCAGCAAGAATGTCGTCATGAACAAGCGAGAACTAGCAAAGTCCGTAGCCGTACAGGCCGATATCGAGCTGAAGACGGTGGCAGCAGTCCTTGACGGTTTCACCGATGTGGTGACGGCCGTGGTGTCCAAGGGCGAGCCGGTGTCGATTCCCGGTTTTGCCAAATTCGTCAAGGTCGATCGTGCAGCCCGGATGGGTCGCAACCCCGCCACGGGCGAGACGATTCGGATCAAGGCATCCAAGAAGGCTCGCATTACGCCGGTGAAGGCATTCAAGGACGCCGTGCTGGCCCCAGCCACCGCTCCCAAGTTGAAGAAGGGCGCCTACCCGATCGATCCCACCGCCGTGGCCGCTGCGGGCAAGTCAGCCGCCGTTGCTCCGGTCAGGGCCACTGTCGCCAAGGCGCCGGCCAAGAAGGCTCCCGTGGCGAAGAAGGTCGTCCGCCGCGCCGCTCCGGCCAAGAAGGCTCCCGTGGCGAAGAAGGCCGTCCGCCGCGCCGCGCCGGCCAAGAAAGCCGTCAAGCGCGCTCGCTGATCGGCTGAGCCTCCGGTGAGACGGAGGCAGCGAATCGGACCACATGGGTGAACCGATAGCTGACCGACCGCTGACACAGCCCCATGGAGACCGGCTCTCGCCGGGACACCCGGCCTATCAACAGATCCTCGACGAGCATGCGGCCGCACTTCGTCGGGGGTCGATGAGTTACGTCGATCCTCTTACGGGACTGTCCGTCCTCACCGCGGGCTACCTGATGGCGAGGGGCAGTTGCTGTCATTCCGGATGCCGGCACTGCCCCTATCTCGCCTGACGCCGCGCCTTGCCGGCCACAGACGGCGACCTGCGGTGGAGCGACTTATGCTCGTCCCCCAAGCGAGGAAGGGGCGGGTGATGGCGAACGGATGAGCGTCCAGCGCGTCAGACCAATGGCCTCGCCATCGCCTCGCTCGTCTGCTCCTGCGTCGGGATCATTCCCTTCCTCGTTGGGGTGCCATGTATTCTTGGCGTCATCTTCGGGTTCGTTTCTCGAGGCAGGATCACTCGAGGCAGGATCAAACGATCACATGGCGCGCTGAAGGGGAGGGATCGGCGTTGGCGGGGATCATCGTCGGCTTCAGCCTCATCGGGATTTTCGTCCTCTTCGTCATACTCGTCGCCGTATTCGTAGATAACCACACCTGCACTGGTATTTCCGTGCGATTTGATTGCGGGGTCAATTGATGAAAGGTCTCACGTACGGGGTCGAACCCGAACCCTGGACACCACCTGACGAAGAGAACCACCTCCTCGTGGGTCTGTCCAAAGTGCCCATGCGGCTGGAGGAGCGCGAAGAGCCGCATCCGACGCGTGACGGTTGGGTCATGGCCAAGACGCGGCTCACCGGCATTTGCGGTTCCGATGCCAAGCAGGTCTTCAGCGACTTCGGGGACGACTTCACCGACAGCGCGCTGAATTCCTACTTCTCCGTTCCCACAGTGCTCGGACATGAGGTTGTGGCGGATGTGGTCGAACTCGGACCGAACGTCACCCGTCTCGAGGTCGGTCAGCGGGTGGTCCTCAACCCATGGTTGACCTGCGTGCCCCGTGGCATCAGTCCCATTTGCGGGTCATGCGCCGCCGGCGACCTGAGTCAGTGCTGGCACTTCACACAGGGCCCCATCGCGCCCGGCATCCACACGGGCACCTCCAGCGACGCACCTGGCGGCTTCGCTGAATACCTCCCGGCTCACGAGTCGATGCTCTTCCCGGTCCCCGATTCCATCAGCGACGAGGCCGCCGTGATCGCCGATCCTTTCGCGGTGTCGCTGCACTCGGTCACCCGTAATCCGCCGCCACCCGGGGGCAAGGTCCTTGTCTATGGCGGCGGCGCACTGGGTACCACCGCCACGGCCATCCTGCGGGCCCTGTACCCCGACGTCGACGTCATGGTCGTCGCCCGCTTTCCAGCCCAGGCCGCACTGGCCCGCGGCATGGGGGCGACGGTCGTCGACCCTTATCCACTGGAGCAACTGCTCGAAAAGGCGGCCGCTTGGTCCGGTGGCGTGCTCCAAAAGGCCGTGCGCGGCGCGTTGCCAATGGCCCATCCGGGCGGGATCGATGTGGTCTACGACACCGTGGGCACGGGCAGCACCGCCGAAATCGGCGTACGGCTCCTCAAGTCACGCGGCACCATGGTAAAGAGCGGGGTCAACGCTCCCGAACGATGGGAGTGGTCGCCGCTGTACTTCAAGGAGATCTCATGGGTCGGCTCCAATGCCTTCGGCGTAGAGGAAGTCGAGGGGGTCCGCCTGCACGGAATCGAGCATTACCTGCGACTCGTCGAGGACGGTCGCGTTGACCTGACGGGCATGCTGACCCACACATTCCGGCTGGACCAGTGGCGCGAGGCGTTCACTGCCCTCGCAACGCAACAGGAAACGGGAGCCGTAAAGGTGGCATTCGACTTCCGCTGAGCACGCCAGGTCCGCTGAGCACGCCGGGCACGCCGGGCGAAACCGACTCGGGTTCCCGGTGCCCGTCCCCGCCCCTTACCCTCCTCGGAGGCTCTGGGCGGCGAAGGTCACGACCGCATCATCGAGGGGAAGGATCACGTCGGGTCGCACGAACTGATGGGATTCGGCCACCAAGCGCACCGCCGTCCCCCACGCGGTGAAGCCCACGGCGTGGCGGGCAAAGTGCATCGGACCCTCGGTCACCTTGACTTGCACGACGCCTTCACCGCCCACGTCGAGGGCGGAACGCTGCATCCGCTCCATGGCTGACTCCCGAGCCGAATACATCGCTTCCGTGAAGTTGGTGAGCTCCACATTTTGGGTCTTTTGCTTCATCGCATCGCCGGCCGACCGGCGCGGGGCGTAGGCGAAACTGGCGCCGAAGGCCAGGCCAACGGGCAGCCACCCTGCTCCCTGGAGCAGGGTGAAATCACGCGCCGACAGATCGGACACGAACGGAGCCGACGGGTGGGCCCCCCCGTCAAGAGGACGAATGGCCGTCCCTATGAGTTCCACGTCGATGTGATGTGTGTGCACCTCGACGTTGACCCGCACACCCACCACCCCGTGACCGTGCGCCTTGATGCATTCGTTCTGGAGCTGCTCCGATGCTCCCTTGACGGCAGCGTTGTGCGCCTCGGACGCAACGCCGATTTCCCCTTGCCCCCAGTTCCACACGCCCATCGGCACGGATACGACCGCCACACCGCAGACGAGATCGACCGGTTCCCAACCTGCCCCGTGAAGAAGGAGCGCCTCGTCGATCGAGAGGTCCGACGTCACCCCCCTCGTGGAGGAGGGCGGAGGAGCGGTGGCGAGCGATGTGGCCCCGCTCAGCATCTCCGCCCTGGCGTCGATGGCCGCGCCGTCACTCATGTGAGTCGAACCGTGGGTCGGGCCGGCGGTATGACGTCAAAGTCCTTGAAGCGCCTCATGCGATTCCCGCGCAAGGTGCAGTCGACGACTTCGTCGCCCTGGGCCAGTTCGCGCTTGACCACCTCGATCTTCGCGCCATGCAACATGTCGCCGGACAGTTGCTGCCGGACGTGCTTGCGGGCCAGCTGTATCGAGGCCATGTGCGCCTTGCTGACCTGATCCACCGCATAGGGCGAGGTGGGACCGCCCCACCCCCGACTCCCCTCCATCAGGTACTCGGTCATGCAGTAGGCCCACACGCGTACGGAGGCCATCGAGGCCGCCACGCTCACGGGCATGAACCCGGCCTCGATCGATTTCGTGAGCCGCTGGCCGGCCAGGTAGGTAGTCCACGGCACACCTCCCGCCGGAGGAGGACCGTTCTCCACCGTGATCGCAGTGCCGAGGAAATGGAACTCGGTCGTTCCCGAGTCCACCAAGTGGGTCACGCGGTCGACGACGCCGATCACGCCGTGGGCCCCGAGCGCCGTGGCCTCCTCCAGCATTCGGGCGTACGCCGATCCATACCCTTGCGACCACGCCTCTTCGACCCAGGTCTGCTCCAAATTCTGGCCCCACATGCGGTGCTCCGCCGACACGAACCCGTGGGGGCACCGGTAGGTCTCTACGTACGCACCATCGCTCTGCCCTCCGCCCGAGTACGGATTCATACCGCGCATGTAGCCCGAGCCGGCCCCGTACCAACCCCATCGCATGACGCAGAACCCCTGGACGAGCCCGACCGGTTGAAGACCGAGATCCAGACACGCCGCAAAGTCGGGCACCGACAGCCCGGACGAGAAGGCGGAGGAGTCGAGGCGGCGGATGGCCGCTTCGGGAAGGTCGGCGGGGGCGCCCATCAGTTGTCGAGCGAGATGATGGTGATCGGCTTGGGCAGCGTGACCTCGCCGGTCGTCTTGGTCACGGCCGTTCCCAAAGCCAGGAACTCGATGGTGTGCGAGCCCCACTGGTGCGACTTCTCTTCCAGGCGCACACCGACGATGCCACCGGCATTCAGCTGACCGGCTTCGTCCTGCATGCGGGTCATCGCCAATTCACGCGCTTCATAGAGCGCCTGGGTGAAGTTGGGCAACTCGACGTTCTGCCCGACCGAACCCAGGGCCTGGGTCAGCTTGCGATGTGCGATGTGGTACACGCAGGTGCCCATGACCAAGCCCTGGGGTACGTAGCCGGTCTGCATGAGCGTCCAGAAATCCTGGCCGGAGAGGTCGGAGGTGAAGGGCTTCCCTTGCGCGTTGCGATAGGAGGTGCCGTCCTCGGACTTGACGGCGGTCCCGAAGGCGATGAACTCGGCCGAGTCATTGCCCCACTCGTAGTAGTTGACGTCGAGACGGACACCGACCACCCCATCGGCACCAAGTTCCTCCGCCTCCTCTTCCATGCGATTCATGGCCAGTTCACGGGCCGTATACATCGCTTCCGTCAGCTTGGTGAGCTCCTGGCTCTCGCCCCACTTCCGGGTCTGGAGGCCGATGTGATAGATCGACGACCCCATCACGAAGCCCAGCGGATGGAACCCGGCTTCCTTCACCAACAAGAACTCATTGACGGAGAGGTCGGAGGTGAAGAGCCCGTGTTCCAGCTCTTCGAGCCGGTGGGCGGCGTCCTTGGGTAGATCTTGAGGCTGAGTCACGATGACTCTCCAATCACGATGTTCTCTAGAGCGAGCCGTGTCTGCTCACTGTGGGCCGCTTCGTTGTGCAAAATGGTGAGAAGGCGGGTTAGCCAGGCGTCCATTCCCACCTGTTCGCTGCGGATACGGATACCTCCTGAGGCGTGGCCGATGCTGCACCGTACCGTGGCGCCGTCGACATCGGCCCGCAGGGTGTCGTCCCCCAGGACGATCTGGACTGATTTGATCTCGTCGGACTTCCGAAAGCGCCCTCCGGCCCGCTCCACCGAGATACGGCCGCCCAAGACATCGGTGAGCTGCGCCACCAGCAGCTTGAGCATGATGCGGGAGTCGGTGCTGTTGGACTGGAGCGACGACACGGCCATGGAAAGATCGAAGGCATCGCCTCTCTCGCCACCGGCCGGCTCCAAGGTCATCGGTCGAATGGTAGTTCCTGACCTGCGGGAAGACCCAGCGCCATCCCAGCTCCGGGGCGGCCGTGGCGCGGGGCCGCCAACTCTCGACATCCCCAGGCGTTTCTCAGTCGGGTCGGGGCTCACAAATGACGATGGGTATCGTGCGCTCAGTCTTCTTCTGGTAGCCGCCGTAGCCCTGATAGGCGCCGACGATCTGCGGCCACAGATCAGCCGCCTCACTCGCCGAGGCGGTCCGGGCCCTGAGCCTGCGGGTCTCCCCCTCGATCACGATCTCGACATCCGGATGTGCCGTCAGGTTGCCATACCACTGAGGATCGCGGTCGTCGCCGCCCTTGGATGCCACCAGCACAACCCGCGTCTCGTCGTGCAGAGGCGACGTGAGCATGGTGGTCCGCGTCTGCCCTGTCTTGCGGCCGATCGTGCGCAGCTCGACCACGGGCATCCCAAAAGCCGTGCGTAAGACCCTCCCGCCACTGAGGCGGAGGATGGCGCGGTGTCCCGAGCTCATGAGCCTGAAACCCGCATCGGTCACCGATTGCCGCACGCGCATCGCCTTCTCCTTGGTAGGGGCCAACCTGTCGGGACGGTCCACCATTGTCTGGAGGAGCACCCTAGGTCCGCACCCTGGGACCACCTCCCGTGGCTTCGGGAGCGGCCAGTCAAGGTCTACTTCACCGGTAGGGGGATCGACTGCGCGAAGCGGAAGACGTCGTCGGGATCGTACGACTTCTTCACTCCCATGAGCCGGGTCAGGTTCACTCCGTAATACGCCTGGGCCCAGTTGGGCAAGGTTGGGTCGATGTAATTCTGGTACGAGCCCTGGGCATACGGGGCGAATGTGTTCTGCGTCTGGTCCAACCACCTGCGAGCGCCGGCAACGATCGCAGGTGAAGGGCTCGCGCTGGCGTAGGTGACCGAATATTGCGCACAGGCGATGGCGTTTCGGTGCACGAACGCCGTGTCAGTCTCGCCGACCTGGCTGATCACTCCCCCATAGCTGTCGAAGGTGATGCCGCCCCCTACCCCGGGCACACCGCTTCCCAAGGCCTCCACTGCGTCGATCATGGCCGACGTCCCCGCCGCAGGAAACGCCTTACCGACATAGGTGGACTTCGCCGAATACGCCGATCGGGACAGCGTTCCCCCCGGATTGCGCGTGGGCAGGTGGCACTGCCCGACCGTCACTCCCTCGCATCCCGCTTCGATCATCATTGCCCGCAGGTAGTCCTCCGGTCCGACGAATCGGACGGTTGGAGCCACACCGACGGCGGCCAGCAACGGGCCCAGGGCGCTCGAACAGGCGCCCGTCGATCCCGCGAACACTCCGGTCACCTTGAGAAATCCGCCACCAGCGGTGCCGTTCGACGCCAGTTGGAAGTTGGCCCAGAGCTCGTTCGGCGCAGTGGGAATCCAGCGGAGCCAGGCGTCGAGCACCGTACCGGCTTCGCCCCAGGGCCATTCGAGTGTGAACAGCGTGACGCTGGGGATGGGGTGGACCGTGAACGTGAAGGACGTCACGATCCCGAAATTGCCCCCGCCACCGCCCCTGCTGGCCCAGTACAGGTCGCTGTCGCTGGTCGCCGAGCACCGGCGCAGCGATCCGTCGGCAGTCACAATCTGCAGCGACGCGATGTTGTCGCACGTCATCCCGTAGGCCCGCCCGAAGACGCCGATCCCTCCGCCGAGGGCCAGGCCCGCGATACCGACGGTTGGGCACGAGCCTCCGGGAAGCAGAAGCCCCGAGGACCCCAATTGGCTGTAGATGTCGATCAGCTGGGCGCCTGCTCCAACCGTGGCCAGTTGCATCCCCGGTTCGACCGAGACTCCGTTGAGGGACGACACATCGATAACCAGTCCCGGACACGTGGAGTAGCCGGCGTAGCTGTGACCGCCCGAGCGCGCCGCCAGCTGGACGCCGTGCGCCCTGGCGTAGGCCACGCAGCGCTGGACGTCAGCATTGGTGGCACAGTACGCGATCGCTGCTGGTTGCGACGTGAGCACCTCGTTGTAGAGCAGGGCGTCATTCGGATACGACGCGTCGCCGGGTACGACCAGGGTGCCGCTGAGCATCCCAGCCAGAACGCTCCACTGCGGGGGCCCGACCGTCGTGCCGGTTGCGGTGGTCGACGTTGTCCCCCCGGCGTGGGGGTGAGGGGGGTTGGTCGAACACGCGGCCAAACCACCGACCAACGCGGTGACACCGACGCCCCCAGCGACAACACCGGCCCGGCGGAGGAACGAGCGCCGGTCCATTGCCGGTTCGATGGGAGGCATCGGAGGCGACGATAGTCCTGGGTGTCGGGAATCTATGTCCTCAATTCTCGGAAAAAGTCGTTCAGGTAGTGGGCCGTGACACCCGGCCTGTTGCACCCGGACATCTTGGGCGATTAGAAGCCGAACCCATCCCCAGGGGGCGCTGTCGTTGTGGTGGTCGTCGGCTGTGGCGTCATTGTCGTCGTTTGGGGCGTCGTTGTGGTGGCTCTTGGCGCTGCGGGTGACGTTGTCATCACCGAATTCGACGACGACTTGCCATTGGACAGGACGGCAAACCACTCGTTCTCGACGCCCTGGCCACGGGCTTGTCCCTTCTTCGTATCGCTGACGAACGTGTAGAGGGCCTCGTGGTGGAAGAAGACCTCCAGACGCCCGCCCTGTACGTGGGCGACGGAGAGGCCCTTGACGCCGTGGGCTGCATTTAGGTGGGTGACCCCCTTGGGCGGCAGCAATGGCGGCCACAGCTTGGCGCACACTGCGGTGCAGGTCACTTTGCCGGCCGTGTCGACGGAATAGTGGTACAGCGTGCGGCCAGAATCGGTGGCCAGGACCGTGCCGATCGTGGGATTGGCCACCGTCCGAATCGTCAGTGTTCTCGCCGAGCTCTTGGCCGAAGCTGGCGGAGAAGAAGCCAACGCCCCCAGGGCCAAGGTTCCTACGGCCAGGGCAGTCGCGCAGAGGATGAGAGCCGCCCGAGTTCGTCCGGCCGTCGGCGCCGCATCCCTCACACTGCCTCGTCCAATCCCTGCTGCCATGTCCTGACGTCCTTTCATCGGATCGTCGGGTACTACGGCGTCGGCGGCCGGGAAGATTGGGCGAGGACGGAACTAGGCTCATGGAGCCGGGGCGAGGGCTGAACCTCGTTGCGAGATCAGCGACGCCTGTGCCGGGTTCGGCAGGGAATTTTCCCGACCGACGATCCTCCTTACCTCAGGAGGTTGCCCAGCAATCCACCTGCTGCGCCGGCGGCGACGTCGTCACCGCGGCCGTCCCTGTCCGGCAGGAAGGGCTCGATGGCACCCGCCAGGATGGCCACTGGCATCGATTGCAGCCATATCCGTCCGGGACCTGTCATGACGGCGAAGTGGTGCCCGTCCTGGCCCATGTAGCGGTTCACAAGTCCTGGTACCCGCTGCACCGAAAACTGCACCGATGCCTGGAAAAGACCGACATGACCTGGATGCACCCGCATGCTCTGTCCGGCTTGGAGGTCGAAGGCGAGCACCTCTCCGGACAGGTCGACCCAGGCTCGACCGGTCCCGCTGAGTTTCTGCAAGAGGAAACCCATGCCGCCGAAGATGCCACCCCGGAACGACTGCTGGAAGCCGAGACCGAGCTCCACCCCCGGTACGGCGGCCATGAACCCATGGCGATGGACCATGAACTCGTTGCCCGGCGCAACCTCGACCGGGACGATGTGCCCAGGCAACTTGGCGGCGAACGAAATGGACCCGACCCCGCCCTGCGCCGTGTAGGTGGTCAAGAGAAAGGTACTGCCGCCGACTGCACGCTTGACGGCCCCCATAAGCCCCTTGCCGGCCATGCCGCCGCCTGCTCCGGTGGTGAACGTGATGGCGTCGGTCATCCAGCTGAACTCGCCCGCCTCGGAGACGACCGACTCACCCGGTTGCAGCGAGAGCTCCAGCACCTGCATCACTGTTCCGTGAATCGTCTCCTCCATCGTGACCTCCTGGGTTTCGCTCTGCAGTTCGAGCTGCGTTGGCTGGTGACACGAGCGTAGTGGCCGACCACGGAGTTTTCCTGATTCACGAAGAGCTGCTCGTCACGCCGGCAACGCTCCGTCCCCAAAGAAGTCGAAGAGCCGAAGATCCGGATCCAGATCTTGGGAAGTGCCCGCCGCCCCGGAGCCGGTTACGGCACTGCCGCCCACGAACCGGTGGGACCCGACACTCAGGACAGTGCCGGGCGGAGCGACGAAGGACACCTCCTCGAACCCGGCGTGGACGAACCACCCCCGCACCGAGGACGTCAGGTCCGGGGGACGACGGTGACGCGTCCAGATCACCGTTCCCCCCGGTGCGCAGAACGACGGCATCCTCGATACGGTCCCCCGAACATCCCCCTCGCCGATATTGCCGAACACGCCGCAGACCAGCACCAGATCGGCTGGAAGGAAGCCGGCGTACGAGCGCACCAACGAGGCGTCCGCCTCGACCACCTCGACGTGACGGCTCACTCCGGACGCGGCGGCGCGCCGGCGGGCGAACGCCACCAGTGTCGGATCCCGCTCCACCAGGCGTGCCCGCACATCGTCCCGTCGCCGGTGGCTGGCCACCACGTCGATGACGTCCCGCCCCTGCCCGGCACACATGCTCACGATCGCAATGGGGCCCGGCGCATGCCGATCGAGGGCCTCGCGCACCCCGGATTGCACCAGTCGGAGACGCAGCGAGAGCGCCGAGTCCGGATCCTCGTAGGTCTCGTGCCATCGCACCCAGTGCGCCGCGTCCCGCATGGCACCGTCCCCCCGGGCACCGTCCCCATGGGCACCGTCCTTGCTCCCCGACTCGGCCATCTCGCCATCGTAGGGTGGGTGGGTGATCAAGTATCTGGGATCGAAGCGACGTCTCGTTCCTGTGCTCGCCGAGATCTGTGCGGCATCGGGAGCCCGCACGGCGCTCGATCTCTTCACCGGGACAACGCGGGTCGCCCAGGCCTTCAAGTCCCAGGGCGTCGAGGTCACCGCCATCGACACGGCGCGCTACGCCCACGTCTTTGCCCAGTGCTACATAGAGACGGACGCTGCCACAGTGGACATGACGGCGCTCACCGCAGCCATATCCCATCTCAACGAGCTCGGCGGAAAGCCTGGCTACGTGCACGACACGTTCAGCCAGGAGGCGCGCTTCTTCCAACCGTTCAACGCTGCTCGGATAGATGCCGCCCGTGATGTCATTGCCTGCGACTATGCGGAGTCGCCCCTTTACCCGATCCTTCTGACGAGCCTCATCGAGGCGGCGGATCGGGTGGATTCGACCACTGGTGTGCAGATGGCGTACGTGAAGCAGTGGGCGCCACGGTCGGCCAACCCCTTGACGTTGCGCGTGCCCGAGCTCTTGCCCGGTCGGGGGCACGCCGTACTCGGTGATGCGTTGGCGGTGGCGTCGGGGCTGGGGGCGTTCGACTTGGCGTATCTGGACCCGCCGTACAACCAGCATCGATATTTTACGAACTACCACGTGTGGGAGACGCTCGTGGCCTGGGACGCGCCCGAGCCGTATGGCGTGGCCCGCAAGAGGATCGACTCCCGGGATCCGGCAACCAGGAGCGCGTTCAACTCCAAGCGGACCATGCCCGACGCACTGCGTTCGGTCGTGAGCGCTGTCGACTGCGAACTGCTCGTGCTGTCGTACAACGACGAATCCTGGTTGGCCGTCGAGGAGCTGGAGACACTGTGCGGCCAGGGGCGGTCGGTGGCGACGCTGGCGTTTGACTCCGCGCGCTACGTGGGCGCACGGATCGGGATCTTCGACCCGTCGGGCGTGAAGGTGGGCCGCGTCTCGCACCTCTCCAATCAGGAGCTCCTGGTGATCGCCGGCGAGGGGGCGTTGGTGCGACGCGTGGTCGACGCTGTCGGGCGCCTCGGGAGTGCATCGGGGGTCCTAGGTCGGAGACCGCAAGGGCGGTCGACCACGGGGATCGCCGGAAAGCCCGGCGGAGGGGCGGGCAGGGCCGCGGGCAAAGGGGCGGGTGGAGGCGCGGGCCCGGATGCCACCGCTTCGGCCACGGCGGGTCCCAACCCCTACTCTGAGGATCGGCTTCAATAGGCGTCGTGACAACCGCCCACGACCATTACGCACGGTTGGAGGATGCAGATCTCTCCGCCCGCATGTCGAAGGACGAAGAAGCCAAACGGCTGCAAAAAGCGCAACTCCGGGTGCTTCACCTCCGCCTTATCAACGGCGGACAGCTCACAGGCGGCAAGCTGGGCCCTCCCGTCTGCATCATCTTCGAAGGGTGGGATGCCGCCGGAAAGGGAGGAGCGATCAAGCGTCTGGTCGAGTCCCTCGATCCGCGCCACGTCCACGTCGCGCCCTTTGCCGCCCCCACGCCGGACGAGCTTCGACACCACTTCCTGTGGCGCTTCTGGCCGCCGTTGCCCGGCTGGGGTGGGATGACCATCTTCGACCGCAGCTGGTACGGACGCGTGCTGGTCGAGCGGGTCGAGAACCTGGCCACCGAGGTGCAGTGGCGACGCGCCTACGACGAGATCAACGATTTCGAGCACTCGCTCGCCGAAGAGGGCATGATCGTCATCAAACTCTGGTTGCACCTCTCACATGAGGAGCAGCTGCGCCGTTTCGAACGGCGGCGCGACGATCCGCTCAAGTCCTGGAAGCTGACCGAGGAAGACTGGCGGAACCGGGAGAAGCGCCCCCAGTACGACGGGGCGGTTGCGGACATGCTCTGCCTGACCGACGGCCCCTTGGCCCACTGGGATGTGATCTCTTCGGAGAACAAGCGCAACGGTCGGGTCGAAGTCATAGAGACCGTGATCCGCCGCATGGAAGAGGGCATGGCTCGCTGGGGCGTCGAGGTTCCGTCGTCCGACGACGAAGAGGAGCAGAGGACGCAGGCGGCCCTCGCTTTCGACGATGCCGAGTTCCAGTCGGACGGTGAGGGCGAGGTCAAGCGTGACGAGATGGCGACCGCTCAGCCGTCGACCGCTTCGACCGCAGACGTCGCAGCGGCCCAGGACTCTGCCCGTACCTAGACTGCGCGCTGCCCCACGCTCCGCGTCTCCGGAGTTTGGGGCTGCTCCCGATTCCGAAGTGAGGCTCGAAACAATGAGTGATGCAAGCGATGATCCGGCAAGTGGTGGCGGCCTAAAGGACGCACGTTACGGCATCACGATTCCCTTCGATGGGACGCCTCTGCATGACCATAGGCGCTGGTACTCACGCCTCCGTACGCTTGGCTACACCGATCTGTGGTCGGCCGAAGTCGATGGGTCCGACGGCTTCACTCCGCTTGCGCTGGCTGCCGCCTGGGAGCCGACATTCAAGCTGGGCGTCGCCATCATTCCCGCCTTCACACGTGGTCCCGCCACCCTGGCCCAGAGCGTCGCCTCGATCGCCGATGCGGCACCGGGCCAATTCGCGTTCGGGCTCGGTGCGTCATCTGAGGTGATCGTGGCCGGGTGGAACGGCATGGCGTTCGAAAACCAGTACAAGCGTGTGCGCGACACCCTGCGCTTCCTTCGTCTTGCCCTTACGGGAGAGAAGATCACCCAGACCTACGAGGGGTTCTCGGTCACCGGTTTCCGTTTGACCCGAGTCCCCGAGCAACAGCCCGGCCTCTACGTGGCCGCGCTGCGGCCCGGCATGTTGCATCTCGGCGGAAAGGAGGCCGACGGCGTGATCCTCAACTGGTTGAGCCCCGACGATGTGCCCACCTCGGTGGCCGAGGTCGAGGAGGCGGGCGGCAAGGGAAAGGAGATCGTGGCCCGCATCTTCGTGGTCCCCTCGGAGGACACCGACATGGTTCGCTCCTTTGCACGACGCATGATTACGACCTATATGAACGTCCACGCCTACGCCGAATTCCAGCGATGGCTCGGACGGGGACCCGCGCTTCAACCGATG
>OBLU010003618.1_pt1 | contig 13976 bp, 11 predicted proteins | sample 1518681 | NCBI WGS metagenome assembly OBLU01 (sample SAMEA3539304, study PRJEB22396) | soil metagenome | biome: tundra; feature: field; material: soil | place: USA | collected 2010-05 | depth 0.15 m
TTCTGAATGGTGAGGTCGCGATTAATGGCATCCAACTCTTCCCGCAGCCTGTTAAACGACCTCGCTTGCGCAGAGCCTAGGGAGTTGATCGCGTCTTGCGCTTCCGCTAACTTACGGTGGATTATTTCGCGAAACGCAGTCAGGTCCTGTTGGCTGGCTAACTGCGCGAGCGTGGATACGATGTCTTGTTGCTGCGCACCAATTGCACTGATATCGTTGCTCAACCGAGTCAGGTCTGCCGAGAACGCGTAAAGCCTCTCATTGACTACAGCGTCCGCCCCAGCCGCGCCGGCAGGCTCCGCTACGTCTGGATCTCCACTCGAGTTGCTTCGAACTGACTTAGGTCCGCGCACAAAAGCCAGCACCGACATGATAAGCGCAGCCAAGGCCACTGCCATGGTGCCCCACAGCGGAAAGCTAGACTGATGGTAGTCGTATTGCGTTGGAGTAGCTGGGGCCTGTGATAGCGCGTTGGAACGGTCTACGCCGCCGCCCCCCGGGGGTTTGGGGAGCTGGAAGATCAGATCGGCCGACGTAGCGCGTGGCTCTCGTGGTACCTTGATTTCCCAGCCGCCCTTGTTTACGGGCTCGAACTTCGCTACCGCCGCTGCTGGTTCATTCATCACACGCAGATGAACCTTGGCACTGTTGGATGCCTCCACCGCGCAATCGGCGGTGTGTTCGATCCTATACCAGAGATTGTTTTTCAAAGTCTTCTTGTCGCACACGATTTTCGTGGTAGCTGCCAAGCCACTAAACTGAAACGCGCGAGTTTTGGTTGTATCGATTTCGAAATTGGCTCTTCCGCCGTTCAGCGGGATCTCGTTGGGAACGCCCAGTAGGGGCCTATCGCCATCTCCCGTACTGACGATGTTGCCTTGCGCGAGGAGCGCCGTACCAACGGCGACGAATAGGATCAGCCGACCAGACAGTAGCATCAGTTACCTCCTTGGGCCGCCAGCGGCCCGGCGACGACAAATTGAACTGGCTCGCCATTGGGCACGTGTGCAAGCAGCGTTGGTTTGAACTCTTTCGAGAGCCGCAGTTCTAGACGAGCCGGCACGACCTGGTTCCTGGGCAGTGCTGTCTGCGAAGGATCCAGGACAAAGGTTCCGATGACCGTAATATCCGCATTGGCCAGTAAGGAATCGTTTGAAATGCTGGCATTATCCAGGAGACGAACTTTCACTCCTTGGCGCAGGGGAAAGTTTTCGTAAAACCCAGTGAGCCCGCCCTCTGATATTGGCACCCCCACACCAATCATCTCCACAAATTTTCTCGCGCTAGCATCCTCTACACCGATTCGCGACGTCGTCCGTACAAAATCGGAATCGCCAAGAATCAGCACGACCCTTGTTGAGGCGCGGTACTGGTCCGGAATACAGGCGCCTTCGACGACGCCTTCCTTTGGTTCACGCGCTGGCCGACGCTGAGCATCGGGGAAGCGCTCCGCGAGGACCTCTCCAACCAGGGGCATGGCGCTTGGTTTTCCGGACAGCCTGATATAGTCGAGTGAGCCAACACCCGATATCGAGACCAATTCGGCAAGGTCAGCAGCCAACTCTTCAAGGTGGGGGCGAAGAAAAGCGTCCATCTCGGCACGCTTGGGCACAATTTGATCGTGAGCAAAAAGCCGCTGTTCCGGTCCGGAATTGGTCCACAATGAGAGCTTAAGGTCGGGAAAGAGGTCCGGCTTTGCGCGGAAGTGGGTGTTATGATTATCACCGTACTCGATAAGAAGCAACTTGGACTCCTCGGCCCACTGTAACAAGCGGCCGTGATTCTCAATTGCGACTTGGCGCTGATTTCCGTCGGCTAGCTTCTCTGCCTCGACAAAGAGAGCCTCATTCGGATGATCAGCCGCGGCGATCCGCTTACAGCCTTGAAGCCCTTGCTCGTAAATGAAGCGGGTCACATCTTCGCCGCCGAACCAGCGCCCCGTCGAGTTGAGCTGACGCGGATAGACCTCGACATAGCCATTCGCCGAGCGGTTCACCACTTCCATAAGCGACATATCGGTGGTACCGCCCCCGAAATCGAACACGCCAACCGAATACCGATCCTTACTGAGATCCTCCTTTTCGACGATAAAGCCGAGTGCAGCGGCGACGGGTTCCGGTAGCAAGCTAATGTCACAATCCGCGCCGAATGCTCCTCGAACCGCTTCTTCTAAATCCATGAGCTGGTCCAACTTGAAGCGTGACGGATGGGTGATTACGATGTTGCGAAATCGGAAACCGCGGTGCTGGCGCTCTGCTGCGCGGCGAACCTCACGCAAGTAATCGCACACGACTTGCTTTGCTGGATAGTTCACTACGACTTCGGGTGAATTATAAAAGCAGATTTCGAACGGCTTTCCGGCACCGAGGCGCCGCTTTGGCGACCGGGCAGTGCTGCGAATCACCTTGACGCTCAGGCTCAACGCGTCGATTTCAGCACCAATTCTGATGTTTGCGGGCCCCGCAGCGGGCGGGTCGAGGTATTGAACTAGAGTGGGCGTGGTGGTAGGGGTTTCGTTGTGAATTCTGCGGTCAACCGGGATTAGGCTATACCGTTGCTCGGCTCCCCCGAAGACCGCGCAGCAGGTATTGCTGGTGCCGAAGTCGATCGCCAGAATGCCGTCGAAGTCCCGTATGCGTTGCACATTCACTTCGAAACGAAGTTTTCGGGTAACTTCCGGAAGATTCGTGGTCAGAACAAGAATAACCGGATGACGGCCAAGGCCCAGCCGGTCACCAGCACCTTTCTCGGCGGCATCGGTTTCGAAGGCGAACCGGATATCTCTATGTGCTCCACCCCTGATTTCGACAACATTAGAGGGCTCGTCAACGGGCTTAAGCCACGAGCAAGGCTCACCACCCGCTTCCTCAATTTCAATGCGGGTAACTTGCAACGGAGCGTTCCCTTTTCCGGTCATCGGGTTGCCGGGCAGCGAGTTCTGTAATGTGAGCAAGATCTCGCCCGGCTGGCCAGCCCACGCGTCGATTGCGTAGGCAGCCTCCTGCCAGATCCACAACGCTGGGGGCAGCCAGCACTCGAACGCCAACGGTTCGGAATGGGTAAACTCTTCGCATTGAATCAGCAAGTTCGCGGTGTGTTCAGCGGGCAACTGGGGGTTCTTCTGCGCGAGCTGAGCTTCATCGACCTCCAGATACACGTCGATATAGGCAGACTTCCTGGCGTCCAGGACGATTGGCATGGGGCACTCGCCCTGAAAACGAATCGCGGCCCAGGCCGGTTGATCTGTCGCGATGCTTTCAATGACGACTACTCCCTGTTCGGCGCCAACACGAACCAAATTACGTTCCAGATTGCGATTGTCGAGAAGCACCTCAAACCGGCAGCTATCGCGGTGTTGGCTGCCGGAATAAGCGGAGATGGAAAGCCGCGGCGGCGGTATCACCTCAACCGGAATCTTTTCCTCACCCAGGTTACTCCGCACTAAAACAAAACCGGCGTGGTATGCTTCCGTAAGGTCAACGGTCCTGATTTGGACCGTCAGTGCGACACTCTCGTTAGTTGGCAGTGCAAAAGGCGGCTTCTTAAGCCGGTTATCAACACGTATCCAAGCCGCTGAAGGCTCGACTGCCTGAATCGTGATTGGGATTGTGTCAGACTGATTCGACAGAACAAGGTCCAAGGGCGGCGGCAGCTCTGCAGTGGAAAATCGCTTCTGGCCTAGCTCAGCTCTTAGACTGACCAGGCGAAATGCACACCAGGAGCAGAACACATCGCTTCTTGCCAGCTCCCACAATCTACAATTAGGACAAACGCTCATTTAAATATCCACGGAAGCCGCCTTGGACCAGGCGTGCTTGACAGCATAAAAGTTGCCTGGCAGTGGCTTTGCAACTTCGTTCAAATCCGCAGCGAGCTCATTGGCACGATCACGGAACGTCTCTAGATCGCCCTTATATGTCTTTTCGATGTTTCTGAGCCGCTCGCGAACCACCAGGTTCTCGGTGGTAGCCTGTTCTCGCGTCTCTTTAGAAAGGCTCGTCGTCCGCAGTGGTGGATAGAGTTTCTCTTGATAGTACGAGAGTGTCGCGTAGTACCTCGCCCAGTCGTCAGGCTCTTTGCCTAGCTCCGCCTCGCGCTGCCGAATTAGACGGTCGACCTGATCCCGCAGCGCTGCGTCGCGAAGCAGTACCCGAATTGCCCGATGCTCGGTTCCTAGAAAGCGTTGATCCTGGCTCAGCCCAACACGCTGCTCGACATAAAAAACACTGTCTTCATTGTCATGAACGACGCGGACAATCTCGAGAATCAAGCCGAACAGGAATGTTCGCGTCGCACTTTCGAGTTCCTTTCGCTCACCCTCCGTGAGTTCGAGGATATCCCGAAAGCGGAATTCGTTCCGATCGGCATGCAGGTTGACGAACTTGTCAACCGCCAGCTTCTCGTAGGTGGGCCGCATCTCGTGCACGGATTCCGAGAAACAAAGCGGGTAGCCGGCCGCTTCCGTGTAGAAGATCACCTCGCTCTTTGACTTCAGTGGGAAGAAGCCGATAGTCGGCTGATCCGGCTTGCGGATCTGATGGCTCAGAAGGTTCTTGAAGGTCGCGTAAATGTTCGGCTTGTTCGGATCTTCATACATTCCCACAAGGCAGATCCGCTTTTCCTGGCCGAGTTTGAAGTTGCTGTCCGTGGCGCCCTGGAGCCAGATTTGCGCTTTGGTGTACAGCAGGTTCAGTTGTCCGACCTGCTCCGTTGTAGTCTTGAACTTATCAAAAAACAACGCAAGGATTTCAAAATCGTCGCCGACCGACGCGAACGGTTTGGCCGTTTCCTTGAGGAACATCCTGACCGCGACGGTGATACCGTGACGCTGCACGAGCGCGGGAAGGTCCATCACCCTGATCCCCTGCTGCTCTGGCGTGCGTAAGGATGGAAGGTGGTTCAAGACCTCGACAGCCTGCTCCGATACCCTGGTCACTCGTGTCGCTTCGTCTGTCCCCATGTAACGGCCGTAATAACGGTCATCGACGTCCTTCGGCTCGTAAAGGAACAGAGTTAACTCGTCGTCTTGCGGCTTGGCGAAATCAGCCTTCCGCGCCTCGAATTCGTCCTTCAATCGATTCAAGGTCTTCTCAAGATCCGTCAACTGGGCCATCAAACCGGTGTCGCCAGTCCGCTCATTGGTCTTATCGTCGATGACTTTCCCCTCATCGCCGATTCGCGCCAGGGTCACATCGCAAATATCAACGGCTTCCTGACGCGCTCGCAGCTTGAGCGCTGCAAGCAGGTATTCCTGCAATTCCAGGAATAGCGTTTCCGTCAAGTGCTCCATAGTGGCGCGACCGAAAAGAAACCCGGTTACACCTGTTTCAGTCTGACGTTCCCGAATGCCATCGAGCGCCTTCTGGTATGCCCTCTGCTTGGCCGTTACGACCTGGCCAAGCTCTGCGATATCTCTGCGGAGCAGCGGTAGGTATGGAAACGCATCGTCGGTGAGGATGCGATGCATTTCTTTCAGGAGCATCTTGGCGAATTGGATGCCTTTGTTTGCGTCGTTCACGATTTCCGCGACCGCCTGCTCCAGGCGGGACTGCAGCTGCTTGCCGTCTGGAGTTACCTCGCCCAGGATTTCCCTCCGCAGAAAGTTCTCCTTGTTCCGCCGCATGCGGCGCATATAGTCTCCCCACTTCTGCCAATCGGGATCGTGCCGCTCGTCACGGAAACTGATCAACTGCTTGTTGATCTCCCCCTGAAGGTATTCGCTGAGCGGTATATTGCGAGTTTTATAAACGCCAGCCTTTACATCCGCGTGGAACCCCGAAAGCCATTCATGGATAAGGGCTTCCATCGACCGCCCGGTAGTATCCGTCTCGTTAAGGGCGTCCAGAATGTCATTACGATTTGTGAGTCTTCCATTAATCTCAGCCTTCCCTATGAACAACTTGACCTTGTCTTTGGCGGGAGGGCCGAAAAAGTGTTCCAACACCCATTTCGTCATCTCCATTTCGGGCAGTTTGCCGAGGGAAAGCCGAGTCATGATATCAGCGCCCAGTTTGGCTGCGCAGGCATGCCGAATACGGTCCACTGGATATTGAATCGAGGCCATGCCAAAGGCGGAATGCCGGGTGGTGAAGGCCTCGCTCAAAAGGCTTTTAGAGGGGTCCTGCGGATCCAGGATTTCCGATACATAGAAATTGGTCAGAAACGCATCCAGATTTACCCGCACACCACGCTTGTGCGCGGCGAAATCCGAGGAGCCGAAATCCTGGAAGATGTTGTTCGCCACCATCTCGAAGAGACTGTATCTGCTATCAAAGTTGATCGTGTTGCCGGCAGAGTTGCTGCTGTCGACCAGGTAGCAATAGTTGTATGGAGGAGGCGGCAGGGGTCGCTTGCTGCGGGGTGGATACCCCTGTGTCCACTCATAGTTGAAAGGGTTTCCCGGAAACGTAAAATGCTCTAATTCCTTCAGGGCAGCATAGCTATTTGCGAAAATCCTCTCCTGATTCAGCATGAAAATGCCTGGGAAAACCAGGAAGCCCACCGTGGTGACACCCGTCGCTAGCGTCTTGCAGAGATATCCCGTATCGATGAACATCCCGCTTCCGGTACCGCCGGCAATCGAGGCCACGACGTAGATATAAGCGCCCTTGGACGTATCCACATGAATGCGGTATTTGTCCCACATGGTGGAAGCACTCGCCATTGCCATATTCAGGGCGTTGTCGATCGCCGTCTTGATAGTGTCGAAGTTGGCATAGAACGCCAGGCGGCTGTACCCCCGAATCTGGCCCGCGCCTTCCTTCACCTCGGTCAGGTCGTGTAGCGTTGGATACCACCACGCCTTGATCAAGGGATGTTGGTTAAGGTTATTCGTATATTTCGCGGTATCCAACACGATGGCATCGACACGCTCGTGCGGGGTGAACTTGAATTCATCAAGCAAGCGGGAGTCGATGTCTTTGTTGGTCGTATCAGTATCGACGTACAGAAACTGTACGACTGGAAAATCTGCCGGGCTTCCGTAGCGCTCGAAGATCTTCTTGCGGACCTTCAGCAGCACGTCTCCACCAGTTCCACCGAGGCCGATGAGCACAGTGGGCTTGATGCCTTCCTGTGTAACCTGCCGCGGTTTTTGGACTTCGTCATTCAGAAGGCGGTATGCCATAAATTTAACCCCTTTTTTTGGCGCAAACGAGCGCCTTACGCTGTGCGCCTCCGCGCACTCACCGAAACAGCCAAATGGGCTAACCAGATCACGAATAGAAGTGCGAAAAATATCCAGAGCCCGAAGATGCGCGGCAGCAGCCACCAATAGATTAGGCCCAGGGCAAAAAGGCAGATCAGCAAGGTGCCCGACCAGCACAGCGCGCGGCTCAAATCAATGGACTTGCCATTAGCTAACCAGCGCGGGTACATGCCGCGGAAGAACAGAAGAAATCCCATGACAGTGACTCCGAACCATGCGATCAGCGCAACTATCAGACTTGACAGTTCGACTTGCTTCCGCACATTGGTGTGTAATGTGAACCCCTTTCCGTCATCAGTGTTTGTGACACTCCTATGAGTATCGGCGGAGAAAAGCACATTTCTGTTGGGCTCCTTATAGAGAACAAGCATCTCGTAATCAATGGGTTGGTCCTGCCGGTTGCTATACACAATGAATGGCACCTCGCAGAAGCCCTCGGGGCCCACATGCTGTTGAGTGGAGAAAACGGGGAACATCTGCTCGCTGAGAGTGTAGGTGAACTCGTCCGCTCCCGACTTGGCCTTCAGAACATGATCCGGCGGCAGGCGGGTGCTCTCCGGATCCAAGCGTGCGGCCACACTTGCGCCTTCCAGCGGCCGGCCATCCAGATCGACTACTCGAAACTTGATTCGAATGGGCTGATAGGCAGCAGGCGAGGCTGGTTCCTGTGCTAAAGCGACGCAGGCGGTAAGCAGAATCCCCAAGGTCAGACGTTTCATTTGTTCTCCCATTCCAAGCGTGTCAATAGTATCCCCCAGTGGCTGTCCCAGCCCTTTTGTCTGTATTGCTGCTGCGCCTGGAAAGAATCTCCAGACGATAGTCGTAGACAGTCTGACCGGAGGTCAATTCGATCCTGCCACCATTGGCCACCGGCTGCGCGCCGCTCTTGTGATTAGCCGTTACTCCTGGCATGGGTTTGCAGACGATGCCCCCAAACAACGACCTCCGCAGCTCCGCGATTCGAGTGCCGGCGGGTGAGATCGGGAAGGCGCCTCGGTGTGTCAAAGCAAAACTGTCCTCCTGATATCCGACCAGGCGACACTGCACGGCTTTGTGTGAGGATTGGAGCAGCCAGACTGCGCACCCTCCCAGTAGCAGCGTGGTCCCGATCAGCGCGAGCCACCTAGGTAGATAGTTGTAGCGCACCTCGAATCGCACGGGGACCGCCAAGTCGAGCCGGATCTCCTTACCGGCCGCCGAACGGGGCACGAAGTACTCGATATCCTTCAACTGGAAGATTGATTGGACGGCTTGTGTCGTGGCCTCGTCGTTGAAGATCTTGAGCGTTAGTTTCGGGTCGCCAATCTTCATGACGAGTTTACCGGTAACTACCCCGAATCCATCGGGATTGAAAGCGGCCGGTTCGAAGAATGGGGCCTTGGGGATTTGGCCGTCGTTGCCCAGGTCCAATGTGTAGACGATGCTGCTGGCGCTGCGCGGATCCACTGTGACGCCGCTCGGGCTAAGACGGGCGGACATTTTTCCACCAAGGTTGGGGAATTGGCCGGATTCGAGATCGTCGAGGCGTGTCATCTCCACGGTGGCATGCTCGATACGCCACTCATCGAAGCGTGATCGCACGCGCAATCGAAACTTGCCGCTGAGGGGCTTGTCCTCTCTCAAGCCGCGGATCACCAGGGTGGCCCTTCTGCCGGTGCCTACGAGCTCAGCTATCACACCCGAGTCGTCTCCGGTAAAGGTAATGTGCGGGTCGAATTCCAACGGGCTCTCGCCACCCACCGGCTTGGCGCGAATTTTCGGAGCGCCGAGCGCCCGTGCAAACCCTGCCACCCGATCTTCGAAGCGATCGATGTCCATGCCCTTCAACGATGAGTCGGGCGCAAAAACAAGAAGATAGAGGACCAATTTGTAGTCCTTCAGAGGAAAGAAGTACATGCGCTGAGCCTGGGCGTTCTGCTGGAACATCGCGGCATAGAATGCTCTCGTGTTAATGTCGTCCGCGCCAGTTCCGGCCGGATCGTTGACATTATCCGTGAGTATCCAAGCCAGCGTGACGGAGCCTTTTGCGCTTCGGCCAAACTCCCCTTGCGCGGCGCGTAGGGTCTCTACGAGATCTGTGTTTTCATGCGAAATCGGTAAGCCCGTAAGCAGCAAATCTTGGATAGTCGAATGCCGCAGTACGCCGGAAAATTCGCGGCGACATCGTGTCGTGAATGTGTAGATGCTGACGGGGCGCCCCTCGAGGAACATCTCAGGATTCAAGAATAAATGCTGCGAAATGTACTGCCGAGCGGCCGATCCGGGATAGCCGAGAGTACGCCTCATGCTACCCGATACGTCGAACAAGAAGACGTAGTGAAGATCGGCGAGAGCACGCTCGTCCTCATCGTGGTCTTGATCCGCCCATAGCTGTGCGGTTGCCGAAACCAGCAGAGCGAGCGCCAAGACTGACAGATGCAGCCAGCGGCGCGCTACTAGACTGTCTGCGCCCTCTTTCGTTCGGTCACCCCGTGGATGGAGCACACCACGACCAGCCACCCGTTTTTCAGCGCCGTACGCGCAGACTTGCCCCCCGGTGCCGGGAGCACCGATTGGGTTCATCCGCAATCCTTGGTCTATCTCCATCATTCCAACCTTGCTAAGCTCCAACCCGGGCACTGGCCGCGGCACCTGCGCTTCCACCCGCCTCGAACAAACGGTACAAAACCTCCGGTGCCCGGCCTTCAATAAGTGCAAGTACCAGCGACGATGCGATGAACTGAAAGGATATCGCACCGCTCAGAAAAATACTCATATTTTCGCTGCCGGGATTTTTTTGCTATAGACCAGAAGAGCAAAAAACGCAATCATTGTGGGCATATCACAGTACAGCGCTGTTTCGGCCCGTTTGCGACGTTCAGGAGGGGACGCCCAGCAAATCAGCAGGTCTATAAATAGGTAGCAAACGGCTATAAGCAACACGAAACGAAGGAGCGAAACGTGGTCACTATAGGTCAGCGATCGCAGAGCCAGCAACGCGAAAATAAAGCCCACAAATAGAAAGAAGGGAACTAGTTTTTGGCTCAAGGGCTTATCGCCGAAAGGCATTAGGAATAGCCATTTTCTAGCGCTCGTCATCATCTCACTCCACGCGAATCGTGTTTATCCTAAGCGCGTTTAGCTGCCCATGAAGAGAACACGAGTACAGGGTCCTCCCGGCATACGCCGGGGGCGCCATATTGACATCCTCCGTTACCAGGAACTGGTGGAATCGCAGGAAAGCCCCCTTGAAGTCACATATGTACACGATGCTTCGGTTCTGGACGACCCCTAGTCCGCAGTCGCCGGCCAGCACCGGAGAACTGCTCATTCCGCCCATGCTGGGATCAGCTCGCCAAATAAGCTGTCCACCGAGAGAGAGTTTGGTAAGTCCCCGCCCGTGCGATACCAACACCCCGCGCGGAGACGCCGCAAAGCCTTTCACCCCGAACAGCGTCAATTCGGAAACGCGCGCCGGAGTCATACCGTCGCTTGTGTCGGTACGGCACGCGCAAAGCGCCCCCTCTTCATCGAAGAAAAGTAACGTGGAATCCAGCCACGCTGGCGCAATATCGGTTCGCAACGAATTCGCCATTTGCAAGGATGCCTCTAAAGCCCCGGAGTCGCCCACAATGCGGTATATCTTCCGATCGGAGGCGACCACGTATGCATTGCCGTCCTCGGCGGAGACGGCAGCGGAGACGTTACCTGGAAACGCGGCAGGAGCCTGCCATCGCGGCTCGCCGCTCTCGATGTCGAGGCAATGAACTAAAGTCCCGTCGGGCGCACTACAGCAGATCAGGACCGATTCTGCCCCCTGTCTGGCCAGCTTGTTGGGTGGGTGTAAAATCGGCCCTGAGTCCACCGTGAAATGCCAGCGTTCGATCATTCGAAAACGCCCGTTACTCCAGTTTTGAAAGGCGCCCAAAAGATCGTATGCTACAATCCGGCGCGCTGCGGCAACGATCAGAGAGCGGCCCGAAATGAGTGCGGAACACTCACCCTCGCCTAGTCGCACGTCGGCCAGGCGTTCGCCGGTGAAGCGGTTCAACACGTAGACGGCGCCTTTGCGGGAACAAACAACCAGTAGACCGTGATCCGCCACTGGTGGCGCCATCACTTCTTCACCAAGGCTCACATCCGGCCACAACCTTTCAAATTGCTGCGATGGTGGAATTAAATCAAAATCCAGCCGCGAAGGCGAGTATGCGGTGTAGGTGGGGTTGTTACGATAAACCGGCCATTCTAGATTCGGGAGCACCGGCTTCCCGCAGCCACGGCAGGTGCGAGCCAGTGCTCGATTGGGCACCGCGCAAAGAAGGCAGGCCGAGATGCTGCGATGACAAACGGGGCATTCGTCAGCAGCAGGCGCTGGTTCTCCGCCACATTCGGGATATGGACAATTCATACCGTGACCTAACTTTACCGGCGCACATCGATTAAGATGCGCATCAGACGCCGTAATTTGCCGGATTCCAATATTACGACAAATCGGCTGTTTGTACAACAAATCCAATGCTTCGTATCAAAACATCGAAGCGGTACTACCAGCTCGTCCTAGTTCCTGACCTTAACCGAGAGAACAAACTCGCTTCCCGATGCGAATGAGACGTTATTGCCGTCGGCCGCCACTTGAATCAAAACTAGGGGTGCCGCAGCACCAGCCCCGGCCCCGATCGCCGCGCCTTTGCCACCTCCTGCTAGAGCACGAATAATGGCACCCAAACCCGCTGCAGCGGCTGCCTTCCCAAGGTTGTTCTTCCTTTTCACGCCCCGGCCCTCTTCATCGGCATTCTGAACTCCTTTTGAATTGGTAACCGACTTTAGAGCGGACTGGATCGCCATCGTATTGCCGGTTCACAGTAATGCCATCAAACGAGAAATTCAGGGCGCTAGTACTCTTGATCTTTCCCCCTCCCTTCAATTCGTGAACCTCGCCCTCGAGAATGGCACCCTTTATACTGATCCGGGGCGGGTACCTGAGCGGAGATCTTGTCACCTTTGCTGCTTGTCTCCGTGCTAATGGGGGCCAGCAGCCTAGCCCTGATCTCCATTTCTGGACTTTGGGCCTGCAAAATGGCAGAAAGACACGCGATGGCCGAACTATTGAAAACTATTTTCGCCGACATAGCTGATTTCTGTACTCCTTCTCATTGCATGGTTTGCCATTCAATGATCACGATCCGTGTGCCGACGGCTTTTGCTCCTCGCCGTCAGACGATTCCAGTTGTTCCGTGGACCCGGCACCTCGGCGAGCGCAAAGTCTCTCGCGTCAAACTTGGCAATAATGACGGGCACGCCAGGAAGGCGCCCACTGAGCGATCCAATAGAAACTTCACCTCCTTGAACTGTGAACGATCCGTCCTTTTCAAGGGTGCCTGACCAGACAATCACTCCTCGCCTTGGCCCGGAATACGCAAGAGAACGAGGGGGGGGCTTCTGTGGTACCGGAAGTGGACTAGGTTCGGGCTGCGTCAACTGCACGTGCGGCGGTAGCTCCTCGACCACCGTCTGAGTAGCTGCGGACTGCTGAGCGGCTGCGGGAGGGCCGGGCTGAGGTGAAACCGATGTGGTTGCTTCAGCGTGCGTCTCCTGCTGCTCTACTTGGCGTGCGGGCTTGCGCTCCAAACTCTCACGCGCAGCGGTCGGAGCTCCTTTTAGGTGCGCAGCGAGTGGCTCAGGGATGGGTGATGAAACCACAGGCCGGGTCGACTTGAGAGCCTGGACAGGTACTCGAACTGATGGTAAGGCTGGGACTGGCGCTTCAACCTGCGGTGGATGTAACGTTCTGGACTTACTTTGAGGTTGCGGTCGAGCACGCGGGCGCGCGATTGTGGAACTCGAATGGCAGGTGTAAAGTAGGGTGCCACTAACGGCAACGGCAACGATCGTAGCGATGCCACATGAAATGAGGCCTCTGGACGGACGTTGTGGTTGAAGATCCAATTGTTGTGTCGGCCCGGGTGTCGCTTGAGCGCCGTAGAACCGGCAGAAGTTCTTCCCCTCCGGAATGCGGTTGTTACGCGTACCGCAGAGAAAGTGCATTGGTGGGCATTGAGAGATGGCACTGGTGGCCACCTCTTTAACGCTCACGCCGCAGGCTGTACAGAATCGTGCGCCTCGCGGCAAGTCAATGCTGCACCTGTTACATATCACTTTCGCCTCGGAAACGAACATGATGCCGCGGGAGGAATCCAATTGGATGGACCTCGTGGTGCGAGTCACTTCGCAGTCCGATATCCCTAGCATCGAAAACACCCGCGTTCTCGGCGTTGAAACATGCAGAAAAGGTGCAGCCGCCAGCCTGTAGATCGCCGGAGCTTGGTTTTCGAGGCCTCAAACGATTAACAGATCACATATCCTATGTCCTCTGAGCCAAGGGCATTACATCGGCCACAACGAATACCCTGGACAGTGAAACAACTATCGGGTTAGGTGCCGAGACTGCGGCGACCGTGCCGAACACAATCAGCACGAATCGTTTGAGCAGCTCCTTCCCTCTTTTCCGCTTTTAGCGTGCCTGGGTACGCGGGCGGAAAGGAGGTGAGAACATGAGCACCATTTTTCTCCTGTTGGCGCTGCTGCTCGGCGCCCCAAAGCACAGTCGGCCCACGCCGCATGATGCGGCTGATACTAGTTCGGGGGGCTCGGGCGTTCCGTGCATTGTCCAACAGGGTTGCGGTACCGGCGGCTAGTCCGCCTAGCGTCGGGGAGGATGCCCCCTCCCCGGCGCCTTGCGCCATCCCTTTCCGTTACGACTGCCTGGGAAAGTTGCCCGTTGGCGCCCCCT
>OBLU010003619.1_pt1 | contig 13975 bp, 8 predicted proteins | sample 1518681 | NCBI WGS metagenome assembly OBLU01 (sample SAMEA3539304, study PRJEB22396) | soil metagenome | biome: tundra; feature: field; material: soil | place: USA | collected 2010-05 | depth 0.15 m
CCATGAACATCGAGAATTTCACCCGTCGCGATAAATTCCTGTTCAATCCAACCCTCGCGATCAGAACTGAGACTTCGGCGGACCAGTTGCGCTACCTGCTCGCGGAGGTTCGCCGCATGCTGTACGAACACCCGAAGGTGGAAAGCGATTCCGCGCGCATCCGCTTCGCCGGTTTCGATAAAGGCGTTTTGAACCTGGAGATCTTCAGTTACCTGATCACCCGTGATCAAGCAGAATTCACCGCGATTTGCGAAGACGTGTTCCTGCGCATCATGGAGATCGGCGCGCAATCGGGCACCACTTTCGCCTTTCCCTCGCAAACCGTCTATCTCTCGCGCGATTCCGGCTTCGACAAGGAGAAAGTTGTTGCTGCCGAGCAACAGGTCCAGCAATGGCGGGACCAGCACCAGCTGCCCTTTCCCGACTTTGCGCCCGCCGACAAGTCCGCCTTCCGCGGCTCGATTGTCTATCCCCCACCTGAGTCGGCGGTGAAACCCTGAGGTAACAAACCCCGAGGTCAGAGGTCAGATTGCAGAGGTAACAAACCCTCTGCCCCCTAAACTCGCTTACTCCGGTAACTTGCGGCTTTCGACTACGGTTCCTAGCATGAGAGAGCCATGCCTCATGCTCTGCTGTTATCGCCGGACGACCAGGCAGTCAGCGCAATTACCGCCGTCCTGGAAGAAATGTCAGTGACCTGCGAACGTCCTCTGGATGGACCGTCCGCCGCTCAAAAACTCAACGCCCACAGCTTCGATCTGGTGTTGGTGGATTGCGAAAATCTTCCCGCCGCCAAACTGATCTTTGACGCTTGCCGCCGCGGAAAAAGCGGCAACAACCCTGTCCCGATCGCCATCGTCGATGGCCGCGCCGGTCTGCCCACTGCCTTTCGTCTGGGCGCGGAACTGATTCTCACCAAACCTGTCGCGAAAGATCAGGCCCGGAACACGGTACGCAATGCCATCAGCCGGATGCGAAAAGACGCTTCCACAAGCGAGAGCGTTCCGGCGCAACCGGTCCACGCGGACGCCAGCACGGATGCGACCGACACAGACGTCAGCGAAGAACACGCGCAGGCAGCAGCCGCCGCAGCCACTTCCTCCCAACTCACAAACTTTGCGGAACCCGTTCCAAGCTTCGTTCCTCCCGCCGTAGCGGCCGCCGCTTCCACAGTCTCCGCGAACGCCTTCACGACAACGACGACGAAAATGACGAAAATGCGGTCTGCCATTGACCAGATTGGCGCCTCGCCAGCAGATTCGTTTGCGACTTCCCCTTCGTCCGGATCGTCCTCGGATCCAGATGCTTTGGCCAATTCCGAATTCAAGCCGCCACTCAAGCCTTCCGACGATCCCGTGCTTGCCGAACTGGAAAGCAAGGAACTGGAAGAAGCACAGCAGGCAAAGGCGAAACAGCACACACCGCAACCGGCGAAAGCAGCGACCACCCAACCGGCAGCCAAAGCGGCAAAAGCGACCCTTCCGGCTTATCCGCAGGGTCGAAAGCAAACAAGATTGCTCGCCGCCTTACTGATGCTCGTTCTTTCCGCGGGCGGCTTCTACGCCGCGTGGATGTATCAGCCTGGTTTCCAAGCCATGATTCAACCGACGATGAATAGCATTCTTGCCCTCGTAGGAATGGCGCCGCCGACTCCGGCAGTGGCTCCAGCGAAATCTTTGCCGCGGGGTAATACGTCTGCACCTCAGGCGCCGACGCCGGCCGCGGCTCCTTCTGCTCCCGTCCAGCTCCCGGCGGCTTCAAGCGCGGCAGTTGCGCCGCCACTCTCCACAACCACGAAAGCACCTGTTCCTGTCGCCGCCAAGTCTGAGGCCAAGGTTGAGGCCAACCAGCCCGGCGCCACCGTCGCGACTCCCGCTGGCGCTCCACTCTCGGGAGAAAGTAGCGTCATCATTCTCTCGTCCAAGGGTGCGGAACAGCGGTTGGCGCAAAGCGTTCCGCCGCAATACCCCGTCGAAGCGCGCGCTGCGGAAGGAACCATTGTTCTCAAAGAAGTCGTCGATGAACACGGCAAGGTTGAGAACGTTCGACTGGTGGAAGGAAACCCCACCTTGGCAACCGCCGCCATCAAGGCCGTCAAGCAGTGGCGCTATCGGCCATATATCCGCGACGGAAAGGCCCAGCCCTTTCAGACCGTCGTGATCATCGACTTTCAGCGGGATAGTCATTAGTCGTTGGTCGTTGGTCGTTCGCCGCTGGTCGTTAGTCGTTGGTTGATTGCGGCCAGTACCTTGCTATCCATGCGATCGGCAACCCGCGAGCGACTAACGACCATCGACTAACGACTTTCGACTTTCCCCTCAAATTACCCACGTAACTTGCTGGTACCTCCTTCATTACCTAGGATGGCCTCATTATGGGTTACCAAGCCTTACTATTCTCTCCCGACGAGAAACTGGCTCGTATTGTCAGCCAGGTCTTCACCGAATTGGACTTCGCGATTGAACCCGCACACGAACCCTTTGGCGCCGTTAAGCGGCTGATGGCCCACCACTACGACGCCATCGTCGTGGATTGCACTGACGAACAGAACGCCTCGCTGCTCTTCAAGAGCGCAAGAAATTCCAGTCTCAATCAAAGCTCGCTGGCCATCGCCGTAGTCGAGGGACAGGCAGGCATAGCCAAGGCCTACCGCATCGGCGCCAATCTGGTGCTTACCAAGCCGATCAATGTGGAGCAGGCGAAAGGAACGCTTCGGGTCGCGCGCGGACTCCTGCGAAAGCATTCCGAATCGACTGGCAGCAGCGCCAGCGAAGTATTGCCCACCGGAGCAGCGCCAGTCCCTGCCTTCAACACAGCCCCAGGCCGAGGCGCGGCAGCAATAACTCCGCCGGCCAGCCGGCCAGAGTTCCCCGGATTTGCCGCGTTGCCCCCGGCAATCCGAGAAGTACTTCCGCAAGAACTTCCCGCTGGATTTCCGGCAATGTCAGCGCCGGCAAAAGTTGAGGATAAGCCCGTGGTTCCAGCGCCGCCATCGCTAAACCGGATTACCTTGGCACCCGAGCCAACTGCGCCCGCCCTTCCGCCCGCTTCCTCGCGCGTCGTCAGTAAGGGCGCAGCCAGGAATGAGGTAGCCAGGAACGAACCCGCAAACAGCGCTTCCGCGTCCGTCCTGGCCGAGGACACCAACTCCGCGCTCATCTCTGCGGGATCGGCCGCAGCGCCAGCTCCTGCGAAAAAGGTATCGGCTCCGCCAGTACAAGAGAATAAGACGATTACATTTGAGCCCGCCTATGCGGCGCCCTCCGCGCCCTCCCAGAGCGCTCCTATGTCGGGTTCGGTCTCCATCGATGCTCCCACCTTTGCCGCATTGGGCGACGAAAATTCCGACGACTCGGGCGGCAGCAAGAAGTTCCTCATGGTCGCTGCCGTGGTCATCGCTCTGGCCGCGCTCGGCTACCTCGGCTATGGAAAGCTGGGCAAGTCCAGCACAGCCACCAGCGTTCCGCAGTCGGTGAGCACGCCCCAAGGCTCAGGAGCACAGGACTCCGCGCCGCCCGCGCCGGCTGTGTTGCCCATGTCGTCCCCGAAAGTTACTGCCCCGCCGATTGCCATCGACCGTGCCAGTTCCACAACCCAGTCTTCGGCCCCAAAGACGGTGAAAGCGGCATTGCCGGACATGCCCTCGCCCGATGTGGACCGACCTTCTGCGATTCGGATCGCAATCGATCCTGAGCTGGAAACCAAGCAACCGAATTCAACGGCGCTACTCGTAAGATCGAACCCCGGTCGAACCAAAACCCCGGTCCAGGATGCCGCGCCTGCGCTCCCCAGCCCGCCCGCCATTGCCTCGGCAAACGATAGCGCGTTGAGCGGCCTGATGTCTTCGGCATCGCCCAATCTACCCCGGCCCGTGCTCGCTACCGCCAGAGTTTCTCAAGGTGTGTCGCAGGGCCTTCTAATCAAGCGGGTGCAGCCAAAATATCCGCCGGCCGCGCTTGCGGTCCACGCGCAGGGCTCCGTACAGATCGAGGCGACCATCAGCAAAGAGGGAAACGTCACCAACCTGCATGTACTTAAGGGAGACGCCGTTCTTGCCCGTGCCGCGCTGGACGCTGTACGCCAGTGGAGATATAAGCCCTACTACCTCGACGGTGAGCCCGTCGAGATGCAGACGCAAATCACGGTCACCTTCAAAGCAGACTAGAACCAAGAAGCGGGTGACAGGTCTTAGAGCTGCTTTCATAAATAGTCTTGGGTAGGGCACGGCTTCAGCCGTGCCGTTCAGGTCCCCAAAAATGCGGGCTTTAGCCCCTGAGGGACGGGCCTTCCAAACTGAGGATATTTATGAAACCAGTTCTAGGTCTTAGGTCCTTGGAACTGAGTGCACTCGAGTTTCCTGTCACCTGATTTAGTTCAGTTGTTCCACCACAGACCGCTGTCGCGGACGCCCTGGATGCGCGGTGATATTGCGGAACTTGTCGTAGAGTCCATGCAGATCTTCGCTTAGAAGGAGCACCACCTGCATGCAGAAATCGCAGTGCGTACGCAGAAAACTCAAAAACTCCTCACGCGGAATGAAGACTGCCGTCGTTTCGTCCACCGCTTCCGCCGTGATCCGATACGTCTCCCCCGTCATGTTCTCGCTTAGCCCGAGCATGTTTCCCGGACCGACCACTTCCAGAAGTTGTGTTTGGTTCTCACCGGTCGGCAGCAGCACACGGACCTCGCCGCTCTCGACCAGATAAACACCCTCCGCCGCGGAAGCCTGCCGAATCAGCGTGGCGCCTTTGCGGAACTGCTGGACCGCTTTGACGCCCTGAAGAGCCTGTAGCAGATCGGGACTCAATCTCGCCGGCGTGGGCTGCGACAACACAATATCACTCTCTCTTGCTACAGCCTATCGTGCATCCGCCTGGAAATGCGGGCCGTGATCAGAGTCACGGCTCTAAGTGACAAAGACAGGGAAGCTGCAGACCAAGACTACACCCTGGCAGAAAGTTTTGCCGAATCGGCGTTATAGCGGTTCCAGAGCGGCCTTCTGGCGGTTCCAGAGCGACGTTATTGCGGTTCCATAGTTTCGATGACTGCGGCCCGGTCGCCTCTGGCCACGCTGATGACTTTGTGGATCGGCTTGTACCCGGTCAGTGTGATATCCACGATGTAGTTTCCCGGGCTGACCACCACGCCGACGGGCGCGTTCTTGTCCAGGATCCGCTGGTTAATGGCCACCTGTGCGCCCTTCGGCTGCGTCCGAATCACGATGGACCCTTTGCCCACTGAGCCTTCCGCGCCGCGTCCAAACAGCGCGTTAAACTTGCCGACCGTACGCATGTCTTCCGTATTGCCCAGGGCTTTGAGGACCGGCGCGTACTGGAAATTCTGTGCCGGCCCGAGATCGGCGGTGACCGTCTCGTCGAGATATCCTTCCTTGCGCACCACCACCGTATGGCTTCCTTTTTCGACCGCGAACTGCGCCGGGGTCATCCGTCCGGTGGGCTTGTCGTCGATGAAAACGCTGGCGCCGGCGGGCGTACTGTTCACGACCACCAGGGCGTTGACCGGCGACAAATGAAACAGCAGATTTAATTTGCTGCCGGCGGCGACCTCTACCGATCGAATCTCAGACGAGTAGCCCGCTTTCGTGGCGGATATGATGTGCCTGCCCGGACTCAGCTCGGTCACCGTAAACGGTGTGACCCACGAAGAATCGCCTTTTCCGTCAACCTGAAACGGCGCGCCCTGCGGAGTGGAGTCAATCAGCGCCTGGGCCAGAGCCATGACTGGTACCGGGGCCGGAGCGGGTGCCTTCCCTTTGTTCGAGTTGCGCTTTTCGACCGGGCGCACCGTAAGCGTCAGTGGATCTTCCGAGGGAAGTGGAATGACCTTTTCGATTCGTGCTGTGGCAGCTGTTTGACCAACCGGCTGGCTTGAGGATGAAGTCGTGCGTGAGCTTGCCGCCTTAGTCGGCTGCGGAGCTGCGGTCGCGCCGTCATCTTCCGAGTGAACATGAAAAAAGACAGCAATCGCGACCACCAGGATCACGGCAACCGCCCCCAGCATCGTGTACAGCATCAGCCGGGGCGGGATGGTAGCGATTTCCTTGAATGCCTTTCCCGCCAGTTCCCGCGGCTGGATTCTCGGTTTCTCTTCGTTCTTCGGATACGCCTGGGTCGCCGGTTGCGCTGGTTCGGCGGGTTCGGGAATGGACGGCGTATACGCCGGCTCTTTGAGCGGAGGCATCTCCGCAAGATCGGAAAAGCTTTTGCCTGACGAACCCGCGACTGCCTCGGACATCAATGGATCAACGGGAACATTCGACAAGGGTCGCTCGGTTTCCTGCTCCGCCACCGTCGCCGAGAACACCGGGCTGCGCGCAACCGATCCGACAGCACTCGTTTCAAACTCGCTGATCATGCGCGCGCCCGAATTCGAATTCCCGCTCGGCTCGGATTTCGCGCGAAAGTCGTCAGCCGAATTACTCGTCGAGTTATAAGCGTGCGTGGCGCCCGCCCCGGTACCCGTGCCCGCGACTGCCGCAGCGGCTCTATTCTCGGCAGGAGAACTGGCTCCATCCGTAACTGGAGTGGCCACACCTGCTCTGACGACAACGGGCTTAGGCGCAACTATGTTGTTTGGAACCGTTGGGGATTGAACCGCAGCGGCCGCAGTCCCAGCCGAGGCACCTGCGCTTGCTCCGACGAACTTGCCCGCCGCTGCCGCCCGCTGTGCCTTGCTCACCGTAACCGATGGCGCTGGGGCCGGCTTACTTACATCCGCGGCGGCTTTTTTGGTCTCCTTGCACTTCTCCAGATCATCGATTAGTTCGCGCGCGCTTTGATAACGCTCCGCCGGATCTTTCGCCAGCGTTTTCATAATCAACGCGCTTACCCCCGGTTGGATCTTGCCACCCACCATCGGGCTCGGGGGCATCTCATTTTCGATCTGATTTACCAGCGCAACCGGGTCGGTGGCATCGAACGCCTTCCGCCCCGCCACCATCTCATACAAAATCGTCCCCAAACTGAACAGGTTCGAACGCAGATCGATGGCTTCTCCGCGAATTTGTTCCGGAGAACAGTAGGGCATCAGCCGGCCCAGACCATTTCCCGATTCCGCCTCAATCAGCCCCATGTTCGAGATGCCATAGCCGAGGATTTTGACCATGCTGTCCCACTGCACCATGATCTTGGCGGGCTCCAGCGAACAGTGCGCCACACCCAGCGAGGCAGCGTGCTCCAGACCTGCGCCCACTTGCCGTGTAATGTCGAGCAAGTCCCAGATGGAGAAACCTTCCTTGCGCGCCAGCATCGTGGCGATGCTGTTCCCTTGTATGTACTCCATGGCCGCGCAGAACTGCCCATCGATCTCGCCCGCTCCGTAAAGAGCCACGATATTCTGGCTGGCCAGATCGCGGGCGCTCTCACCTTCGGCGATCAGCGTGTTCACAAACGCCTCCGCGCGGTCGCCCAGCGGCCCCAGACTTTGCGTCTTGAGCGCTACGACCTGGTCGGCCTTAGTGTCCATCGCCTTGTAAATCAGGGCGGTGTTCGACTTGGAAAGTTCACTTTGGATCTCGAACCGGCCAAACATCATCGCCATTACAATCGTCCTCGCGCTGACATCCGCACTACACCCTTAACGTGGAGTTGGTCCAAAACTGGGGGGAGAACCGAACCTAGAATATCGCCTTAGTCGGTCAACTGAGAGTTACCAAAGTACTGAAAAAAGAGGCGGGAGCGAGCGCGCCGGATTTGTGAGTTTTTCTTGCAGCGGCGCGCCTTTACAGTCTGCCGAAAAACTCGGTTTCGTATCAAGGTTTCGTATCGGGGTTTCGTATCAGGGTTTCGCTTTAGCGATACCACAAGTCCTTCGAAATCAACTGCCCCTTTAGGGGCTGGCGGCTGAATCTAATACCGCGATCAGGCCATTCTCCGGGGAACCATCTCTTCTGTTTCCGTAGCGCTCACCCACTCCCAAACCCGGCGCCCCCGATCGTTACTCAAGCTCCGGGCCTCGCCATAATCCACCAGACGATTCAGGACGGTTGTGACCGAAGCCAGCGGGTCCTTATGTCGCGCCAGAACGGCCGGCGCGTATCGTTCCAGTTCCGCACAAACCTCGCGCGCTCCCAGCGGACGCCGCACCTCCATCAGCACCCTTCGGCACGCCTTGGTAAAACCGGGCTGACGGCCATTCGGTTTGCGGTCGATCAGTTCCAGCAAGTCGTCGTCGAGCACCTGCTCTCCGAAAAGATTGGCCAACCCGGCGATGGTCTGCTTCACCGTCCCGATGCGCTTCATGATCTCGGCCCGCTGCTGCAGAAGGTGGAGGAGTTCCTCGTGCGCAGCTTTCACCACCTGCTGGGCCGAAGTGCCATTAGCTTGAGCTTCGATTCCGTGCAAGCCATCAAGGTTATGTTTACCAGCTTCCATAACAAACCTCCCCAAAACACACACGTCGCAGAGACCATCGCGCCGTGTCCTTTAGTACGAAAAACGAGCCTGCGAAGTTCCGCGCTTCCTCAGCTTCAATGAGAGTTGGACTCGTTAACCGGGGAAAGGTTATCGAAAAGGAGACAAGTTAGCTCGTGTGGCGCGGGCGCCCCCGCCCGCGTGCCCCCGGCAACATGTATCAGCATTACTCAGGTTCCGCATCCGGGCATAGCTTCGTCTCCGAACATAGCTTCGTATCAGGGCGAAGCTTCGCATCAGGGCATCGCTTTAGCGATGCCAAGTTGTCCGCAGATCACCAACCCCTTCAGGAGCTGGCCTGCAGCCCGCTATCCCATCACGGTCGTGTGCTCCGGCCGGATTTTATAAAGCACGCGAACTTCGCCCGGCTGCGCGTACGGATACTTATCGACTCCCATGTACTTCTTCGCCATCTTGTCGATGTGTTGTGCCGCGCCGTCCTCGGTGATCTCCACTACCGTGCCGCGAATCTCCATATAACGATAGGGATTGTCCGGATCGACAATGGAGAGCGCGACTCGTGGATCGCGGCGCACGTTGCGATCTTTCTGGCGTCCGCGCGCCGAATTGAAAATGACGTGCTGGCCGTCGAAATCGCACCACACCGGAGTGACTTGCGGACGTCCGTCGGGCATCAGAGTGCCAAGATTGGCGAAAGCGCGTTTTTGGAAGAGGTCGACATATTTTTCGGGAATCACGTTAGACATCGCGGGCTCTCTCCTGCATTGAATCGAGATGGATTGGATATGGATTGGATCGACGACGAGATTATAGATGCCGGAAGCATCCTTTGGGTTCCGCTCACCACCGGATACAATTACAGGCTCCACAGAAACGCGCGACATCACCAGCGGGTCGCGATGGGACTCGCACCCACATTACTGTTGCACTTTTCTGGTCGCTAATAAACTTCGTCTTTTTGGGAGTTGACGCTATGCGGATGACATTCACCCAGACAGCAAGACGGGCGCAATTTTTGTGTTTGTGGTGCGTTACGGCGACCGTCTTCCTGTTGCTCGCCGCCCGCCCACTTCCGGCGCAGCAACCATCCCCCGCGCCACCGCCCACCGTCGTCTTCATGACCGACTTCGGCATCGTCGATGACTCCGTGGCCCTGTGCAAGGGCGTCATGTATGGCATCACGCCCAATCTTCGCATCGTCGATCTCACGCATCAGGTCGAGGTTTTTTCCATTCGAGACGGCGCCCGCTTCCTCTTCGGCGCCACCCCTTACTTCCCCGCCGGCACCGTATTCGTCGTGGTCATCGATCCCGGCGTAGGCAGTTCGCGTAAAGCCGTGGTCGTGAAATCCAAGCGCGGACAATTCTTCGTGCTCCCCGACAATGGCCTGATGACCATGGTCGAGGACCGCGATGGCATCGAAAGCATTCGCGAGGTCACCAACCCGGATTGGATGGTCGGCGCCAAAATCTCCTCCACCTTCCACGGCCGCGATATTTTCTCTCCCGTCGGCGCGCACGTCGCGCGCGGCGATGACTGGACCCAGGTTGGACCCGCGGTCAACCAACTGGTTCGCCTCGATTTGAAGCCCGCTAGAATCGACGACAAAGGCCTGACTGGAGAGGTCATCGCCCTGGACGGTCCATTCGGCAACCTGATCACCAACCTCAGCGCCGATGATTTTCTGAAGCTCGGCTACCAGCGCGGCGATCCATTGAAAGTCACCATCGCTGGTCGAGAAATCGAAATGCCGTTCGTCAGGACCTTCAGCGACGTGCTGCTCAACCAGCCTTTGCTGTTCATCGATTCGCGCGGACGAGCCAGCTTTGCCCTGAATCAGGCCAGCTTCGCGGCGGTGTACAAAATCGATCCGCCGCAACCAGTCTTCATTCCGCGCAAGAAGAACTGAGATAGCGCAAGCGCGACACTTCGAAACAAGATTTGGAAAAACGGCGACCCACGAGATTTACACAAGGAAACAATCATGAATACAGGCAGCACAAATCATCGGACTCTTGCCATCTTGATCCTCAAAATCGGCGCAGCGGGATTGCTGCTGATCGCCTCAACCGCCTGGGCGCAAAGCTTCCGCGGATCCATTCGCGGCACCGTAATCGACCCCGGCGGCAGCGTAATTGCCGGGGCCAAAGTCACCGCCAGGAACATCAACACCGGCCTGCAACGCGAAGCCTTCACCAGCCAGGACGGAGCCTACGTGCTCGCCGAATTGCCCGCCGGCGAATACACCGTAACCGCCGAATCTGCCGGACTTTCGCCAGCCGCGCAGAATGTACAGGTCAACGTCGGGCTCGACACCTCCGCAAATTTTGACCTGACCAGGGTGCAGCAGCGGCAGGAGGTATTGACGATCACCGCAGAAGCTCCCTTGGTGGAAGCAAGCCGCGACGTTCTCGGTGAAGTTGTGGACCGCCAGCTCGTGGAAGACTTGCCATTGAACGGCCGCGACTTCGGAAAACTCGTTGCGCTCGTTCCCGGCGCGACCGTCGAGCCCTCCGGCGTGGCCGCCATTCAGAGCGGATTCGGGCAGTTTGCCATCAACGGAAACCGCGACCGCTCCAATAACTACACACTGGATGGTACCGATAACAACGACCCGTTCTTCAATAATTCAGCATTCAATCAGACCGGAATCGGCGGCGCTCCGGCATCTCTGCTGCCCATCGACTCCATTCAGGAATTCAACCTGCAAGCGAATTTCGCTCCCGAGTACGGTCGCAACGGCGGATCGGTGATTAACATCCTGACCCGGTCGGGCACCAATCACTTCCATGGTTCTGCCTTCGAATTCCTCCGCAATGACGCGATGGACGCCCGCAACTATTTCAATCGCACTCCCGCCACCAAGAGCCCCTTCCACAATAATAATTTTGGAGGCTCCCTAGGCGGCCCCATCGTCAGGGATCGGACTTTCTTTTTCGGCGCCTACGAAGGCCAGCGCGAGCGCGTCGGCTCGGACTTCGCCCTCCAGGTGCCCGGCAACAATCCTTTGCTTCCAGCCAGCGGCAACTCGCTTCCCAACCAGATCACTGCCGCTCAGACCCTGGTGGAGGGAAACGGAGTCACTCCCAGCCCCGCGCTGACCAGCATTCTCACCACTGTCTTTCCAGCGGCCACCGGTTTCAACGGAACTGCCGGCACCCTTTCCGGAAGCGTCCGCGACAAGAACGACGTCGACAGCTTCATCGCCAAGATCGATCATCAGCTCACTTCCAGCGAATCCCTTACCGGCCGCTACGCCTTCGCACGCAGCCAGCAGGTCTTCCCTCTCGGTGGATTGGGATTCGGAGCAGGCTCCCGTCTTCCCCAGTTTGCCCAGACCTCGCCAACCCGAGTACAACTTGTCTCCATCAGCCTGCTCTCCACACTCAGTCCCGTAAAGATCAACGAAGTGCGCTTCGGTTACAGCCGCTACCGCACATCGTTCAGTTCGCTGGACCAGGTAGATCCCGCCAGCTTTGGCACCACGGCTGTCCCCTTCAACATTGGGACGGGAAAACTCGGCCTACCTGAAATCGATTTCGGAGGCACGTTCGACAACCTCGGCGCCAGCGCCTTCAGCATCCCGCGCGGACGCACCAGCCAGAGCTTCCAGATCCTCGATAACTTCACCTGGCTCAGGGGCCGTCATACCATCAAGTTCGGTGGCGAATACCGGCGCGCTGCCATCTCCAGCTTCAACGACAATCTGGAGCGCGGTCTGTTTTCGTTCGGTTCCAGCACCAGCAACCTCACCTCGTGCCCCGGACAGCCTACCGATCCGGTCGAGTGCACCGACTTCGGTGCGGTCACGCTGGCAAACTTCTATCTCGGCAACACTTTCCCCTCGGTCGACGCCGGCAACACGCAGCGCGACACCTTCAACAACGGTCTCAGCTTCTTTGGACAGGATGATTTCCGCGTCTCAAAGACCCTCACCGTGAACTTCGGAGTGCGTTGGGAATACTTCGGTCCCCTCGGAGAAAAGCACAACCTGCTGTCAAACATCGGGCAGGACGGCAAACTCGCAATGGTCGGCACCGACGGATTGAGCCATGCCTACAGTCGCGATCTCAACAACTTCGGCCCGCGCGTTGGCTTCGCCTGGAATCCTTTGCCGAAGACGGTGCTCCGCGGCGCCTATGGGATCTACCACGATTACATCCCGCAAGACTTGCTGATCGCCAACTTCACCAACTCCGCCGGCCTCGCGACCAATCCGATTGGCCCGCAGCCGGTGCTTTCGCTCGCCAATTCCTACGATTCCACCGCCTGGAGCGGCCAGAATCCGACCGGGCAGATTATCAGCCCGATTCCGCTGCCCTACCCGCCCTCAGGCGCCGACATCTTCTTCACCCCGCGCAATCTGGTCACGCCGTACGCGCAGAACTGGAATCTGAACATCCAGCAACAATTGACCCAGGCTGTGGCCCTCCAGGTGGGTTACGTGGGAAGCAAGGGGACAAAGCTAGTCCGCTTGCGCGACGCCAATCAGCCCGACTACCTGGGCAATCGCCCCAACCCGAATTACGGTTTCATGGATGAGTTCGCCACCATCAGCGCATCCACCTATCACGCATTCCAGACCACGTTGCGCACGCGAAATTGGCGCGGACTTTCCGGATTCGCCGGATACACCTTCTCCAAATCGCTCGACGACGCCTCCGACGGCATCGACTTCAACTTCTCTACCGTCGCTCTCCCGCAGGATTCCAACAATCTTCACGCCGAGCACGGGCCCTCCAACTTCGACACGCGTCATCGCTTCACCGCGGCGTTCTCCTACCAGTTGCCCCGATTCAGCAGCCGGAAACGCCTGGGCGAAGGCTGGGAACTCAACACCATTCTGACTGCGCAAAGTGGCCGTCCCGTACCCATTGTCAGCTCCAACGACACCAGCAGCGTCGATCCCAGCACGCTGCCCCCGGGTACCTTCGTCCAACCGCCCTCCAACTTTCACCAGCGTCCTGACCTGGTGCCGGGCCAACCCGTCGTCAACCGGAATTGGGAGGCCGGGCCCGATTCGATCGGATACCTGAACGGAAACGCGTTCGCACAGCCCGCCTATGCCACCATCGCCAACCCGCAAGGCAGCTTCGGGACGCTGGGCCGCAACGCCATCTACGGCCCGAAGTTTTGGAACGTGGATTTCGCCGTTCTCAAAGACACCAAACTCGCCGAACGGACGATCCTGCAATTACGCGCGGAGATGTTCAACATCTTCAACCACCCCAACTTCGCCCTGCCGAACTTTTTCGTCAGCCCCGGATCGTCGCAACAAGGCCTGATCACTCAAACCCCCGATCAAGCCCAGACGAACCCCGGTCTGGGTGGAGGAGGACCACGAGTGATCCAACTGGGTGTGAAGTTGATTTTCTAGAGAAGTGCGAAACCCAGCACTGCGAAACAAGCGTGCGAAACAATCCAGTTGTAACGAGCGTGCGAAACAATCCTGCTGTAGAGACGCGGCTCGCCGCGTCTCCCTTTGCGCCGCAAACCAGCCAGCAACATCAGCCAGATGTCTTCAGCTCCCCGGCAATCCGCGGCAGCACCGCTCTTAGCAGCGCGATGAACTGCCCCATCAC
>OBLU010003620.1_pt1 | contig 13971 bp, 9 predicted proteins | sample 1518681 | NCBI WGS metagenome assembly OBLU01 (sample SAMEA3539304, study PRJEB22396) | soil metagenome | biome: tundra; feature: field; material: soil | place: USA | collected 2010-05 | depth 0.15 m
GGCAGTTGCCAATGTCGCTCCATCGGCCTGACATGCTGCAAGTTGGCTCTTGCCCGTAATCCCGCCTAGGGCGAAGATGACAACGGCAGCCAAAATACCGAGCACCACAATGACGATGAGAAGTTCGATCAAGGTAAAACCGTCGATCTCCCCAACATCCCTACGGCGCTTGAGGCGTTGGTAGGTCGAAACCATATTCTTACTCCCTTATTTCATTAATGGGTGTACCGACACTCGGAAACTCCCCGTTTTTCTCACCGATTTATATATTTCAAACGGTTAAGGCGAATTTTAGACGAGGTCCTTTGAGTGATTTGAACACATTCTGAACAAGTTTTTCAACGATTTCTTATCAAAACTCCTGATAGATCGTGTTGAAGTTGAATCCTCATTAGTTGTTTCGCTGTAGTGAATGCTAAAAAGGCCATAAGTGGCGCGATCGCTCACGTTGAGTCTTTGGTGGTTCGCGTCACGATGTGTTTCATCGCAACGTCGAATTGTGATTCGACGATTTCGCGTTGCGATGGCGAGAGGGGATCGCGTCATCGCTCTTGCACGAGGGTGCTCGTAGTGATCAACGCCGCGGCCAGCACCGCAGCTGGCGGTTCCGGGTGCAAGTCGTTTCAACGTCTCGCCCAAGCGTGTTCGGGCATTGCGGGATCTCATACCCGTGTCGACAGTCGCCACGGAAGGCCTTTTCCTGCCGTCAACAGTCGGTCTTTTGCCAGTTCGTTATCAACTCGCGGAAACGACCGATGCCCGATTCCGTCCACCCATTTCGGCCCGGTTGGCCCGCGAATGACGAGAGACAATCGGGACTCGGGTAAGAACGACATCGTTCGTGGAGCGATGAAGTGCTTGAGCGCTTAGCTTGAGTCCGTCGTCACTTCGCTGGCGGAACGAAGAGCCCGGTCTCGCCGCGTTATTGCGATCGCTCGGCTCGGCGTCGACCGAGAGGAAGCCGGCCACGTGTGAGATCTGGCACTCTCCGTTGGCCCCGTCGACAAAGTTAAAGTTCTTGGTGAAGCCAGCGTTGCCGATCAGGTCGAATCGAATGTTCTTTGCGCAGACGACCTGGGATGCAACTGCGCGCTGGGAGTAGGTGGCTTCGAGGAAGTTAGCGAGGAATTTCTATTGACGGTCTGGGCAGCTCTAGGTGATTTCTCGCGCGCGTGGTGGGAGATTTTGGTCTCTTAATGATCGTTCAATGTTCGAGGAAGCGTCTCGGGAATGTCGCCATCGCTGCTCCGGATAGATCATTGCGAGATTGCGAAAGGTGTCCGGCGTCTTTTCCATTTGGCCGAGAACTCAAGTTCGACACATCGCTGGTAGAAAGTGGACTTTGCAACGCGCGTCCTCGATAAAGTGCTCGTTGGAAGCGCCTCGATCTTGCCTCCCTCTCTCGAAGGGGCGCCCTTGTATCGTTTCACTTCGGCGGAGAGAACCGTCGTCAACGAGGCGGCGGCGGCCCACGTGCTCGGTGATCCCGAAACCGTGCGCAAGGGACGGGGTCAGGTGCGACGGCGAACCGCGGCGGACGAACTTATGCTCTCAACCGCGACGATCTCGTACGAAGCACAATTGCGTTCGTTAACGCTGAAAGGAGAATCGTGGGAACTCGTTTCAACGAAGGACCCAATGCCAAGGACGCTGGCGTCACTTCGTTTGGTCACTCGTCACGTTGGGGAGACTTCAGCGTGAGAAGGCTATTTCGTCTCTCGTTAGAAAGGCGAAGGGGTCACTACGCAATCAAAAGTTCACCTGGGGCGCCGCAGATTGGGTAACCGCTCCCGTGGCGCAAGCGATGCCACCCGAAGAGCTCGTCGCCAAAGCACTCGGTGTCCAGACGATCGTTGTCCTCTTGGCCGCTGGGAAGATGGCGTTCACGGTTCCCGAGACGACGGTGCCGAGCGTCACCGTGACGATCGACTCACCGCTGACGGTCGACATAACCATGGTGGCCTTCATAGTGACGGTGCCAAACTCACCCGGGGACACGTAGTGCCCGGTACTGGAACTGTCTCCCAGACTCACGGTCCCCAGATTGACGACCGTGGAACAGGTGTTCGTCGAGCAGACCACCAAATTCGTGGATGATCCACTGCTTCTCGAGAGTTGGACGTACACCGAGGTGGAAGCGCCCGTAAAGCCGCTCAAGAGCGAGCTCGGCGTCATGGTCTGATTGTAAATGTACTGAATCGAGTCACCGTTGTCGGGTTTGCCGTCTTGGGGACTCGGCACGCCCTGTACGTCGGCGCCAGCGGGGGCCGGGAGCGCCACCGATATGGTCTGTTGCACCTGCACCGCCGCGCTGTAGTCAGTGTTGCCCGGGTCGTTAAAGTAGATAGTGCAGGTACCGCTGTCGATGAATGAGACGACACCAGCGGCCACCGCGCAGGTGCTGGGCGTCGCCGACGTGACGACCACGGCGTCGCCCGACGAGGCGGTCGCGACCGGCGTGTAGGTGGGACCTCCCTCTACTGATCCCGTGGGAGCGGAAGAGGTAACGGTAATCGTGTTGGTGTGCTGTCCGACCGAAATGGTCTGTTGCACTTGGCTCGCGGCCAAATAGCCGGTGTTGCCCGCGTCGTTGAAGTTGACGGTGCACGTGCCATCCGCGATGAAATGAGCGACTCCCGACGCCACCGTGCAGATTCCTCCACTACCCGACGAAACGACCACCGGGTCCCCTGACGTCGCCGTGGCGTTCGTGACGTAGGTGGAGCCCACCGCCGCGAGAGTGGGCGGCGTGGAAACAACGCTGATCTCGTTAGCGCTCAGTCCGGTGGACGTGCCCGCCAACGAGCCCCAATCCCAACTCTCTAAGAGAGCGCCCACGCCGCAGTACTTTGAGCACTGTCCACTTAAGGGCGCGCTGCTCCCCTGAGGGTAGTCGTCAAAGACAACGATCGCTTGCAGCAGGGGTGCCGCGGCGCAGGCCGCGCTTAGAACAGCGCTCTTGCACGCGTAGAACGTCACCGTTCGGGTACTGCTGCTTCCGAGGTCTTCCTGGGTACTACACCAGACGGCGATGTCGACGTTGTCGGTCGTCAGGGTCGAAGGAGCGGTGGCGCTGGTACCCCAGCAGTAACTCGGTGGTTTAGCGCCCAAGGTCTCGTTAGGGCCGACCAAGGTGGTGTAACGAATGCTATTGATGGCGACTTGCACCGCGCTACTGGCGGCGTAGTCCATCGACCGCGCCGAAACAAACTTCGTCGTGTTGTTGAGATCGTTCGTGGCCCACGTGGTCAGGGCCGCCACGATCACGCTCACCACGACGATGTAGGCAAGGGCGAGGATAAGAATGGCTCCTCGCTCACTCTCGCTCGTCCCCTCCGTCCTTCGACGCCGGTTTGGCGTTGGACTCCCCTGGAAATGGTCGCCCCTATATCTCTGGTGAGATACTCGAATGAACTTACTCATGTCATGGTGCAGCGATGTGAGGGCCTGCGAAGGGTGAAGGAACGGAAGCCAGATATCCCGCAGACGCGACGGCGGTGACCGTCACGTAGTACGAGGTGCCTGAAACGAGACCCGTGATCTGGCCCCCCGAGGTAATGGCTACGGGTCCCCTGCAGTTGAGCGTCATGCCCGAATCCGTGCAGGCCAAGGCCGTGTAGGCCTGGCTGCCCGGCGCGTTGAATGGCGCGGTGAAGGTCACTGAGATCGAACCTCCAACCATGCCATCACCGAGCGTGACGCCCGTTGGCGTGTTCAGTTGGATCGTGGCCGGCGTCGGTCCCACCGCGGCGGCCGTCGTGGCGGCGACGTAGCCCGTCGGTGGGTTCGCGGTGATTGTCACGTAGTACGGGGTGCCTGAAACGAGACCCGTGATCTGGCTGCCCGACGTGATGGACGTCGGACCGACGCAGTTGGCCGACATCCCCGGGTCCGTACAGGCGAGAGCGGTGTAGGAACTCGGCGCCGTTCCCGAGGAGGCCGTGAAGGTCGCGGTGATCGCTCCCGCGGTCGTCGTCGACGAGGCTACCGTCACTCCGGTCGGCGCGTTCACTTGACTCGTAGCCGCCTGTTGTCCGGCGACGATGGAGGTTGAGGCCAGGTATCCCGTTGAGGCGACGGCGGTGACGGTCACGTAGTAGTTGGTGCCCGGGCTACCCTGAGCGTTCGTAAGCCCAGTAATCTGAGCGCCCGACGTGATGGACGTCGGACCGACGCAGTTGGCCGACATCCCCGGGTCCGTACAGGCGAGAGCGGTGTAGGTCTGACCCGCCGGAGCGTCCGACGGACCAGTGAAGGCGACCGAGATCGAACCCGTGGTCGTGCCGTAGTCGAGCGTGACGTTTGCTGACGGCAATAGCTGGATAACGAAAGAAACCTGGGCTTGTTGAGTAATTGGGACTGAGTCCGTTGAGTCAGTTGCCGAGTAGGTAACGACCTCATAGAGGGTGTCCGAGACGGAGAACGTCGCGACACCACTGGCGTTCGTGGTGCTCGAGATCGGAGTGATGACCGAACTTGTGCCACCTTGAGTAAGAACTACGTTCCTCGCAGGGGCCGGATTGCCGTAGGAGTCAAACAGTGTGACCGTCACGCTGGAGGTCGTGCTGCCGGTAGGGAGAATGACCGTGGGACTGGCGCCCACCGTCGAGGCAGTGCCCGAGGCGGGCCCTGGAGCCGCCGGTGTGAAGGGCCTACTCGTCGCCGGAGCCAGTGAGCCCGAACTGGCCCTCAGCGTGTAGGTCGCCGGTGACACGAGACCCCCGAACGTACAGTCCGCCACCTGCACGACGCCTTCTATGGCGGTCAAGTTCGAACACGACGACAACACGCCCCCCGAGGACATCAACGTGATGGTCGACGACGACGTCGTCACGTTGCCGCCCGAGTCCTCAATGGATACGACGGGTTGGGTCGTGAAGGCCGACCCCGCAGCGCCCGCAACTGGTTTAGTGGTGAAGACTAACTGCGTCGCCGCGCCGGCACCCGAGGGCGAAATGTATCCGCTCACCGCGGTCAGGGCCCCAGGGCCCGAGCCGTACTGCGCGGTCAAGTTATAGGGAGTTCCGACGATACCCGCAAAACTGCACGTCGCCACCTGCACGACGCCCCCGTTCGGTGTCAGGTTCGAACAAAGCGATAGGGCACCACCTGACGGAGTCAAGGTAATGGCCGTGGTAGAGGACGTCACCGTGGTACCGGTTGCGTCTTCGAGGGTAACGACCGGCTGCGTCGTAAAGTACGCGCCGGATACTCCCGCGAACGGCTGGGTCGTAAAGACGATCTGCGTGACGGGGCCGGTAATGTTAAAGCTCGCACTCGTCGTTGACGCCAAGCCACTGGCGGTCGCTTGCAACGTGAGGTTCGTTCCCGTTACGCTTCCGCCGCAGCCCGAGAACGAAGCGGCGCCACCCGAAGCGTTCACTGGATTGGTCGTACACGACAGTGTCCCGCTACTAATGGATAAAGTCACGGAAACGCTGGACGTCGTCACGATGTTGCCAAACGAGTCTTCAACCGTGACAACCGGTTGCACGACGAAGGGCGTGGCGGGATTCACGTTGGCAACTCCGGTGGGCTGTGTTGTAAAGACGGGTTGACTCGCAGAGCCGGGTCCCGTTACCGCAAAGGTCTGGCTCGTCGCGGGGCTCGTCGGAACAGAATTACTCGCCGAGGCGGTCAACGTGTAGGGAGTGGCCAGATAGACGTTCGAAATAGGATTGTAGAAATACGCGCCCGAAAAGCTGCAACCTGCAAAAGTTGCCACACCGTGAACGGCGGCGGCGCTCGAGCAGTCGGATAAGACACCTCCTGACGAGGTCAACGTGACGGTCCCCGACCACGAGGCGTCCGGACTACCAGCGGTGTAGGCCTCCACCACTGGCTGGGTTTGCAGGGCCGCACCCGAAGCTCCTCCGACCGGTTGCGTGCTAAACACGAGATAGTCCGCGGAGGCACTCACGGTGAAAGTGGTACTCACGAAACTACCCGGCATATCGCCGTCGGTCGCCGTGAGGGTGTACGTGCCCGCACTGCCCACCGCGCAGCCCTTGAACGTGACCACGCCGAGGGTTTCAGTTCCCGAACAGCCCGTCAGCGCAACGCCGGTATTTCCGGTGATCGTCAAGATAACCGGAGACAAGTCGTCGATTACCACGTTGTTACTCGCGTCTTCGACGGTCACCACGGGCTGGGTCGCCAGCTGTTCTCCCGTTGTTCCTCCGACGGGCTCGGTCGTGAATATCAACTGTGCAGCGGCACCATAGGCTGAACCACCAGTGCCTCCAGTAATGCCGTCGAGCGGGGAGTCAACCACAAAACTGTTGGAGAAAATTTGACTGTTCGAGAGTTCTGTCACGCTGACCGTGATCATTTGAGGTTCATTGGCCTGGCAGCTGGTCGACAAACTCGACGTAGCGGGATTCCAGAACTGCACTGGATCTAAAGAAGCGAACGCCGCGCTGTACTCGGTGGTGTAGGGCGAGGCGATGGCCATTGGTACGTTCGCCTGGTAGTAAGAGAGTGGCTCGGGGCCATTACCCGGTTCGGGGCAGGTGAACAACACTGGTTGCGCTTGGATTTCCGATATGACTTCCTGCGAGACGCTGTCGAGCACGATGCCCGTGGCCGACAAGTGACGATGTTCGGCCGAGGCCGAGATGGAAGTGGAGAACGCGATAATCATCGCGACCGACGCGATCCCCAGGACCATGACGGCGAGCAGAACTTCTACCAACGTGTCGCCAGCCTCGGATCGACGTCGCTTTGAGGGCACCGTCGTGCGCGAGGTGCTTACGGGCCGGGGACGCGAAGGATTCTTCATGGACTCACTTTCCTCAAGGAGGTAACGCGGTAAGGTTCGCTCTGAGTAGTCACTAACGCCGTAGGTACGTTGAAGTGATTCGAGTCGACAATTGACACGAGCGACGGCACGAAACGACGACCCGCTGATCCTCCGAAATTTGAGGTAGAGGTATTCGTAAGGCCGCCCATTAGAACAGAAGCCCCATTGACATGCCCTCGAGGCCCGTACCGACCAGGGTCACGGTCACTTTCGTGGGAGTCATCGCCTCGACCATCGCGGTGCCATTTTTTACGCCATTCGAATATCCGTCGCACGTGATCGTCGTACTGCCAGATCCCGTTAGAACGTTGGCCGGAGAAATACCGGCACCAGTGTTGCAAGCATTGCCGATCGGATCCGACGGCGTATCGACCGATTCGCCGTTAGGGATTAAATAAAGGTCCGGGGGAACTCCCGATTGCGCGCTCGTCGTCCACGAGATCGACTCACCACCGTCAGTTGATTCCGCGTCCGCACTGACAAAATCCCAGCCCGTCGCCGGATTACCGTCGGGCGCGACGACAGTGATGTTGGAGATCGTGATGGTCGTAATGCCGCCCCACACGTTGGGCACCGTGACTCCATTGACCACACACGTCGCCGAGCCGCCCTCACACGTCTGATAGAGCGCCGGATCACCCGGGATGTCGGAGTAAAACGGGACGCCGTTGATGCTGTTGCCGAGAAATCCGTCCGTCCACGTTGGTAGAGCGTACGGAGCAACGGGTGCACCGGTGATACCCAGACAGAAGTACATCGCCGAGCCCCCCGGCAGGGGCACGGAAACCTCCACGCATCCTTGTCGCGCGGCAATCATGTTGTTACCGGTCAAAGCCGTGAGGTCGACGAGACAGAGTGAAGTCGCGTAGGTTCCCGACCCGGGCGCGGCGTAACCACAGCCCGCGGTCTCGTTCACACTGATCGGCCCTCCGGTGTCGCTCGCCGAAGCGTTTGATGCGGGAACGGCGACCAGGGTGTAGTTATACGACTTGCCACCGGTCTCGGGTGCGGCGATGCCAAAACTGACGGTCGTGACGTTCTGCGTGAGAATCCATTTTGACGCGGCATCGTTCGGCGCGGGAAGGACGGTCGGCGGCAACTGACCGCTCGCTAAGTCCGACGAAACCGTGGTGGTGCTTCCCGCTGTGGTTGAAGCTCCCAAGGTGCACGCCTGGCGAACCAGAGAATACGTCGTGGTCGAACCGCTGGTTACCGGGACACTTACGTAAGAGACCACATTCTGATAGACGTGTGTCGACGGGTCAAGGTTCCATTCGAGCCCTAAGAGTTGATTCCCGGGTCCGCACTGGGTAGTCAGACTCGATGGGTTTGTAGTTAGCCGCGCAGCGCTTTGGACGTCAGTTCGAAAACTCGCCTCAACCGCTTGAGAGTCGGCCGAGTTCGAAAGGCGTGTTGACACCCCCGTTTGAAGCGAGAACATGGCAAGAAGGCCCGCCGCGAGGCTCCCAATGACGATCGGGATAACCGCGACGACGATGACCAACTCGATCAGCGTAAAACCTTCTTCATCGCGGCCCTCACCACGGACGTCATTACTGACAACCAAGACTCCAAAAGTGCGACGTAGCGCCTTTCTCATAGTGCGATGACGCTTTTTGGTGCTCATCCAACTTTCACCTGGTTGTAGATGCCGTACATCGCTGAGATAAGGGCCACCGCCACGAATCCGACGACGACACCCATGAAGATGATGATCGCGGGCTCAAAGAGAGCCGTGGCCCTCTCCAACTTCGTCTCCAGTTCGCGGTTGTAGTACGCGGCAGCAACTTCGAGCTGCTGATCGAGCGTTCCGGTCTCTTCGCCGACGCGAAACATCTGGCGAGCCGCTGCCGGGAAGAGTTCGGTCTGATTGATGGGCCCCGAGACTCCCTGACCCTGCATCATCGCCTCGCGTACGCCTTCCAGGGCCTTTTTGTACACGGCGTTGTTCGCGGATTCGGCTGTTACGGCCATCGAACGAGGAAGGTCGACGCCGGCTCGGAGCATCGACGCGAGAACTCTACAGACTCGTTCGATGATGGCGGTCTCGGTGAGGTCACCAATGACGGGGAGCTTCAACATCAACGAATCGAGGATGTCCCGACCTTTATCGGTACGGCGCATTGTCATGAAGCCACCCACAATGATGATCACGAGCGCGAGTTCGAAGTACCAGTCCTTGCCAATGATCGACGTTGACGACAGCAGCAGGCGCGTCATGAGAGGGAGCTTGGCGTTGAGGCTCTTGAAAAATACCTCGAAGCGCGGCATGACGAAGACCGCGAGGACGAGCACCGTCACCACCGACATGCAAGCGACGACCGAAGGATAGATGAGCGCCGCGGTGACCTTGCCACGGGCTTTAGAGTCGCGATCGATATAGTCGGCGAGCTGGTTGAGCACCGTGTCTAAGTTGCCGGTTAACTCCGCGGACTCGAGTATTCCCACGTAGAAGTTGGGAAAAGCCTCGGGGTGGATGGCCGCGGCCGCGGCGAACGTGTCACCGGCGCGAAGGCTGTCCACCATCTCCAGCAGAACGACCTTCAACATCTTGTTCTGGGTCTCTTCGGTGATGACCTCAAGGGCTTCCATGATCGGAATACCCGCGCGCATGAAGACCGCCAACTGACGCGTGAAGTTCGTCAGGTCCTTTCGGGGCACCTTCTTCTGGGTGATCTCGAATTTCATCAAGTTTTTCTTGGCGCCGACCTCGAGGGGCTGGAGTCCTCGAGCGAGCAGGGCCACGTGCGCGGCGCCGGTCGAGGCGGCCGACTCGGTGCCCGATACCTGCTTGCCGGACTCGTCCAGTGCCTTGAAGCGGTAGTCGGTGAGAGTCTTGTCTTTGCTCATAGGGTGTACACGCTCCTGATGACCTCGGCGATTGAAGTGACGTCTTGCGTTACCAGGTTGATTGCCTCTTGGCGAAGGGTGCTCATTCCTTGCTTCACAGCCATGTTGCGTAGCTCTTCTTGGGTGGCCCAACCGACGATGAGGCGCCGCAGTTCCGGGGTCATGACGAGTAGTTCATACACACCAATGCGGTCCTTGTAGCCGGTGTTCGCGCAGTAGTTGCAACCGGTACCTATATAGAAGGTCTCCTTCGCTGTCCCGCCGCCTTCTTGATAGAAGATCATCTCATCGTCGGAAGGGGTGTAGGTCGTCTTGCACGACGGACAGATACGGCGAAGGAGCCGTTGGCCAACGACCGCGAGAACCGACGACGCGATGAGGAACGACTCGATGCCCATGTCGAGAAAACGGTGCAATGCCGACACGGAGTCGGTCGCGTGAAGCGACGACACGACGAAGTGCCCGGTCAACGCGGACTGTACCGCGACGCGGGTCGTCTCGACGTCTCGGATCTCGCCGACCAGGATCACGTCGGGGTCCTGGCGCAGAATTGATCGAAGACCGGTCGCGAACGTTAAGCCCGCTTGCTCATTGGTCTGGATCTGGTTGATCGAGGGAAAGATGTACTCGACGGGGTCCTCAATGGTCATGACGTTGATAGTGGGATTGCTCACCTCACTCAAGGTCGCGTAGAGCGTCGTGGTCTTACCACTACCGGTTGGTCCGGCGCACAACACCATGCCGAAGGGCGAGCGTACGATTTTCGAGTACGCGGCGTGGGTTTTGACGGGCATGCCGAGGTCGTTGAGGCGAAGCACCGAGCGCGTCTTATCAAGTAGTCGCATGACGCAGCTCTCGCCCATGATCGTGGCGGTCGTGGCGACGCGCACGTCGACCTCTTTGCCGTCGATCACGATCGTGAGTTGACCGTCTTGGGGACGACGACGTTCGACGATGTTCATGTTCGCCATGACCTTGATCCGACTCACGAGGCCCGGCCCAATCGTGGCGGGCAGCTGCAGCACTTCCTTCAAGGCGCCGTCGATGCGAAAGCGCACGCGCACGATGTCGTCAGCGGGCTCGATGTGCACGTCGGATGCGCGGTCGCGCATGGCCTGGGTAAGGATTCGGTCCACGACCTGAACGACCGGTGCGTCGTCGGCGACGATGAGAGGTTCGGATGATTCAGCGTTGCGCTTGCGAGATCCCTCGACGGACTCGAAAGCTTGGACCAACTTGTCCACACTGCCGAGCGCGTGGTAGTTGCTGTCGATGGCCCAGTGAATGTCACCGCTGGGGGCGATAAGTAGTTGGACCGTCTTGCCACTCGCCTGACCGAGTCGCGACTTCAGATCATCGCTGGGCTCGGCGACCGCGATATAGAGAACGTCATCTTCTAAACGAACGGGAAAGGACATGGTCTCTCTCGCCACGACTTCTGGGACGAGGGTGAGGACGGCCGGATCGACGACGTCGCGGCGAAGGTTCGCCACTTCGAATCCAAAGAACCCCGCGAGTGCGTTGGCGAGGGACTGCTCGCTCAGCGCACCGAGGCTTACTAGGACCTCACCAAGTCGACCTCCGGCGTCGCGCTGCATTTCGAGCGCCTGATCGAGTTGGGCTTCCGTGATGAGATTCGAGCTGACGAGTTTCTCGCCGAGGCGAACGGTGCGAACCTCGGATTCGCCAGCGGGGGTGATAGTTGTCGAGTACGACGACTCACTTGATGGATGAGAGTTTCCGACGGAACTGTTGTCCTGTGGATTTACGCCGGTCAGAAGCCCGACGGCCCCGCCCCCGGGGCTCTTCATATTGACATCCTCATTGCGAATCTTTCTCTTAAAAGCCACAATCACCCTCGCATTTGCTCTAGGAAATAACGTCTATTACGTAATCCATTTTGATGTAGAGAAAATGGATTACTAAAAAAATGAAGTACCGACGAAAGCCAAAGTACACCAATAACTCCATAAATTGGTGGAGTGTGATTCCGTTGGGACAATTTTGTCAATCGATTTGTCGAGTGTGTCGAGTCACTTCAACGCTAGGGAATACGAATTACTTATGATTTTGACGCGCGCATGTTTCCGCAACGTTGTCGGCGTCGCTGTCGTCGTGAAACGATCGCGCGAAAGTCGTCGCGAGTGCATGTTGTGTCGGTCCTCACGAGTGCAAGAGCTTGTCGATCGGTCAACTTCACTCTTCTCAATCGACATAGATGAAGGTTGCGTTGTCCCTAAAGTGACGGCGTGAACGACCGGTTGCAAAAAAATGTCCACATGTGGATTCAATTGGCGCACGTTTGCTTCAACGTCGCGTACTCCTTTGGGACGGCGTATGAGGCCACTACCGATGACCATAAGTATCAGACCTCGTAGTGCGGGTACGCAGAGTCGTCGATATCGAATAGATTTCGTCGCGAAACGCTCCGTTGATTTTTGAAGGCGAGCGCGCCTGGGGGTGAAGTCACTTTGCCGGAAAGTGCGGTCGGCGGTCCCCGGCGCCGAGAAATGTCTGGGTAAACCAAGGTTTCTCTGGAATGTTGATTACAATCAGACATGAACGTTGATGCGTGCGAGGTCATTATTCATGCTATTTCAAGCACCACCACTCGATGACGATGAGATCTCGGTGCTCGCGAGAATCGGAGAGTTGAGCGCGAGTCTCCGTCTGCGACTGCAGGAACCACGTCGCTGCTCAGATTCGCTGGAGAGAATCCAGTTCGCTCGAGCCATCCAAGGTTCTAACGGCATTGACGGCTTTCACGCTTTGCTCGATGACGCTACGGCGATCGACCTCGGCGAGCCTCCGATTGACACTGGTGAAGTAGCGCGCCTCGTCCTCAAGGGATACCGGGACGCGATGACGTACGTGGCGCAGTTGTCCAGCGACGGTGATTTTGCCTATTCGAGTCAACTCGTAAAGGGCCTTCACTTCATCATGGGAAGTCACGACACGAAGGATCGTCCCGGTCGTTGGCGCGTAGGTCCCGCCTCGGTACTTGATCGTGATACCGGCGAGACCATATACATGGGGCCCGACGCGGGTGACGTTCCAACGTTGATGAACGAACTCGCGGATTCACTTCAATCATCGGACGGCTCGCCCGCGTTGGTACGTGCCGCTCTGGCGCACCTGAACCTCGTCATGATTCGGCCGTTCCAAAATGGCAATGGAAGGATCGCACGGTGTCTTCACGCCCTCGTTCTCGCGAAGCAAGGAGTTCTTCCACCGACCTACGGCGGTGTTGATGAGTATCTCGGTCGAAACGCGCAGGACTACTTCGACGTGCTCGCTCAAGTGGGCGCGCGATCCTGGCAGCCCGATCGCGATGCTCGTCCGTGGGTGCGATTCATGCTGACGGCACATCTGCGACAGGCCCAGACTCTAAAGCGCCGAGTCGGTGAAAATGATCTCCTTTGGGGCCAGCTTGAGAAGCTGGCTGCGTCAAAGGGACTGCCCGATCGAACCGTGGTAGCTCTCTACGACGCGTCAGTGGGTCTTCGCGTTCGTAGTGCCACCTATCGAGCGTCACTGAATGGCACGTCCACCGAGGAGATCACGGAAGTCACGGCGAGCCGAGACTTGCGCCAACTGTCGGAATCCGGACTTCTCGAGGCCGTGGGCGAGAAGCGCGGACGCCACTACCGCGCGACGACCGACCTTCAAGCACTCTGGCGTGCGATCACCGATGCTCGCAAGAAGAAGGACCGGGTGGACCCCTTTTTAAAACCGGAAAAGCGAAACTGAGACCTTGGGGAACTCGGAAGTTCCGTCTGATCTCTTGCAGTGAGCAGCGATCGTTGAGCCAGCCGTTTTGGCGGGCAATCTCGCCCCTCTGGTGACGTGAACTGTGGTCACGTCAGTTGCCGCGGTGCCTCAGCTCTTCGCTGGAGCGAGTCCCCACGACTGGGCCACCAGCGTGAACGAGCGCACTCGTGCTTGGTGCGAATGGGTGCGCGTTGAGAGCATCAGTTCGTCCGCTTCGGTTCTCCGCTGAAGGAGGTCGAGTCCTTCGTGAACCTTCGTTGGATCACCGATCACGTGGGTCGCCAGGGCCTCATCGATGATCGTTCTCTCCGCCAAGGTAAAGGGATACGCCTCGGCCTCTTCCGGGGACGGCAGCAGGCCAACCTGGCCCGAACGGCGCTGGAGGATGCTCAGTGCCGTCGAGCCCGCGAGCCACTGAGCTTCGTCGGTCGTGGGTGCGCAGAGCACGGAAACGGCGACCATGACCCGAGGTTTTTCGAGCAAGCGGGAGGGTTGAAACGTCGATCGGTAGATGCTGAGCGCGGGGTCGAGGAGATTGGGAGCGAAGT
>OBLU010003621.1_pt1 | contig 13968 bp, 13 predicted proteins | sample 1518681 | NCBI WGS metagenome assembly OBLU01 (sample SAMEA3539304, study PRJEB22396) | soil metagenome | biome: tundra; feature: field; material: soil | place: USA | collected 2010-05 | depth 0.15 m
CCGAGCCGCGGAGCCCAATCGGCGTGATCTTGAATCCCAGTCTGGGTCTCGAAGCGCATGCCGTAGCTGAAGGTGATGTTCGAGCGAACCTTCCAATCATCCTGGGCGTAAAGTCCAGCATCGAAGTTGCCCACCACCAGAGGCGGGGTCCCGACCGTGTAGGTGAGCTGCGTCGCGATCGGCGTGGTGACACTTCCGCTGTTCTCGATAGCGTGCTGGTAAGAGATCGGACATGGCGGTTGTCCGATCACGGGAACGCACCCGGTTTCGGTCGCGGTGTCGAGCAGCGAAGAGAACGTAAAAGTGCCGTTGAATCCGGAAGTCGAGCTGTTTGCGTCTCTGATCCCGCGCAGCCGGGTCCCGAACTTGATCGTGTGATTCCCGTGCACGATGGAAGTGTAGTTTTGCAGTTCGTAATGATCCTGGTGGTCGAGAATGCTGCCCTGGCTGTTGCCTCCGCCGTTGAACGATCCCAGGACGTTGAGAGCCGGCTGGCTATTTAACGCGAATTGACTGTTGAGTTCGCGCAAGTACTGGAATCGGGTTTCATTCACGACCTTGGTGCCAATGATTTGGGTGTCGCTGATTTGCAGAGTGTGTTCGGTGGAATCCTGGTTGTAGCCCTGAGAAGACAGGTTGAATTGTCCGATGCCATCGTTATTTTGAGTGTCTCGGTAATACTGATAACGCGCGGTCAGCGTATTGTTTTTGCTGAGCTGATAATCGAGCCGGGGCGTGATGTTTGTGCGGTACCGCTGACTTGGCACGGACTGGATGATCGCCGATTCGGCGAAAGTGGTGGGGTCCAGAGTGACGGCATTGATGGCAGAAAGATCGTTGATGTTGCGCCGCTGGGCATCGAAAAAGAACGACGCCTTCTTGTTGATCGGTCCGCCGATGTTGCCGCTGAACTGAGTGGAATCGTAACCCGGTTGGTTGGCGCCACCGAACGGATTTGGCGAGTTGAAGGCCGAATCGTTTCCGTTGATCAAAAGCTGGCCATGAAATTTATCGGTGCCGGGCTTGGTGAAGATCTCAATGCGCCCATAGCCCAGCTTGTCATACTCGGCGGAAAAAGGATTCTGATTGATGCGGATTTCGCGAATCGAAGACTTGGGAGGAAGTTGGCCGGCAGTGAAGCCGTCAATGTAGAGTTGTCCGCCGTTGGGCCCGGCGGAAGGTCCGGCAAGCGCTTGCAGGTCGGTGAGCAATTCGTCGGGATCGTCGGGCAAGGCCTCCAATTCTTTCCCTGAGATGATGATGGTTCCGGCATTGTTCGCTGGATTGACATCGACGGTAGGCGCCGTATCGGAAACCTGAATCTTCTGCTGCTCGACCTCAATGGCCATGGGGATGTTGAGGATTAGAGGCTGGTTCGCGATGACTAGGTTATCGTTTTCGTAGACTGCGAACCCCTGGGCAACCACGTTCAATGTGTATTGACCGGGGGCCAGCCCTTTGAATTCGTATTGGCCCTGTCCGTTCGCTTGCGTTTTGATGGGAGTGGAGGAAGTGGCCGCGGGGGTGAGGACGACGTTGGCGTTCGGGATGGCGGCGCCAGATGGATCATTTACTTGCCCGCGCAAGGCGCCTGAGGCGGTCTGCGCCGCGGCGATCGAGGATACGACCATCGCGAACTGCAACCATGAGAAAACGAATATGAAATACAAACACTTCCGTAACTTCATTCAATATCCCATTCCATGAAAAGAGTCTTCGCTGTAGTTGCGCGATTTCGTTGCGTAGGACGCGACCGCTATGGACCTCCCGCGTCGGCGGAGGGTGCGCCAAGGCTCCAAGGAGCGAGCATCATGGCCTGGCCGGCATTGGGGGCGGCTTGCAGAATCGGTTCGACGCCGCTGACCAGTTGGATCGCGGTGCCTGCTCCCGAGGCCGTGCCCTCCGTCGAGAGAATGACCACCGCATCGCCCTTGTGCAGGTCAGCCAGTGACGTCGCCGGCGCGCGGTTGATCAGCCGCTGCAAATCGGGAGCGCCGCCCGAACGTGCGCCTGTCTCACTACCTCCTGGGCCCCCCGAAGAGCCTGTCGGCCGCCCATTCTGGTCGTTCATGGTGGAGGTTGAACTGGGCGAGGCGCCGGGCATAGCGCCGCTAGCTGCTCCTTTCAAACGCTTGGCCATCATCTGAGCCATCTCAGGCGGCAACTTGCGAAGCTGGGAATCCGGAGTGATCTTGATGAGCACGTTTTTCTTCGACAATAAGTCGTGAACGCTGAGCGTTGACGAACTTGCGTCGACGGAGTTGATGGTGCCGGCAAAATTACGGAATGTTCCAGAAACAATTTCGTCGGCTGCCAGTTCGCTTCCATCGGCGCTGCGGTCGCCGCGCGCGCGCACCTGATCGCTGGGGTGAACTTCCTGCAACGAGCTGGGCTTGGCATCTTCAAACTTCACCGAGTCCGGCGGGTAGCGGCGAATGACCGTGGCTGTAGAGGTGTGAATCACAAGGTTCTTGCCTCGCGTGGAAATCGTGACACTTCCACCGGCTGCATCCACGGCACTGGCGAGTCCATCCACTCCACGCTTCTGCCAGTCCTGCAGATTCTGTTGATCCCGGGCTTGAAGATCGGATCGCTTGATCACAACCACCGAGGAAGCGACGAGCGAAAGATTGTCGTCAGACAACTTGCCTCCAACCAGAATGCGGTCGCCGACCTGAACATCCTGCAACTGGATCGGCGTTGCGTTCTTTAGATCCTTGTCGCCAGGCGCGATGCGGACGATGCGGGTCGCAGGCTGAATCGTGACGTTGACCTCGGAGCCGGAGTCCGGGGTGAGCGTGATGGTTGTGCCATTGATGGCTTTAACGGCGCCGATGCGCCTGCTGACTGCGCCAGGAGCAGCGGCTTCCTGCGTCGCTTGGCTGGACAACATCGCATAACAGGTGGGGACCGAAAAGACGTTGGTTGCGCTGGCGGCGCAGAACGCAAGCGCCAGAAACCGCTTTGTGGTGGCGATCATATTGCTCTTATTAATCTACATTGCTAGACCACCCCAAACCGTGGGATTTACAAAGTTTTACTTGCAGATAAGAAATTTGTCACACTCGCTACATAAATCGATATAGAGCGCTATGGAGGCGCGTCGGGGGCGATGCCATTACTCTGCGATCAGCAAATTCTCCGCGAAGGGCCACTGGTCATCGATCCACTGGACGTCACAGCGAAAACCAGCGGTGTGGGCCATTTGTAAAATATCTTCGGGAGAATACTTGTGACTGCTTTCGGTCCAGATGGTTTCGCCTTTGAGAAATTCGACGGTAAGCCCGGCGGCAGGGATACTTACGGTCTGGCGGCGCATCGACCGGAGATGCATTTCAACACTGCGGGATTGGTGATTGATTTTCGCCAAATGCTCGAAGTATGCGAGATCGAAGTCGGCGCCCAGTTCGCGATTGATGCGAGCCAGCAGATTTAAGTTGAAAGCCGCGGTCACTCCCAATTCATCGTCGTAGGCCGCAAGCAGTTGGGCGGCTGGCTTCTCCAGATCAGTGCCTAGGAGAAGTGAATCCCCGGGCTGCAAAATGCGGCGGACCTGGTTCAAGAATTTGAGACCCGCCATGCGATCGAAGTTTCCGATGGTACTGCCCAAGAACAGCACGAGAAGATGCTGGCCAGGCTTCCTCTCAGCGGCGACTTCGAGCAGTCCATCGAGATACTCACGCTCGAAGCCCAGGATGCTGATGGAATCGATATCGCTGAGTTCGCGCTCGCACATGGCAAGAGCAGCGCGAGAAATCTCAATGGGATAGTAGGGGGTACGCTGGCGACGGCAAAGAGCCTCGAGGATCTGGCGAGTCTTCTTGCCGCTGCCGCTGCCGAGTTCCGCGACAGCGATTGGAGTGGCGAGCCGCTCGACAATATCTCCGGCGTGACGCCGCAGAAGGCGCTCGTCGGCACGCGTAAGGCCATACTCCGGAAGGTGGCTGATCACTTCGAACAATGCTGAGCCAACATCGTCGTACAAGTATTTCGACAGCAGTTCCTTCTGGCCCGGCTTGTTGAGGCCAGCGCGAACGTCGGCTGCGAATTCATAGGTCAGGTTGGCGGTGATAGCGTGAACGAGCATGTGACAACTCCTTATGACGAGTCAGCGGCTTACGCAACGAAATCCGGTGTAGATAAATTGGTAGTGAGCCTGGAACCAGTTGCGGAACGTAGGCCGCAACATGCACGCCGCGGTGCGCGCCGATCCGCCTTTCATGACGAAGTGTTTGCCATCGAAGAAATCGGCGGAATATCCGCGATAGAACGGGAACGGTTCGAATCCGGGGAAAGGGGCAAACTCGGTGGAGGTCCACTCCCAGCCGTTGCCCAACATGCCTTGAACGCCGAAGGCACTCTGGCCCGCGGGAAAGGCATTCACTGGAGCCGGATTCCAGCGGGCGAAATCAAAGTTGCCCAATTCATTTGAGGGCGATTCGCTCCCCCAGGGATACGGCCGCTGGTCGCCGTGCGAGGTGGAGTATGCGGCGCGCTGCCACTCGGCTTCGGTGGGTAACGACTTCCCTGCCCAGTTCGCGTAGGCTTTCGCCTCCGCCTGGCTCACATAGACTGGCCAATCCAGCGGAAGGGGGACGTCGTTGAACATGGTCCGATACAGCCAATGATTGCCATTTCGTTTCCAGAAAGCGGGATGAGAAATTTCGCGCTCGGATTTCCAATTCCAGTCATTCTCAGTGCCATCGGCGCTCCAGAGCGAGCGAGTTTCGTAGCCTCCCGCGGCGATGAAGTCGAGATACTGCTGGTTAGTAACTTTGTATTGATCGATGGCAAAGGCGGGAACAGGGACAGCGTGGGCTGAAAACTCGTTATCCCAACCGAATGAATTGTTAGCGCGCGCGAGCCCGAGTGTAACCGCGCCGGCGGGAATCTCAATGCTGCGATGTTGGATAGGAGCCGCGGTGAGATTTGCAGGTTCTGCCTGCCGGATTTTCCGATCGAGCGGCAATTGATGCAGCATGTAGGCCAGTGTTTCTGCGTGCATGAGCCGATGTTCGATGGCAACATTGAGCAGAGTGGTAAGGGAGAACCCGTCCCTTCCGGAGGAATTAGACTCGAGCGCTTCCGGCAATTGTTCGTCCAGAAGAGTGCGGATTTTCCTGATGTACTCCTGGACCGCAGCAATCGACGGCCACTGGGAAGCCTGATCGGTGGGCAGGCCGCCGCCAACGGGATCGATACCGAACGCAAAAAGCCGATCGAACTCAGGATGGAAACTTTTCAATCCAAGCACGCGGTCGTGCAACAAGTTCCAATCGAAAGCTTCGAGGTGTCCGATGTAGAAAATGATGCGGTGGCGTTCGGAGATGGGCCGTTCGTAGAGAGAATCGGATTTGACGATGGCAAAAAGGCCATCGGTCTTCTGGCGGGCACTCGACAAGTGCTCGATCAGTTGGTGACGAATCGTGGCTTCACTGTAAATGGCTGGCATGAGGATCTCCGAATCTATGAACAGGCACAAACGGCAGTCTGACGATTCTATCCACGTCCCCCTCCGAGTACCATGGGGTGATGTCTCTCGCGGTATTTCATGTAGACGCCTTCACAGCTAGCCCTTTCACAGGCAACCCAGCCGCGGTGTGCCCCCTCGTGGAGTGGTTAGATGACGAATTATTGCGCGCGGTCGCCGCGGAAAATAATCTTTCTGAGACCGCTTATTTCGTTCCTCGCGGCGAAAGTTATGAGCTCCGGTGGTTTACGCCACGCTGCGAAGTGAAACTTTGCGGGCATGCGACCCTGGCGTCCGCGTTTGTACTGATGCAAATTCTTGCACCTGGACGCAATTCGGTGCGCTTCGAAACCCGTTTCAGCGGCACGCTCACGGTTTCTTGTGACGGCGACTCACTGGTGATGGACTTCCCCGCCCTTGTCCCTTGGCTTTGCGCTGACCCGCCGGCGGCGTTGATCGGAGGACTGGGAAAGACTCCTGCTGAAATTATGCAAATCGCAGACAACTACTTTGCGGTGTATGAGCGCGAGGAAGATGTAAGGAGCATTCATCCCGATTTCGGGCTGCTTGAGAAACTCCATCCCGCCGGAGTTGCGATCACAGCTCCGGGAGCAGATGCTGATTTCGTGTCCCGCTATTTCGCACCCAGCTATGGCATTCCGGAAGATCCGGTGACCGGGTCGACGCACTGCTCGTTGGCTCCATACTGGGGTCGGCGGCTGGGCAAGACGATCTTGCACGCACGTCAAGTTTCGGAGCGCGGTGGAGAGTTGTGGTGCGAAGTCAAAGGAGAACGGGTGCTGCTCCAAGGAAAAGCGGTGCTGACGTTAAGAGGCGAATTACTGATCTAGCTTAGCCCCCGCGAAAAACGTATGTACCTCGGGGCTGAAGCCTCGCATTTCAAACAGCTGCCTATCGCAGCGCTGGAAGCGCTGCGCCACCCAAAATCTGAGATTCTCCGTGAGATGATTTTCAGCAGTCTCCCCACTAACATTATTGAACCAATCCCTTGCTCCGCAGGAATTCGTGCGCGACCTCCTTCACGTCGCGATGCTGGCCATCGAGAGCGTAGTTTAACTTCTGCATCTCCTGATCGGAAATCTTGTCGCCCAACTCCGCAATGGCTTCGCCAACTTCTGGATGCTGTTGCAGCGTCTGCTGGCGAATCACGGCGACCGCTTCGTAAGGAGGGAAATAATGGCGGTCATCTTCGAGCACGAACAAATCGAGCGCCGGAATCAGGCCGTCAGTGGCGTTGCCCGCGGCGATATCAATCTGATGATCCTTCAACGCCGGGGCGAGCAAGCCCAGATCCATGACGCGGGGCGACGCGGCAAAGTGGAGGCCGTAAGCGGCAGACAGGCCGGTGTAACCGTCGGGACGCTCCATAAATTCGTAGCCAAAGCCGGCGCGCCATAGAGGAGCGATAGCGGCTGCTTGGGATAGAGTTTTGAGAGTGAGGCGGCGCGCATCGTCTCCGCGAATCTCCATGGCAAAAGTATCGTTGAAGCCGAACGGCGGACTGAGTGTAAGTCCGAGGTGCGCTTCATATTCCCTCTTGACGCGTTGATACACTCCAGTCCGATCGCCTGCGACTTTCTGTTTCAGGATGGCGGTGAGCGCGGTGCCGGTGTATTCGGGATAGATATCGATGCGTCCCGCCAGCATCGCCTGCTGGCAGATATAAGTCCCGGCAAGATAGAAGCGGCGCTCGACCTTCAGGTGCGTGCGGGCTTCCACAATCTGGGCGAGAAGTTCACCCAGCATAAGCGACTCGGTAAAGTTCTTGGAACCGATTACGACGCGGTTCGCATGCGACGGCGCACAAGACGGCAGCAGCAGAGCGAGAACAATTGCGAACACCGCGATGCCATGCCGCGCTCTCAACGAGCTGCGAGGCTGTGCGTAGCAATCCCGTTTCATCGCGGTTGCAGACGCCTCTCTAACCATCCCAAACCGAAATCCGCCGACAGAGCCAGCGCGGCGGCGGGAATCGCTCCGGCCAGAATGAGCTGATTGTTCACCATGGCGAGGCCGCGAAAAATGAACTCGCCAAGGCCTCCAGCGCCAATGGCGGCTGCGATGGTGGCAAGTCCCACCGAGACAACGACCGCCACTCGTACGCCAGAGAGAATCACGCTCACCGCCAGCGGCAACTCCACCTGAAACAAAAGCTGGCGGCCGGTAAGCCCCATCCCGCGCCCAGCTTCGACAACGGAGGGATCGACGCCACGGATTCCGGTGTACGTATTGCGAATCACGGGCAGGAGCGCGTAGAGAGTAAGGGCGAGGATAGCCAGGCGATCGGCACGGGCGCCGATCCAGGGCACGGGCAGCAGAAAACCAAACAAAGCAAGACTTGGAATCGTTTGAATAATGTTCGCTGTTCCCAGCACCGGCTTGTTCCATACCGGCCAGTGGGCGCTCAGTATGCCGAGCGGAATGCCGATGAGCACCGCCAGCAGAGTGGAAATTCCCACCAGCCAGAGATGCTCCAGCGTGAGTTCCAGAATTTCTTCGTGGTGCTGTAAGAAGAAGTGAAAGATGTTCATTCCGTTCCTCGAGTGGCTACCGAGTCCAGTCCCTCTCCGAAGGCTTGCACATAGGCGGCGGCCAACGGGGCAGTCGATCGCAAGAAATCCTGTGGGGGAAGAACCGTAATTAACTGGCCGGCTTCCATCAGCGCAATGCGAGAACCCAGCCGCAAAGCTTCGCGCAGATCGTGCGTAACGAAGACTACTGTTTTGTTTAGGCGCTGCTGAAGCGAGAGAAACTCACGCTGCAATTGATCGCGGGTGAGCGCATCGAGCGCGCCGAACGGTTCATCCATGAGCAGAATCGCCGGGTCAGCGGCGAGGGCGCGAGCTACTCCCACTCTCTGCCGCTGTCCGCCAGAGAGTTGGTGAGGATAGCGAGAAGCAATTTCTCTCTCGAGCCCGACCATCTGCAATAACTCTTCTACGCGTGAATGAACCCGGTCGGCGGCCCAGCCTTCGATTCGCGGGACGAGACCGATATTGCGTTCTACCGTGAAATGCGGGAACAAGCCGACATCCTGGATGACATAGCCGATGCTTCGCCGCAAGTGAATCACATCGCTCTCGGCGGTGGGCGCACCGTTCACGTGTATTTCCCCGCCGCTTGGGTTCAGCAGACGATTGACCAGCTTCAGGGTAGTGGTTTTGCCGGAGCCGCTGCGTCCCAGCAAAACCAAAGTCTCGCCGCGCTGCACTTGAAGATTCAGGCCTCGAAGTAACGTTTGGCCATTAGGAAGCACATAGACCACGTCGCGGAATTCGATCACTGGGCCGTTGTCGGGAATTCGTTGCATGTTCGGATCAAACGATCTTGTAAACCATCCTGGGAATCAAACTCGGCAATCGATCTTCATCGGTTCGGCGTCATCAAAACGTGCTGGCCAAGCATACCGGAGTCGGCGCGCTGGGCGCAGCAAAGTGCCGCGGCCGGTCTGAAGTTACTTTTGCGCGAGCCGCATCCAGGGAGCTAATAGACGATCAGGCTCCCTGGCGCTACGATCTTCTCAGAGTAATGTGTGGAAATTTAGTTTAGGTATGAGTGTGTCCGCTTCACGTAATTTCGTTTCCTGGGTGATGATCATCCTGTTCCCTCTGTCGATGCTGGCGGCGGACACGGGCTCAGCCGTTGTGCATAGCAGCGGCGGAGTGTGGGTGAATGGCGCGGAGGTAGCGGATTCCACCACTGTGTTTCCGGGAGATTTGCTGGAGACCAAATCCGGATTCATTGCCAATCTCGACGCTGAAGGATCGTCTGTGCTGATCCAGGGAGAATCTGTGGTTAAGTTCCAGGGCGATTACTTGATTCTGGAACACGGAAGCGTCGCAGTGGGATCTTCGACATCGATGAGCGTCCACGTGAATTGCATTAAAGTGGAACCCCTCTCCAATGACCGGACGCAATACGATGTAACGGACGTGAGTGGGACGGTGCAGGTTGCGGCTCACAAGAACGATGTGAAGATTCGGGAGGCCGGCACGCTCCGCAAAACATCTGCGGAGACCAACTCATCGCAATCCGGCATCGTGCATGAGGGACAGCAAGCAACACGCGAGGAATCGGCAGTCTGCGGGGCCGCATCGCCCGAAGGAGCGGGGCACGCTTTGAATACAAAATGGCTGGAGATTGGAGGAGGAGCGGGTGGGGGCGTTCTAGTGCTCTGCCTGTTGCTCTGCAAGGGTAAGGGTCCTAGCAACGTTAGCCCTTCGCAGCCGTAGAGCGCCGGCGCTGCATCATTACTTCGAGGCGGCAGGCTCAATGGGCTCGTCAACCTGCAAAATCTGATCGCCTCGCACATCTTTGAGCGTCTGAACAATTCCGCTGGGCCATCGAATTTCTACGAACCGCGCAGTGATCTCCGATCCGAGACCGAAGTGGACGCGTTTGTCACTCGACGAAAGATAACTCGACGCGGTGGTCGCAGTAACCCATTGCGGACCTTTGGCCGTCACCGACTTCACCTCCGCTCCGATGCCATCCCGATTGCTTCGGTGTCCCACAAGCTTTAGCGTCAACCAGTGATTCGAAGTCGAAGTCTCGTTGTGGATGATGTGCAGCGGGCCACCATTCGTAGCGACGACTGCATCGATGCGGCCGTCGTTGTCGATGTCGCCGATGGCCATACCGCGGCCCACCCAGGCCTCATGAAAAATGTCGCCCGAAGTTGCCGAGACGTCGACAAATCCTTTGCCGGTATTGCGCAGCAACATCATCGGCTCGCGATAATGAAGTTGCGGAGAGGTTTTCTCAATGTTCTCGAGATCGTGGCCCTGAGCCACCAAAATGTCTTTCCAGCCGTCGTTGTCGTAATCGATAAAACGGATGCCCCATCCGGAATGCAGCAGGGTCATTCGGGAAATGCCCGTGGTGTAGCTGGCATAGCTGAAAGTGCCGTCGCCGTTATTCAGATAGAGGGCGTACATCTGATTGGCGAGATCGTCGACGATTAAATCGGGGAACCCATCGTTATTGTAGTCGGCGAAATCCACTCCCATGCCCGCGAAGGTGCGGCCGTCGCCATCAAGGGCGGCTTCGGCCGCGAGGGCCACCTCTTCAAAAGTTCCATTGCCTTTGTTGTGGAAGAGAAACTCCGGGGCGGAGTCGTTTGCAACGTAGATGTCGATGTGGCCATCGCGATCGTAATCGGAGAGCGCGATGCCGAGGCCTTTGGCTGGCTTCGCCAGCCCGATCTTCTGCGCTACCTCACTAAAGTGCCCGTTGCCGTCGTTGTGATATGCCAAAAGGGCTATGGGAGGGAAAACATCCGGATGGCAATAAACCCGCAACGCAGCCTGTGGCGGCCCGCACCAGATGTCGGAAAAATCCCACGTGACGTAGCGCACGACCACCAGGTCCAGCCGGCCATCGTTATCCAAATCAACCCAGGCGGCGCTGCTCGACCAGCCACTGCCTCCCACCCCTGCGGTCTCGGTAACGTCGGTGAAGGTTCCGTTCCCGTTGTTGTGGTAGAGGCGATTGCCTCCGTAGGCGGTAACGTATAAGTCCTCATAGCCATCGTTGTCGTAATCCCCGACGGCGACTCCCATACCATAGCCAAGGCCCTGCAGTCCGGCTTTTTCGGTGACGTCTTCAAAGGTGCCATCGGGTTTCTGATGATAAAGTCGATTCCAATTTTCCGGACCAGACTTCTGCGGAATGGTTCCCTTTGGCGTTGGATCACTGAGCGGAGCGCCGTTGGTGACAAAGATATCCAGCCGGCCGTCATTGTCGAAGTCGAACAAGGCCACGCCGGGCGCCATCGTTTCCAGCAGATATTTCCTGGATGTGTGAGGGGCGAAATGCTGAAAATGGACGCCGAGCGCGGCCGTCACATCAGTGAATTTTCCCGGGGTGGGCAGCTCTGCACCCGCGCCTGTACCGGCCTGTGCGGCAGTGAGGAGAAGGACGGTGCTGGTCAACCAAACCATCACGCAGTCCAACCTCATCCGCATCGACATGCCCTGTACTATAGCTCCCGTTGTAGAGTTTGCGTTAGCTTCAGATGACCTTGCGTTCCGCAAAACTTCAGCAGAATCTGCGAATGCGGCGTATACTGAAGATCTTGACCTCGAAGACACCCCTAGACAGCACGTTGCGCCTTCGCGATTGAGAACATTCTCTGAAAGGCGAGTAACGTGTCAAACTCGAGGATCCCCGGAGTTTTCTCCCAATCCCACGACAGGGGCTGCCCGGAACGAATACACGGGACGGCCGATTTGAGGGTGGGCTGGTAGCTTGCCATCCAGCGTACCGCGCGCTGCAACGCAGTAAGCGCGAAACTTAAGCCTTTCAATAGCGCCCGGTTTTTTGGGGTTAATCAGCCCGAGGGGCAGGAGACAAAAATGTCCGGAATCAACGGCGACAAAGCGAGATTCAACCGGCGGCGCAGGCATAAGATCAGCCGGCGAGTCAGTAACCAGAAAATGTTGAAGACCCTGGCTGAGAAACATCTGGTGCCTGCAGGATCGCAGGCGAGCCAGAAGGAGAAAACGGCATGACCGCGTCCCCTGTGACATTGCCCATGTCGACTTCGGTTGGCAGCCTGCCGAAGAAAAAGCGCGTGCTCCTGCTGGATACTTCGCAGACGAAACGCGACTTGCGGGCCGACGTGATGAGAAAACTCGGCATCGAGGTCGATTGTGCCGCCGATGTGCTTGAGGCCCGCTGCTGGTGGCGAGCCGACTTATACAATCTGGTTTTGATCAACGCAACGGGTGAGGCAGACAGCCGGGACAAGTTCTGTACCGACATTCGCGGCGCGAACCCGACTCAGCGGATTGCTTTCTTCGTGGGCGGCCCCGAGTATCTAGCGGCTGCGCCTCATTCCGATGCGGCGCCATTAGAGACGGATGCCGACGCCCTTCACAGGGAAATGGTTGCCGCTCTGCTTGCCCAGAGTTCGCATAATGCATCGCAGCGTTGGGGAATATTGGAAGCGTGCAAACGGATTTCCTCGGTGCGCTCGGTCAGCGAGGCTCGTTCGCGTGCGATACGGGAAACGCCCAGGCCGTCGCGCTGGGCGGAAGCAATCGAACGGCACTCCGAGCCCGAAGAGATCCATTCCCAACCAGCCTTTGCAGCAACAATCGCAGTACAGAGAGAAGAACTCCTATGAAGAATTTGTATGTTGGCAACTTACCTCACAGCACCACTGAAGCCGAGTTGCGCGGCGTATTTGAGGCGCATGGCGCAGTCGAGAAGGTCAGCATCGTTACGGACCGCGAAACCGGCCGTGCGCGGGGCTTTGCCTTTGTGGAAATGACCAATCCGGCAGAAGCCGACAAGGCGGTCGCTGCCTTGAATGGCACGGAACTGGGCGGCCGAGCACTGAAGATCAACGAAGCAAAACCAAAGACGGATGCTCCACGCGGCGGCGGTGGTGGAAAACGTTTTGGCGGCGGAAGTGGCGGCAGTCGCGACGACTACCAGGGCCACGCGCGCCAACCCCGCGAGCCCCGCTGGTAAGACGAATAACCAACAGAACAACGATGAGAGGCGGTTGTGCCTGGAGCTTTCCACCTGCAACGAAATGCCCGGGCGGCAGCCTGCGATTTGCAAAAATTGACAATGGGAGACGGGTATGCCAGGACGAGGTCGATCAAGTTTTACCAAACGCCAGAAAGAACACACGCGCCAGCAAAAACAGCGCGATAAGGCCGAGCGCAGGATTCAACGCAAAACCGAGGAACCCTTAGGGACGTCGAGCGATTCGAGCGATATGGACTTGAGCGAATTGCAGAGGCACGCAGCCGAGCAGGCTGCTCTTTTCCAAATGGGTGCTGACGACAGCAATATTTCCAGTCTTCCCCGCGAACGCAGTCCGGAGAAAACCGAGCCGTAATTTGCGTTTCTACAATAGCCTATTCATAACTAAATGCTAACCAAAAAGGGGCGCGTCTTAAGGACGAGCCCCTTTTAGTTTTCCCTTATTCGCTTTTCGCCCTATGCAAATACCTCGCCCGGCAACCTGGTCAGAGTCCGGCTGGCCAGCGTATTTTGCACGACATGCTGCGACCGCTCCGCATTAGCCCAATCCACCTGTTTGCGTTCGATGCGCAGCTTCAGAGTGCGCTCGATATGACGAAGTTCGATGACCTCGGCGCCGGCCACCAAGCTGGAGGCGAGTCCTTGCGATCCCGCCCGTCCCGTTCGTCCGACGCGATGGATGAAGTCCTCCGCCATCTTAGGCAGATCGTAATTGATCACATGCGCCACGTCATCCACGTGCAAGCCACGGGCAGCAACGTCAGTTGCGACCAGCACTTGGAACTTCCCCTGCTGAAATCCACTGAGCGCTCCGTTGCGCTGCGATTGTGAGCGGTCGCCATGGATCATGGCCGCCGAAAAGCCTTCGCGCACCAGCTCTTTGGCCAGGCGTTCCGTTCCTCGCTTGGTGCGGGCGAAGATGAGCGTCTGTCCTTTCTCGGCGTAGAGCAACTGCCGGAGCACTTCAGCCTTCTCGG
>OBLU010003623.1_pt1 | contig 13965 bp, 18 predicted proteins | sample 1518681 | NCBI WGS metagenome assembly OBLU01 (sample SAMEA3539304, study PRJEB22396) | soil metagenome | biome: tundra; feature: field; material: soil | place: USA | collected 2010-05 | depth 0.15 m
ATACCCCCGAGTATCAGGAGCTACGCCGCCGGATCGCCGACATCACCGAGTTCTGAGCTCTCCCATCGTTCCCGAGTCGGCTCCGCCGAGGAATGGTCCCTCGCTTCCTGGTTGACCACGTCGGAGGCCGGGAACCTGCTGCCCGGCGTGCACCGCGTCGATTGGCGCAAACGACAGGCCCGGTGACCGCTGCTGGGTTCGCCACCCGTCCGACATGGCCTCGAGGATCATCGCCTTTGGGACCGCCGCATCGGCCCTGTCGACGACACTCATATGAGCCGCCCCCACCACGTCCAAGTGTCTCATCGGGCCACCTTCGGTGGTCGCAACTGATGTGTGACTCCTTGTGGACTTTCCCACGATCACCTCGGAGCGAAGTGGGACTGCGATCACCATGACGGCTTTCCGTGGTGGTACCGGCTCTGGGGAATTCGCTCCGACCGGAAGTGATCCGACCCGCTCGACGCGTTCCCGTAGAAGCGGATGCTGTCGACGATTGGCCAGGTGCAACTGGCGAAGGTATCGGTGGGCCGCCAATCCGGAAAACACCGGTGAAAATTGGTGTACCGACGGTAGATATGGCGCCGGACCGCAAGATCACGGCTGAGTGGCCGTTCTACTACACAAGATCAGAGTTCGTACGTTCACCAAGTAATCGGCGATGCCAGCCTGCGTGGCACGTTGACGGTGGACAGAGGAGAAGGGGGAACATGACTTCCGATTGCCGACCGGACCTGCCGATGGTTCGAAGGGGGACCGCCGGAAACCGGGGGATGTGGTGGCGTTGCTTCACCGTTGGAGGAGTGGCCATCGCCACGTTCTCGGTCGTCGCCGCGGGCGCCTCAACTCCTGCCCCTCACACACCTGCGTTGCACCACCGTGCAGCCACAAAGACCTACGTGGCGACTGCATGGCCCGGGTTGATATCGCAGAACGCACCAGCGTCACCAGCTGCGTCACCACCTGCGTCACCAGCTGCGTTATCGACGCCGGCACCTCCAGCGGTGGTGCCGCCAGACCCTTGCGCCGTCACGTCCCGCAATGCGGGGGCTACCCTGACCGCCGCCACCACGTCGGAAGCTGATGCCAGTCACGGCACGACGGCGACCTTGACGGCCCTGACGGTTGCGCCCACCGTCAACTCGACACTGGGATCCATTGTTCCGTCGCAATCCGGCCAAGGAACCACCGGAGGTGGTGGCTCCGGATCGACGGTGCCTGCTGGCGGGGGATTGCCTACGAGCGGTCAGTCCAGTTCCACTACCACTACTACTCCAAAGTCCTCCCCCAAACCTTCGGGCAGTTCCACGACCGCCCCGAGCAGCGCCTCACCGGCTCCGAAGGCCTCCGCCTCTCAGAGCACCCCGTCGACCACGCTCCCTCAGCCGCCAGTTCTCTCCGGCGGGGGAACGTCCACGGGTATTGGCTGCGACCTCAGCGGAAGTGCGACCGTCGGCGAGCTGGCAGCGGGTGAGACGCCGACGGAAGTTGCGGCGGTGACCGATGCGCTGGGTCTGCTCGGCGTTCAGTATCTATGGGGCGGTGAATCTACTCACAGCGGGTTCGACTGCTCGGGGCTCGCGCAGTACGTCTACCGAGAAGTGGGGATATCTCTTCCACGGGTGGCCCAGCAGCAGTTCGACGCTGGTCCGGGCGTACCGCCCGGAACACTGGCAGAGCCTGGCGACCTGGTGTTCTTCGGATCATCGACCAAGGGCGTGGAGCATGTGGGGATGTACTTGGGGAGCGGTTTGATGATTGATGCTCCGCATACCGGTGCCGTTGTGCGCTTTGATCGAGTGCAGGGCTTTGCCCCGATTGTGGGAGTGACTGCGCCGGGCCAGCGATAGGGATGCGGCACCCCACGGGAGTGGGGGCAAGTTCAAGCAGCACCGCATCGTCAGCGAACTGGAACGGGATGCAGCATGCAATGACGATTGGCTTGACCAGGCAGTGTGTTCGCTCGTCTGGGTAATCGTCCGTCCCGGATCAAGCCTTCAGGGGGTATCCATCTGACCGGACTGGCCTTGCGGTGTGATCAGCCCCCGGCCGCGGGCCGGTGTGCGCTACCCGAGGTCCGTCGGAGAGTTCCAGCCGTAGTCCGGATCGGACGAGGACTGTCTGAACTATCTCGAGTGGCTTGGTTGGGCTGAGGTGTTCGTCTGTCCGAAGTGAGTGCATTGAATCGGCGGGTCGATGACTGCGGACGGTCGCTCCAAGTGCGGGGGCTGTGGCGGTCGCACCTCGGTGATGGCGGGCACGACGTTCGACCGGTATCGAACTCCGGTCGGCGTGTGGTTCATGCCATGCCGGATGTTCGCCTCGCACAAGGATTGGATCTCGGCGCCCGGCATCATGATGCGGCTGCTTCCGGCCGCCGATACCCCCGAGTATCAGGAGCTACGCCGCCGGATCGCCGACATCACCGAGTTCTGAGCTCTCCCACCGTTCCCGAGTTGGCTCCGCCGAGCAATGGAATGTGGATGGAACCCGCGCTCTGGAGCACAATGAGGATGGCCACTGTCAACAGCACGAGGATGAGCAGCACGGTCAGTACCGGTCGGGCCTTCACCCAGGTGAGACCGGTGGCTCCGCCGGCTGCACCTCGACCACCCTCGCCCGGCGCTGGGTGGACGAACACGGTCGTCGTCGACGATGACCCGGCCGGCCCCTGGTGATCGAAGGCAAACGCCGCCACTCTGGGACGTAGCTGGTCGGCATCCCCACCCGGCAGCAAAAACCGATAGGTGGCGAACATGGTCCGGAGACTGATGAGGGCGCCGGCCCCGGTGTGGGGGCGCGATCGGTCGGTGGCATCGGGATCGATGATTTCGTCATCGTCCCCGACACCTTCACCTGTGCGATTGAGCTCCGGATCCACCCACCACTCAGGGGTGATGCCCCCGCTCCATGGTTCGATGACGTGAGCGATGAGGGACGACCAGGGCAACAGTCGCGACTGCTCTTCGGGACTGTGGATCACCCCGACGCCTTCATCGTCGAAGGTCAGCGTGATTCCATCAACCTGTAGAGGGGCACTGCCGTCGCTACTCAGCAGCACCAGGCCGTCGAGCTGAAACGGTGCAGCAGGGGGCGGCGTCACGAGCACTCCGCCGGAGGTCTCCGGTGGAGTACTGCTCTTCGACTCGCCCTTTCCGACCACGGCAGCTCCCCTAGGTGACCTGCCACGATACTTTCACTTGGCGGCACGGTGACAGTTCAGGCTGGGTCGAGGCGGGACAGGCCGGTTCGGCCACATGCCGGAGAGAGACCAGTTGGGTCACCCCCGCCGCATGGCGTCGCGCAGCGAGCGGAATCCGATGAGGGTGACTCCGGCCTGGGCGATGATCTCTGGCATACCGCCATCGTTCACCAGCAGGGTGTGATCGGAGACCCGGTCTTTCCAGTCAGTGGTGATGGCTCGGAGCTCCGGTGTATCGATGGCCGGGCGGAGGGTGACCTCGGTGACTCCGGGCTGCAGGTCGGACAGCAGGTCGATGAGGGCCTGGCGGGGGTGCAGTAACGAGAGCGAGGCACACCGGTCGGCAAAAAGGACTCCCTCGTCCTCCGCCAGCTGCCGGAATGGAAATCCGATGTTCGGCTCGGTGTCCGCCCCCAGTAGGCGCAGGGGCAGCGCGAAGTCGATGGCCATCTCGAGGTACACGTCGAAGAACTCGGGTCGGAGGATCAGAGCGTCGAGGTGAGTGTCGAGATGGCTGACGTCGAAGCCCCAGAGAACCGCCCGTTCCACCTGGGCCCGGCACTCGCGCCGGACTTCGTCCAGGTCGGCGTGGTCCCACATGTCGGTGATGGTCCGGGGAAACCCGCCGTCGCCATCGAGAAGGGATGGTGCCTGGGTGATGGGTCCCCACCGGAAGAGATCGTGCTCGGCATTGAGGGTGAGGCCAACTCCGACATCCTCGCCCCGGTAGCGGGAGGCGGCTTCGCGGGCCCAGGGCGCTGGCACCATCAGCGAGGCAGAGGTGCCGATGCCCCCGTCCAGTGCATCCGACACGCCCACGTTGGATGCGTGACAGAAGCCCAACTCGGCACAGTTGAGGAGAAGAAGTCTTGCTTCAGCTGGATAGTCGAGACGTTCAGCGACTGATGGCATGGACTCGACCGTAGCGTGCGCTTTGGTCAGGCGGCGCGTCCGGTATTCCGGCGGCGTGGAGGCTCGACCGGGTGCTGAACTGCCACCGGCGGCTGATCAGCAGGGGCATGGGCTGCGAGCAGGGCCCGGGCGGCCGCTATCCCTCGGTGGCCGATGAGCCGGGTCTGTTCATCGAGGCGCCATTCGTGTGGATGACTGTCGGGTGTCGGCTGGCTGGAGGCAGGAGGCGGCACGATCGGCAGTGGCAGTTCGGGTTGCTGTGCCCGGCATCGTTTTGGTTGGTCGGTTCCCATGGGTACAGCATGGCAAGAGGGTGTATTACAGGGTCATGAGTGCAACCTCGGTCGCCCCTCCCACCTCACCGCGCTATGGGATCACCATCCCGTTCGATGGGGTCACGCTGGTGGAACATCGCAGGTGGTATCGGGAATTGGTCGAACTCGGCTACACCGACGTGTGGTCGGCGGAGACGGATGGAACCGACGGTTTCACCCCGCTCGCCCTGGCTGCGGCGTGGGAACCCGAACTCCGGCTCGGGGTGGCCATCATCCCGGCATATACCCGGGGACCGGCGTTGTTGGCCCAGAGCGTGGCCGCCATGGCCGAGGCCGCACCCGGCAGGTTCGCCTTTGGTCTGGGGACATCGTCCGACGTCATTGTCGGGCGTTGGAACGCGGCTCAGTTCGTCGAGCCCTACAAGCGGGTGCGGGACACCATCAGGTTCCTCCGCTCGGCGTTGGCGGGGGAGAAGGTGGACCACGAGTACGACACGTTCACCGTGCGCGGCTTCCGATTGGCCCGCCCGGTCGAATACCCACCTCCCATTTTTTTGGCCGCGCTGCGCTCGGGCATGTTGCGCCTGGCCGGGCGCGAGGCGGATGGCGTCATCGTCAACTGGCTGTCCGCCGAGGATGTGGCCACCGTCAAGCCCGAGGTCGGCGCAGACATACCCATGGCGGCCCGGATCTTCGTGTGTCCCTCAGAAGACGTCGATACCGTGCGCAAGGTGGGTCGCCGGATGATCGCGGCCTACCTCAATGTGGGCGTCTATGCGGAGTTCCACCGATGGTTGGGGCGGGGTCCCGTGCTCGAGCCGATGTGGGAGGCGTGGAAGGCCGGCGACCGCAAGCGTGCGCTGGACGTCATCCCCGACGAGGTGGTCGACTCGTTGATCGTCCACGGCTCGTACGACGAGTGCCGTGCCCACATAGGCCGGTACGTGGCCAATGGGATCGACATCCCCATCATGGCGGTGATGCCGATCGGGATGGAACTGGGCGAGGCCGTCCGCGGCTTGGCTCCCCCCTGGACCGCCGTGTGAGGGTTGATGGGCTGATGGCCCCCGGTTCGGCCCCCGGCTAATCGTTGTACCGGGCCACGATTTCCGCATCTTGGTCACGAACCTGATCCGCAAGTTCCTTGCGGAACCTGTCCTGCTCGGACGCCAGCCGTTCGTCAGAGAGGGCCATGATCCTCACGGCCAGAAGCCCGGCATTGCGAGCCCCGTTGACGGCCACGACGGCTACCGGGACACCCGTGGGCATTTGGACCATGGCCAGGAGCGAGTCGAGACCGCCCAGGTTGGCCAGGGCGATCGGCACCCCGATCACCGGCAGCGGGGTGGCGGCGGCCAGTACGCCCGCCAGATGGGCAGCGCCCCCGGCCGCGGCGATGATCACGTTGATTCCGTTGGCTGATGCGGTTCGGGCGAACTCAATGGCGTCGTCGGGGGTGCGATGCGCCGAGATGACCCGGACTTCGACCGCCACCCCGAAGGTTCGCAGAACCTGGACGGCATCATCCATGATCGATGCGTCGGAGGCACTTCCCATGACGATGGCTACTGACATAGGAGCATTCTGCCCGAACCGAGAGTGACGGGCACGTTGACGACGACAATTGCCGAGGCACACGGAGGGTTGGGGCCGGCCGGTACGGTGGTCGGACGTCGTGGTCGCCGCGATCACGTAAGAGGTGGACCGCGCCGTGGGCCGGTCCCAAAGGAGAGCCAGCGTGCGCATCGGAGTGATGTTCGATATCGACCAGTCCATCGACAACGTGGTCGCTCAGGTGTCCTCGCTGGCCGCGGTGGGCATCGAGACGGCCTGGACGTCGCAGATTTTCGGATATGACGCGCTCACGGTGTTGGCCCTCATCGGTCGTGAGGTCCCCGACATCGGCCTGGGCACGGCGGTTGTGCCCACCTATCCCCGCAATCCGGTGATGCTGGCGGCCCAGGCCCTCACCGTGCAAGCCGCCACCGGGGGCCGCCTGACACTGGGAATTGGCCTGTCCCACAAGATGGTCATCGAACACGTCTTCGGGCAGTCATTCGAGAAGCCGGCCCGCCACATGCGTGAGTATCTCTCCATCCTGGTTCCCATCATCGAGGGCGAACAGGTGTCCTTCACCGGCGAGACGCTCCGGGCCTCCACCTTCGGTCCCCTGGGAATCACCGCCCCACCGGCCCCGGTGCTGGTGGCGGCGCTCGGGAGCGCCATGTTGGGCATCGCCGGTCGGATGGCATCGGGCACCATTACCTGGATGACCGGGCCCACCACCGTCGAAACCCATACTGTGCCCACCATCCGGGCCGCCGCCGCCGAAGCGGGTCGTCCCGAGCCTCGGGTGGCGGTTGGCCTGCCGATCTGCGTGACAACCGATGCGGCCGCGGCCCGGGCCAAAGCCGCAGAGGTATTCGCCATCTACGGAACCCTTCCCTCCTACCGGGCGATGCTCGACCGGGAAGGTGCTGACGGACCCGCTGATGTGGCGATCATCGGCACCGAGTCAGAGGTGGCCTCACAGGTTCGTCGCCTGGCCGATATCGGGGCCACCGACTTCTGCGGTGCGCCCTTCGGTTCGACCGAGGAGAACAAGGCTTCGGTCGGCGTCCTGGCCGAACTGATCAAAGGCTGAGCGGCCGGATCGACGGGTGCCCTATCGGGTGAGGCGGGTGTCTTTGAACTCGTTCAACTCGGGATGGGCGTCCACCAACCGGACGATCCGGTCGATGGTGGCCCGGGCGGTTTCGCCGTTTCCTTGGGGACGGGTCATCAACCGGACGAAGACGGCCCGATCACCCACGATGAAGGTGGGCACGCCGAAGACGTCCAGATCCTCGACCATCCGCTCGTGCTCGGCACGTGCCACTTTGCCAGGCCAGCCGGCATCGACTTCAGCGAGGACGGCATCGGCGTCGACGCCGGCCCGGGCCAGGGCGCTACGAACGACCACCCGGTCGCGCAGATCCCCGCTGTCATCGTGGCGGGCGGAGAACAGGGAGCGATGGACCTTGAGGAAATGCTCCGGAAACCGGTCTCGCACCACTACGCCGGCCTCCAACGACAACAGATCGGGGATATGGGCCGGGTCCTCCCACGAGGGCGTGGCGCCCTCCTCGACGTGGGTCTGATTCAAAAAGAAGGGGACGAAGGTCACGTCCCAGTCGGCACCGTCGGCCAACCCGTCGAGAATGTGCTCGTGGGCATTGCGAGCGAAGGGGCATCGGTAGTCCCAGGTGACGGAGAACGGCGGAGTGGCGACCATGCCTGTGCAACCCCGGCCAGCCTCGCTCCATTCCTCTGCGGGGTTGGACCCCACAGGTGGGCCGCCCCGGTCAGACCAGGCGTCTACCCACCAGGCCGAGGACGGTGCCTATGGCCATAGCCCCCAGGACATCCGAGGTGTGGTGGGCTCGAAGGTGAATGCGGCTGATCCCGATGAGCCCGGCGCAGGCGAACAACAGGGCGTTACCGCTCAGATCGTCGCGCTCGGACAGAACGGTGGCAGCGCAGAATGCCGCCAGGGTGTGACCACTGGGGAAACTGCTGGTGGTCGGCTCACGGAGTGGAACGATGTTGTCGCCCAGGCGTAGATCGGCAGTGTCGGGCCTTGGGCGCCCGATGACCGCCTTGAGGGCGGCGTTGACCACGCTCGACTCGGCGCCGGCCACGGCCAAGGCGCGGACCGCCCGGTTTCGGCGTGACCCGGGCCGGCGGGCCCGCCAGGCCGTGGATGCGGCCCAGAGCAACCCCCGGTCGCCGAGGCCCGACACGATCCTGGCCATGGCGTCAACGACGGGTTGGCCACGCCACGGTTCGAACCAGGCGTCGACCCGGTCATCGATCGCCGCGACCACGTCTCCGAAACCGATCGAGCTGGGATCCACCGGGCCGGTGGGGTTGCGCCTCGTTTCACCCCGGCTCGAACCGTTGACCGGGGTCACGTCGCACCCTCGGTGGCGAGGGCGGCAAACGCCGGGGCGGCGTCATCCGGATTTCCGCCGAATGCGGGACAGAAGGTCTGAAACCGGCAGTAGTTGCACAACGGCGATGTCTTGGGCCGGAAGTCCTCTGCCTCGCACGCCCGTTCGATCGCCGACCATACGGCCAGAGCCTTCTGGCGCTGGCCCCGGAGCACCTGTTCGGAAGGCTCGGCGGTGATCACGGTGGGCTCCTTCAGGTGAAGGAGGCGAACCGCCACCGGACGCCGGCCGAGCACCTCCTGACAGAGAAGGGCGTAGATCTGTACACCCACCAGTTTCGACTGTTCGAAGGCGGGCGGGGGCGCTCGCCCCGTCTTGTAGTCGACTACCACCAGATCGCCGTGGGGGGTCAGATCGAGCCGGTCGATGATGCCCCTCAGGCGGAGATCGCCCAACCGTGCCTCCAAGGTCACCTCGATGCCGACCGGGGTGACGTCGTTGGGGTCTTCGATCTGGAAGTAGTTCTTCACCAGCGTCTCGGCGTCGCCCCGGAAGCTATCGGCATCACCCGGGGACAGCGCCAGTTCGATCCACTCCGGGTCGACCTGGAGGTGGTCCCATGCTGACGCCAACTCGGCCAATGCCGCGGCCTGGCTACGTTCTCCCCGTTGGTGGCGCCAGAACAGGCGCTCCAAGGCGGAGTGGACGAGTGTCCCTTTGACAGTCCACACCGTGGGGGGTTCGGGAAGCCGTTCAATGGCGGTGAAGCGGAATGCCAGGGCACATTGGCGGAACGCCGTCACCTTGGAGGGGGACAACGACCGCGGGGGTTCGAATGGCATCGAGGACAGCCTACGGCGCGGGTGTCCCATCGAGAAGACGGAATGCCCCGGTGATCGAAGTCGCGACCTGGTCGGGACGTTGCAGCGGGCCGAAATGACCGATTCCCGGCAAAATCTCGACGGTGCTGGAGCGCAACTGCCCGGCATCTTCATTGAGGAAGGAGACGCCCAAGGCGTCGGTTCGTTCACCACAGGTCAACCAGACGTGGCAGCCGATCTCGTTGAGGTGCGCGAACGCGTCGTGTGAGGTCCCGTGGGCATAGACCTCGGCTTCGTCTTCCCGGCGGCACAGCAGTCGTATGGTTTCGCCGTCGCCACCCTCCTCATCGGGCACCAATTCGAAGCCGCAGTCGACGTAGGCCTGGAGCGCATCAGGATCGAGGTCGCCGAATGGTGGCTTGGAAGAGAAATTGAGGAACGCGTCAGTGGCAGAGGGGAACGATTCCCGACGCCGACGGGCACCGTCCGAGAGGGGGTTGGCCAGGGCCCCCATCGGTGGCCCGGAGAAGACCACCGGTTCGAAGCAGTACATGGAGCGGAAGGTATCCGGCCGGCTTTCCTCGGCGAGGAGCAGGGATGCACCTCCACAGGAGTGCCCGAAGCCAAGTGGCCGGTCCAGCCCGAGGTGATCAATGGCTGTGAGCACGTCGACGGCAAATCCGGACCAGGCGAAGTCACCATTGCCGGGAGACTCGGACCGACCGTGAGCCCGGAGATCGAGACCCCAGCAGTGATAGTCCCCGGCCAGATGGCGGGCCAGCGGTGCCAGGACGCCGGCGCAGAAACCGGTGGCGTGTACCAGCAACAGGTCAGGGCCGTCCCCGCCGAAATCGTAGGTGGCGATTCCGAGCCCGTCAGGTGTGGTGCAGTTGCTACGAGTTGGCCCGTCCTGGTCAATCGTCGTACCCACCCCGGTGACGTTATCCGAGGAGACGCACTCCTGGATTCTGACACGGCCCATGCCACTGGTCGCGGTCCGGTAGATTGACGCCCTCATGGAGCACTTTTTGGAAAACTGGGGCTATCTGGCCATCTTCGCCTTGACCTTGATGTCCACCATGCTCATTCCGGTGGGATCGGAACTGTCGATGATCTACGGCGGGGTGCTGGCCAGCGGCCAGGTGCTCAACGAACCCCATCACTTGCAACTGGCACTGGTGATTGCTTCGGCGATTCTCGGTGAGCTGGTGGGCTCGTTCCTCGGCTACGGCATCGGATACTACGGGGGCAGACCGCTGGTGGACCGACTGGGCAAGTACGTCCTGCTCACCCACAAGGATCTCGACCGGACTGAGGCATGGCTCGATCGTCGGGGTGACCCCTTCGTATTCTTTGGTCGTCTAATCCCATTGGTGCGGTCCTTCGTGTCGGTGGCTGCGGGCTTGGGCGAGATGGCACTGGGTAAATTCTCGGTCTTCACCGTGGCCGCCTGCGCCATCTGGTCGACGGCGCTGTGCAGCCTGGGTTACAACCTGGGAACTACCTACAAGAATGTCGTCAAGGACTTCAGCTACGCCGGATACGTGGCGGCAGTCCTGGTGGTGATCGTCATCGTGGTGATGTTCGCCCACCGGATTCGCGTGGTGCGCACCGAGCGGGGGGCAGGTCCGGCTCACCGCCGCCGGTGAGCCCCGCCGCTGGACACCTGTCCGTCATGCGTGTCACACCTTTCGGGTAGGTTCGGGCCATGGGTGAATTCCTGACTGATGTAGCCACGCTGCGACGCCAAGCCCGTGAGCACATGGACAGTGGGCCGATCACCTCGGCCTACGGGGCCGACCGGCCCAGGGTGATCTCCGTACTGAATGAGGCATTGGCCACCGAGTTGGTGTGCGTGTTGCGATACAAACGGCACTACTACATGGCCGAAGGGATCAACTCGGCCCCGGTGGCGGCGGAATTTCTGCAACACGCCACCGAAGAGCAGGGGCACGCCGACTTGATCGCGGCCCGCATTGTGCAGCTCCAGGGCGAGCCCGACTTCAACCCGGCGACCCTGGTGGATCGCAGTCACGCCGAATACAAAGAGGGCACCACCCTCGAGGACATGCTCCGTGAAGATCTGGTGGCCGAGCGAGTGGCCATCTCCTCCTACTCGGAGGTCATCGAATGGCTTGGCACCAACGATGTGACCACCCGCCGCATGCTCGAGGACATCTTGGCCGTGGAGGAAGAGCATGCCGACGACCTGTTGTCCTTCCTGCGCGAGATGGGCGCCATCCTCACCGACGCCGGGTAGCTGATCCCATGCCCCGTCCTCCCTCCGCCAAACAGCTTGCCGCCGAGGCCTCGGGCCATCTCCACCGATCCATCCAGTGGCAGGGGTTGCATCCAGGTGACCCGGTGATGATCGCCGGGTTGAAGATGCGGGGTGCCACCTGGCAGTTCCGGGCCCATATTCTCAACGAACGCAACGGCACGGAGTCGGTCGAGGTGGTGGGTGGGCGACCCGGCGACCGGAAGCTCCGATCCTTCGAACCCAACCGGATCTTCGCCGTCCCGGGTAGCAGAAGCCGGTCGGGAGGATCGGAGAAGGCCATCACCGGGCAGCTCTCCCTGGCCGATGCGCCCCAGCTTCCTTTGGGTTGAGGATGCGCTCACGGATGAAGAGCGCCATGGGCGCTCGGAGGTAGCGTCGGCCCCTATGTCCTCAGTTGTGTTCTTCCACGCCCACCCCGACGACGAGGCCATTGCCACCGGCGGCACCATGGCGGGTCTGGCCTCCGAGGGCCATCGGGTGGTGCTGGTCACCGCCACGGGTGGCGAACTCGGTGAGATCCCGGCCGGCTTGCTCGGGGAGGGCGAATCGTTGGCCGACCGCCGAGCTGTCGAACTGGCCGAGGCCGGCCGACTGCTCGGAGTTTCCCGACAGACGTTTCTCGGCTACCTCGACTCCGGCATGGCCGACGAACCGACCAATCAGGACGTCGGCTGTTTCGCCGCCGCCGATGTTGAGGAGGCCGCCCGCCGCCTGGCGAAGATCCTCGAGGAGGAACAGGCCGAGGTCCTGGTGATCTATGACGAACATGGCGGCTACGGGCACCCCGACCACGTCCAGGTGCACACCGTCGGTATCCGGGCCGGTGAACTGGCCGACACGCCCCGGGTGTTCATGGCCACCCAGGACCGTGACTTCTTCCTGTCGTTGATGGACCAGGCAGGAGAAGCGGAGTGGTCGCCGCCGGAAGAAGCCACCGAAGGGTTGAAGACGATGGGCGAGCCGGCTTCCCGCATCACCACCGAGGTGGACGTGACCCGGTGGATCGAGGCAAAACGGGCCGCGATGCGGGCCCATGCCAGCCAGATCACCGAGGAGAGCTTCTTTTTGGCCATGCCGGACGACCTCTTCGAAGTGGTGTGGGGACACGAGTGGTATATCCGGATCCGGCCGGTGGCGCCCGACCCCCATACGGGGCGGCGCGAGACCAGTCTGTTGAATGGATGAGCGCTAGCCTGCGGCCATGCCGTCCACCCATCGACTATTACGGATCCACGGCGGGCGACTCGTCAATGCCGAGCCCCGGGCGGAGCTCGAGGCAGCGCTCGACGATGCCAGTGCCGAGGGTTTTGTATTGGTGAACTCGTTCGCGGTGGACGACAACGTCTACCTGGTGTTGTCCGACCCTGGCGAACCGGGGACGGGCTAGCCCAGTTCGGCGACGAGGTCGGCGACCGAGCCGACGATGCGGGACGGCCGATAGGGGAAACGGTCCACGGCGTCGGACTCGGTCATGCCCGACAGCACCAAGATCGTCTCGAGGCCGGCTTCGATTCCGGCCACCATGTCGGTATCCATCCGATCACCGACCATCACGGTGGTTTCCGAGTGGGCTCCCAGGGTGTTCAACCCTTCCCGCACCATCAGGGGATTCGGCTTGCCGACAAAGTAGGGATCGACCCCGGTCGCGCGGGTGATCAACGCCGCCACCGAGCCGCAGGCGGGCAGCAGTCCTTCGGCGACGGCCCGGTGGGGTCGGGATTGGTGGCGATGAACCGGGCCCCGTCGGCCACCAGCCGGATGGCGGTGGTGATGGCAGAGAAGCTGTAGGCCCGGGTCTCGCCCAGCACCACATAATCGGGGGCTCGGTCAGTGAGGATGTAGCCGATGTCGTGAAGGGCGGTGGTGAGCCCCGCTTCACCGATGACGAAGGCGGTGCCCCCCGGACGTTGGCTATCGAGGAACCGGGCGGTGGCGAGGGCCGAGGTCCACAGCGCGTGGTCAGGGATATCCAGGCCTGAGGTGGCGAGCCGGGCGGAGAGGTCCCTGGGCGTGTACATCGAGTTGTTGGTGAGAACCAGAAAACTGCGACCGCCGTCGCGCAGGGCACGGACGAACCGATCGGCACCGGGCACCATCACCCCTTCGCGGATCAGCACGCCGTCCATGTCGCACAGCCAGCTGCAAGGGGTTTCGCGGGTCATCATTTCTCCAGTATGGATGGTGGTGCCTCATCTTCGGGACATGTCTTTCCGACACCGAACTGCAGGGCACGGGGAGACCGGCCCGAGTGCCGGAGGTGCGAGCCGACCCGACGGGTGAATCCAACCGGTTTAACGCGGCTGATGACGGAATTCAGAAGGTGCAGCTCACACGGCCTGCGAGCGGGTGACGGGGATCGAACCCGCGTAATCTGCTTGGAAGGCTATAAGGGCCGGTTTTGGGTGAACCATTATGAACGTTCACGGTGAGAAACCCCTGCTAAATCGGGGTGGACGAACTTGCCCGAACTGACCCGAACGGCGGCGTCCGCGCGATGGACGCGGATTAACATGGCGCTCCAAGCACGGATCGGGCGAACGGA
>OBLU010003627.1_pt1 | contig 13953 bp, 2 predicted proteins | sample 1518681 | NCBI WGS metagenome assembly OBLU01 (sample SAMEA3539304, study PRJEB22396) | soil metagenome | biome: tundra; feature: field; material: soil | place: USA | collected 2010-05 | depth 0.15 m
AAAATGGCGCTGACACGGTAATGTCGCTGCTAAACGGGCAATATCCGTCGCTGAAATTACCGTCTCCGTAATCCACTTTACCGTCTGGACCGCCGACTTTACCGTCTCCGTCACGGATATTACCGTGTCTGTCACCGACCTTGCCTTTACACCTCCGACATTCGCCGGTCCGTCACAAACATTACCGTCTGGCTGACTGATTTAACTAAGTCAGTCTTCGACATTACCGTCTCCGCGACGAACATTACCGTCTTGATGACGATCATTACCCAATCCGTGACGGACTTAACCCCGTCAGCATGTGGAAATGTCCAGTTGCATTTGGACAGTGCCTGAAATCAGGACGCCTTTGCGCGTCGCCTGCCACTGAGTTGAACCACGAAGGAACCAAGCAACGAAGAATGGAATGCGTGGGGCGCGTCATCCTATCCGCCGCGAACGGATTCCTTCGCTCGCGGGAGTATCTCCTTCGCCCGTGGGAATGGGAGAAGGTGCCTGCGGGGCGGATGAGGGACGTAAGACCGACAGCAATTCTTGTGGAGAAGGTGGCGCAGTCGGATGAGGGTCGTCCGGGAAAAACAATTCAATGCGAGAGGAATAAAAGGTGAGCTGTCGAATTTCTTAACTGCGGATGGACGCGGACCTGCCGCTACGGTGCGCGAGCACGGCGGGTGGGCGCGGATTTCAGGCTGCGCGATTCGTTAACCACGGTGAGCCGCTGATTTTGGCAAGTGTTCGGTATCCGTGTCCATCCGCGTCCATCTCTGGTTGAACGGTTCGGAGGGCAATCGTAAAATTGCCACATCAGGTGGACTTGACATTTGTGATGCGGAACAAAGCGAATGGCGGCAGGATAACCATTTGTTGTCATTCAAAAAGCAAGAAATGTGGATTGACGAAATCCAGAGACTCCGAGCAAACTTAAAGTGTTCTGAAAGGTTCAAAGTCAACGAGTCGGAAGAGCGCAATTTGCTGGAGACTTGGGAGGTTTCTGGGCAATGAAGCATTTCGCACTTTCCTCTGGTTTGATTCCGGTCGGGTTCCAAAATGCAAATTGTAGATTCTATGAAAAGCGAATTTCCCAAAAGCCTTATTTGCCGGCGCTCATCCTGCCCTGGCACCCATTGCCAAACATTGAAATCCAACAACCACAAATTAACAACTCTACATCATGCCATGAATACAATTCCATTCAAATCGGCGGTTCTCGCCTTAACCATCGCGGTCTTCGCGCCGGCATCATTCGCGCAACTCGCCATTCCGAGCGACGGCTCGGATGGCGCTCTCATCGTCACCTCCAACAGGGTCATTGACTTAAGCCAGGCCGTGACCGGTGCTTGGAGCGACAACAATGCTGCCAACGCAGGCAAGGGCATTTACGATTCAAATCAATGGGCTGTGGTGTTCAAGTATTCATCAGTGCTGATAACAAACGGGGCGACATTGTCATTTGCAAACCACGGCAGTCATGCTCCGGTGGTTTGGTTGGTGAACGGCAATGTGACGATCTACGCCAACTGTGCAATCAATGTTGATGGAAACATAGGGGTGGCACCTCCTGGACTCGCCGAACCGGGGCCTGGAGGATTCAGGGCGGGAACAAGCTGCTTCACTTCTGGTATTGTCGAAGGGCCTGGATTTGGCCCAGGCGGCGGTCAAATCGTGGTATATAATAGTGCCAATCGTTACGGAGGCAATGGTAGTTACGGTGATTTGGGCAGCGCTGGGTCAACAACTTACGGAAACCCCTCTCTCATTCCATTGATCGGGGGTTCAGGTGGTGCAGGCGGCGCTCAATATAACACTCCTGGGACATGGTATGGCGGTGGTGGTGGAGGCGGGGCGATACTCATTGCCAGTGCCGGCACCATTTTGGTCGTTGGAAATATTCATGCCAATGGCGGGGCTAGCGGCAGCGGCGGTGGTGGTGGCAGTGGCGGTGGCATTCGTTTGGTATGCAATTCCATCGCAGGAACCGGCGTTGTTCAGTGTTTGGGCGGCTCTGGAACAGAGACTGGAGGTGTGGGCCGTATCCGACTTGAGCGCGTCACCAGCAGCGGCAGTCTTCAAATCTACCCTGATCCAAGTATTGTTCCTTTGCAGGCTGGTGATACACCTTTGATTTGGCTGCCGACCAATGGTCCTACCGCTCGAATCGTGTCCATCAACTCGCTGAATGCACCATCCGATCCAAGATCTTCGTTCGGCACCTATGGTCCGGATTTGACTGTGCCACAGGTTACCAACATCACGGTTATTATCGAAACGGCGAATGCCGAAAGTGCTTCGGTTGTGAAAGTCCGTGCCGCACCCCGAGCGAACGGCTCTTATTCCGAAAGCATCGCGACATTGACCCAGACTAACAGTTTAAGTCCCCTTGTTCTGCGCTGGACCGCTAGCATTCCTGTAAAAAATGGTTTTTCTGCAGTTCAAGCACGAGTCATCCGGCCTTAAACCAACGATTGTGTCACTTCACTTTCGTTAGCCAAACCTCATGAGACCGCGAGGCATGATAGCGGGGGTTGCGATTGTTGCCGCAAGTCTGTTGCTGGCATCGCGCTTCGCGCTGGCACAGACGCCACCATTGCTTAAAGAAGGATTTTCCCGTGAATATTCCATTCTCGTCGGCGGCGAGCAGACGCCGCTGGTGAAAGATGTTTCCTCGCGCGAAGTTTCACTCTATGTCGGCGGTGACGGTCTTATACCCTGCCCGCAAGCCATCTCCCGCGAGATGAGCGTAGTCATCACGACAATTGCCGCGCCGCAGCGTGTAACACAACTCACAGTTGGCGTCAGTCCGACCGGTGATGCAGCGACCTTGCAGTGGTGCGACTACAACGAAGTCGCGCAGAACGATGTCGTGCGTTATCGGATCTATGTCTCCACGGCACCGTTTACCACCGTTTCAAACCTGACGCCCTACGCCATTGTGCCGGCAGGGACCTGCACTTTCACAATTACAAACCTGACCGCATGGCAGGATCATTACTTTGCCGTGGTGGCCGAAGACGCGCTGGGTGGCAGCGATCCAACTGTTAACTATTCGGCTGCTTATGTCCTAGCCCCCGAAGCCGTCTCGCGCGAATACTCTTTGTTTGTCGGTGGTGAGCCAACTTCGCCCTACGCACAAGTAATCACGCGTGAGACGAGCGTCCTTATCACCACGCCGGCATTTCCGCAGCACATTTCGCAACTGGCCATCAGCGTTACTCCGACCGGGGACGGTGCCACCTTGGACTGGAGCGCCTATAACGAAATCGCCCAGAACGACGTGGTTCGCTACAACATTTACATTTCATCCACGCCGTTCATCACGGTGTCAAACCTGACGCCGTATGTGGTTGTGCCGGCTGGGACATTCTCGCTGACCGTCTCGAATCTGACAGCGTGGCAGGACCATTATTTTGCAGTTGTGCCGGTGGATGGATTGGGCGGATACGATCCGGTGGTGAATTACTCGGCGGCGTATGTCATCGCCGCGCAGGCAACCTCGCGCGAGTTTTCTCTGTTTGTGGGCGGCAGTCCCGTGGCGGGCAATGCCGAAGCAATTTCGCGCGAAGTTTCCATGGTGGTGCCCGACGCGGCCGTGCCTGATCCGGTCACCGGGTTGACCAATGGCTTTCAGGCAAACACATCGGTTGCGGCCTACAGCGCGATTGATTTGGATTGGTCGAGCTATAACGAGGTCGCTCAACAGGACGTGGTTCGGTATCGCATCTATGTTGGTTCTTCATTCTACACTGACGTTTCAGCGATAACGCCTTACGAGTATGTCTCCGCCGGAACATTCCGCCACACAGTGCATGGGCTTTACGGAGGAGCGATCTACTACTTGGCCGTGGTCGCTGAAGACGCCCTGGGCAACTGGAATCCAACGGTGCGTTCAGTTTCGGCGCAGGCATCCATCGGCGCGTTGGGTGACGTGCAAAACCTTGCAGTGACTTGCTCCAGCAACGCGCTGCATTTTACTTGGTCGCCGCCCGCGCAGGTGGATGCGTTCCTCGCGCGCTACAACGTCTATTTCAACGGTTCGACAAACCCGGTGGTGCTGGCGGCGACGGCGACCAGTTACGATGCCACTGGGTTGCAGCCGTCAACCGGCTATCCCTTCCGCATCAGCACGGTGGATACGTTTGGCACCGAGAGCGCCGGCGTGCCTTTGATGACTGCCACTCTGTTAAACAACCCATCTCCGGTTGCCACACAATCATTTGATCAGATAGTTCGTTTGACGTGGACTCATGTCGAGCCAAACAATCTGGTGAAGACTTACAACATTTACAAATCCAGCAGCTCATTTACCACCGTGGCGGGCATGACACCGGTCGCCACCACGCGCGGAACGCGGGCCGATGTGGGCGGACTTGTGAACGGGACATCCTATTTCTTCGCGGTAACTACCGTAAATATTGTGAACGGGGAAAACCAGCTCGTCCGGACTGTTTCCGCCACGCCGAATCCGGTTTCGGGCAGCTTCGCGGATTTGGCCATCACGAACGTTGCCGCTCCCATTTCTGCCTATGCAGGCCAGACGATTTCGGTCCAGTGGGCGGTTACCAACGTGGGGGCTAACTTCACTTCTGCCAGCAACGGAACGGCCGTCAATTCGTGGAATGATCGGGTAGTGTTTTCGCCGGACAATGTTTACGGCGATGCTGACGACATTGTTGTTGCCAATGTTCTGCACACCGGCGGTCTTGGTGTCGGCGGGGGTTATGCTGGAACAGCGGTATTTCCGCTTGCGACCAATCTTGCAGGATACTTCTACGTTTTTGTGTTGGCCAACGCGGATGGACACGTTTATGAAGCATTGGATTACGGTCCCGATTTGGGGGTAGCTCTGCAACCGATTTACATTAACCCATCGGTTCCGCCTGCCATTACACAACAACCCAGCAACCAGATCGTTTATCAAGGCCGGAACGCAACGTTCAGTGTCGTGGCTCAAGGCGCGCAACCGCTATTCTATCAATGGCGGCACGGAGTGACACCATTGCCAGCCGGAACCAACGCAACCCTTGTCTTGACGAATGTTCAATATTCCGATGCGGGAAGTTATAGTGTGCAGGTTAGCAATGTGGCAGGCTCAACGAATAGTTCTGCCGCGACACTCACGGTCAATCCGCCGCCACCGGACTTGCTCACGCTTGGCATCCAATCGCCCACGAATGTTCTGGCAGGGCAACCCGTGGTGCTCTCGTGGTTGGTCACCAACGCGGGCGCATCCACAGCGGTGGCTCCGTGGCAGGAAACGTTGTATCTCGCCAACAATCCGGCCGGCACAAATGGATCAGTGCTGTTGAACTTTGTTGCCACAAATTCCTTGAACGCTTCCAACAGTGTCGTCCGCACGCAAAGCGTGATTATTCCGGCGGGACTTCCTGGCAGCAACTATTGGCTGGCGATTCAGATGGACAGTGCCAATCAAGTTGCTGAAGACGCGGGCGAACCAAACAACTTCTTCGTGGCAGCGCAGCCCATACAAATTCAATCGCCCGACTTGGCGGTCATTTCGACCGTTTCGCCTTTGACCGTCAGCCTTGGACAACAATTTAGCGTTTCATGGACAGCAACAAATTTTGGAAATGGCGCGGCAATTGGTCCGTGGATGGACCGTGTTTGGCTTTCCACTTCCAGCACTTCAATTGCTGGTGCGACCCTATTGGCATCTTCCGCTACTCCGACAACTTCTTTGTCGGCCGCCAGCAGTTACACCAACACCGCGTCGCTCGCAGTAGCGCTTAATGGGCAAACACAACCGGGCAATTACTGGTTAATCGTCCAAGCTGATGCGCTCAACTCAGTGCCGGAAGCAAACGAAACCAACAACCTCCGGGTTGTGCCGCTCACGCTCACGCTGCCGCCCTTGCCGGATTTGGTGGTTGGCATGGTTTCTTCTTCAACGTCGGCACTTGCTGGACAGAGCATTCCGGTTTCGTGGGCCGTCACCAACGTCGGTGCGGCGTCCGCGAACGGGGCGTGGCAGGAATCCGTTTATCTGACAACCAACGGTGTGGCCCTTTCACAGTTCAGAACCAACCTGGCGGCTTATCCATTGCTCGGAACCTTCACGTTCACCAGCAGCCTTGCATCTGCGCAGAGTGTGACGCGAACGCAACAGGTGATTGTGCCGTTGAACGGATTGGCGGGCAGTCTCCGTGTCGGGGTGGTCGTGGACAGTGGCAACAGCTTGGTTGAGCAGAATGAAACCAACAATGCGGCGCTGGCGACAAATGTTCTCCAAGTGCCGCTGGCACTCACACTTTATGTGCCGGTCACAAACGTCTTGGAGAACACATCGGCGTCGAATTTGAATTGCTCGGTTTCCCGCAATGGCGACCTTTCGTCGCCGCTGAACGTCACATTCGGAAACACCGCGACCAATCATCTACAAGTGCCGGCAAGCGTAACCATCCCCGCCGGAGTGACGACGGCTCCATTCTCCATTACAGTTCTGGATGACGGCATACCTAATTCCAACACGCTGGTAACAATCACCGCAAATGCTGGAGGTTACTTGAGTGCGACCTCCCAAGTCATGGTGGTTAATATGGATTTGCCCAGCTTGATACTTTCACTGGGCAGTTCCCAAATCACCCAAGGGCAAACATTGATTGCCACTGTGAGTTGCAACCCGGTAAGCAGTCAACCAGTGGGCGTTTCTATCGCCAGTTCGAGCACAACGGCTTTGTCTGTTCCCAGTCCGGTGACGATTCCGGCAAATTCAAATTCAGTAACATTTACTCTGTTGGCGGTGCAAAACACCGTCATTGCCCCGACGCAAACATACAGCGTCAGTGTTTCCGCGGCTGGTTATTCCAGTTCGTCCGCCAGTCTGACGGTGCTTAACAGCAATGCCCCCAGCCTTACACTGTCACTTGACCGCACCAACGTCAACGAAACCGACGGCCCGTTCGCGGCGGTTGCGACCGTGACTCGGCAGCCAATCACCGACCAGCCCGTGACCTTTGCCCTGTCCAGCACAAATCTCAATGCGGCGCGTGTGACGGCACAAATTACGATTCCTGCTCTGCAAGGCAGTGTCGGGTTTTATGTGTCGGCGGTGAATGACACCAATGTCACTGGTCCGAAGCTCACGCTTATTTCCGCCCAAGCGCTCGATATCCTCGGCAATCCGGTCGGAAGCGCGGCAACTGCATCCCTGGAAGTTGAGGACAATAACGGCCCAGTGCTCAAAGTTTTAATCGCCAACAAAATTGTGCCGAAGGGAACGAATCCGGCAACCAGCGGACGGGTGTGGATAAATGCCCCGACCACGAATGATCTTGTTATTACCCTTGAACCCAGTGCCACCAATGAAGCCACCGTGCCGGCTACGGTCACTATTCCCGCAGGTCAAACCAATGCGACCTTTGCCATTGCCAGCCTGAATGACGGAATTCAATCCTCCAGTCACAATGTGGTTATTACTGCAAGCGCGACGAATTACGCCAGTGGCAACGACACGCTCACCGTTACCGATCGCGGCCAGCCCGACCTTGTTATTCCAAGCGTCACGGTGCCTGGAGCGGTTGATACGGGTCAGCCGCTGACAGTCGGTTTCCGCTTGAAAAATCAGGGATTCGGAGCACTCACGAACGGCGCGACCCAAAACGTGTATTTTACTACCAATCCAATTTCTGGAAGCTATGTTCTCACAACGACCGCGTATTTTCCGGGACCTTTGGGAGCCGGACAGTATGCAGATCAGACGCTGGTTATTGCCGCCAGTTCGCTGCCTTCACCCGGAATGTATTGGGTCTCCGTAACTGCAAATGCCAACAATTATGTCGCGGAACTGAATTACGCCAATAATAATGCCATCAGTTCCACGCCGGTAGTTATTTCCGCTCAATATGCCGCCACGGTCAAGGCTGGCGTGACAAATGTTTTAATGGGCACAGCGGTTCCGTTGACCGGGTCGGCAACACTCACCGCCGGTGGCCCGGCGACGAATGTGCCAGTGAACATCGTGTTGGCCGTGCGGGGATTGCAGCGAATCATCAGTGTGACCACTGATTCCAATGGCAATTTCAGCACAGTATTTACTCCGCTCGCCTACGAAGCAGGCACCTACAACGTCAGCGCCGTATTGCCGGGCATAACCAACGCGCCACCGCAAGATCAATTCAACATTTTAGGAATGTCTGCCAATCCGTCCTCGCTGGCATTGGCGGTGGTCGCAGGTGGAGCTACGGCTGAAACCGTCAGTCTTCAGAATCTAAGCGACGTGCCGCTGACTGGACTGACTGCAACCATCAATGGAGCTGCGGCCAATCTGAATCCCAGCGCAACTCTAAGCACCAATTCTGTGGCCGGGCAGGGATCGCTGTCGCTGACTGTTGCTTTATCGGCCAGCGATGCCAGCATTACTCATAGCTCATTCACCACTCACCTGACCAGCGCCGAGGGGATGGTATTCGATTTGCCGGTGAGCATCACGGTGAACCCGTTGACACCGCGTTTCGTGTCCACGCCGGGACAAATCAATGCCTCGATGCTGCGCGGCGCACAGGCAATTGTGCAGTTCGATGTAATCAACACGGGTGGCGCTTGGTCCGGCCCCCTCACGGTGAGCGTGCCAACTGTGCCCTGGCTGGGCGTGGCTACAATCAATCCTTTGCCCGCCATCGCTCCCGGCCAGACGAATCACGTTACCTTGCTGTTGTCGCCGGGAACGAATTTGGCGCTCGGTCCCTATACCGGCGTGCTGGCGGTGAACGACAGCAGTGCTGGGCTGCAAGTGCCTTTCACATTTACTGCGGTATCGGATGCCCACGGCGCGCTACGCGTCCGGGCGGTGGATGAGTTCACGTTTTTCGCGGCGGGTGCTCCGCCGCTGACCAACGCGAGCGTGAAGTTGATTGAACCGTTCAGCCGCAGCATTGTCGCCACGGGAATCACCGACACCGCCGGCCAACTCCTCATGCCGGGCGTGATGGAAGGCATTTACGAACTTGATGTGACTGCCGACAAGCACGCCTCGTTCAGAGGGTCGGCGACAGTCACGGCCGGAACAACCAACGATGTCGAAACGTTCCTCTCGCGGCAGACGGTGAGCTTCATTTGGACGGTTGTGCCGACACAGATTCAGGACGTGACGCACATCACAGTGCGGACCGAGTTCGAGGCGAACGTGCCGGCTCCGGTGGTGGTGCCCATCCCGGCGTCGCTCGATCTGACGACCTTGCAACAGCCAGGACAATTCATGGACGTGCCGTTGACGCTTGCCAACTACGGTTTGATCGCGGTTCATCATGTCAACATTCACCTCTCCGGGGGGTCGCTTTATCAATTCGACCTGCTGACGCAAAACATTGGTGATCTGCCCGCGCATGGCACGGTAACGGTTCCGATGCGCATTACTCGGCTGGCCAACTCCAGCAATCGGTCATTCGCCCGGACGTCAAGCAGCACATCATGTCCTTGGGTGGTAATCGCCTACGACTACCAGTGCGGAGCGCACGGCGTAGGCAGGGAAGTTTCGATTCAAGTAACTGATGGGGAGGGAGGAGATTGTGGTGGTGGTGGTGGCGATATTTTTCTGGTCGGCTGTAATGATTGTCCAGGCGGTGCGGTGATCTATCCGTCCGGAACAGAATCCGGCTCTGGCTCATGTGACCCATGTATGCAAAAGGCCCGTGTCGAATGTGCCATAGGCTTTATCCCCACAGTGAGCGACTACTATGCCGCTGACTCTTGCATTTGGAGTTTTGCTGGTGTCCTTACCGGTGGCGGCCAACCCGGTGGTGAAGCCGCTGCCGAAACCTGCTTGGTTTCTTATATTGGTTGGGCCGCTGGATATATCGGCGCAGGTTACGGAGGACCTATCGGAGGACTTGTCGCCGGCGCGGTCGCCAACCTGGGCGCTTGCGAATTGAGTTTCCTCCACTGCAAATGTCCAGACTCCATTTTCAGTTCTAATTTCTGGTCCTGCGTGAGAAGCGGACAGGTGCAACACACCCAAACCTACGCTGCAAAAGACGCCACAGCAGGTCTCGGGCTTTCGATTACCGACCCTCGCGACGTGTATGCGGCACGTTGTGTTCCCCAACTGCAGTCCATGTGCATGATCGTTGGAGACACGGACGGCCGCTGGTTCAGCCCGGGTTCGGGAGCGGCCTTTGGTGCATGGTTCGGTCTGTTTTACTCGGCAATCCAGACCAATAGCCCGTCCGGAAGTTTGATCTCAACAGATGAAGCCGCCACCTTACTGGCCGCACCCAGGCCCAATACTGTGACCGATGCGGACGTCCAGAATGCCATCAGCCGGTGGAATCTGTCATTGAGCAACTGGCGGTCCGGCATCTATTCAATTACCAATGTTCCACCGGGCGGCAACACTAATTTCATTGACGTTTATGCTCTCGGCGAACTAATGGTCGAAACTGGCGACCAGGTCCTCGCCGCTCAAGCGGCTGGCTACGACAGTCCCCAAACAGGATTTTTCGCCGCCCTCCAGGATGCGGAAAACAAAACGACAGGCGGCGGCGTCTGTGCACATGTCATTTTGCAGCTCGATCAGGACGCCGTTCTCACGCGTGATGCCTTTAGCGCAACGCTTCAACTCAACAACAATGGTTCGGATCCATTGCAGAACATCAGCATCAATCTCGTCGTCCAGAATGCCAGCGGGCAAAATGCAAGCGGTGTATTCGGCATCCAGCCGCCCACGCTCGCAGGTGACCTGGGTGCGGTGGACGGCACCGGCGTATTGCAGCCCAATGGGGCTGGCAGCGGACAGTGGACTATAATCCCAACGCTCGACGCCGCGCCGCAAGTGCCGACGAAATACCTGGTCAGCGGCACTTTCAATTATACCCTAAATGGTGCGGCCATCAGCATTCCGCTGTCCCCCACACCGATCATGGTGCAGCCTAATCCGCAGCTCTATGTGAAGTATTTCCACCAGCGTGATGTGTTCGCCGATGATCCCTTCACTCCGGCCATCGAACCATCCATCCCTTACTCGCTCGCGGTGATGGTGCAGAACCGTGGCTATGGCATTGCGCATGATTTCAGGATTACTTCCGCACAGCCCAAGATCGTGGATAACGAGAAGGGCCTGTTGGTAGATTTCAAGATCATCGGCGCGCAGGTTGGCAACCAGTCGGTATCACCGTCGCTCACGGCAGATTTTGGAGACATTGCACCGGGCGGAATCGGAATTGGCCGCTGGCTGCTCACGTCCACATTGCAGGGGTTGTTCATCAATTACAAGGCGACTTTTGAACATGTTGATCCGTTGGGCAATCCGCGATTATCACTTATTGACGGAGTCGAGATTCATGAAATGATCCACCTAGTCCGCGCCGATGGTGCGTGGGACGATGGCTTGCCGGATTTCCTCGTTAACGACGTCGCCGATTTCAACTACCTGCCTGATACGCTCTACTTGAGCGATGGCACAATCCAGCCGGTAAGCGTGGTGCAAGACGGCATCCCCGATGCTCCGGCATCGGTAAATCATCTTCAAGTGCAATTTACGGCGAACTTCCCAGCAGGATTTGCGTATTTGCTGGCGTCCGATCCCGCGAATGGGAAGTTTCCGCTGCTTGACGTGCAAAGGAGTAACGGGATTAGTTTGTTCACGGAGAATTTCTACACCACCGACCGCACGTTCATCGGCCTTGGCCAGCGGCCAATTCGCGAGAACATGTTGCATTTATTTGACTATCACACTAACGCCGGTCCTGATACCTACACTTTGATCTATGGACTGCCATCAAATGCAATTGTCACGAATCCACCAGTGAGCGCGGTCTTCTCGCTGCCAGTGCAAAGTCCACCAATTTTCGGTGTCGTATGGAGCGGGGCAACGTATGTGGGCGCGGCCAGCCTGGCGTATTTTGACATCTTTGTGTCGGATAATGACGGGCCGTTCACCGTCTGGCAAAGTCAGACAACGGCAACCGGTGCACTCTTTAACGGCACGAACGGCCACACCTACGCCTTTTACAGCCTTGCCACCGACACAGCCGGCCACCGCGAAGCCATTCCACTTCAACCGCAGGCCCAAACGACCGTGGCCCTTAACACTATTCCGCCTACGATCAGTATAACGCCCAAAATCACACTCAATGCTGGGGAAACTCTTTCGCTCAATGTTACAGCGGACAGTCCCAACCAGTTAAATACTCTCACGTTTAGCCTTTTACCCGGCGCGCCTTCTGGCGTGGTGGTTAATCCAACCAGCGGCCAAATTACATGGCCAACAAGCCCGGCTTTTGGCGGAACAACTAATCTGATCAGCGTCATCGTGAACGACAACGGCCAGCCGCCATTGAGCGCCACCGGAATGGTGACCGTTGTTTTGCTCCAGGTCGCCAATCCGCCTGTGCTGGCTTCAATACCCAATTACCGGATTTATGAAGCACAACTATTGACCACTACCAACTCCGCATCGGATGACAACCTGCCGCCAAGGCCGCTCACATTCTCGCTGGGGGCGGGGGCACCGACCAACGCCACGATAAATGCCGTTACAGGTGTCTTTCAATGGCAGCCCACGGCGGCCCAGGCACCGAGCACAAATATTATTTCGGTCATTGTGATAGATAATGGCACCCCGCCGTTGAGCGCCACCCAGCAGTTCACCGTAATCGTGCGACCGGTGGCTTACTATTACACCTTGAGTCTCGGGTCAACCAACGTGCTCGTAGGGGGAACCAGTTCCGTGCCGGTTTCGCTGAACACTTCGCTACCGCTGACAAACATCACAACTTTTGTGCAGGTTCCGGCGACGCAACTCACCAATCTGACTTTGTCGGCGGTTTCTGCCGAAATCCTGTCAACGCTGCTTCAACCGCTGGGCACAAACCAATTTGCCATCAGTCTTTCACTGAATCCGGCATTGAATCCAGGGAACGCACGAACGCTGGCACAGCTTGGTTTTACCGCCGTGCCAGAGACAAACTCTTCGATTGCCACACTATTGCTGTCACAACTATCGGCAGTGCAAGCGAATGGTCAGACAGCCGCCAAACCTGGAGCGTTTGGCGGTCGTGTGTTTATCATCGGCAGGCAACCGCTGCTGGATGCGTGGCTCGGAACAAACGCCAGCCGTATGCTGACGCTTTACGGAAATCCAGGCGCGAGCTATCAAATAGCCTATAATACCAATCTATTGTTAACGAATTGGCTGCCTGTCTGGCGTGTGCCGATGACAAATCAATATAAAATGTTCGGCGCGGATCAAGCAGCGCCCCAAGTCTTTTATCGCGCTTGGGAATTTTTCGCCGACCCGCCAATCATCGAGTTGAATTCCATCACCCCAACAAATTCAACCTTGCTGCTTTACGGCAAGATCGGAACGAATTACGTCATCCAAGCCACGACCAACCTAAGCCTGACGAATGGCTGGTTTTCGACAACGAATGTTACCTTGACCAATTCATTTTATTATATCGGCACACCAAACCCGACAAACAAGGCAATGTTCTTCCGAGCGAAGCGGCCATGAGTGTAGCATCGTTGAACGAGTCGGCTTGGGGAAGTGGAGAGCCAAGGAAAACAGAAATTGAAATTCTGTGGTTAAACAGATTCGACACCTCCCATTGAATTGTTTTTCCCTGACGCCCCTCATCCGGCTGCGCCACCTTCTCCCGCTCCCGCGAGCGAAGGCATCGCGTTCGAGGCGGAGAGGAAATTTGTGTTTATCTGTGTCCATCTGTGGTTCAGTAATTTCAACTGGCACCGGCTGTTTCAACGCTTTGATGAAATTTTCCATGACGGGCGTCAGTTTCTGTGCGGTCCGGTAAATGACGGCCAGCGGCTCGGTGGAGCCGCCATCCGCAACCGGCACCGCCCAGGCTGATCACTTGACACCTCTGGCCGGGACAGTCGGATCGAGAATATTGTTGTCGCCCATCCAATCGGTGAGCCGCTGCGGCCAGTTCTTGATGGTGGCCAGTTTGGAGCGTTGTCCCAGATTAAAACCATGCGCGCCTTTGG
>OBLU010003628.1_pt1 | contig 13952 bp, 6 predicted proteins | sample 1518681 | NCBI WGS metagenome assembly OBLU01 (sample SAMEA3539304, study PRJEB22396) | soil metagenome | biome: tundra; feature: field; material: soil | place: USA | collected 2010-05 | depth 0.15 m
GGGCCAGACGATCACCTTTCATGTCTGGATTCCGAGCGGCTACAAAATCTCCAACCTCCAGCCCTACATGCAGGACAACAACTGGGCATGGACCAGCAGTTGGTATGGAGGTTTCACGCCCAACGCCTGGAACACGCTGTCCCTGACCGTGCCGGCGAACGCCGTGTCGCCCTTCCATTATCTCGGCATTCAGTTTAACACCAGTGCCGGCTGGACGAACACCTGCTACATTGATTCCGTTTCATGGAATACGCCTGCGCCTGATTTCAGCCTGTCGGCCAATCCAACCAGTTTAACTGTGAAAGGCGGCACGAACGGCGCGAGCGCGATCACGGTGACCCCGACGAACGGCTTGAATGCCTGTTATACATTGAGCGCAAGCAATCTTCCAACCGGAGTCACCGCGACGTTTGCGGCCAATCCGATTACCGGTGCTGCGAGCATGCTGACATTCACGGCCTCCAACACCGTAACCTCCGGCACATCGAATGTGACTGTCATCGCCACCTGCGGCTTGCTCAGTCACACGACCACGGTCGCCCTAACGCTGAATTCCATCATACCCCCCAATACCCCGCCGACGCTGGCACCGATTGCCAACCAGACCGTGAACGTCGGCCAGACGGTTGCCTTCACCGCCAGCGCGACGGATACCGACCAACCGCCGCAGACGCTAACCTTCACGCTGCTCGCCGGTGCAACCAATGCCATCCTGAACACCAACAGCGGCGCGTTCAGCTTCCGCCCACTCGTCACGCAGGCCAACTTGAACAACAATTTCACGTTGAAAGTTTCCGACAACGGCGCGCCGAGCTTGAGCGCCACGCAAAGCTTTTCCGTAGTCGTCAATCCGCTTTCAGCGGCGGGCATCGGCAGCGTTTCATTTGCCGGCGGAAAATTCAGTTTCAATGTCAGCGGCCAGAGCGGTCCGGATTACGCGATTGAGATTTCGACCAACCTCACGCAATGGAGTAACGTCTTCATCACCAATTCGCCCCCGCTGCCCTTCGTCTGGGTGGACACAAATTTCATCGCGCCACAGCGTTTCTACCGCGTCAAGCTCGGCCCGCCGCTGCCGTGAGCAATCGAAGCATGAACATGGCTTCCCAAATTGTTTTCACTTTGTTTTACGGCGTTACAAAGGCAGGAAGATCGGTGAAACTGAATTGGATGACGCTTGCCCCGCTGGCCCCGGTGTTATTCTTCGCATGTGTTTGCAATGCGCAGCCGTATTTCGTTTCACCGGCGGGCGACGACGCCAATCCCGGCGCGCTGGAAAAACCGTTCGCCACGCTGCAACGCGCCCAACAGGCGGCGCGGCAAAAGCACGGCGCTGTTTTTCTGCGCGGCGGAACATTTTATTTGCCTGAGACTCTCGTGTTGACCGCTGAAGATTCTGGCACAAAAGACGCGCCGATGATTTTCCAAAATTATAAAAATGAAACGCCGGTCATCAGTGGTGGTGTCCGGCTTGAAAATCTGGACTGGCAACCTTTAACGAACGGAATTTATCAGGCGCAGGTCCCGGTGGGTTTGCAGACCGAGGAGATTTTCGTCAACGGTGAGCGACAGATTCTGGCGCGTTACCCGAACTTCGACCCCAAGGCGCAATACTTCGACGGCTTCGCACCCGATGCCATTTCACCGGAGCGCACGGCGCGCTGGGCGGATCCGACGGGCGGATATTATCACGCGATGCATCCGGCTTTGTGGGGCGATTTCACCTGGCGCATCACCGGCAAGGACACGAACAATCGGGTGAAACTCGAAGGCGGCTGGCAGAACAATCGCGGTGCGGCGGCGCACAAAAGCATCCGTTTTGTTGAAAACATTTTTGAAGAACTGGATGCGCCGGGCGAATGGTTTCTCAATTCCAAAACGCACACTCTGTATTTCTACCCGCCGGCCGGCCTCGATCTGAAAACCGCCGTCGTCGAGCCGACGCGCTTGCGGACACTCATTGAATTTCACGGTGACGAGACGAATGCGGTGAAGTGGATCACATTGCGTGGATTGGTTTTCCGCCAAGCGGCGCGCACGGTGATGGACACACGCGAACCGCTGGTGCGTTCGGATTGGGCGATTTATCGTGGCGGAGCGATTTTCTTCAACGGTGCGGAGGATTGCGCGCTGGAAGACAGCTTCATTGACCAAGTCGGCGGCAACGCTCTTTTCGTCAATAATTACAACCGTCGCGTGACAATTCGCGGAACGCAAATCGCCAAGGCAGGCGCGAGCGGAATTTGTTTTGTCGGCGATCCGCAAACCGCGCGCAGTCCGTTGTTCAACTATTATCAAACTCACAAGCTGGAAGAGATTGACCGGACGCCCGGACCGAAGAGCAACAATTATCCGGCGGATTGCGTTGTGGACGATTGCCTGATTCATCTGACCGGCCGCGTGGAGAAACAAACCGCCGGCGTGGAAATTGACCTCGCGCAAAACATCGCCGTCCGGCACTGTTCGATCTACGACATGCCGCGCGCCGGCATCAACATCGGCGACGGTTGCTGGGGTGGGCACGTCATCGAGTTTTGCGACATCTTCGACACGGTGAAAGAAACAGGTGATCACGGCTCGTTCAATTCGTGGGGACGCGACCGTTTCTGGCTGCCCAACATCGGCGAAGTTAACGCGTGGGTGAAGCTGGCTCCCGAATTGCCGCTGCTCGACGTGGTGAAGCCGATTGTGCTCGCGAACAACCGCTGGCGTTGCGATCACGGTTGGGACATTGATCTGGACGATGGCTCATCCAATTACATCATCACAAATAATCTTTGCTTGCACGGCGGCATCAAGAACCGCGAAGGTTTCAAACGGGTGGTGGAAAACAACATCATGGTAGATAACGGCTTTCATCCGCATGTCTGGTATGCGGAATCCGGTGACATTTTCCGGCGCAACATCATTTGGATCGAATATCGTCCGGTTAACATGCACCGCCCGCCGTGGGGCACAGACATGGATTTCAATTTGGTGCAAAACTATGGCGCGACGACGAGTGTGCCTGCGACGCAGTTGCAGCAACAAAGCGGACGCGACGAACATTCCATCGTGGCCGACGCGCAGTTCATTGATCCGGCGCATGGCGACTATCGCGTGAAGAACGGATCGCCGGCGCAGACGCTCGGCTTCGTGAATTTTCCAATGGATCAATTCGGCGTGCAAAAACCGGAACTCAAAACCATCGCGCCCGGGCCGCACTTGCCACCGCTAAAACTTCCCGCAGACACGACTGCCGAGCGCGATACCACGCCGGTGACGTGGCTTGGCGCGACCGTGCGCAATATTGCCGGCGAAGGCGAGATGTCCGCATTCGGCCTGCCCGGTGTGACAGGTGTTTTGATTTTGGAATTCCCTGCTGGTTCAGCGTTGGCCAAAGCTGGATTGCGAAAAAATGATGTCATTCTTTTTGTCAATGGCGGGAAGACGGCGGACACGGCGGCATTGCTGCGGCAAGTGTCGGAGTTGCCTGCCGGGAATTCTGTGAAACTCGGCGTTTCTCGTGATCAAAATGAAATCGTTGTGGAGTTAGTCCGATGAAAAGTATTTTGCCATGATAAAACCATCCTCCCGCAAAGCTGCGGTCACCAAAATTGTGACGACGAGCCTGTTTGTGTTTCTGGCTGCACTGGCGCTCGCCCAGGAAAAGCCCGAGCAGGTTTCGCCAGACCGCGCACGGACAAATTTTGGCCGGCCCATCGTCCTCGCGGCGGACGACGTGCGCGCGTTTCCCGATGCGCCTGCTGGTTTCGACAAGTCTCCAACGAACGGCCTCGCGGGACGCATCGAAGTCTTCGAATACGATTCCACAGTCACCGGCACGCGCCGCAAAGCAGTCGTCTATCTGCCGCCGCAATACTCGCCCGACAAAAAATATCCCGTGCTCTATCTGCTGCACGGCATCGGCGGCAACGAATGGGAGTGGAAAGGTTACGTTCACGCCGATGCGGTTGTTGACAATCTGATTAACGCCGATAAGGCCGCGCCAATGATCATCGTGATGCCGAATGGCCGCGCGCTGGCGGACGACCGCGTGCCTGCGCCCGACAAAATTTATTCGCCGGAAAATGCCGGCGGCTTTGCGAAGTTTGAGCGTGATCTGCTCAACTGTTTGATTCCCGCGATTCAGGCGAAGTATTCCGCCAGCACGAATCGCGAGCAGCGCGCTCTCGCTGGTCTTTCCATGGGCGGCGGCCAGTCGCTTAACTTCGGCCTGACGCATCTCGACACCTTTTCTTGGGTAGGCGGATTTTCGTCCGCGCCCGACACCAAACCGCCCGCCGAGTTAGTGCCCGATCCCGACGCCGTGCGCACGGAGTTGAAGCTGCTCTATCTTTCTAGCGGCAACAAGGACGGCCTCATCAGCATTTCCCAAGGCGTCCATAGATATTTGAAACAGCGAAACGTTCCTCACATCTGGAACGTGGACGATCACGGTCACGACGGCGGAACTTGGGGCAACAACCTCTATTACTTTGCGCAGCGGCTTTTCATTACCAACACAAACAAATGACGACATCAGAGAACAACATGGCCAGGTGTGTTTCGTTGGTTGGAATTCTTTTCCTGGACCTTACGTTCGCCCGCGGCCAAACGTCGGCGAAGCAGAGTCCCGCTCCGATTCCGTATTCCACGGAGCAGGTGATTAACGACGGCGATTCTTCCGCCGTCATCGCCGAAAAGGCGGCGAAGGTTTTGCCGCGCGCCAACCAGACGGATTGGATGAGGCTGGAACGGACGTTCTTCCTGCACTTCGGCGTGAACACGTTCAACGAAGTCGAATGGGGCACGGGCCGCGAAGACGTTTCGATTTTCAGTCCGACGGCGCTGGACGCAAACCAATGGTTGAACGCCGTGACGAATTTCGGCGGCAAGATGATCGTGCTCGTCTGCAAGCACCACGACGGCTTTTGTTATTGGCCGTCCCGTTACACGGCGCATTCGGTGGCGGCAAGTCCATGGCGTGACGGAAAAGGCGATGAAGTTCGCGAAGTCGCTAATGCCGCGAAGTCGCATAGTATTAAACTCGCCGTTTACCTTTCGCCCGCTGATCTTTATCAGCTTCGGACGAATCCAAAAAATCCGGCTGGCTATTACGGCAACGGCAGCAGCAACCAGCTTTCTGTCATCCCCACCGATCCGGCGAGTTTCCAGAGCAACCCCGCTAAGGGCCGCGCGCTGATGCCGAGCTTCACGAATTACACCTACGTCGTGGACGACTACAACCGTTACTTCCTGAATCAGCTTTACGAGTTGCTCACGGAATACGGGCCGATTGGCGAGGTCTGGTTCGACGGCGCGAATCCCGACCCGAGCGTCCACGAAACCTACAATTACGAGGCGTGGTTCGATTTGATTCGTCAGCTTCAACCCGGGGCGATCATTTTCGGCAAAGGACCGGATGGCCGTTGGGTGGGCAACGAAAGCGGCGTGGGCCGCACCACGGAATGGAGCGTGATTCCTTTGCCGACGTCGCCTGAAAAATTCACCTGGCCGGACATGACGGGCGGCGATCTTGGCAGCCGCGCGAAGCTCGCACCTGATTCGCATCTTTGGTGGTATCCAACGGAAGTGAACACCACCATGCTCCAGAACAACGCATGGTTTTGGGCGCGCAACAAACATCCGCGCACCGTCACGCAGTTGGTGGACATCTTTTACACGTCTGTCGGCCGCAACGGAAATCTCATCCTGAATCTCTCGCCGGATAAACGCGGTCTTATTCCCGACAACCAACTCGATGCGTTGGGTAAGGTGGCGCAGATCATCAACGAAACCTTCGCGACTGACCTCGCGACTGGCGCCAAAGTCTCCGCTGATAATTCAAATGAGGCAAACACTCCGTCGCTCGCGCTGGACGGAAACCTCGACACTTGGTGGGAAGCCGCGCCGGGCAAGACCAACGGCACGGTGACGCTCACGTTGCCAAAGGCGATTACCTTCGATGTTGTCTCGTTGCAGGAAGCCGTGGACCATCGCGGACAACGGATCGAATCGTTCGCCATTGAAACATGGAACGGATCAGTTTGGATCAACGCGGAGAAAATTCAGTCCGACGAGCTCACGACCGTCGGCCATCACCGGCTCATCCGCTTGAAATCGCCCGCGACCACCGACCAAGTGCGCATTCGCATCATCGGTTCACGCCTCGAACCGACGCTGGCCGAAATTGGTCTCTTCAAGCAATCCACCAAGACCCTGCCGCCGACCATTTCCGACCGCGGCACCAACGGCGCGGTGAGCCTCAGCAACCTTGCAGGCAACAAAATGGTTTACACCGTGGATGGAACAGCACCCACGATCAACTCGCCGGTTTACACTTCGCCAATTACGTTGCCGCGGGATCGCAGCGTCACGGTGCGAGCGGCGAGTTTGCTGCCTGACGGCCAGCTTGACATCGATGGGTCGCGCATTTTTGCGGGCCTGATGCCCATCGGTTGGAAAGTCGTCAGCGTGGACAGTGAAGAAACCGCCGGCGCGGATAATTCCGCGGCTCGCGCGATTGACGGCGATTCATCCACGTTCTGGCACACACGCTGGAACGCCGACCAGAAACAGCCACACACAATCACGGTGGACATGGGGAAAACGAATCGCATCGGCGGTTTCACCTATCTGCCGCGCCAGGATGGATTACTTAATGGCGTGGTCGTAAAATACCGTTTTGAAACAAGCACCGACGGAGCGACTTGGACGACGAACATCGCCAATGGCTCATTCGCGAACATTCAAAATAATCCGTCGCTTCAGGAAGTGAACTTTGCTTCGATAAGCGCGCGCTTTTTCCGCTTCACTTCGTTGCAAGCGATTTGGGGTAGCGGCTGGACGAGCGCGGCGGAAATCTCGGTCTTGCCTGCCAACGGAAACGGTGACTGAGGTATTTCCTGGTTGCCAGCCAAATAATGTTAAAATGAAAACAAAACTATCAACTCGACTCACTGATTTGGCGTTTGCCCGAACCTCAACCCAGGCAATCTCGCTCTTATTGTCCGCCGCCAGTATGTGGTGCGCGGTCACCGCCGCATCTGCGGCTGACGAGCGTTGCGCCAAGTGTGGGCAGGAAGTCAGCGTCAGCGGCGAGTTTGCACATAGCAAATACGATGCGTCGCTGCCCATTGAAGGCGCGGGCAACAATGCGGGAGCATTTCACGAGGAAATTTATGGATACAACTTCATCGTCACCATCGCGCATTTGCCCGCCGGCAAATACACCATCTCCATCGGTGAAGCCGAAACTTGGGCGAGCGCTCCGGGGGCGCGAATCTTCAGCGTGACTTCCGGCAATACCACCCTAGCGAAGGATTTCGATATTGTCGCCACTGCCGGCGGCGCGCGGAAAGTGTGTTACATCACGGGCGTGGTCGAGCATGAGGACGATTCGCTTAAAGGGCCGCTGACCGTTTCTTTTTCGACGAGCAAGGACAACGCGAAGTTTAACACATTTGAAGTGAGAAATGCTTCGGGCGTCTCGGTTGTCTCGTTCAGCGCCTCGGAAATGGCGGACGCCTATTCCGCAGTTGCCACGCACGTCCCGGAAATCAGCGAGCCGCCGATCTGGCGTGATCCGTCGCAGCCGCTGCTGGCCCGCGAAAATGATCTGATCGGTCGCATGTCGCTTGCTGAAAAAGTCGCGCAGTTGCAGAACGGCGCGCCGGCCGTTCGGCGGCTGGGGCTTCCGGCCTACGATTACTGGAGCGAAGCGTTGCACGGCGTCGCGAACAACGGCGATGCCACGGTGTTTCCGCAAGCCATCGGCGCGGCGGCCACTTGGGACCCGGCGTTGCTTCAGCAGGAAGCGGGCATCATCGGCATTGAAGGCCGCGCGAAGTTCAACGATTACGCCGCCAAGCACAACGGCGACGCCAAATGGTTTGGCGGCCTGACGTTCTGGTCGCCGAACATCAACATTTTCCGCGACCCGCGCTGGGGCCGCGGCCAAGAAACCTACGGTGAAGATCCGTTTTTGAGCGGCACGCTGGGCGTGGCATTCATCAAAGGATTGCAGGGCAACGACCCGAATTGCATGTTGGCGATGGGATGCGCAAAACATTTCGCGGTTCACAGCGGCCCGGAACCGGAGCGGCACCGTTTCAACGCTGCGCCGCCGGAACGCGATTTGTATGAAACGTATCTGCCGCAGTTCGAGATGGCGGTGCGCGAAGGACACGTCGGCGGCGTGATGGGCGCTTACAACGCTGTCAACGGCGTTCCCGCCTGCGCCAGTTCGTTTCTGCTCACCGACATTTTGCGCAAGCAATGGGGCTTTGACGGCTACATCGTTTCGGATTGCGCCGCGATTCACAACATCTGGGGCCGGGAGGAACATCATTACGTGAACACGTCGGAAGAAGCCGCCGCCGCCGCGGTGAAAGCCGGCTGCAATCTGTGTTGCGGCGGCGATTACGGCCCGTTGGTGCGCGCGGTGCAAAAAGGATTGATCACGGAAAAGGAAATTGACCAGGCCTTGTATTACACGTTGTGGACCCGTTTCCGGCTCGGCCTGTTTGATCCGCCGGAGAAATGCCCGTATTCCAAAATCACCATCAAGGACAACGACACGCCCGAACACGAAGCGTTGGCGCTGAAAGTCGCCGAAGAAGCCATCGTGCTGTTGAAGAACGACGGCGTCTTGCCGCTGAACCGTTCAAAGATCAAACGTATCGTCGTGATCGGCCCGAATGCCGATGTGGCGTGGATGCTCGAAGGCAACTACAACGGACACGCCGCGCGCCCGGTGACGATTTTGAACGGCATCAAACAACTGGCCGGACCGGACATCGAAGTGACCCACGCGGCGGGTTGTCCTTGGGCGCTGCGCGCGGACGGATCGAACAAACCCAGTCAGGAAGCCATTGCCGACGCCGTCGCCAAGGCCAAAGCTGCTGACGTGGTGGTTTTCGTGGGCGGCATCACGGCGCGGCTCGAAGGCGAGGAAATGGGGCGCGACAACGCGTTTGGCGGCTTTGAAGGCGGCGACCGGACGACGATCGAGTTGCCGTCGGTGCAGACCGATTTGCTCAAGGCGCTGGAGGCCACGGGCAGGCCGGTGATTCTGGTGAATTGCAGCGGCAGCCCGATGGCGATGCCGTGGGAAGCCGGGGATCTGCCCGCGATTCTTCAGGCCTGGTATCCGGGCGAGCAAGGCGGACGTGCCGTCGGCGAAATTTTGTTTGGCGACGTGAATCCCAGCGGACACTTGCCGCTCACGTTCTACGCCTCGACGGCGGACTTGCCGGGCTTCACCGATTATTCGATGAGCAACCGCACCTATCGCTACTTCAACGGCAAGCCGCAATTCGCGTTCGGTCACGGCTTAAGCTACACCAAGTTCGATTTCAAGGGCGGCAAGCTGGAGTCGAAAAAAATTCCCGCCAACAGCACGGCGAAGGTAACATTTAAGGTGAAGAACACGGGCAAACTCGACGGTGATGAAGTTACGCAGGTGTATTTCCGCCATGTCAATTCCAGCGTTCCGCAACCGAATCTCATGCTTTGCGGTTTTGCCCGCGTGCATTTGAAACGCGGCGAATCAAGCAACGTCACGGTTGAAGTTCCCGCCACGCGCCTGCGCTATTGGGACACGCAGAAGAAGCAATACGTTGTTGAACCCGGAGATTATGAATTTCTCATCGGCGCAGCGTCGGACGACATCCGAATAAAATTGCCAATGAAAATCACCACTTGGTAAGGCCGGACGAATACTACTTCTTAATATCATGAAAAAATCCAATCTGGCTCGTTTTTTAAATGCTTTGCTGTTAACTGGCTGCGGTCTGTTGGGCCATGCGGACGGTTTGGATTCACCTGGCTTGCCGCTGGCTGCGACAAAGCATTGGACCGCCGACAACGGCAATGGCACCTACTCAAATCCGCTGTTTTATGGCGAGTTTGAAGACCCGGATGTGGTCCGCGTGGGAAATGACTATTACCTCGCCGGCACCACCATGCACATGATGCCGTCGGTTGAAATCTTGCATTCCAAGGATTTGGTGAACTGGGAACTCGCCGGCTATAGCACAAACAAGCTCGATCTTGGCCCGGCCTATCGTCTTGACGGCGGGAACATTTACGGCAACGGTATCTGGGCCCCGTGCATCCGCTATCACAACAGCATGTTCTATATCTTTTGCAACGTCAACCGGGCTGGTCTTCAAGTCTTCCGTTCCAAAACGATTAACGGACCTTGGGAGCGGAATCAGTTGCCCAACCGGCATGACATGTCCGTCCTCTTTGATGACGACGGCAAAGTTTACATCATCTCCGGTGGCGGCGGTCCTTATCCGATTGAAGAACTATCGCCGGATCTAAGATCTTTCGACACCAACGCCCCTCACCATCAATTGGTCATCGCGCCCGACGGCCCGAAGATGGGCGAAGGACATCATCTTTATAAGATTAACGGCAAGTATGTGGATGTGTCCGCGATACCGGGCGGAGCGGTGGATCAGATGGTTGCCGTCGCGAATTCCATTGACGGCCCGTGGAAGGTTGAACGCATGGTTCAGAGCGAGTCACTGGGTGTGACTGCCACAACGCCTGCCCGCGCACAAGCCAATGATCACGGACTCTGGCTCCATCAGGGCGGTATGTGCGACACTCCATCGGGCGAATGGTGGAGCATCATCATGTCGGACCACGGCAGCGCTGGCCGCATGGTTTCGTTGGTGCCCATTACTTGGGACAATGGTTTTCCGCTCATCGGTCTGCCGGGCAATTTGCGCAAGGCACCGAATACCTGGATCAAGCCCAACACCGGTTACACTCAGGAACCCAAGCCGACCTATGTCCCAGACGATAACTTCGACAGCGGCAAGTTAAATCCGCACTGGCAGTGGAATCACGTTCCTGATGACAGCAAATGGTCACTCACCGAGAAACCTGGTGTGCTGCGCCTCCATTCATTGCCGGCCACTAATTTTTGGACCGCTCGCAACAGTCTCTGCCAGCGTCCGCCCGGGCCAGAGTCCATCATGACTGTCGAACTCGACACAACTGGTCTGGCTACCAATGACAATGCGGGCTTGGCACTTTTAAGCACTCCCTATGCTTGGATCGGCGTGGTGAAAACCACCGAAGTCACGACGCTGCAAATGTTCCAAGGCACTGGCGGCGGACGTCGTGCTGGATTTGGCGGAGGTGGCGGAACTGCTGCTCCGACTAATGCGCCCACTATAGGCTCAACTCATCCTCCCAGTCATTTGTGGCTTCGCGTTCATTGCAACTTTGACACTGACGAGGCTATCTTCAGTTGGAGCGCGGATGGCAAAGAGTTCACGCCAGTGGGTGATCCGTTCAAAACGATCTTCCAGTTGACGACCTTCCAGGGTGTTCGTCCTGCCCTGTTCAATTTCAACACCTCCGGCCAGCCCGGCGGTTATGCCGACTTTGATGACTACACCGTTGAAGAACCGCGTGCTCGTGGCATCGAACGTGATATTCCCACGGGCAAAACCATCACACTCACGAGCGGCGCCGATGGCAGCGTCCTGGCCGCCGACACGCAAAGCAATGTCCTGGTCAATGTGGCAACGGATTTGGCCGACGCAATGGCACCCAATGTGCGTTTCCAAGTCGTTGACCTTGGCAAAGGGCGCGTAGCGTTGAAGGTCGCCAATGGCTGGTTCGTTTCTGCCGTCGGAGATGTCGTCGCGTTGAAGGATCTTGCGGGCAAAGCACCGGGGGATGCGGAGTCCTTTCAGTGGATCAATCTCATGCGCGGAGACACGATGTTGATGTCGCTGGCGAATCACCGTTATTTGACGACAACTCCAAACGAGCCTGGACGGGTCACTGCCATCGCAACGGGACCAAGTCCAGCCCGCAAGAAAGGCGAATGTTTCAAATGGAAACCAGTCAAATGAAAACATTGATTTTCCTACAATTGTCGGATGTTATTGGTGGTGGTTTCCCAAGCAAATTATTGTTATCCCTATTCCTATGAAAAAACCGATCATCGCCAGTTTGCTCGTCATTTCGAGCTTCGCATTGGCGCAAACAAACCTCAATATCGAAACCAACGAGCCTGCGGACGACTGGAAGCCGGCGACTTCCAACCAGCAAGGCAAGCAGTATCCCCAAGTCAACTCTGAAGGTCGCGTCCGCGCCCGCGTTATCGCGGCCCAAGCGCAGAGGGTCCAACTCGATCTGGGCGGCGTCAAATATCCTTTGACCAAGGGTGATGATGCCGCGTGGATCGGCTACTCAAAACCGCAGGACGAAGGATTTCACTATTACCAAATCATTGTTGACGGCGCGCAGGTTCCCGATCCTAACAGTCTTTATTACTACGGAGCCAGCCGCTGGGGCAGTGGCATTGAAGTGCCTGCCAAAGATCAGGATTTCTATGCGCTCAAAAACGTGCCGCATGGCCAGTTGCGTGAGGTTCTCTACTTTGCAAAAAGCACCAATTCAGTCCGCCGTTGCTTTGTCTATACTCCGCCGGACTATGACAAGGCCCCCAATACGCGATACCCGGTGCTCTATTTACAGCATGGCATGGGAGAAAATGAAACCGGTTGGGGCAATCAAGGTCATGCCAATCTGATCATGGATAATTTGCTCGCGGAAGGAAAAGCAAAGCCCTTCATCATCGTGATGGAAAACGGTGGCGGCATCGGCGGCCCGCGGCGAGGTGGCCCGCCAACAAACGCGCCTCCCACCAGTGCGGCGACTGCGACGAACGGCGCTCCCATTCGCGTTCCAGGTGGTTTTGACGGGCGCAGTTTTAATTTCGGTGCTTTCGAGCACGTTCTCATTGATGATCTGATTCCCTTCATTGACGCCAACTACCGCACGATTCCAGATCAACCACATCGCGCGATGGCTGGTCTTTCCATGGGCGGTATGCAAACGCACACGATTACTTTGGCGCATCTCGATACGTTTTCGCACATCGGAATGTTCAGCGGCGGCAGCATCACCACAAACGAGATCACCGACATGGAGGCGTTCAAGCAGAAGGTCAAACTCGTGTTCGTCAGCTATGGCAGCCGCGAGGTTGCCGGTGGCCGCGCGATGGGAGCGAACGGTAAGGCCAACGCCGATGCGCTCAAGCAGGCGGGCGTGAACAGTTTTTACTACGAATCGCCGCTGACCGCGCACGAGTGGCAGTCCTGGCGGCGCAGTCTCCATGCATTTGCTCCGCTGCTGTTCCAGAATTAGCCTCAACCTTGCTGACATTGAAAATCCCGCGGACCAAACCAAAAAAATCCAACGAATGATCCCGTGAAAAAAAGCGCAATGACTCCCTCGGGGCGTCCCCACACTTCAACTAAATTTCCCCAATGGATTTTTATGAAACTAGCACCACGATTGCTCCTTTTAGCAGGATGGCTCTTGTCATCCGGCTGCGTCCATGTTCAATGCCAGAAGGCTGATGATAAGAAAGCTCCGGACAAGCATTTCTACGTTTTCCTGTGCTTTGGGCAGTCAAACATGGAAGGTTTTCCGGGAATTGAACCACAAGACAAGGGGCCAGTGGATGATCGCTTTCAGGTCCTGGCAGCAGTTGATTTTCCTGGCATAGGCAGAACTAACGGCAGTTGGTATCCGGCCGGCCCTCCGTTGTGCCGGCCCTCTACAGGCCTTTGCCCGGCGGATTATTTTGGCAGAACGATGGTTTCCAATCTTCCCAAAAACATCAGGGTCGGCATTGTCAATGTCTCTGTCGCCGGCTGCAAAATTGAACTGTTTGACAAGACTAATTACGCATCATACGCATCCACGGCCGCACCTTGGATGAAAAACATAATCATGGGTTACGGTGGAAGCCCATATGACCATCTAGTTGAGATGGCAAAATTGGCTCAGAAAGACGGCGTCATCAAAGGCATCCTATTGCATCAGGGCGAGTCCAACACGAACGACAAGGATTGGCCAAACAAAGTCAAAGGCGTTTACGAAAACCTGCTGAAAGACCTGAATCTCAAGGCCGCAGATGTGCCGTTGAT
>OBLU010003629.1_pt1 | contig 13951 bp, 17 predicted proteins | sample 1518681 | NCBI WGS metagenome assembly OBLU01 (sample SAMEA3539304, study PRJEB22396) | soil metagenome | biome: tundra; feature: field; material: soil | place: USA | collected 2010-05 | depth 0.15 m
CCGTGCGCCGAACACGCCTTGCCAGACCGTGGAAAGCCCCATGAGCGGCTTGGCGGCCGCCGCCATGAGATAGCCTGCCAACGCGATGCCTTTGCGTTTTTGCAGCTTGTCGGAGAGCGCGCCGGAAAAGCCCTGCACGATATTCTGCAAGGCCTGAGCAAAGCCGTCCACCAGGCCAACGATGCTGCCGCTTGCTTTCAGCGTCTGCGTCAGAAAAACCGGCAACACCGGGTAGAGCATCTCCGTAGAGATATCAGAGAACAGGCTAGCCAAGGCGAGAAGGAACGTATTCCTTGACAGCCCGCCAAAGTATCGCTGGATCTGGATCGCTGAATTTGCCATGGACGACTTGCCTCTTTCCACTCAAAGTTTAAACGCTCATCATAGACAGCTTTTGTTTTGTATTACAAGATGTAGGGTGAAGAGCTCTCCGGACATCTCCAGAGTTCTGATGAAATTGGACTTGCGCGTTACGCCTCGTTGTGTCAACCTCGAGGAGTTCCAGCAAGTTTGGCGGAATTCGCACAGTATACGCACACATGCCGCGCCAGTACAAACGAAAGAACGACTGGTTGGAATTCGGGAGTGCCAGCTTGGTCATGCCGTACCTCAGGCGCATCGAGGCACGCCGGAGCTTCCTCCTTGCGATCGAGAGCAAGCTGCCCGACGTACTGAGTAAGTTGCACGGACTAGCCTACAGGGAATATAAGAATGGCTTCGGCGAAGAAGCCGCCGATCGTTGGGCTACGCGTTGCAAGTTCGTTGATAGCAAGGGGCACTCATTGGATTTTGTTCGGCGGTGCGCCGTGTATACGCTGAACGCGCTCGCACGCAACGAAGGACGCCCGCGCGAGAATTTCTTCGACCATCTCGAGATCACATGCGCCAAAGGGCAGTTCGCACGATGGGGTGATGCGCCCGCGTTCGATACCTTCATCGAAGGTGAGTGGGAGGACTGGCTCTTTGGCCAAGCGACAGACCTGCCCTCTGGCGTGGATATGGCGTTCCTACGGCCAGACGGTACGCTGCTGCTGCTGGGGACCAACGTCGAAACAAGACACGTTCTGGAGCGACCGCTGGTCGATTCATTCAAAGATCTCTCGGCGGTGTTCACGGTTAAGAACGTGCGCTACGATCCCACTGTGGAGAGTAGAGAACAGGGTCTACAGAAAGTCATTCGGGAGCTTGCGCCACAGATTGTGCACGAACTCGCCGCCATTGAGAACAACGTCAAGCACCTTACCGGCGCTGAACAATCGTCGCCCGTGAAGCAGCAGCATTTTGAGTTGCTCGCGTTTGCATACCGCCTCTGTCCCAAGTCGCCGCGCGACTGGGACAGACTGAAGAAAGCTTCCAAGATTCATCTGGAGTACCGATCAATCCGTCGTAATGTCGCGCTGGCACTGGAGAGTATGGGCCTCAAGCGTGACGACCTGCCTGCTCATTTAAAATTGCCCCGTCTCTAAAACTCCTTTTCCCGGGCAATCAATTCTCCGTTCCAACGTTTACCGCGATCTGACTAGCTAAACGGGATATAAAGATAGAGGTGATACTGCTCACATTAGTTGAAGTGGCGGAGATCCTCGGCGTCAAGTATCCAAGGGCCGCAGATCTTGCCAGACAGGGCATTCTACCTGTCGTCCGTTTGGGTCGTACCGTGAGGGTCGATCCAGCAGCGCTAGCCAAGTTCATTGCTGAAGGTGGCAAAAGTTTGTCCGGCGGCTGGCGGCGAGAGCTACTGTGAGCAGCGCCTCGCCTGCAGAATCGGTCCAGATATGCAGCAGGTTCTGGCTGGTCACAATTACTACTTGGAGGTAGGAAGATGAACGAAGACAACGCCAATCTACGATATTTGAAGTTTTGCCTCACTCTGTGCGAGGAGGTGGCGGAATGAGCCAAAACAACTCATCTGGATGGGGGTCCATCTGCCCGATGCAGCCGTATAGCGACTTCGTCCATGCGTCGAAGCCCGAGTTCAGAATCGACGGGTGTCTGATTGAATGTCCCAGGACGCCGCACGGCGTGCCTATTATTTATTTCGACGCGTGTGATTTGCGGACAGGTATCACGCTCCCGAACCTGATGGCGGAGTGTGAAAAGGGCGTGTTGACTGTCTTCTATGGTCTCGATGTGGAGGTGAAATGGACGGCTTGCAGCCCGCTGGAATCGATGAAAGTGCCCTCACCAGGGTTCAAAGTCGAAAGTTTCTGTCAGCGCGAATTCGAGGAGGCACTCATTGAGGGATTGAAGAAACGACTCCTCAATCTTTTCGTCTTTGCGGAATATGAGTCCCGGCGCATTCCCGACTTCGGGAACGCGATGCGCGAGCTCGACGACGACCAGAACCCCGCCTGCTGTTTGTAGGGCGAATCAGTCACGCCGAAATGGGCGTGGCGAGCACCGCCGCTTTACCGGGTTAACGATCAGAGGTGTCTAGCGACATTTGGAGAAGTGTGTCACTTCGAGCGTAACGGGGAGGGGTCGCTGCGCTAACAGCGACCCCCGACCTGAAATCCAACTCAGTTCTGATTTTGAAGGAGAAAACGAGATGAATGTCCAGGTTTCACTAAGCAGGGTATCACGTGCCCGCCCGCGGTTCAAGCTAGGCCGAGCACTCGGGGCTCGCCATGCCCAGTAACGGCCCTCTCGCGGTCATTGTGGAGAACCTCCCCCGGTTCCTGAAGGAGTTCTTGTTGTGGTGCGTCTGGAGGGCGAAACTCGGGGACCGCCAGGGTAAGTTCCCGGTTTCGCCAGTCAATGGCGGGGTGATCGGGGTGAACCGGCCTCGCGAGTGGACCCGGTTTGAGGAAGCCGTGGCGGCATACCAGCGGGGCCTGGGCGCCGGGCTTGGCGTGTTGCTGCGAGCCGAGGACAACGTCGTCGGAATCGACCTCGATGATGCCATCGATGAGGATGGAAAGATAAAGTTGTGGGCTACGCCGATTGTCGCTGGCATACGGAGTTATTGGGAACTTTCACCATCTCGACGCGGCTTACGATCCTTCATCCGTGGCACATTGCCACCGGACTGCCCGAAGAAGATGGACGTCGAGGGCGGCAGGATCGAGGTCTACTGCGAGGGCCGGTTTCTCAGCGTGACCGGCCACCGGTTGCTGGGTGCGCCCGAAGATGTGACTGACTGCCCGGAACAACTCCAGCAGTTCATCGCCGTTCTGGTCAGGCAGCGCATGGTGGCCTCGTTGCCACCAGCTGCCTCAGGGCCAGATGCCGTGGCTTTCCCGTCACCAAGCTATCCGCCGGCTGACATCGCCGGGATTGTAGAGGGCTGCGCATGGATTCGCCACTGCCGGGATGATGCGGCGAGGCTGAGCGAACCGGAGTGGTACGGCATGCTGTCCGTCATTGGCCACTGCGAGAACGGCCCGCAACTGGCTCATCAGTGGAGTTGTTCATATCCGAACTACTCACCCGGCGAGACAGCGGCGAAGTTGGAGCAGGCCCTTGACCGCTCCGGTCCAGTCACCTGTCAGTACGTCGAGACCGGACTTGGGCAAGGACGGTTCTGCCAGACTTGCCCCAACCGTGGGCGCGTTCGCAGTCCGATCGTGCTCGGGCAAGTGGTGCAGGTTGAGATCTGGCCTGAACCGGAAAGGCTTGAGCAGGATCTTCTACCGGTTGCCAAATTCGATTTGGTGCTCATGCCCGAAAGCCTTCGCCCATTCGTCCGGGACGTAACGGAAAGACTTCAGGTGCCGGCAGACTTCATCGCCGCAGCGCTTCTCGTTACTCTGGGTGGAATCACGGGGAGGCGGGCGCGCATTCTCCCCAAGCAGTTCGACCACGGCTGGTCCGAAGTTGGGAATCTCTGGGGCGCAATCGTTGCCGAGCCAGGAACAATGAAGACACCCGCAATCAATACCGTACTGCGATCGGTCCACGAGATGGAAGTCGATGCTGCCCAGCACTTCACCGACGCCATGGCGCAGTACGAGCAAGAGTATCAGGACTGGAAGCAAGCTAGGGCAAGCGGCGGTTCGGAGGAGCCGCCAGAGAAGCCGACCTGCATCCGATACCTGCTGAACGACGCAACTACTCAGAAAATGCAAGCGATCATGTCTGAAAACGTTGCGGGTGTGCTCTTGCACAGGGACGAACTCGCCGGGCATTTCGCGAGTCTGGACTCGAAGGGCCGAGAGACTGATCGTGCGTTTTACCTGGAATGCTGGAGCGGCGATCAGTCTTACACGGTAGATCGCATCTTGCGAGGCACGGTACGGGCGATGAAGATCTGCCTCAGTCTGTTCGGCGGAATTCAGCCCGGACGGCTGCGGCCGTATCTGCTTGGAGCCATCCTCGGCGGCGAGGGCGACGATGGTCTGATGCAGCGACTTCAGATTCTGGTATACCCGGATCCGCTCGACACTTGGGAGCACGTAGACCGAGAGCCGGATCTACGCGCCGAGGTTGTCGTCGCAAATGTGCTCCGAATGATCGCCTCAGGTCCTGCTGATGGCTTCATAGCCCGGTTCGATCCAGAGGCCCAGATCTTTTTCAACGAGTGGTGGAAGACACTGGAGCACCGGTTACTCCGCGAGCCGATGCCCTCTTATATCCGCTCGCATCTCGCGAAATATCGCGGGCTGTGCCCCAGAATCGCTATGCTGTGCCACCTTGCCGAAGCCGGCTTCGTGCCGGAGATTCCTCTCCATCAGATTCAGCGGGCCGCTGGTTGGTGCCAATATCTGGAGACGCACGCTCGTCGGGTCTACAGCGAGGGTTCTCCGCGGACAATTGCCGCGTTGCTCGGTGCCAAGATCTCCAGTGGTGCTCTCGGTACGCGGTTCACGTTGCGCGAGGTTCAGAAGAAAGGTTGGAGTGGCTTCGCGAATCCGGCCATCATTCGTGTTGTGTTGCGCGAGTTGGAAGAATCGGGCTGGATTCGCAAAGAGCAGAGCCATTCCACTGAACGGGGAGGTCGCCCGTCTGAAGCTTACCGGGTTAATCCGCGGGTTTACGATGGCCACCAGGTAGGCGGTGCATGATGAAGCATCGTCTTCCGGAGAGTCTAGCGAACTTGCCGAGATGGCTTGTGACGGAACCCTGCGGAGATGGCGACACGGTGATGTCCAGGCCGTACTCGCCCGTCACGCTGTCACCTCTGCGGCATAACCACCCCGGCGACTATTCCAATTTGGCCTACGCCGTTGAAAGTTGGGCGAGCCATTCGCACTGGTTCGATGGGATCGCGTTTCGCATGGGCACGCCGTGGCTGGTGGTGATAATCCAGCACGCTGTGACTCCTGCCGGCCACGTTACGAAGGCTGCTCGGGACGTGGCCAAGCAACTCGGGGGTTGTTGGGAATTCGCCAGGAATGATGAGGATGTGCAGGCCATCCTCTGGAGTTCTCAAGCCGTGACTTACCAAGTCGGATTATTTGCTGGCCACGCGGTGCACGTTTGCGGCAATGGCATCTGTCCGGTGACACTTCGGCCCGTCCCCGGCTGTGGAGGCGATCCGCTGGCGACCAATCAGGAGGCATTGCGCTTGGTCTTGGCCGAGATCGCCTTGACGCCGGCTATGGGTTTCATGGCGACTCCTGCCGGCACCAACTCGGCTCACCATAATCGCCAGAGGGGTGGCACTGGTGAACAGCTTGATCTATTCCAGAAGTGAACTGGTGCCGATTTGAGGTTTCGCCGGTTTTGCCGGTTTTGCCGGTAGGGTCTAAGGGCATTTCCAAGGGCGGCGCAGCGGGCCTGCCAGAAAGTGAGTTGGTGCCGATCTGAGGTTTCGCCGGTTTTGCCGGTTTTGGGTGTGGGGTCTAAGGGCATTTCCAAGGGCGGCGCAGCGGGCCTGCCGACCCCAAATCCAGCCGATCATGGCGGCACTCATGGTGAGGCAAGTGCCCTTACCAGGCACCGGCGAAACCGGCAAAACCGGCGGAACCTCGGCGGAGGGATCAGAATGCCAGTCCTTAGCTGATGGCGACCTGACCGCGCCGGCTGCCGGGATGACTGCACTGATGCCAACCAGAGGTGGGTTAATTGTTGTGACTTTACGGCTGACCGGCCGGACACCAGACCGGCGCGCCTAACCGCAAGGGTGCAGCCAACAGGCCAATATCCTGCCATGGAGCCTTTGGCGAGTGCCAGAGGCTGAGTTCCTGAGCAGCTGAAATGAAGTCCGGCTTTGCCTGCTTTGCGGTCGGGTCCAACCGCATTTCCAGAAGGAACCTTAGCACGGGGTTGCCGGCAATGTGCGCAGTATCTGAGCCCGTTGGTGGGGCGAGTTGCGCCTTAACCCCAGCCGGCGAAACCGGCAAAACCGGCGAAACCTCAGCCAAGGAGCTGGCTTCACCCCTCCTGGCAGCACCTTGGCCAACTCTGAGGGACCTCCTCTGATCGCGCCAAGCGATGATAGCTAAGCCTCCTGGCTCGACAGCGCGTCTATGTGCTCAAATGTGCTTAGGAGGATTCTGTGGATCAAGTTCACTTCACGAAAGCAGACTGTGAAATCCTGAGCGAAGCAAATAGCAGGAAGGAAGACCTGCCGGAAAGAGGAGACATAAGAGATCGGCTGCTTGTGTTGGACCGCGCGCTTCCGGGTCAGCGATTTGCGGGTACGGCGATCTTGGGTTTAGATCTCCACAAACATTGGAAGCCGCAGAATCTCACCTCTGCTTCGCACCCTCACGCGTTCAACGGGAACAAGGTGTCTGAGATCTTTCTTCGGTATGGGAAGTCTCGCCAAGAGATGGATGATATGGATCTGGACGATATTCCCAAAGAAGACAGGAGACACCGAGGATTCGGCAGCTTTCCCCGGCACGTTCACATTGCAATCGGCCTCAGTTACGAAGGATTCTTCTACCAGGTAGTTATCCAGCCAGGAGCTTGCCCCGACCATAAGGCGATGATCGACCGACTGCGGCATGAAAAAACAGGGCCGGTACTATTCGAGAAGATCAAGATGCTCCAGGCGGACGGCTATCAAGTATTCTTCGATGAACCGGGGCATCCCGGGCTCGACGGATTCGCTTCCGCAAAGGAGTTGGGCAAGTTAATCAGTGAACGGTACCGTGATTCTCAGGGCCGATTCCCGTTCAGTATTCGCAAGAATGTTACGGTGCACGATCGGGTGAGCGTAACCAGCGACAATTTGAGCCTGGAGATCAATCGCCTCTTTCCACTGTTCGAGCTGATCGCACGAACGTCAACGCGCTGAGATCTGGGACGTAAAATGATGGCAACCTGACGCCGATGAGTTGGTGAGCCCTTGCCACCAGCGTCGGCCGCCTTGCGTCTCCGTTGGTGCGTCCATTTGCGCCTTAACCCCAGCCGGCGAAACCGGCAAAACCGGCGAAACTAAGCTGGTCAATTACTTGCCTCTTGCTGGAATTTGCGGAGACTCGTAACGGCGAGGGCACGGACTCTGTGCTTTGTTGTCGTCAACTGGCGGCCCTTCGTCCGGCTGCCGGCAATGATTGGTTCTCGATTGGCGAGGTTTCGCCGGTTTTGGCGGTTTTGCCGGTAGGGTCCAAGCACAAATTCAGCGTTCGGAGGTGACCGATGAGAACGCCCCTTCTCCTGGTTTGCGAAAGCGATCCATTCCTGGGAGGTCCTGCCATGATCATGCGTCTAGAGCCAGCGGGGTGGCTATGCCAGCGGCTGAAAGCCAGCAGAACCCTTCTCGTAACGATGCCTCCCGTGATTGATAAACTCGGCCTTTGGCTCGCCCTTGCCAGCCCCAGGGTGGGCCTTGGAGAGGGCCTTCCTGGGCTTCCAAACGCGCGAGGGCGCGCCTGGAACCGCAGCCACACGGAGAGCCAGCGAGCCATTCAGTAAATGAAACCCTATGGGCGGAGTGGAAAGCTATCGAACTTCGTTCGCCAATCAGTACCATTATCATCAAACTCAGTCCTTTCGGAGACCGTCTTGTATTCCTCTACCAGCTCTGTCAAAGTTGTCACATAGTCATCAAATCCCTCATCCAGGTCGCGCTCGCAATCGGCCATCGCGAACAGGTTCCGACTCCATCGGTTCAGTTCTGCCCTGATTATGTCCTCATAGCCTTTGATGTCAGCGTAGTATTCTCTTGGTGACGGCAACTTGACTTCAAGTTCTCGGAGCATGGGCAAGCCCGAACCTGAGTTCGAGTCATACAGGCATGCAACAAACCAGTCAGTGTCTACCCTGTAGGCAAACAAGCTTTTGTAAATCCGTCCAGTGCGATCGTCCTTGAGATCGAATACATATTCAATCCGGGCATTGTCATAGAAGCCATCCTCCTTACCCAGGAAGTCGTCCGGAAAGCCAGCGCAGTTGGCAAAGCAAGCAATGATTTCAACCACGGGTTTGCTTACTTCCGTGATCTTGGTTGTCGCTTTTGGCGTTTCAGGATCTATGTTTGACAAATCGCTCGGTGGTTCTGTGTCCGGCGTCACTGTCTTTGGTTCAGTTGGAGTGTCGTTTGCTGTTGGTGGCGTTGTCTTGTTTGTCTTTTTCATATCAAACCTTTCTTAGGTGTGAGTACTCTACGTTTCTGATGGGCTAAGCGAAATTGAACGCCTAACCCGCTGAAGTTAAGCGTGAAAGCCATCGGAGCCACTGGATTGCTGTAGTCCGTAGTTTGTCGAGCATGAGGTGACAGGCCAGGTGGAGTACCGAGAAGTGGCAAGAAAAGTCGTGATAGAGTCAGGCTCGCGAAGATCGGCGTAGAATTCCGAACGCTGCCGTGAGCGACAATTCCAACAGTATACGTGTCGTAGGCTGGTGCTGTCGCCCGCGATAACACTACAACATCACTATGGATCTGGAGCGATGTCACTCAGAAGCAGGAAACCCAGGGGCGCGGCAGGCTTGGACAGCCGCATTTCGCTTGCGGCAGTGAGGTCAAGGCAGTGGGCCGCAAGCCCGACGTCACGTATGAGTTTTCCAAGACCGGCACTTCACTGTTCTCAAGCTTCCCTGATCGGTACTTCACGGGAGCGATCTTCCAGAACGCACTTTAACCTGATAATCTCTGCCAGTTCAGATGGTGTTGCGTAGCGAGTCACTCGGCCCGGCCCACGACCATTTTGCCGGGATGCAAAAGAGACCGCTTCACATCTGCCAGAGTGCCGGTTCCGTCCGACTTCAGGCTGTAGCGAGCGTGAAATGCCGAGGTTACTGGTCAGCAGAGATTTGAATCGGCTTGTTCTCAGGAGTTGTGTTTGGAGTTCGAACAGACACCACGATATCAACCAGTGTGGGTAAGGGCATAGATAACCTCTCGCGCTCATCTACCTTCCCAGGACCAAGTGTAAAAGGTCCCTCGGCATCAAGCTGTTCTGATTGGACAATGCACGTGTGAATGCCAGAAGTAAGGGTGCGGTGGTAGATTGGCCACGGACCGCTAACGGGAAGTCTCTGTGGTCGTTGTGAGTCCCACGATGACGGAATATTCAGGTAGCATCCTGCGCCCTTGATTGCAGTGGTTGTGCTTTTATGGTCAGGATGCGCTAATGCCAGTGATAGGACGATCACAACTACCGTGAGCATATCAGCTGGGAAGTAGTAGTACCCCAGTGCGCCGGAGTGCGGTTAGGTTACCAGAGATGAAGCACAGGCTTGCTGACTGATGTGAAGGGAGTCAGTGCACGTCCGATCCGAGAAGACGACACTCCGCAGTTCGAAGTGGTTGAGCCCTACCAGCGATCTGGACCGAAAGTCGGCAGGAACGATCCGTGCCTGTGTGGAAGTGGCAAGAAGTTCAAGAAATGCTGCGGGAAGTGATCCAGGCCAAGCTGCTCGCATCCGTGGTCCAGTTGGATGGGTCAGGCCGGACTGCACCAGCCCCGCTCAACCAGCCGCGCGGAGTGAGGGTTCGCGGCCTTCGAAGGTCCGCCCTGTGCCGCTCCAGCCCTGGGTCAGGCCGCGGGAGCGCCCAATGGCACTGAGGGCTTGGACAGCCGCATTCGGCCACGATGGACGTATGCTGGGCGGGCTACTCTAAAGCCGGTCCAGCCAAGGCAGTGCTTTGGTTGACTTCCTGGAACGGAGTGTTACAGGATCTATTTGGTTCCGAGGCACTTCTGATTCTCAAACTTCCTCCGAGGGGACTGGGGGGAGTTCACTGGCGCGACAGGACCCTGTAGGGTCTCGTACAATTGTGGAGTGGCGATGCGGCGAATGCGTGTACACAGGGCACCTCCGGCGAGGCCGAAGTACCTGTTTGCGGAGCGTGGATCACCCTACGAAATCACGCTGATGCTTGCGGATAGGCTCAAAAAGGAGTTGATCGCAATACCCCCAGACGTTCTTATGAACTCCTCCGCGGAAGCGCTTATCAATGACACCGTGAAGCGATACACGCTGAACGTACCCATCCTGGATCGGAATAACATTAGCGAGTTCGAACCCGTCGCAGTCAGACTGCAAGTCCCACAGAATAGCCAGTACGGATTCTTCGGCGGCCCCGGCCCACACTTTGTTGATGCAACTGCTTTCAGCATCAGGCTTCCCTTCACGGGTGATTCAACTCTGTTTCGCTATTCCGCAACGGGATATGGCAATCTGATCGAGGGCGAAGTCATTGATGATGCCGTTGTCCTAACCCATACCGCGAGAGACCCGGACGCTGAGGTGGTCAATCGAGAATTCAATGATCGGATTAACCGGATCGAGACTACCCTCCAGTTCTCCAGAGAATCGGTGAGCCAGTGGAATAGCGGCTTGACGAATTTGGTCAAGCCCGCAATCGAAAAACGATTCGCGACCTTCCAGCGAAACCAGTCCATGACCCTCGGCTATCAGAGAGTAGCGGCACCAGTCGAGAACAGGGCGGCTCCCGCAACGCCAGCGGCTGACAGCACGGCCCGACAAGCCGCTGCAAAACATGATGTGTTCCTTTCGCACGCCTCAGAAGATAAGGACGACATCGCCCGGCCTCTTTACGACGCTCTGAAAGCAAAAGGCGTATCCGTCTGGTTCGATGAGGCCGTTTTGAAAATGGGTGACAGCCTGAGCGGGAAAATCGACGAGGGGCTTGCTCGATGCGGCCATGGCATCGTTATTATCAGCCCAAACTTCCTAGCGAAGGGATGGCCGAAGAAAGAACTTGCTGGACTTGTAGCTCGCGAAATGGCAGGAGACAAGACTGTGATTCTGCCGATCTGGCACAATATCGACCATGCTACGCTTCTCGCGCACTCGCCTACGCTCGCCGATAAAGTTGCAGGCAAGTCGAGCGATGGAGTTCCCACCCTGATAAGAATGATCCTTAACGTAATCCGGTGAACTGACATGGCGATGCGCATCTCTCGCGAGTACACGGTCGACGACTGGAAAGCGCTTACTTTCCAAACTGAGGCTGAATGGGGAAAAGCGGTTGAGATGTTCGTGGATCGACTCAAGACGCGTTACCTCGAACACATCGATGCACTCCTCGGGCGGCAAACCAGCGGCTTCGCCGTTCTGTCTCTCGACTGCGTCTTGATTGAAACCCTGCAACAGTTCCGTACCGGCGCCCGCAAAACGCCTAAACGCAAGGTCGGGCAATATTTCTCAGAGTTTCTTACCAGCGGCCTTTTCGGGCAACATTTTGACAAGAACAGCGCAATGCTGTTTTACGAGACAATCCGCTGCGGTCTGCTTCATCAATCTGAAGCGGAAGGAAACTCTAGAGTAAAACGCGGGAATGGCAGGCCGCTAGTTGCCTACACCGACGACCACAAGGGAGTGATCGTGAACGTCACCAGCTTTCACGAATTAGTTAAGAGCACGGTTGATGCGTATGCCCAGGAGTTGAGGGAGCCCGGCTCTGGATGGCGCAAAGCTTTTAGAACTAAGATGGATTTCATTTGTCGTGTTGAATCCAAAGATGGAGAAGATGTGAAAGCCAAGGACGATACACTGACCATGATCAGCTTAAAAGGCTGAGAATCGGAGCGATGAAGTGGCCCGCTCCCGCCCATCGGGAAGTTTCCAGATCGACGTTACTGCGGAGGACGCGCACCCAGATCCAGAACGATGTGAACCTTGTGAATCGGACATTGCCAAATATCGTCGCCAGTAATGGTAACGGGGCCGCCAAGACGAACAGGCTTCCTATCCACATCCCAACAAGTTGGACAATATGGAATTTTATTGAGCCAGTATAGGCCATTCCATAGAGCGAAATCCTTCCCGAAATCTGCCATCCGTGTCAGTTCCGCTATTCGGGCCTCAAGCCTTGTCTTCTCATCCTGGGCTTCGCTGAGCGCATTTCGGGCATCCAGCATGAGGTCCTGAAGCTCCAAAAGCCGAGCTGATACCTCCGCCGCATCAACTTCAGGCCGCTTTACGAGCTCCCGAACACTCTTGATAAGTTCGAAGCCGGTCTTGGTTGCGGAAATACCTGCGGTTATACTCATTGCCAGAACCTCATTTCAGTTTTCTCTTCTCCGCCGTAGCTGCTACTTCGGTTTTAACGCGCCCATCCGGTCCCAGAATCTTCTCCGTCTTCTTATGGTCCTCGCTGCCGCCTATCAGCCCACGCTCGATAATTCCCGCGAGAATGTTCACTGCCTTATTTAGCGCCCGCGTACCCGCGGCGGAGCCGATTACTGCCCAGGGCACCCGGACCAAAAGATCGTGAATCGTTGTGCATCAAACAGCGGTGGCGTCGGATTGCGAAATGGTGGGCGCTCGCCAAGTTCCTTTTTAAGGTCTCGGTACAGTACCGTCAGTTCCTCTCGGCGCAGGCCCTTACACTTCAAATGAACCTTGACCGGCTCGCATTTGGACGATCGGACTGGCGGCAAAGTCTTCATGATCGGCGACGTGCTAAGGTCACGCGGTGACGGCAGCAGGCTTATGAGGAAGGCGCCCGATACCGCCATGAACTGCCAAATCCTCAGGGCTTGGAATCAACACGCTGCTCATGTGGTGTACCGGGAGCTTGAGGTCACCGATACTGGCCCAATCGTGCTTGACCTCATTAACAACCGCCTCAGGCGCCCACGGCGAAATGGCGATGCCAGTGATGATTTCTTTCAAAAGCAACCGTCGCCGCTTACAGTCGAACACCCATGGATGCCTTGGGTACAAATGGTCGAGCGCCTCGCGGTGCGCGACATTGTTCTCGTCGTAGTTCCTCGCTTGGCCGCCCTTCGGGTCAGGAGAGCACATGGTAATCCGAACCTCAGTCTCCCAACTGAACTTCGTCCCCTTGGTAAACATGAACTGGAGCAGGTTGTACCGCGTCATGTCGTCGTCGCCATAGCGCACCGCTCCCATATGCATCTCGTCGGGAAACCGGTGCACCGCAGCCTGCATCTTGCCGAACGTTGTCTGGATAGCGACGCCATCCCTGGCATACTGCTGCCACATCTGCATCTCGTGTTCTTTGCTATACAGGTTCCAGCAGCTTAGGTAGTACATCTCCGTGAAGAGCCTATTGGAGCCTTGGTGGGAAATGAGCGCGATCTCATCCTCAATACGATACTTCTGTAGTCTGAGTTGCTTTCGAACAAAGTCATCGATCGGAATGCCATCCTGCGGGTCATTCTTGGTATACAGGTCGCAACGGCGTAGATAGAGCTCCTCATTCGCCATGAAGTCCTGAAAGAAACTCAAGGGCATGAATCGCCGGAGCGGCGCATCTGGATGCGGGTCGGGCAGCTGTTGGTCATATGACCTTAGCGGCATGCCTCAGTATATCATTCTTCGCCTGATATTCGCCTTCTTCGCCGGCAGCTTTACGCCGATGTGGAAAGATGCCAAACACTTCGCTGACGCGATCACTTGCCAGAGATGGTCCAACGATCCACAGACGGCGCTCTGGGGAATCACTCCTGTGAGTCCCCGTCACGTCACGATAGCCCGAGACTGCAGGACGCTGCCGCAGCAGGTCGAAGTATCTGGCGATCATTTCGGCCGTCTGACGCCGCTTCGAATAAGATTCGGCCCCCCACGCAAATTCTTGGCCTCAAATTGCACAATTCAGGCGAAGATAGTTACGGCCTCGGGC
>OBLU010003630.1_pt1 | contig 13949 bp, 11 predicted proteins | sample 1518681 | NCBI WGS metagenome assembly OBLU01 (sample SAMEA3539304, study PRJEB22396) | soil metagenome | biome: tundra; feature: field; material: soil | place: USA | collected 2010-05 | depth 0.15 m
CGAAAATGTGTCCCCAGCCCCCGGCGCGCGCGCTACGGCCCGCCGGATTCCGCCCGAAGGCGATCGACCCCGTGCCCGCTATGGTGATAATTCCCTGCCCCGTGCGGGTCGCCCCGGCCAGCGCGATCACCGCATCGTTCGTCACTACCAGCCGGTCCACCCGCAGCGTCGCCGCCAGAATCTCGCGCTTGTCCTCGGGACCGCCGCTCATCCCGAAACACGCGGCTTCGAAATGCACCGCTGCCGGGTCCAGCCCGGCCTGCCGGCACGCGGCGGAGACACTCCCCGTGATCGCCCGCTCCAGTTTGGCGCGGCCCTCGCCGGCAGCGGCATGATTGCACGGGCCGGCGTCCCCCGTGCCCAGGATTCGCCCGGTCTCGTCGCCGATCATCGCCGTGGTGCCCGATTGTCCGCCGTCCACTCCAAGAAACAGTTTCATGGCAGTTGGTAAAGCCTCGCCCCCTTATAATCGCCCACGGCGCGCATACCCCACAGGTCCGTGTTGAGACGCAGGTCGTCGGCGCCGTTGTCGGTATCGAACAACAGCAGGTAATCGATGCCCCGGCGCTTCAGTTCGTTCGCCACCGCGCGGCGCAAACCCAGCGGACGCGCCGCGTCGCCCACCCCGGGCGCCGCCGCCAGCAGTTGCCAGCGGCCCGCGGCATCCTGCCCCTCCAGTTTGAGCCGCACGGCGCTTTGATTGGGCGCCGCCTCCAACTCCACCGAATCCGCGCTCCGCTCGGCATGGAAATCCACCTCGACGAACTGTCCGGGCTTCAGCGTCTCGCCGCCCATCCAGAACGTCGCCAGCGAATTGTCGAACGCATCCTGTATACTCCACGGGTACGGCTGGGCCGTCAGCCGCCACTCCGCTGCCCGCGCCAACTCGCGGCCATCTTCGTAGATGCGGAACTCGTGGATGCTCCAGGTATCCTCGCCCCGATTCGTCTCGACCACGCGCAGGCCGCGCAGCGTCTGGCGCGGAAAGCGGAACTTCAACCGCCATGTCGGCGCGTACTCCGGCTGAGTTGCGGTCCATAGGATCTTCCCCGCGATCTGGTTGCTCGCCGACTGGTATTCCACGCGGATGTGGCGCGACGTGTAGGCCTCCGGAATCGGCACGAAGGTAAACACCGTCGAGCCCGGCGCGGTCTTCTGCTCGATCAGCCGGTCCACCCCATAGTGTTCCAGACGCCTCTCCAGGTAGCTTTCCTCGGGCCGTATACGCAGCGCCTCGCGCCACGGAATTCTCAGCAGACGCCAGGCGTCGCCGTGGGCGTAGCGCGGCACAATCGCCGGCCAGGAGAGCGCCGCCGAGAGCACCGCCACGGCTACCGGAAGTTGCGGCAAAACGGCGCTCAACCCCAGCGTCAGGGCGAGCGCCACGAACGGCATCGGCGGAATCAGAAACCGGGCCGCGATATTGCTGAAGTAGTTCACGCTGAAAACCAGCGCCGCCAACCAGAGCTGGCGGCCCTCGCGCCGGCGCAGCGCCATGAGGCCCAATGGCGCAAGCAGGAATACCGGCCCCAGCAATCCCGAAACCGACCCGTACGTCGTCACCTGCATGGGGATCTCCCAGCGCGATTTTAGATCGTAAATAGCCATCATCTTGCGGTAGATATCCTCGAACCCCACCATGATGTACGGATTGGGAAACTGCCGGTTGAAGAACGGCGCCACCGGGTTGTGCAGGTAGATCCAGTTCTTCAATAGCCACGGCGCAATCACCACAAGGGCGCTCGCCGCCACCGGCAGTACCGCACGGCGATTCTTCACCACCACGAACCCCACCGCGTATGCCACCGCCGGCCAGGCGGTGTATTTCGCCGCGAAGGCGAAGCCCGCCACAAGCCCGATGGCGGCCACCAATCGCCAGTTGTGTGGTGCGCCAGGCGGACCCAGAGGGTACCCCGCCTGCCGCTCTTCGTCCCATATTTGCAGCAGGTGGAAAAGCGTGAAGGCGATTGCCGCCACGGCCACGTCGTTGTAGGCGCTGGTGCCGTCGATCCCGGCTACCGGGCTGGCGAACACCACTAGCGCCGCGCTTGCCCCCGCTACCGGAAATCCGCGGCGGCGCGCGTAGCTGAAAACCTGCCACCCGAGCGCCACGAAAAACACGAAGTGCACCAGCGCCGCCGCCGAATGCTTGCCGAAGGCGAAGGCAAACAGGAACAGCATCTCCACGCCCTCCGGCATCGCCGCATACAGATTGTCGGTGATGCGCACAAACCCGTGCTCGCGCAGATAGCGGCTGACCAGCCCCAGATGATATGTCGCGCCGTCCGGGCTGATCTCGGGCGCCATGGCGTTGGCCAGGTAGAGCACCACGAACATCCCGAAGGCAATTCCGAAAACTATGCTCGTGGCAGTGCAGTGGGGCGGACCCCCCGGTCCGCGCGGGTCCCCCTGCACCCGCTGCTTGGTGCGGCCCCATCCACTGCCCGCCACCACCGCGCCGCCGATCGCCAGAAACCCGATCGCCAGGAACACCAAGGGGTACGCCAGCCCCGCGCCGCACAGCGCGCACACCAGCAGACTGAGTAGCGCCGCGCCGCTCACCAAGCGCACGCCCGGGTCGCGGCACGCATCGCCCAGCAGCAGCCTGCCCAGCGCCAAACTGACCGCGCAGGTGAAGCCAGCGCCGAAGAGAATCCCTAGCGGCTGCACGCCTTACTCCGTGAACCCGGCGCGGGAGAGGATGAACCCGAGCCTGCCGCCATCGGCCTTGGAAACCCACACCGGGTCGGGATCGATGGCCACCATGTTGATGGCGCCCGCGCGCAGCATCCCCGGCGGAACGTCGTGGGCGTAGTGCTGCTCGCCGCTCTTCTCGCAGCGCAGGCGATCCAGCAATTTGCCGTTGATGGTGAAGGTCAGCGTCACCGGCCCGGTCTCGCGCAGCGTACGTTCCGGGATGGCGAAGTCCATGGCGAACTTCAGGCGCGGCACATCGGGAACGAAAAAGCGCAGCACCGGGTGATCGTAGACCCAGCGCCAGGTTCCCGGTCCGCTGTCCGCCACGTCTTTCACCAGATAGGCGTCGGCATTCGGGTCGGCCATAGAGAAGTAGTAGCCTAGCGCGCCGCTCCGCGGGACAGTCAGCGGAACGCGCTGTTCGGGCGGCGGGAAACTCTCCGGCAGCCGCGTGCAACCCGCGCACAGAACCATCCACAGCAGCGCCAGGGTGAGAGATCGCGTCACGAATCCCGATTGTATCAAGCGCCGAAAAAGGCAAAGGCGGCCGGGAGCGTCCCCGGCCGCCTTCGAAAGGTGGGTTGTCGCGCCTGCGGCAGATGGGTTTGAACTACAAAAAGATGGACTTTGTGCTGAATGGCCGGCCATTTCGCCTTGTGGAAGAAGGCTTGGGGCCGATCGAGGCGATTCTTCCGTAGTGTGAATGCATCGCCGGCCTACTTCTTGGCGGCGCCCTCCGCTTCGGCGGCGGCCACCAGGGCATCCAGGGCGGAAACCTGGGTCGCGGCGGTTTTCACATCGGAAGGCCCGGACCACACCACTCCAAAGCGGCCATCTGCGTCACGATTCTTCCAGATACTTTCGGCATTCCTCCGCAAAAAGCCGCGGAACCCCGGCACCGGAGTCGCCGAGTTCAGCACTGCCAGATTACGAGCGAAAATGCCTTTGAACTGCGGTGCATCGTTCCCACACCGGCCGGGCTCGCAGGAATCATGAAGTATGCCATCCAGGTCCGTCAGCCGCGCCATCGCCGCCAACGCGATGGCCTGCGCGACCTCCAGAGGCTTCGCCTCGCCGGATTGTCTTGCCAGCGCGCTGAGTCCGCCTATGATCACGCCCTGATTATAGGTCCAGGTGGTTCGGTGGTTATTGTGGCATGCCGAATCCAACCCGTCGTTCACCAGGTTCTCCGAATTGATCATGCCGGATGCCGCAAACCACTTCCATTCCCGTTGCGCCCATTCCAAATATTTGGCCCGCTTATCGGCATCTTGCGTAAGACTCGCCAGCTTTGCGGCCACGGAAAGGAATAACTCGTTAGCGATGGCATTCTTATACTGTTTGGGCTTTTTCCACCAGATGCCCCCGCCGCAGGTGTCATCCCATCCCCCCGACATATCGGCGAAAATCTGTTCCGCCATTTCCAGATAGCGCGCCTCGTGCGTCAGCTCGTAAGCGCCTGCCCAGCCTAGCGCCCACCAGCCTTCATCGTCGTAGAACTCGTTGAGAAAGTGTTTCTGGGAATTGCGCTCAAACGTATTCGCGATGGTGGGCCGGAAATCCGGAGTATCGCTCAGCTTCGAGTAATCTACCAGCACGGTCAGCGCGTTGGCTGCGTTCCACCAACCGGTCGTTTTCCATAAGCCCGTTTCCTCTACGTACCAGGCTTGCAGGGCCTTCAGTCCGGCCGCCGACTCGGTCACAATCTCCGTCGCCCGCTTCGAATCGGATGGGCCGGGTTGCGTCCAGCCGGCGAAGGGCAGGAGAAGGAGTCCAAACAGGAGTAGTTTTTGCATCAGGCGAATCACAGACGACACGTAACACATATCAAAGACCCCGGTTCATTGCATGGCATAAGTTACTTAAGACGCCGAATGTTGCATGGCGGCTTTGACCCGCTCGAACTCGCCTTCCATCAGGGGCAGTATTTCCGCCAGTCTGTTCAGTTGGCCCGCCATGGCCGCCTGCTCCGCCTGGAGTGCCGCCTCGCGCAGAGCGCCGGCCGAGAGGGTTGCCGCCGCTCCTTTCAACTTGTGGGCTTGCCGCCGTGCGCTGGTTGCATCGCCATCCTCGAGCTGTTTTCTCAGAATGCACAATTGCGATGGCGTGTCGTCCAGAAATTCCTTGACCAGTCTTTTCGCGAGCCCTTGGTTACCCGCCAACCGCTTCAGTAATCCGGCCCGGTCGAAGACGCTGTCGGCCGCCGATGGGGCGGCGTTCTTCACAGGACTGCACGTCTCCATGAGCTTGGGCCGGCCAAGCCATTTCGCCAGCACCTGCGCCAACGCGTCCGGCTCTATGGGCTTTGCCAGGTAGTCGTCCATTCCGCACCGCAGGCACTTCTCGCGGTCGCCTGGCATGGCGTTGGCCGTTACAGCCACGATCGGGACTCGCGGATTCAGGGTTCCCGTGGCGGGATTCCGAATCCGGCGCGTGGCTTCATATCCATCCACCTCCGGCATCTGGCAGTCCATGAGGACCAGATCGTATTGGGTACTCTGCAATGCCTGTATGGCCTGTGCGCCGTCGGAAACCGCCTGGGCAGCCAGACCGAGGCGGCCCAGCATGGCGATGAGCACTAGCTGGTTCACCGGATGATCTTCGGCCAGCAGGATCAGGGCATCGGGATTCGCTGTTCCGGGGCGTTGCGTGACCACCGTGTGTTGGCTGGCCGGCGGTTCCGCGGAGGCCTTTCGGCCCGATACCTCGGCGAGAGCCTCGTGCAGGCGCGCTTCGATGATCGGCTTGGAAATGCAGGCGAGCCAAGACGCGCGCGGACGCATCGTGGAGACTTGCTCGCCAAAAGGTGTCATGAGAAGCAGCCTGGTGTGCCTTAAGCGTGGGTCGGCGGCAATCTGGTGCGCCGTCTCTTCGCCGTTCGCATCGGGCATCTCCTTGTCCACTATCGCGATATCGAACGGGTCGCCGTCTTGGGCCGCCTGGTGGAGCAGTATGAGCGCCGAGGCGGCATCGGCTGCCTCGCTTGCGTGGCAGCCCCAGGATGCCGTCAGCGTAGTCACCACACGCCGGTTGGCCGCGTGATCGTCGAGCACCAGCACCTTCATTCCGCCCAGGTCGCTCGCCTGGCCGGTGTTTGTCGCCGATGCTGCCTGCTGCTTTTCAAACACTGCCGTGAACCGGAAGGTGGAACCTTGGCCTTCTTCGCTATCGAAGCCGATCCGGCCGCCCATCATCTCCACCAGGTGCTTCGAAATCGTCAGCCCCAAGCCGGTGCCGCCATACCTGCGCGTCGTCGATTGATCGGCTTGCACGAAGGGCGAGAAGAGAGATCCTGCCCGGTCCTTTGGGATCCCAATGCCCGTGTCGCTGATCGTGAACCGGAGCGTGACCGTGCGCCCGTCTTCGTCGGCCGGCTTCACCCGAATACTCACCGCCCCCCTTTCGGTGAACTTGATGGCATTCGCCACCAGGTTGCTGACAATCTGACGCAGGCGCCCCGCATCGCCACGCAACAGGGAGGCCGTTCCCGGCGCCACCAGACAGGTAAGCTCCAGCCCCTTGCTATTAGCGCCAATCGCCAGCATCTCGACTACTCCCTCCATCACCCCGCGCAAGTCAAAGTCCAGGCACTCCAGCGTCGCCTTTCCTGCCTCTATCTTGGATAGATCGAGGACATGATCCAGCAGAGATTTGAGTGTCTCCGCGCTGTTGCGCACCACTTCGGCATAGCGCCGCTGCTCCCCGGAAAGATCGCTATCGAGCAGCAGATGGGCCATGCCGATCACACCGTTCATCGGGGTACGGAGCTCGTGGCTCATATTGGCCAGGAAACGGCTCTTCGCCAGGTTGGCGGCTTCGGCGAGTTCCTTGGCCTTGACGAGTTCCTCCTCGGCTCTTTTGCGCATGGTGATGTCCAGGAACGCCACCACCGTGCCCACCGCCTTGCCGGCGTCGATTACGGGATGACACCAGTATTCCGCCGGAAAACTCGTTCCGTCCGCCCGCCACAACACTTCGTCGTCGGCATGGGTCCCCTCTCCCCTCCGAAACGACTGGTAGATACGGCAATCTTCGACGGGATAGAGGCTTCCGTCGGCACGCGTGTGGTGAATCAGGTCATGCATGTTCTTACCGATCAGGAATCGCCAATCGGCGTAGCCCAGCATCTGCACGCAGGCGGGGTTGGCAAAGGTACAATTGCCCTGCAGGTCAATGCCATAAATCGCCTCGGCAGTCGAATCCATTAATAGGCGCACCCGCTCCTCGCTCGCCCGGATGGCTTCCTCGCCTCGCTTCCGGTCGAGGATCTCTTTCTCGAGCTTCTCGTTGGCCGACTGCACGGCTTTCGCCCGGCGCCTGCTGGTGAGAGCCAGGTTGACCAGCAAACCCAAAAGGACACTGCCCACGATCCCGATAACGGTCTCCGCCGTTATAAGGAACATCATGTCTTCCCGCAGTTCCAGGATGGCGGACCTCGGAAAGCTCTTCCCGAGCTGCAAACCAAGCGCCAAAATGCCGGAGGTATCGGACTGGAGGTCCGTGAGGACTCCGTACGCAAAGCTCAATGTGAGAGTGAGTCCGGCGCAAACGGTGGCCACTGCCGGCCAGCGCTCGGGGGCTTCCGTTTCCCGTCCGCTGCCCGGCGAGGCCACGGCTACAATACCGAGACCCAGTGCCACAAACCCGAAACCGGAGTTTGCCGCCATCTGCGTCCATTGACCCCAGGCATAGGTAGGATAGCCTGTCAGGTAGCCCAAAACCGACGCTGCCCCAATCGACAGCACGACCGTACCCAGCACGCCGATCACAGCCGACGCTTTGCCCGGCCGGCACGGCCGCGCCGCGTACCACAACGCCACGCCGCAGAGAACGAAACCGAGCGCCGTGTTTGGCGCCAGCCGGCCCGGATGGACAGTCGCCCGCACTATCGTATCGGCTGCCAGCATCTGGTCGAAGCCCAGGTCAACCGCCAGGCCGGACTCCGCCAGCGTCAGCACACCGGCGAGCAAACTCCAGGCCGCGCCCGCCAGTGCGGCTCGCGGCCGCCCGCCGGCGATCATTATCAGTGCCAGGCCGTCGAGAACGAATCCCACCGCTGCGTTGGCGACCATGGGATTGAAGGCTGGTCCGACGCGCGTCAGGCCGGGGATATGGAATACCCAACCGGCAAAGGCAAGGGCCCCCAGCAACAGGCAGGCAGCACCGGTCGAGATCAGAAGGGCTCGCCGGCCCAACGTAGTTGGTTTCAGGTTCATTCCACGGTTTCCGCTGACTCTCTCATCGGATGGCAAGCGGAAAAGGGTTAGGGATGTGGCCGCGAACCCTAACGAAAATACTCCACTCCGCCGATATGTTCGGCAGGAGCATTCCCCGGACCATAGTCCGGCGAAACAATGATCTCGATCAAGCGATTACTGGAGGGCCGTGATGCCTCTGGGCCGGACCAGAACTCAGTCGAAGCACTGATGCGGATGAGTTGTGTACTTCTGGACGCCATGGCGAAGCACATGGTTCGGGGGAACGAAACCGATATCCGGATCTTCCGCCGCACGCTGAACAGACTGGCGCGTCACATGGAAGAGCCGCAATCTACCATGACCGTGCCGGACATATTCAGCGGCGCTGTGGAGGCCTTGGAGACATATTGCCAACGCACCACCGAGTACTTCCTGGAACAGAACCGGGAAAGGCACTCCATGGTCGCGATGTTGGCCGACACCGTAGCCGAACTTTCCGGGCAGACCGACGTTTCCGTGACTCGTTTGCAGGCGATCGAGAAGCAAATCGAACAGGCCTCGGAACTGGAGGACATTCGGGCGCTGCGGGCGAATCTGGCGAAGAGCTTGCTGGCGCTGCGCGAAGCGGCCGCCCAGCAGAGAAACAGTTCCGTCGCAACCGTGGAACGGCTGCGCGGTCAGATCGCCATAGCCCAGGCGCAGATTCCCGACAGTCCGAAACCCGCGCCCGACAACCGGGACGACATCGATCTCATACCGGACCTGTCGGAAGGTCCGGTGGAAACCCTTGCCACATCTTACGTGGCCGCCTTCCGGTTGCAGCGCGCCGAGCACATCGCAGGCCGGTTTGGCGAAGCTGTGAAGTCCCAGATGCTCTCCATGATTGCCACGCAGTTGAAGAGTGTGCTGGGTCCCAACGACCGGCTCCTTCGCTGGAAGGGGACGTCGTTCGTAACGTTTATCAATTCGACAGACTCAGCCCAGGAAATCCGCAGCCGCTTAGTGCATGCGGTCGGCAAGGCCAGCCAGCAATATATCGAAGTGGGCAGTAAATCGGTGCTGCTTTCCGTCGGCGTGGATTGGGTCCTCTTCCCGCAGGCGGACCACCCGTCTCTCGAGGCGATCTATAACGAGGTAGACGCGTTCCTGGCCAATACCAGGTCTGTCTCATCGCCCATGATGACACCGCGATGATTGAGGGCGATCGTTACATAAAGGAGACTCGGCACATGAAGGTGTTGGTGGTGGACGACGATCTGATAAACCGGATTGTCTTGCAGGAGATCTTATCCGGTTACGCGGAAGTCCATAGCTGTGTGGACGGACAGGAAGCGGTGCTGGCGTACCGCAGAGCGCTGGCGCGCGGCGACCCCTACGACCTGGTCTGCATGGATCTCCTCATGCCGGTGATGGGCGGAATCGAAGCGCTCAGGCTCATCCGCCGCGAAGAGGAACTCTATTGCCCCTCCGGTGCGCGCAACACAAAGGTCATTATCACCACCTCCGCCGACGATGCGGACACCATCAGCCAGGCATTCCGCGAACTCTGCGACGCCTACGTCATCAAACCCATCGACACGGAGGAATTCACCAATGTCGTGGGCTGCCTGTTCCCGATAGAGCAAAAGGCGTAGGGGGGACAACTAGGCCCGCTTGTCGGCGGCGTAGCACAACGGATTCAGATCGCATTGCTCGCATTCGGGAGCGCGCGCCGTGCACAGCGCGCGGCCGTGAAAAATCACCTGGTGCGAGAACCGGATCCACCGCTCCTTGGGGAGGATCTTGACCAGATCCTGCTCGATCTTCACCGGGTCGGAGTTCTTCGTCAAATCCAGCCGCGCGGAGATCCGCGAGACGTGCGTGTCCACCACCACTCCGGAGGCGATCCCATAGGCGGTGCCCAGCACCACGTTCGCCGTCTTGCGCGCCGCTCCCGGGATGGTGAGCATCTCTTCCATGGTCTTCGGCACCTGGCCGCCGAAGACGTTGACCACGCGCTGCGCGGCGCCGACGATCGACTTCGCCTTGTTATTGAAGAATCCCGTGCTGCGTATGTCGTTTGCCAGCACCTCCGCACGCACTGCGGCGAAATCCCGCGGCGTGGGGTACTGGGCGAAGAGGGCGGGCGTAACTTCATTGACGCGCTTATCGGTGCATTGCGCGGACAGAATGGTGGCCACCAGCAACTCCCACGGATTGCGATGCAGCAGCGCGCAGGTGGCGTCCGGGTACATGCGGTCCAGGTGGTGGAGGATTTCGGCGATGCGCGCTTGACGCGCGGCTGCGGTTTTCGGAGGTTTCACGTAAGCTCGTAGTTGGTCATGAGAGCGCGCCTGGTTCTGCTCGCCGCCGCGTTGGTTGCCTTTGGCGCTTCGCTCGGTTCGGGCTTTCACTTTGACGATTATGCCATTTTCTCCGACCCCGCTCTGCAATCGGCGCGCGGCTGGCTGGAAGTCTGGGCGCCGCTAGGGACGCGTCCGCTCACCTATTTTACGTTCTGGCTGAATCGCCAGATGGGCGCCGGCGATCCGCTGGGGTATCACCTCTTCAACTTGCTCTTTCATCTGGCCGCGGTGCTAGCGGCCTGGGAGTGCCTGCGCCGCCTGCTGCCGGAGCGCGCGGCGCTGGTGGCGGGCGTGCTCTTCGCCCTCCATCCGATGCAAGCCGAAGCGGTCGATTACGTCTGGGCGCGCAGCATCGTGCTGGCGGCCTTGTGCTGCTTTGGGGCACTCTGGCAGTGGCTGGAGGGCCGTCCCTGGGTGGCGCTAGGGTGGTTCGCTTTGGCGCTGCTCGCCAAGGAGGAATGCGCCGCTTTCCCATTGCTACTGGTTTGGCTGGACTGGCGCGGCGCTTTGAGGGGAGCGCGGAAATCGCGAGGGGCGCTGGCCGCCATGTTCGCGCTCGCCCTGGCTGCCGGCGCGCGCGTCATCTGGGCGACCGCGGTGATCCCCGGCGCTCCCGCCGGCCTGCAAGCCGGCATCTCCCCGGGGAAATATCTGCTCGTGCAGGGCGCCGTGATCTGCCGCTACCTGCAACTCGCGGTGGCGCCCTACGGCTTCACGGTGGACCCGGACATTAAGGTTGGCCTCTGGGTGGCGATTGCCTCGTGGCTGTTGCTGCTGGGCGCGACGTTCTGTTTGCTGCGGCGGGAAAGAGACTGCGCCACATGGTGGATCGCCGGACTGATCCTGCTGATTCCGAGCTCTTCGGTCTTCCCTGCCGCCGACCTTTCCGCCGACCGCCGCATGTATCTTCCGATGTTCGCCTTCGCGGCGGCCGCCGGCCTCGTGGGGGCGCGCGTGAAGGCGCCCGCGGTGCTCGCCGCGATTGCGCTCGTGCTGGCGGGACTCAGCGTGCAGCGGACCATGGTTTGGATGACCGAGGAATCGCTCTGGCGCGAAGCGATGGAGCGCGCGCCCGGGAAACTGCGCCCCAAACTGCAACTGGCGCGAGCCCTACCTGCCGCCAAGGCCCTGGAGTTGCTCGCCAAAGCGCGCCTGGATGCTCCCTACGAGCCGGCGATCGCCACTGAAACCGGCAAGATCCTGCTCAGCGAAGGGCAGCCCGATGGCGCGCTGGAAGAGTTCGGACGCGCTCTGGCGCTCGGGCCCATGGACGCGCGCAACATGAACAATCGCGGGGTGGCGCTGGTGGCGCTCGGGCAAACCGAAGCCGCCCGCGCCGATTTCGAACGCGCGCTGCGCGCTCTCCCGTCGCTCGCCGAAGCCAGGGAAAACCTGGCTAAACTGCCGCCCAGGCCGGAGTGATGTGGCTATGTGGGACAGGCCTACTGCGCTTAGTCTTTGGGCGCGGTGATCTGTACGTCGGTGGTGAGGTTCTGCCAGTCCCCCAACTCGTAAATCTTGCGCTTGGTGTTGAGCGGCACGGAGAGTTCCTTGGATTCAAACGGCCCTAGCGTGGTAGTGAAGGTGAAAGTCCCCTGCGCGTCTTCCTCGGATTTCTGGGTGCGGCCCCAGATGGTGACGTTGCCTGCCAGTCCGTCGATATCCGTCTCGGAATGGTTGATGAGGACGAACTTCGCCATCGTATTCTTCTTTTTGGCATCCAGCACGAAGCGGACGCCGGCGACTTCGATATATTTCTGAAACGAGTTGGTCTTGGCTCCCGGTTTGGCCGCGGGGCTTTCCACGGCGGCGATGGGCGCCGGACCGTTGCCCTCCGAACCGCGATTGGTGGAGAGCAGCGAGACGATGCCGAAAACCACGCCGACAATGCCCACCGCGAAGATGACCGTCATCAGCCACACCGGCAGATTGAGTTTGCGCCCGGGTTCGCTGGGCATCGGATAATATCCAGGCGGCGGCGCCTGGGGCTGCGGCTGTTGCGGATAGTAGGGCTGCGGGGGTTGCGCCTGGGGTTGCGTCTGGGGTTGCGGCGGATAATACGGCTGCGCCGGTTGCGCCTGCGGTTGCGGCGGATAATATCCCTGGGGCGGGGCTTGCTGCGCCTGCGGCGGCTGCTGGTAGTAAGGCTGCTGCGCCGGCGGCAGTGGTGGCGCGTATGCCGGCTGCGCCGCTACCGGCGGCTGGGCCTGCGCCGGGTCGCCGCCGGCCGCGGCCTTCTTGGAGCAATCCGGACAGTCGTTATAGGCCGGGGGAACTTCTTTCCCGCATTGCGGGCAGATCCACGTGAACATGCACTCGCCTCTCTTTAACAATGTACCGCGCGGGGCAGGGTCCGCCCGGCCGCGGCTTATCGGATTCCGGCAAACGAATACATGCGGCCGGCCGCTTCCTGGTCGCGCCGGAAGGAGTCGAACTCCTGGGGCCGGCACATGGTGCACAAATTGGACGCGTAGACTCGCTCTGGCGTTACGCCGGCTTCTTCGAGTTGCCGCCGATTGGCGGCGGGCAGATCGATGTGCCCTCTTCCCTGCCCTCCGAAGCGTGCCGCCACCTCGGCGCCCACCTCGTAGCAGCACTTGCCGATGCCGGGACCGACGGCGGCATGCAGGTCTTCGGGGCGCGTCCCGAAGCGCCGGCTCATGGCGGCGACGGCATGCGCCGCGATGCGCGCCGCCGTGCCGCGCCAGCCGGCGTGCACCGCGGCCACCGCGCGTTGGCGCTCATCCACCAGCAGGATAGGAATGCAATCCGCGGTCTTGACGGCCACCACGCTGCCGGGCTGGTTCTCGATCAGCGCGTCGCCTTCGCCGAGGAGCCCGGCGCGCCCTTCGGCGGATACGCACAAAGAGGAGTGGACTTGTTGCAGAGTGGCGAGTTGCGCGAAGCAGGCGGGAATATCGGCCAGGCGCGTGCCGAAGCCATGCACCAGCCAGGGAAAAGCGTCGAGCTGGGTGACGCGGTAGATGTTTTCGGGGTCCCGGTAGAACACGATTTATACAGGATTCTGGGTCTGCGCGATGCGGACTTGCGACTTGAAGTTGGCCAGCATGGATTCATCCAGCCGGACTTCGGTGGGCCGCTTGACCAGCGTGGTCATCTGGTCGATCTTGTCCTGCAACTTCATCAGCGCGTAAAACAGATTCTCCGGCCGCGGCGGGCAGCCGGTGAGGTAGACATCGACCGGGACAATCCGATCCACGCCCTGCAGCACGGCGTAGGTATTGAACGGTCCGCCCACGCTGGAGCAGGCGCCCATGGAGATGCACCACTTCGGGTCTGGCATCTGGTCCCAGATGCGTTTCAGCACCGGGGCCATCTTGAGCGTGACGGTGCCGGCGACGATCATCAGATCGCTCTGCCGCGGGCTGGGACGGAAGACTTCGGCGCCGAAGCGGGCGATATCGAAGCGCGAGGTGCTGGCGGCGATCATCTCGATGGCGCAGCAGGCCAGACCGAACGTGAGCGGCCAGATGGACGATTCGCGGGCCCAGTTGAACACATGGTCCACGCTGGTGGTGACGATATTCTGTTCGAACTGGTTTTGGATGAAAGAAGCCATCTAAAACGCATTCTATCACGGCATGCCGGGTCATTCGAAGCGGAGGGCTTCGATGGGACTCACGCGGGTGGCGCGGCGTGCGGGGACCAAGCAGGCAGCCACCGAGACCACCAGGAGGACGGCGCCCGA
>OBLU010003631.1_pt1 | contig 13949 bp, 12 predicted proteins | sample 1518681 | NCBI WGS metagenome assembly OBLU01 (sample SAMEA3539304, study PRJEB22396) | soil metagenome | biome: tundra; feature: field; material: soil | place: USA | collected 2010-05 | depth 0.15 m
GTGGCCGTGATCCGGCTTGAGGAGCGGTGGCCGTTGGTTGTCGGACGCCCGGGCACGTATTCCTCCATGACGATGTGAAAGTTTGTCCCTCCAAAGCCGAAGGCGCTGACGCCCGCCACGCGCGTGCGGTCGGCCGCGAGCTCCCAGTCGCGCAGTTCGGTGTTCACGGCAAACGGGGAGGCGGCCCAGTCCAGATTATGGTTGGGTCGATCGAAGTTGAGGCTGGGTGGGAGCACCTTGTCGTGCAGCGCGAGCGTGGTCTTGAGCATGCCCGCCGCTCCCGCTGCCGCCTTGAGGTGACCGATGTTGGACTTGACTGACCCCAGCGCGATCGATCCCGGCGCCAGCTGCGCGCCCGCGAAGGCCTCCATCAGGGCGCCGAGCTCGACAGCGTCGCCGACCCGCGTGGAGGTGCCGTGGCCCTCGATCAGCGTGCACTCGGCGGGTGAAAGCCCAGCGGCCTGCCACGCGCGCTCGACGGCGAGGCGCTGGCCGACGGGATTGGGGGCAGTGATGCCCTTGCCTCTGCCGTCGCTCGCGCTGCCGATGCCGCGCACCAGCGCGTAGATCCGATCGTCGTCGCGCAGTGCGTCCGCGAGTCGCTTGACCACGAACAGCGCTGCGCCCTCTCCCATCACGAACCCGTCGGCGCCGTCCGCGTAGGGGCGCGTACCGCTTGGCGACAGCGCACCGATCGCGCAGAACTTTACAAACGTCGCGGCGCCCATGTTGCGATCCACGCCACCGGTGATGGCGACGTCGAACTCCCGCGCGATCAGGCCTTCGACCGCGGCGTCCATTGCCGCTAGCGCCGATGCGCAGGCGGCGTCGACGGTGAAGTTGGGGCCGCGGAGGTTGAATAGGTTGGCGACCCGGCCGGCGACGCAGTTGCTGAGCTCGCCGGGCATCGTGTCTTCCGTGACCTGCGGAAGAAAGCCGTCCATGTTGCTGTGCAGCTCGCGCTCGATCGTCGCGCGCAGCTCGGCCGGTAGTGCGGCAAAGCCGGCGGCGTTGTTCAGCTCGCGGGCGATCTCCGGAAACACGATCCGCAGCGCGGTGAGATAGTGCTGCTCGCCTGACAGTGCGTTGCCGATGATCACGGCGGTGCGCTCGAGGTTGAGCGGCCGGTCAGGCCAACCGGCGTCCGCGAGCGCCATCCGGGTGCAGGCGACCGCCCACTTCTGAGCACCGTCCATGGCATCGCTCACCTTCGGAGGCATCGGCAGCTTCCAGCCGAGCGGGTTCCAGTCCCAGTCGCGCACCCAGCCGCCGATTTTGGAATAGGTCTTCTCGGGCGCCGCGGGGTCCGGGTCGTAGTACAGATCCGGATCCCAACGGTCCGGGCCGACCTCACTGATCGAATAGCGACCCTCGCGAACGTTGCGCCAGAACGCGGCGGCGTCCGGGGCGTCGGGCATGATCGCGCTGACTCCCACGATGGCGACGGTTTTGTCGAGCGGATCGGTCATGTCAGTCAGGCTTTCGTTTGTAGTTCACGTGCATCAAGCTCGTTTGCGCGCGTAGATCGCGTCGGCAACGGTCGCCAGGTCGCTCAGCAGACCGCCCTGGGCGCGGTAGATCGACGCGAGGCCCAGACGCTGCTCGAGGCCGCCGAGCTCGCCCCCGTCGGCCCCCACGACCCAGCGGACGGCCTCGGTGGCGATGGTCAGAGCGACGTTGCGGGCGTTCACCCGGCTGGCGGCGGCCAGGGGCTCGGCGCGCAGTCGCCGGGCCGCCTTGAGGTTCAGCTGCTTGGTGGCGGCTCGCTGGGCTCGCCGTGCGACGGCGGCCGCGCCCTCGGCCTGGGCGATCAGTGCGCCCAGCCGCATCAGCACGTGCTGATTGCGGGTCAGCTTGGCTGCGCGACAACATTCGAGCAGTTCCGCCAGCGCGTGGTCGGCAAGGGCGACGATGTCCGCACCCACTGTCGGACGCTCGGCGTGCAGCGCCTCCAGTTCGCGCGCCCTGGCGTGGTAGAAGTCGCCGCCTGATTTGAGGTGGTCCTGCCAGCGCCCGCGGGCGATCGTGATCTCCATGATCTCCGAGGTTCCCTCGTAGATCCTGGTGATGCGCACGTCGCGCTTGATCTTCTCCACCATGTAGTCGTGCGTGTAGCCATAGCCGCCGTGAGCTTGAAGGGCGGCGTCGGCGGCCGCGTCGCCGGCCTCGGTGGCGAGGTATTTGGCAACCGCACCCTCGACGTTGAGCGGACCCTCGCCAGCGTCCAGGCGTTCGGCGGTCTCCTCGATCGCCGCCCTCGACGCCTCCAGGGCCACCACGTGCGGGACGATCAGCTTGTGGGTGTAGCCCGGCTTCTCAGACAGGGGGCCGCCGGCCTGGATGCGCTTGCGCGAGTAGCGAATCGCGCGATCGAGCGCCTCCCACCCAGCACCGAGCCCGAACGCGGCCACCATCAGCCGCGTGTAGCCGAACACCTGCTGAGCCTGGACGAGCCCCTGGCCTTCGACGCCGCCGATCAGCCGGTCGGCGTCGACATGGACGTTGTCGAGGAACAGCGCCGCGGTGTTGCTCAGGCGGATTCCGTGCTTGTCCTCGGGCTCGCCGTGCGTGAACCCCTCCGCGCCGGCTTCGACCACGAACCAGCTCGGCCCATCCGGAGCGAGCGCCAGGATCGTGTAGAGGTCGGCCACGCCGCCGTTTGAGATCCACTGCTTGGCGCCGCTGATCCGGTAGCCGGTCACGGTCCCGTTGTCGGCCACGCGCTCGGCGGTCGTCTTCAGCGCACTCAAATCGCTGCCGGCCTCGGGCTCGGTGGCGCCGTAGGCGAACATGACCCCTTCGGAAGCGATCCGGGTCATGTACTGGCGTTTCTGCTCCTCGGTTCCGCCGACCCGGATCGGGTCGCTGCCCAGGAACGTCGCCAGCTCGGAGGTAGCCAGCCCCAGATCGATCGCCGCCATCCGCTCGCACACGCGGTAGACGTCGAACGCGCCGCCGCCCATGCCGCCGTATTCGTACGGGACGAACAGCAGCTGAATACCGAGCTCCTCCCCGGAGGACATCCGGCGCACCAGCTCCGCTGGGAACTCGTCGCGCTCATCGAGCTCGATCAGCAGCGAATCGGGAAGCTCGCGGCTGGCGAACTCGTCGATCGACTTGAGCGCGACCTTCAGCGCCTCATGATTGAACTCGGCGGTCGCCATCAGCCCAACTCCTCAGTTCGGATCCAGCCTAAGCCTCCTACTCGGCGAGCCCTTTGCCATCGGCCCTGTCCGCAGATCGTGAGGAGGGTGGACTACGGACACGACCTCGCGCTTGACCGGTGCCATCAACGGGTCTACAACGGTCGTTCCGTGCCCACGGCCACAATAGATTGGTAAACAACGACGGTCACCGAACCGCCGCACGGGAATCGAGCCAGGTGAGAGGAGCCTGTCGTCCATGAACATCGCGGTTCCATTGCGCCTCATGCCCAACCCCGGGGACGAGCTGGAGGTCGATGACAGCGGCACCGACATCGATCGCGAGTACGTCGAGATGGTGATGAACGAATACGACGATCAGGCGCTCGAGGAGGCGGTGCTGATCAAGGAGGCCACCGGCGCCACCGTGACCGCCCTCGGCTTGCAGGCCGAGGGGATCGAGCAGGCGCTCAAAATGGCCTCTGCGCGCGGGGCCGACCGGACGATCATCGTGGATGGGGGCGAGATCGACCCCTACGACAGCCGGACTACGGCGGCCGCCTTCGCCCAGGCGCTGGTGAAGCTAGGCGCCGACCTGGTCCTGACCGGCGTGCAGACGCCATACGACGTATTCGGGCAGACGGCGCCTTACCTCGCTGCCGAGCTTGGTTGGCCATACGCGGACGTGGTCGTCGGCGTCAGCCTCGTCGACGGGGCCGCGCGCGTGCTGCAGGAATACTCCGGAGGCCGGATGGCACTGCTCAGCCTCGGGCTGCCGGCGGTCGTCGGGGTGCAAGCCGCCACCTCGCCGCCGCGCTACGTCTCGATGGCCCGCCTTCGTCAGGCGATGTCCGATGGCGCCGCCGAGACGCTCAGCGTCAGCGTCGAGCGCCTGGCCGGCGCGCCGGTCATCTCTTCGCTGTCCCGCCCGGATCCGACGGTCGGGGCCACGATGCTCGAGGGTGACGCTAAACAGATGGCCACGGAGATCGCGACCCTGCTGCGTGAGAAGGGAGCTCTGGTGAGCTGATGGGCGACGTGCTCGTATATCTGGAACCGTCGGGGGGCGAGCGCGTGCTCGCCTGGGCGCGACCGTTGGCCGACGCGGCCGGTGGCGCGCTGGTGGCGCTGGTGGCCGGTGACGGCCCAGTCGATCAGGGCGCGCTGGCCGCAGCGGATGTCGTGCTGGAGGTGTCGCATCCTGCGCTTTCGCCCTATACGCCGGAGGCCCACCGGGCAGTGCTGGGCGCGGCGATCAGCGCGCGCACGCCGGACCTGGTTGTGCTCGAGAACACGACCGCCGGCCTTGACCTCGCCGCAGCCTCGGCAGCCACCGCGGGGCTTGCGTTCGTCGGCTATTGCGTGGAGTTGACGCTGGAAGGTGGCGAAGCACAATCGGTGAGCGACATCTACGGTGGGCAGTTGCTGGCCACCGCACGGACCCCTCTGCCGGCGGTGGTGGCGGTCAGCTCGAGTGCCCTGCACGGCGACGTCGCAAGTCCGGGCCGTGGCGAGCGCGTCGAGCTTCCGCCTCCGGCCGCGCTGGAGAGTCTGAGGACGGCGTTCGTCGAGGACGTCGAAGCGCCGGATGGAGGCGTGGACTTGACCAAAGCCGATCTGCTCGTTTGCGTGGGCCGCGGCATCGGCGACGCCGAGAGCATCGAGGTGGCACAGGAGCTGGCGTCCGCGCTGGGCGGCGAGCTAGGTGCGTCACGACCCGTGGTCGATGCCGGATGGCTCCCCAAGGCGCGCCAGATCGGGAAGTCCGGAGCGAGGGTCAAGCCCAAGGTCTACCTCGGGCTCGGAGTCTCCGGAGCGCCGGAGCACCTGGAGGGGATGCAGGAGGCCGAGCTGATCATCGCCGTCAACAAGGATCCGAACGCGGCGATCTTCAACATCGCCCATTACGGCGTCGTCGCGGATCTGTTCGACATCGCCGAGGAGCTGACCGCGCTCGCCGGCGAGACCGGCCCCTAGGGACATGATCCAGATCCCGGGCGCTCGACTGCCGCGATGAGCCCCGTCGCCTTTCCCATCGTCTGGGCGGTCGCGATACTCGTGTTCGCCGCGATCATCGCCGGCCGCGCGCGCCTTTTGCTGGCGGCCCGCCCGGCGGCACGCCGGGACCGGATCCCCGAGCGCATCAGACGCACGGTCGTCTACGCGCTGGGTCAGAAGAAGTTCCTGACCGGCGAGCAGCCTGCCGGGATCATGCACGCGTTGATCTTCTGGGGCTTCGTGGTCCTGATGCTCCAGGTGATAACGCTGTTCGGCCGGGCGTTCGACGCCGGCTGGAACATCCCGGGCTTCGGCCCCGACCAGCTGCTGGGGCCGCCGTTCTTCTTGATCCGAGACCTGCTGGAGGCGGTCGTGATCGTCGCCGCCGGCTACATGCTCTACCGGCGGCTGATCGCACACACCCCACGCCTATTCGGCACCGGACGCGCCGAGCAGCGCTACCACGATGCCCCCCACTGGGAGGGCAACCTGATCCTGGTCTTCATCCTGGCGATCATGGTCGGGGGGCTGCTCTACGACGCCGGCCATCTGGTGGCCTCCGACATCCACGGCCATGAGCGGGATTTCGCGCCGCTGGCCGCGTTGGTGGCGGCGGCGCTCGGCGGCCTGAGTCGGCCCGCCGCGCGGACCGTGAGCGAGGTCGGGTGGTGGGTGCACTGCGTGACGATCCTGATCTTCCTGAACCTGCTACCGCTGTCAAAGCACTTCCACATCCTCACCGCGATCCCGAACGTGTTCTTCGCCAAGCTCCCCCCGCAGGGCGTGGAGCGCCCGCTGGTGGTCACTCAAGTGGCGCCCGCCGCAGTGGCGGCGCTCGATCCTCCGCCCCAGGATCGGACCGGTGTCGCCTCATTGGCCGACTTGAGTTGGAAGCAGGTGCTCGACGCGTTCACATGCACCGAATGCGGCCGCTGCACGGCGGTGTGCCCCGCGACCGCGAGCGGATCGCCCCTGGCGCCGCGCCAACTGATCCTCGACATCCGAGATCGCCTGTACAAGCACTCGGAGCAGCAGGGCGAGGCAAACGGCGCCGAGCCGCTGATCGCCGAGGACGTCCTGTGGGCGTGCACCACTTGCATGGCCTGCGTCGAGGCGTGCCCGGTGGGGATCGAGCACGTGCCGACGATCGTCGACATGCGCCGCAACCTGGTCGAGCGCGGTCAGATGGATCCGCTGTTGCAGGAGACGCTGCAGAAGTTCGCCACGCAGGGCAACTCATACGGGAAGTCCGCGCGCATGCGGGCGCGCTGGACCAAGGCCCTGGAATTCACGATCCCCGACGCGCGCCAGGAGGCGGTCCAGTACGTCTGGTTTGTGGGCGACTACGCTTCGTTCGACGAGCGCGTGCAGCATGACTCGCAGCGGTTGGCTCGCATCCTGCATGACGCCGGCGTCTCATTCGGTCTGCTGTTCGACGGCGAGCGCAACGCCGGCAACGACGTGCGACGGATCGGCGAGGAGGGCCTGTTCGAAATGCTCGCCGAGCACAACATGGCGGTGTTTGCCGGAGCGCAGTACGAGGCGATCTTCACCACCGATCCGCATTCGCTCAACACGCTTCGCAACGAGTATCAGCAGTTCGGGCTCGACAAGCCCGTCTACCACCACACCGAGCTGCTCGCCGATCTTGCTGCGCGGGGCGTGATCACGGTGCCGCCCGCGCTGGAGGGAACCCGGGTCACCTACCACGACCCGTGTTACCTGGCTCGCTACAACCGGATCACCGACGCGCCACGCAAGCTGATCGAGGCGACCGGCGCCGAGCTCGTCGAGATGCCGCGCAATGGCGTCAACACGTTCTGCTGTGGAGCCGGCGGCGGCCGCATCTGGATGAACGAATCAGAGGTCGATCAGCGCCCCAGCGAACAGCGCATCCGGGAGGCACAAGCGCTCGGTGCGATCGACCACTTCGTCGTCAGCTGCCCCAAGGACCTGGCGATGTATTCAGCCGCGGCCCAGATCGTGGGCGCCGATTTTGACGTCGTGGAGCTGACCGCGCTGATCGAGCAGGCGCTCGACCGAGCTGAGGCTGTTGGCGCTGGCGCCGGCGCGCAGTAGCATCGCGCGCCGTGTCGGTCGCGGTCATCACGGGCTCGGGAACCTACGCGCTGTCTGGCTTTGAGCAGTCAGAGATCGTCACGGTCAGGACACCGTTCGGCCCCGCCGCGGTGGCCCGCGGCAGTTACGCCGGCGTCGACGCCCTGCATGTCTCGCGCCACGGTGCCGGCCACGCCGCGCTATCCAACCACGTGACGCACCGCGCCAACATCTGGGCGCTAAAGGAACTGGGTGCCACGGCGGTGATCGGATGCACGGCCTGCGGGGCGGTCGACCCGACGTTGGCATTGGGATCGCTGGTCGTGTTCGACGACCTTCACTTCGCGCCCAATCGACTGCCCGACGGGACGTTGTGCACCTTCTTCACCGAGCCGGGCGATCCGTCACGCGGGCACTGGATCCTTCATGGCGGACCGTTCTCCGAAGGTGTGCGCGACGCGCTGCTGAGCGCCGGCGAGCGCCCCGACCTTGTCGTCCACGACGGTGGTGTCTACGGTCACGTCGATGGACCGCGCTTCAACACTCCGACCGAGATCGCTCAGCTCGCCGGGTGTGGCGTGGTGGCGGTAAGCCAGACGGGTGGACCGGAAACGGTGCTGTGCGGTGAAGTCGAGCTTCCGTTCGCGCTGATCGGCTTCGTCACCGATTATGCGAACGAGGTCAGGCCCGGCGAGACGACGCCGGTGGCGGAGCTGATCGATCTGATGGCAAAGAGCGGGTCTGCTTTTGGGGTGGTCCTGGAGGTAGCACTCCCCAGGCTGAGCGCACGACCGCCGACGGCCGCCGGCACCGTCTACCGATTCGAGCAGGGGGTTTAGTCGGTCTGTTCGTCAAAGCCGGGTGGCGTGGATGTCCGTCGGGCGAGGTTGAACGCGTTTGGGGTGCGCGATAGGCTCGCCCCGGATGCCGTCTCCCGCCGTGCTGATCATGGCGCGAGCGCCGCGGGCAGGGACCGTCCGACGAGCGCTGGAGCCGATGCTGGGTCCGGCACGCTGTGCCGCGCTGCAGGCCGTGCTGACCCAGCGGGCGGCGGCATGGGCGAGCGAGGTGGCTCCTGGCGCGGTTCACATCGCCTACGAGCCCGCCGACTCAGGCCCTGAGCTGCGCGGTCTGCTCGGCCCGGAGGTGTTCCTGTTGCCTCAGAACGGCGAGGGGATCGCCGGCCGTCTCGCCGACGTCACCACCCGCGTGTTCGGTCATATCGAGGGTCCGATGCTGATCATCTGGCCCGAGCTGGCCCGCTGGCGCCCCGAGCACGCGACCGGCGCCCTGGATGACATGCGCAACGGCTGCGACGTGACCCTGGGGCCGGTGATCGGCGGCGGCTTCTACCTGATCGCGATCGCCAAGCCGCTGCCGAGCCTGTTCGCGCTGCCCGAGCAGGCCTGGCGCAGCCCGGACGCGATGTCGATCGCGCTGCCGGCCGCAGTAGAGGCTGGCCTGGAGGTCGGGATCCTGCGCACCGAGCGCGGCATGCACAGTCCCGAGGATCTCCGCGCGGCGCTGGCCGATCCGCTTGTGGCGGGGATCATCGGAGGAGTGTTGGGTTAGGCTTCGAGCGAAGCATTTTCAATGCACTGGGGAGTGGTGTAACGGCAGCATGGGAGGCCTTGGACCTTCCGGTTCTGGTTCGAATCCAGGCTCCCCAGTCTCAGGAAGCCCAGCAAATCTTGGGCTTTGGGTCCGAGACACGAACCAGCGTTCGTGGATGGGAAGCTCCCGGGCGGCAAGGGAATTTCGAGAACGGTGCACTAGGATCTCGGCGTGCCCGCGCCCGTCGTCGTGATCCTTGCCGCAGGGCAGGGGACTCGTATGCGCTCAGCCGTGCCCAAGCTGCTGCACCCGCTGTGCGGTCGTCCGATGGTCGCGTGGCCGGTGGCCGCCGCCAGGGCGGCGGGAGCCGAGCGGATCGTGGTGGTCGATGGACCCGAGCGGCGACTCGAGCCCTCGCTTCACGGCGACGTCGCGATCGCAGTCCAGGAGCAGCCGCTTGGCACCGCCGACGCGGTCCGGGCGGCGTCCGCACACATCGGGCCGGCCGACACGGTAGTGGTGATCAACGGCGATGTGCCGCTGATCAGTGCGCAGACGATCCACGCTCTCGCGCAGGCTCATGCACGCTCGGGCGCGGCGGCGACGATCGCGACCGTCGTGCTCGAGGATCCGACCGGCTACGGGCGGGTCGTGCGTGGTCCCGACGGGACCGTGGTGAGGGTCGTCGAGACCAAGGCCCCGGGCGACGCGACCGAGCTGGAGCTCCACATCCGTGAGATCAACACGGGCATATTCGCCTTCGATGGCGCGGCTCTGGTGGCTGCGCTCGCCGAGGTGCGAGCCGACAACGCCCAGGGCGAGCACTACCTGCCCGACGTGTTGCCGATTCTCCGCGCGCACGAGCGAACCGTGCTGGCACACGAGCTTCCCAGCTCCGACGAGCTGCTCGGCGTCAATGATCGCCGGGCGCTGGCCGACGTCACCGCGATCGCCCAGCGGCGGATCAACGAGGCCCACATGCTGGCCGGGACGACGATCGTCAATCCGGCAGCGACGGTGATCGACGTCGACGTGCAGATCGGCCAGGACACCGTGATCGCGCCGTTCACCAGTCTGCACGGATCAACCACGATCGGCGACGGCTGCGAGATCGGTCCGCACACGACCCTGATCGACTCGCGCGTCGGCGACAACGCGACGGTGGTTCACGCCTACGTCAACCAGGCGAGTGTGGGCGACCGCGTCAGCGTCGGCCCGTTCGCATATCTGAGGCCGGGCGCCGTCCTGCGGGAGGGGGCCAAGGCGGGCACGTTCGTCGAGATCAAGAACTCCGACGTCGGGGCCGGCAGCAAGGTTCCCCACCTGTCCTACATCGGCGATACCGATATCGGTGAGGCGACGAACATCGGCGCCGGCACGATCACCGCCAACTACGACGGCTACCGCAAGCACCGCACCACGATCGGCTCCCGGGTCAAGGTCAGCGTCGACACCGCATTCATTGCCCCGGTGAGCATCGGCGACGACGCCTACACGGGCGCCGGCTCCGTGATCAGCCAGGACGTTCCCCCGGGCGCGCTGGGGGTCGCTCGCTCGCGCCAGTCCAACATCAAGGGGTACTCCGACCGGCGCAAGGAGCGCGAGGCCAGGCAATCCCAGTCGCCCCCGCATCAGTCTTGAGCGCTATCACACCGTCATCCCCCGAGGCTACACTCGCAGGCACCATGAGCCTGTTGCAGACGCGGACGGCACCAACCGACTTGCAACTGGACTACAACAAGCGTCTGATGCTGGTTGGCGGCCGGGCCAATCCCGAGCTCGCCGCCAAGATTGCCGCCAAGCTCGACGTCGACCTCGGCCGAGTCACGTTAAAGACATTCTCCAACGGAGAGGTCTACTGCCGCTACGAGGAGTCCGTGCGCGGCGCGGACATCTTCATCGTGCAGCCGATCTGCGGAAACCCCGACTTCGGCCTGAGCGCCAACGATGCGCTGATGGAGTTGCTGGAGTTGATCGACGCCGGCGTCGGTGGTTCGGCGCATCGGGTGATCGCCGTGAGCCCGTGGTACGGGTACTCGCGCCAGGACAAGAAGTCCGCCCCCCGAGAGCCGATCAGCGCCCGGCTGGTGGCGCGGATGCTGGAGTCGGCCGGGATCGACCGGATTCTCACCATGGACCTGCACTCGGGCCAGATCCAGGGCTTCTTCCAGAAGCCCTGCGACCACATGACCGCCCTGTTCATGCTCACCCAGTACTTCGCTGATCTAGGTCTGAAGGACCTGGTGGTGGTCGCGCCGGACGTCGGCCGCGTGAAGCTCAACAAGCAGTTCGCCGCCAAGATCGGCGCAGACCTGGCGATCCTCAATAAGGAGCGACCCGCCCAGCAGGTCGCCGAGATCGCGCACGTGATCGGTGAGGTGGCGGGCAAGACGGCGGTTATCGTGGACGACATCATCGACACGGCGGGAACGCTCAAGGCGGCCGCCCACGCCGTTCAGGAAGCCGGCGCGCGACGCGTCTACGCCGCCGCCACGCACGGCGTCTTCTCCGGCAACGCGTGGGAGAACCTGGCCGTCGCCGGCTTTGAGCAGGTGGTCGTGACCGACACGCTGCCGCTGCCCAAGGGGGCACCCGACAACGTTCGCGTGCTCTCTTGCGCCGACCTGCTCACCAACTCGATCCGCCAGATCTTCACCGACGGCTCGGTGAGCGACGTGTTCGGCGGAGAGAACCAGCTCTTCTAGCGCCTGGGTGCTCAAGCTGGGGCTATGACTTCTGGTCGGTGGCCGGGCCCCGTGCGAGCGTCTGAGGGCCCCCGAGTACTCCCCACTAAGCCGTGAGATCTGCTTCATCGGTCTAGAAGTCCGGCATTAGTTTGAGGGAATCGCCGAGCGGGTCGAATCCGTCCCTGGGGGCTTTGAACCGATTGTGTCCCGGCGAGCTCGGATGCTCGCCGGGGCGCGACTAACCACCGGTTCCGCTTCCCACCTGATCGGTTTCGGTCAGCGTGATGACCGAGATCTTCACCAAGGCTAATGTTCGTGGGCCGACCAGCCGAAGAAAACTGCGTATGGGAACGATCCACAGGGCGCTCGCGGGACTGGGCTGCGAACGAGGTCAGACGATGGCCGAATACGGACTTCTGCTCGCGGTGATCGCTCTGGTGGTTGTAGTGGTCGCAGTGACGTTGGGCTCCAGCATCTCTCACGTCTTCGCCGGCACCGCCAGCCGCCTTTAGGCCGCTGCGCTTGTGAGCCCGTCGTCCTCAGCTGGGTTCGTCGAGACTCGGCAGCCGAACGGCCGCCCGGCCAGTGACACCCCGGAGAGGTAGGCTCATCCCGGATCGTGGGCGAGCGTGATGATCCCCAGCTGGGTGGCCGTGTGCAGAGCGAGCGCGCGGCCCGGCTGATCGAGCTGCTCGGACTCAGCGAGGATGAGCTTTGCGCCGTGCTCGACGTCGATCCGCTGACGCTCCTGTCAGGTCAGCTGGAGCATCGCTCCGAGCTTCCGATCCTGATCGACCTGCTCGACGAGGCGTCCGAGCGCGCGGGGCCGGCGGTGATGCGGCGGTGGGTCCGAGTCTCAGGTCCGTCCGGACGCCCGATCGACGCGCTGCTGACCCGTGACTTTGCCGCCTTTGAGGACGCCCTTGCCGACCTGGCGCAGAGCGGTTTCGTGCTGCGCGGTGGGGGACAGCCCGATGTCTGAGTCCGCGGGGGCAACCGACGGCCTGACCCACACCGTCCGCGTTCGCTGGGCCGAGTGCGACCCGCAGGGGGTCGTCTTCAACGCCCACTATCTCGCCTACGCCGATCTCAACATCACCGAGTTGTGGCGCGCGGCGTTCGGCAGCTACGGCGCGATGCTTGAGCGGGGCGTCGACATCGTTGTCGCCGAGGCCCAGCTGCGCTTCCTGGCGGCTGCCCGTTTCGACGATGAGCTCAGCCTGTCGGTCGGCGTGACGCATCTGGGCAACACCAGCATTGTCTCCAGGCACCTGGTGCGTCGCGGCCAGGAGCTGCTGACGGACGCCACGATGCGCCATGTGATGATCGACCGTCAGACCGGGGTCAAGACGCCGCTGCCGGACTGGGCGCGCTACGGCCTGGGCCGGTGGCGGATCGAGCCTGGCCAATTGGCCTGCGAGCGGACGGACTGACCAAGCGTTTTGCTGGTTGGCCAATTGGCTTGGGGAATCGGCTGGCGCCGATTACCCGGCCACGTCTGGCGCCGATTGCCCGGCCGTGACTCGACGTCGGAACCCGCGCGGGTCACACGGCGGCGGTCAGCCGGCCGACGAGTCGGACGGCCTGTCGTCGGACTCCGGCTTGGCGCGATTGCCGGGCCAGATACCGGTCAGGTGGTAAAAGACGCGGGCGAACGTGCGGTCGACGGCGGCCGCCACGCCGGCCATCGTCGCCGCTTGCAGCGCCTGGGCGCCGACCACCTTGGGCAGGCTGGCACCTTCGGTGACCGCCGTGGGCGGCTGGGCATCGTCGATCTGGGACCACAGGCCCTGGAACACCGACTTGCCGAGCTTGGCGGCGATCAGACCGGCGATGATCGCAAACGGCTTGTAGAGCAGCTTCATCGTCGTGCAGCCTACCCGCTGATGCGACGGGCGCGCAGATCAGCCGCTTGGCCAGCGATATGGCTCGGCGCTGCTCCACATGGCACTGGTCATCGGCCGGTGGTTCTGAGTAAATACACCATCGGATAACTGCAGATGTGAAGGAGCGCAGACATGCTCGACGAGGATCAGAGCCCGGACGGACGTGCAGCCGAGGAGCTGCTCCGACGCGCGCTGCTGGACGACTCATCTGCCGTGGCGGTGTCACTCCGGGTCGCCGGGCTTCCGGTCACGGAGTCGGTGACCGTGATCTTTCACGGGCGCCGTGACCTCGGGACGCTGCAGACCTACGTGACCTACGGCTCCCGCGGCGCGGGAGCCCAGGTTTCGGCCAGCGAGTTGCTGCGGGTTCCGTGTGACCTGGACCTCGCCGACGCCAGCGACCGCGAGGAGGCCGAGCGGCTGTACGTGGAGCAGGCGACCGCGCTGCGCGACGCGCTGATCGGGGCCGACACCGTGCTCGACGTCTGGCGCGAGCCGCTCCAGGACCTTGTCGGCAGCTGCGTCGCGATCGATCACTCGGTCGAGCTGTCGGTGCGACTGCCGGCGGCCAGGCTGCTGCCCACGGCCCTGGTCGCGACCGAGTCCCAACTGGTCGTGACGCC
>OBLU010003632.1_pt1 | contig 13945 bp, 9 predicted proteins | sample 1518681 | NCBI WGS metagenome assembly OBLU01 (sample SAMEA3539304, study PRJEB22396) | soil metagenome | biome: tundra; feature: field; material: soil | place: USA | collected 2010-05 | depth 0.15 m
GCTGCACATCAAAAGCGGCGGCGGTGATGGCCAGCGCCAGCGCGATAATTAGAAGAGCGATATCCCGATGCATGGCGCATCATCGAAATCCAAAAAAACTAAAAATGGAAGCAAGCTACGAGGCTGACGATCAGCTCGTAGCCGCACGCACGGCCAAGTGCTTTCCTTGGGTCTTGCGTACAGACGGCGCCGGGGATGTTCCAGCCCCCTCTGCCTGCATAGCCTGCTTCCAATAGGCAGAATGGTGCTTAAGTGAGCTGGTTGCCGACCCGGCTGAATTCGGTGTTGATCTTGCTGGCTAAGAAACCCATACCAGCAAGGGCCCCCAAAGCCACGATCAATCCGATCAGTGCGTACTCGATCAGGTCCTGGCCAGATTCTTCCTTGTGCAGATTCTTCAACATGTTGATCATTGTGAACATCTCCTTATTTTTTTACCATTCGGTCTGCTGCCCTGCCCCAGCGAGTCAAGAGTTTCCCCGAACCGCGAGGGCTTCGGACATAGCGGCGCAACCGCAATGCGGGGTAGCAAACACAATGTAGCAGTGAAAGCGCCAGTGGAGCAAGGAAAAATTAATAGATTCTAACTAAAAGTAATCCCGTTTTGGTGCTTTAGTTGGGTACTCGGTGAAGAAGTAACCTCTCAGCCGCAGCCGGGACGAGTTCTCCCACAGGCAAGCCGGCCGGATGGCGTCATCCAGAATGCGCACGCCGCTGTCCACCGAACTTAGATTTGGTTCGTCGGAAGGGGACAGGAGGAATAGGAGGTCAATGCAGATCAACGGCAGAAGATGCGGTCGTTGTCGTTGTGTCGCCGATCTCGCCAGAACGATAGCCATTCCGACGATGGCCAAGCGCGTTCCCTGGTTCTTGCGTGCAGACGGCACCGGGGACGTTCCGGCCCCCTCTGCCTGCATAGCCTGCTTCCAACAGGCGAAATGGTGCTTAAGTGAGCTGGTTGCCGACCCGGCTGAATTCTCTGTTGATCTTGCTGGCTAAGAAACCCATACCAGCAAGGGCCCCCAAAGCTACGATCAACCCGATCAGTGCGTACTCGATCAGGTCCTGGCCCGATTCTTCCTTGTGCAGATTCTTCAACATGTTGATCATTTACATATCTCCATATTTTTTACGATTCGGTCTGCTGCCCTGCCCCAGCGAGTCGAGAGTTTCCCCGAACCGCGAGGGCTTCGGACATAGCGGCGCAACCGCAATGCGGGGTAGCAAACACAACGTAGCAGTGAAAGCGCCAGTGAGCAAGGAAAAATGCAACTAAGGTAATCCCGTTTTGGTGCTTTAGTTGGGTACTCGGTAAAGAAGTAACCTCTCAGCCGCAGCCGGACGAGTTCTCCCACAGGCAAGCTTTTTCCAAAATCGACAGTTCTTGTAGCACTTTTCTTCCACGATGGTGCTGGTCGCAGGGTGCTGGATGACACTTACTGGGAGGCCTATCTAAAGCTATTAAGCAACCGGAGGCATCAGGGCGCCAGAAAAACTCTGAACCTTCTATGCTCATCTTGGTATCGCGCCCTTTTCCGCAGTGGCAATCATGACGCCTTCTGCGCTATAAATGGCATTCACCCCGACTCACCTAAGGTCAAATGGATGAAAGATTCGCTGGTTGAAACCGCGACTCCGGCTACCACATCTGCGGCCCCGTCAATCCAGGAAGCGCTCGACATGCAGCGCCGCAACTTCTTCCCGTTTCCCGTCCTGTGGTTTTCCCTCGTCGCACTGGAGATCTCGGTGCTGGCATACATGCGCATTGCGGAGGCCGATATCTGGTTTCACTTGCGCAATGCGCAGGAGCTCCTCACCCGGCACTCCTTCCTGCGTGCAGACTCGTACACCTTCACCACCGCGGGCGCGCCGCTGCTGAATCACGAGTGGCTTTCCGAACTGCCGTACTACTTTGCTTTTCAAGCCTGGGGTCTGCGGGGACTGCTGGCGGTATATCTGGTGCTTTTGTGGCTGATCTTTGCCGGGGTGTATTACCTGGCGCTGCGGCGGGACCCCAACTGTGGCGACGCGGCCCTGGTTACCATGGCGGGAGTCGCACTCGGCTCTTATTCTTTCGGCCCGCACGTGCACCATTTCGGCTGGCTATGCCTCATCGTCCTGCTGCTCGTGCTGGAACGTTTTCAGCGAACCGGCAAGGGCCTTTGGGTGCTGCCGCCGCTATTTGCTCTGTGGATCAACTTGCACCCTTCTTGGGTCTTCGGCTTTGTCGTAGTGGGCATCTATGTTATTTCAGGCTTGGTGGAAGGCCAGTGGAACAATGTCGAGGCCGAGCGCTGGACACCGGACCAACTCAGAAAACTCCTGCTAGTGTTCGCTGCTTCTGCGGTCGCGCTCTTGGCCAACCCTTACGGCTACAAATTGGTGTGGTATCCCTTCGATGTGTGGTTCCGTCAGAGCGCGAATCTCGACAACGTAATCGAGTGGCAATCGGTGGACTTCCACAGCTTCCACGGCAAGCTGGCAATGTTCATGATCCTCGCCTTGCTGGGAGCGGCGTGGTTCTCCCGCAAACCCTGGAAGCTACGCGACATCCTGCTAGCCACATTTGCGGTATGGGCTGCGCTGAGCCACCAGCGCTTTCTGCTCTTTGCCGCCATTATTCTGGTGCCGATCCTTGCTCCACGCCTGCGATTGTTTGCCCCTTACGATGCCCAGAAGGACAAACCCTGGTTGAACCTGGCGATCACCGCCGCGATTGTGGCCATCATCGCAGGGTCGTATCCGAGTGCGGCACAACTGCAGAACCGTATCGACAGCGTGTTCCCGCGCGATGCCCTGAGTTTCATGCAGCAGAAGCAGATCACTGGCCGCCTCTTCAACTCGTACGACTTCGGCGGGTATATCGAGTTTTACGCGCCCGGCATAAAAACCTTCGCCGATGGCCGAACGGATATTTTTGTTTACAACGGCGTCCTCGGCGACTACCTGAAGATCAATACACTTGAGAAGCCGTTGGAACTGCTCGACAAGTATAAAATCGACTATGTCTTGTTTCCGGTGGACAAGCACCTCTCTTACCTCCTTGACCACAGCGCTGGATGGCGCCCGATTTATGAAGACAAAGTGGTGAAGCTTTATGAGAGAGTACCGGCTGCGGCGGCAACTTTGCCTGGCTCACTATGACGACTGGATCCTCGGTCGAAAATACCGCTTCAGCTACCACGTTTGCCATACGATCGCAGGCGGTGCGCCGCCGCAACTTCTTTCCCATTCCCATCCTGTGGTTTTCCATCGTCGTCCTGGAGATTTCGTTACTGGCAGGCCTCCGCATTGCGGAACAGGATATCTGGTTTCACCTGCGTAATGCGCAGGAGCTTCTCACCAGGCACTCCTTCTTACGTGCAGACCTATACACCTTCACGACCGCGGGCGCGCCGCTGGTGAATTACGAATGGCTTTCGGAACTGCCGTACTACTTTGCTTTTCAGGCCTGGGGTCTGCGGGGACTGCTCGCGGTGTGCCTGGTGCTTTTGTGGCTGATCTTCGCCGCGGTGTATTACATGGCGTTGCGGCGGGGCGCCAACTGTGGCGACGCGGCCCTGGTCACCATGGCCGGAGTCGCACTAGGGTGCTATTCTTTTGGGCCACGAATGCTCCATTTTGGCTGGCTATGCCTGATCGCGCTACTCCTCGTGCTGGAACGATTTCGGCAAACCGGCAAGGGCCTTTGGGTGCTGCCGCCGCTGTTCGCTCTATGGATCAACCTGCACGGTTCCTGGGTCTTTGGGTTTGTGGTGATGGGGGCATATATCGTCTGCGGCCTGGTGGAAGGCCAGTGGAACAACGTAGTGGCCGAGCGCTGGACGCCGGCCCAACTCAGAAAACTTCTGCTAATCTCCGCCGCCTCTGTAGTCGCGCTGTTGGCCAATCCCTACGGCTACAAAGGGGTATGGTATCCATTTGATCTGTTGTTCCGTCAGAAGGTGTACCTCGATAACATGGGCGAGTGGCGATCCGTGGACTTCCACACCGGATGGGGCAAGCTGGCGATGTTCATGATCCTCGCCTTGCTTTGGACTGCGTGGTTTTCCCGCAAGCCCTGGACGCTTCGCGACGTTTTGCTGGCCACATTTGCGGTGTGGGCTTCGCTGAACCATCTGCGCTTTTTGCTCTTTGCCGCCATCATTCTGATCCCGATTCTTGCCCCGCGTCTCCAGTTCTTTGCGCCCTACGATGCGAAGAAGGACAAACCCTGGTTGAACCTGGCGATCACCGCTGCGATTACGGCCATCATCGTAGGATCCTTTCCGAGCGCCGCACAACTGCAGAACAACATAGACAGCCAGTTTCCGCGCGATGCGCTGCATTTCATGCAACAGAGGCAGATCACTGGCCGTCTGTTGAACTGGTACGACTTCGGCGGGTATATAGAGTTCTATGCGCCCGCGATAAAAACCTTCGCCGATGGCCGAACCGATATTTTTGTATATAACGACGTCCTCAATGACTTCATGAAGATCAACGCAATCGAGAGGCCCTTTGAGCTCCTCGACAAGTACAAGATCGACTACGTGCTGTTTCCGGTCGACACGCGCCTTAAGTACGTGCTTGATCACAGCGCAGCGTGGCGCACGATTTATGAAGACAAGGTGGTGAAGCTTTACCAGAGAGTGCCCGCAGCAGCGGCGCTGGCGCCGGCGAAAGTCCAGGCGAATTGAATTGGAATACGATTGAAGAGAGATACCTGTTGCCGACCACTTCATGTCCGCCAAAATCAGAAACAGCCCGGCCGCCCGTTACTAGCTCCTGGACTGGTCTGGCGGCCAATGTCTTTTCTTTCCCCGTTATGTGCATGTTTCTGATGGTAGGTGTGATCTTTAAGAGTGCTGGGGGAGAGGTCGTGGACCCAGACATCTGGTGGCATCTGCGGAATGGGCAGCAGATGGTGCTGCAGCATACGTTCCCGCGGGTGGACACTTATTCCTTCGGGGCGGCGGGCTCCAACTGGCTTGCCTACGAATGGCTCTCAGAAATCCAATTTTTTCTGGGCTTCAAGACCATGGGACTGCAGGGGCTGCTGGCAGTTTATCTCGCACTCCTGGTTTTGATTTTTACTGGCGTTTATTACCGGTCATGCCGGGCTGGCGCGAACTGTAAGAACGCTGCCGTCGCTACCTTGCTGGCTATTTGTCTTGGAGGCGTGTCCATCGCTCCTCGCACGCTGCTGTTTGGCTGGCTCTGCATGGTGGGGCTGCTGATCCTGCTGGATCGTCTCCAGCGGACAGGAAAGGGCCTTTGGCTTCTGCCGCCCTTATTTGCCCTCTGGATCAACCTCCACGGATCCTGGGCCTTTGGAATGGTGGTGCTGGTGGTGACCATCACCTCCGGCCTTGTGGAAGGCGAATGGGGCTTGGTGGTGGCGCGGCGCTGGACCCCGGTGCAGTTGAGGAAGCTTGTCGTTGCTTTAGCCGGGTCGGTGGCTGCCCTCTTTGCAAACCCGTTTGGCTACAGGCTTGTGCTGTACCCATTTGACGTTCTTTTCCGCCAGAGGGGCCTTGTAAAGTACATCGAAGAGTGGCAGTCTGTGGATTTCAATACAGGGAATGGCAGGCTCGCGCTGATCACGATTTTCGCACTGCTGGCGGCCGCGTTATTCTCGCGGCGTCGGTGGAGACTGGACGAAGTCATGCTGATGGCGTTTGCTCTCTGGGCCGCGCTATCGCATGCGCGGTTCTGGTTCTTCGCGGGCCTGATCGCGGCGCCGATACTTGCGCCACGTCTGAACTTGTTTCCGCCCTACGAGCGGGAAAAGGATAAACCCTGGCTAAACGCCGCTATTATGGCTGGTGTAGTGGGATTGCTGATCTTCTTCTTTCCCTCCCCAGCCAAAATGCAACAGAAGCTGAGTGAAAAATATCCCACGGCTGCGCTGGAGTTCTTGCAGCGGCAGCACATCAACGGAAGAATTTTCAACAACGATGGTTGGGGCGGGTACATGGAATGGAGTGCGCCGGAGTTGAAGCCTTTCACTGACAGCCGCGGGGATATATTCGTCTATAATGGAACTTTCGACGACTACATCAAGGCTGTGTTGATCCAGGGGCCGCTTGAAATTTTGGACAAGCACAAAATCGACTATATCCTGTTACCGCCGGCCAAGCCTCTGACGTATCTTCTAGAGCACTCTCCAGCATGGCATCCGATTTACACCGACAAGGTTGCGGTGCTGTTCGAGCGCACGCCAGCAACTGCAGCGGCAGTCAGCGCCTCCAAAAACTAGGGCAGTTTATAGGTGGCTGAGACGGACTCGGTGCAAACTTTGCGACGCCCAGAAGTAACATTGGGAGCACTACAAACCGTAGCGTCCGCGCAGACTCCTTTCAAATCAAGCGTTTTCGCGCTTTGAAAATCATCTCGGAAAAGCCTACATACTTGCAGTCGAGCACCTCGAATCCGTTGGCCTCAATCAATTCCGCCAGAATCTGCCGGGTATAGTGCGTGATGTGTTCATCAGCGTAGCCACCTCCCAGCACCTTGCCGTACATCCATTCGAGCACAACCCAGGACCATCGGCCGTAGTCCGGAGTACCCAGAACGAGGATCCCTTCCTGCCGAAGCACGCGCCTCATTTCGTTCATGATCGCCGGGTCCTGAGGCAGATGCTCGATGACCTCGGAGTTAATCACGACCTCAAAGCTCTCGCTTTTGAAGGGCAGAGCGAAGGTAGAACCCTGCACAAGCTTCTCGTGGTTCGGTTTTAGGAAGCGAAGCTTGCGGAGCAGGATGTCCATGCCGACGGCGTCTTTGAGATCAAGGATGATTTGGCTCGAACCACACCCGATATCCAGAACGGCTGAGGAATTGCCGGTAAACTCCAGAATGATTTCGTGGCGCCTGCGTTGCCAATACCTTTGCAGCCAGATCGGGCTATGGAACGCACGGTAGTCGTAGTCGGCGGATTGAACCGAGTTTCGAAGCCGCCACATGCGGCCCAATGTCTTCAGATATGCGATGGCAAATTTCAGCAGCTTGGCATGAGATTTCTTGGAACCGCGGCTCACGTAGCGGAAAGGGATCTCGGCAATGCTCCAACCTTCGGCGTATACCCGAAGCAGAATCTCCTCCAGCACATCGAAATCTCGGGCGTGAAGCTGCAACTGCTTCACCGTATCAACGCGATATATCCGGAAGCCACTGGAAAGGTCCTTGTAAGGGAGAGAAAGCACACGGGCAAACGTAACGTTAAGAATCTTGCTGAGCAGCCGGCGGAACAAGGGCATGTCCGCCGCGCCACCAGGCACATAGCGGGAGGCAATCAACACGTGGGCTTTCGAGCGTGACCGCCAGAGTTCGGCGATGAAAGAAGGACGATGCGACAGATCAGCGTCCATGGTGAGGACGAATGGTGCCCGCGCCGCGGCAAAGCCGGCCAACAGCGCTCCGCCATAACCTCGTTCCGTCTGTTTGATCACCCGCACGCCGCGGCTCTCCGCTACCTCGGGTGTGCCGTCCTGTGATCCGCCGTCAACCAAAATGATCTCAGCATTGACACCGATGGAACCGAGGAGTTCCCAGAGCGCCGGGATCAGAAGCTCCAGGTTTTCTCGTTCATCAATGGCTGGGATTACAACCGTGAGGCTCGGAACGCCTCTAAAGCTGGCATTCCGATGCTCTAATGTTGAAGAGGAGGTTTCGATCAAACTGCTATTTCACTCCAAGTGTTTAGTCCCCGCTCGTGGCAGACTTTTCCGTCCCGGTGGTAAGTTTCAGTAGGTAATGAAGCAATGATAACATGTGCCATAACAACCAAACACATGGACAATGGGACACAACCGCGGACGTCAGGAAGAAGGGTTCAGATTTGGGTCTTTCTGGCCGTCTGCCTTGTGGGTTGCTGCCTCTTTCTATCTCGTATTCACCAGGGCTTCAGTCCATGGGACGATCCCATACTCGCCCACACGGCCGAGAGGACCCTGAAGGGCGAGACGCCGCAGATAGATTTCCACGATGGCTACACTGGAGGGCTTAGCTATCTCAACGCTCTAGGAATGCGAGCCTTCGGCGTCAGACTACTCTCGATAAGGATTGTACTGTTCATTTTCTTTGTTCCGTGGATGGCCGTAATATGGTACTTGGCTACGAGATTCACAACAACTACTGGGGCTGCTGTTGTCACTCTCCTTTGCATCATTTGGAGTGTGCCTATTTACGCTTCTCCTCTCGGCTCATGGTATAGCCTTTACTTTGCAACCTTCGGAGTGGGCTCGCTGTTCCGATACATCGAAACTGGTCACAGGCGTTGGATCTTCTTGGCGGGTTTCCTAACGGGCTTGTCGCTGTTAGCCAAGGTTACCGCGCTCTATTTTCTTGCAGGAGCAATCGTATTCCTGATATTCGATGAACAGTTCGACAGGCCTACATCCTCTGAAAGCGCACTGTCCTCGGGACGTGCGCTTTCACTCTTTCTGACCTCAGTCCCAGTTTTCTGCCTTTTCTTTGCGTTGTGGCACTTATTGCGTTCCCGTATAGATGTAAACTCTATTTATCACTTTGTTCTGCCAAGTCTAGCGATCTCTGCGGTACTGATACTTCAGGCCGTCCGCACCGCAGGACGGCCTCTCCGCGACAGGTTAAGGGGATTCGGCAAGCGCTTTGTTCTGTTGTTCTGCGGATTTTCCGTACCCATTGGGTTATATCTCGTTCCCTACATTCGTGCGCACGCGCTCCAGAGTTGGATATACAATGTATTCGAGCTCCCAACTCCCCGGGTTACCAACTTTGCTCTTGCTCCTATACATCCCCTCCTCGCCTTTGCCACGGTCCCTCTGATCATTCTGATATGGCTGGATGGTGAAGAGCAGTCGCCGGGGAAACGGCTTTCATTATTCCTGACCGTTTCCGTTCTACTTGGTGCCTTGTTGGCCTCCTCGCTACGACATCCGGTGGTGTCGAAGTGGATATGGGTCTCGGTAGCCACGGCCACACCCATCATCGTGCTGGTCGGGGCCATGATGCTCGCCTCAGGCTCTGTTACCAGTTTGAAGGCACAGAAACAATTCTTTTTGCTGCTGGCCGTTGCGGCAGAATTCACTCTCGTGCAGTTTCCGACATCAGGTTCCCTCTGGTTCCTGCATACCGCGCCTCTGCTCATCTTGTCTTGCGCAATGCTCTCGGCGGTAAGAACCAACAAACTAGCCTGCCGGTCCCGAACATCTCTTTCACTTCTGCTTCCCGCTTGCTTCTTCTATGGAGCATTTGCCGTACTCGTGGTATTTCCATGCCAAATATACCAGAACGGTGTATGGGTCGATGCGCGTCAGACGAAAGCCTTCACATTGCCTCGGGGCGACGGAATGGTCACAGACTCTAGCGTTGTAGACCTATATGAGCTTGCAATACCGGAGATAGTAAAGCATTCAGGCAATGCTCCCATTTGGGCCGGACCGGACGCGTCCGAGTTTTATTTCTTGACCGGCCGAACGAATCCCACCCCTGTGCTAAACGATTCTCTCGCAGGTCGGGATCGTGAACCCCAACGCACGCTTTTCTGGATTGACAAGGCGAGAGTCCAAGTTGTGGTCATCAACCATGGGCCTAAGAATCGATCAGGGGCGATTGCCCCAGAGCTCGAGAGCGCGCTGCGCGTGCGCTTTCCGCTGTCCAAAACCATCGGTTGGTGGGAAATTCGGTGGAAAGAGTGAACGTGCGTAGACGGGTACTTGCGACTGTGATACGGTCACAGAAATAGACGGGTTGAGAAGGACACCTTGGCGCACACCGCAACTGCAACGTCAGAGGCAGCCCAGCCGACCGCCGCCACCTCCTGGACCGATTTGGCGACCGGCGTCTTCTCTTTTCCGGTCATGTGCATGTTCCTGCTGCTGCTGTTGATCTTCGGCTTTTCCGTCAGACGGATTGCGGAGCCGGACATCTGGTGGCATCTGCGCAATGCCGCCTATCTCTTTCAATATCACTCGTTCCCCAGCGTGGACACTTACTCGTTCGGGGCAGCAGGGTCGCCCTGGCTTGATCATGAATGGCTCTCCGAGGTCCCATTTCTTCTAGGCTTCAGGGCTATGGGACTGCAAGGCCTTCTGGTGGTATATTTCGCGGTCCTGGTGCTGATTTATGTCGGCGTTTATTGCCGGTCATGCCGAGCTGGCGCCGATTGCAAGGACGCTACGGTCATCACTTTTCTGGCCATTCTGCTGGGAGCTGTGTCCATCGGCCCTCGCGTGCTGCTGTTTGGCTGGCTCTGCATAGTGGGGTTGCTGCTAGTGCTGGACCGTTTCCGGCGGACAGGAAAAGGCCTGTGGCTGCTGCCGCCGTTTTTTGCCCTGTGGATCAACCTGCACGGCTCCTGGGTCTTTGGCATGGTGGTGCTGGGGCTGACGATCGCCTCCGGCCTGGTGGAAGGGGAGTGGGGCCTGGTTGTGGCGCGTCGGTGGACCTCCGGGGAGTTGAAAGAACTACTGCTAGTTTTGGCGGCTTCCCTGGCTGCTCTGTTTGTGAATCCCTTTGGCTACAAGCTGCCGCTTTACCCATTTGACCTTCTTTTCCGCCAGCCGAGCAATATGAAGTACATCGAAGAGTGGCAGTCGGTGGACTTTAGCAAAGGGGACGGCAAGGTGGCGCTGCTCATGATCATGGCGCTATTGGCGGCCGCGTTGTTCTCCCGCCGCCGCTGGAGATTGGACGAGGCATTACTGACGGCGTTTGCTCTGTGGGCCGCGCTGTCGCATGTTCGGTTCTTGTTCTTCGCGGCCCTGATCGTGGCGCCGATACTTGCGCCACGTCTGAAGCTGTTTCCGCCCTACCAACGGGAAATTGATAAGCCCTGGCTTAACGCCGGAATTATGGCAGCGGTCGTGGGCTCGCTAATCTTCTTCTTTCCGTCAGCGGCAGAGCTACAGCAGAATGTGGACGAACAATATCCCAGAGCTGCGCTAGAGTTCATGCAGCAGCAGCACATCAATGGAAGAATCTTCAACGACTACGGATGGGGCGGCTACATGGAATGGAATGCGCCCCAATTGAAGCCGTTTATTGACGGACGCGCCGATATCTTCGTATACAACGGGGTGTTTGAGGACTTTCTCACAGCTACTGCGATAAAAGAGCCCTTCGCCATCCTGGACAAGTACAAAATTGACTATGTCTTCTTACAGCCGAAACAGCCGCTGTCATATCTTCTTGAACACTCTCCCGCATGGCGTATGATTTATTCTGACAAAGTCGCTGTGCTATTCGAACGCACGCCAACGACCGCGGCGGCTGCGACACCGTTGAAAGTCCCGGCGAATTAAATCGAAATGAGATAGGCCAGGACACCTGTTTGCCGATTACGTCATATTCGCCGTCATCAGAAAGGGCCCAGCCAGCCGCCAGCACCTCCTGGGCCGGTTTGGTGACTCCCTACGGCCGTTCTTTTTCTTCCGCCCGAGTGTGCCTTTTTCTGGCTGCTGTCCTGGCTGTTATTCGCGCCGCCATTCATCTGCGGGCCAACTGGATCAGCGACTCAGGCGTTGATCACCCAGCGGGTGTGATGATCGCAATGGCTGTGGATTTAACGCACGGACTATTCTATCGTCCTCTATTTGGCCCCGAAGGTTACGGTGGTACCCGTTATTTTCCGTTGTACTTTGTCCTGCACGCGCTTCTACTCAAGGTGGGTGTCCCGGTGTTGTTGGGCGCGTACTTACTTTCTCTGGCGGCCATGGCCTTCCTGATAGTGGGGGTCTTCTGCCTGCTAGAAAGAATGGGCGTGGAACGCTGGTTGGCTGCCGCCTGCGCTGGAACGCTCCTGACTTCTGTGTCCGCCCAATATGCAGTCATAAGCCCCCACGCCGACGCCCTGGCGGGTGCCCTAAATATTTGGGGCCTGTTAATAATTGTTGGTCCAAAGTGCAGTTCGCGCAGATCCCTTCTAGCTGCAACTCTCTTTGCGCTGGCCTGGTCTGCCAAACTCACAAGCTGTTTTGGGCTTATTGCCGCCATCCTTTGGCTAATAAATGTGGGGCTGCGACGAAGAGCGTTACAACTGGCAGCCAGAACCGCCGTAGGTTACCTGCTGGTTGCGGCTGCGATCTTTATATTCAGTCATGGACGGGTCGTGGATATATTCAAGGCCTGCGCATTTGGGGGAACGGGCTGGAAGCGGTTTTTGGGCGGCCCCTTCTACATGGAGTGGAATGCCTTTCATAGCGACCTTAACGTTTTTTTGCTGGTTTTCTTTGTCGTAATAGCGTTAGGGGTGGAGCTGCTGGAGTCGCCTACAAAATGCTTAAAGGATTTGGCTGCATTGCTCTTTGTTGCGACAACAATAATCACCGTGGCAATATACGGCTCTCCGGGTACCAATTTGAATCATTTGTTGGATATTCAGATAGCCTCAGTGGTTGTTCTGGGCTGCCTGACAACACGGCCATCCCTAATGCAGAGGCAGTTAGGAATCTACGCGCTAGTTCTGGCCACCCTTATCCCCCTAGGGCGCGGCGGCGGCGCCGTTTTGAAGGAACCTGCAGGGCCGGTTTTTACGACCAACGGAAGCCGTTTAAAGAGAGTCATCGGATTGGTGGAAAAATCGGACAAACCGGTCCTGTCAGAAAATCCAATCATCCCGGTGCTCACCGGGAAATCGCCTTACGTCCTGGATCCTTGGATGTTATCGCTCTTGCGAAAACGTATTCCGTACTTTGGGGACGCGCTTATGCAACAGTTGCGCAACCGGGCTTTCGGGGTAGTGGTACTGTTTGAAGATCCTGAAACCGATTACGGACGACACTGGTATGATACGCAACACTTTGGTCCGGGGTTTAGGGAGACCCTAAAGGAGAACTATCGGCTTTTGTCAGTTACTGATGACCAATTCGTCTACGTCCCAATCAATTAAATCAGAAGGATTAGAAGGACACCTGTTTGCCGATCACGTCATATTCGCCGCCAAAGGCAGCCCCGCCGGCCGCCAGCATCTCCTGGACTGGCTTGGCGGCCAGCATCTTCTCCTTCCCGGTTATGTGCATGTTCCTGCTGGTGCTGTTGATCTTCAGCTTTTCGGTAGGGCGGATTGCGGAGTCGGACATTTGGTGGCATCTGCGCAACGCCTCCTATCTTTTCCAATATCACTCGTTCCCGAGCGTGGACGCCTACTCGTTCACGGCGGCGGGGTCGCCCTGGATGAATTTCGAGTGGCTGTCGGAAATTCCGTTTCTCCTGGGTTTCAAGGCCATGGGACTGCAAGGCATGCTGGCAGTGTATTTCGCAGTGCTGGTGCTGATTTATGTCGGCGTTTATTACCGGTCATGCCGCGCTGGCGCTGATTGCAAGGACGCTGCGGTCATCACTTTTCTGGCCATTCTGCTGGGAGCGGTGTCCATCGGCCCGCGCACGCTGCTGTTCGGCTGGCTCTGCATGGTGGGGCTGCTGCTCGTGCTGGACCGTTTTCAGCGGACCGGAAAGGGCCTTTGGCTGGCGCCGCCATTGTTTGCACTCTGGATAAACCTTCACGGCTCATGGGTCTTTGGCGTGGTGGTGCTGGTGGTGGCCATCGCCTCCGGCCTGATTGAGGGCGAGTGGGGACTGGTGGCAGCCCGGCACTGGTCCGCGCTGGAGTTGAAAGAGCTGCTGCTTGCGTTGGCCGCTTCCCTGGCTGCCCTGTTTGTGAATCCCTTTGGCTACAAGCTGGTGCTATACCCATTCAACCTTCTTTTCCGCCAGCAGGGGGTTACGAAGTACATCGAGGAGTGGCGGTCTGTGGACTTTAGCACCGTATACGGCAAGCTCGCGCTGATCGTTATCTCGGCGCTAGTAGCGGCCGCGTTGTTCTCCCGCCGCTGGTGGAGATTGGACGAGGCATTGCTGACGGCGTTTGCCCTGTGGGCCGCGCTGTCGCATGTGCGGTTCTTGTTCTTCGCCGCCCTGATCGTGGCGCCGATACTTGCGCCACGTCTGAAGCTGTTTCCGCCCTACCAGCGGGAACTGGACA
>OBLU010003633.1_pt1 | contig 13945 bp, 15 predicted proteins | sample 1518681 | NCBI WGS metagenome assembly OBLU01 (sample SAMEA3539304, study PRJEB22396) | soil metagenome | biome: tundra; feature: field; material: soil | place: USA | collected 2010-05 | depth 0.15 m
AAAAAATATGACTAAAGTTATTTTCGCCAGTACCGATGAAGGGGGTGGATGCAAGAACGCCCAACCGGAAGTTGCGGAGGGCCTGGCGGACAGAAGGAAGCACCGGCGGGCAAGGGCGCGAATCGAGGCATCCAAGAAGGAGCGGTCCCCATGGCCCTCGGTGTTTTGAACAACCTGTCAGCGATTTACGCAGAGAACAACCTGAACAACACCAACAACAGCTTGCAGAAGGTCTTGCAGCAGTTGTCGTCGGGTTCGAGGATCAACAGCGGCGCGGACGACGCGGCGGGGCTTTCGCTGGTGAACGGCCTGCAGGCCAACTCGACCGCCCTGACGCAGTCGACGACCAACGCCACGGAAGGCGTGGGTCTGCTGCAGGTTGCCGATGGCGCCCTCTCGCAGGTGACGAGTCTGCTCAATCGCGCCATTATGCTGGCGACCGAAGCATCGAACGGAACCCTCAACTCCACCCAGGAAAGCGCCGCCAATCAGGAGTACCAGTCGATACTGGCCGAGGTCAACAACATCGGATCGACGACGACCTACAACCAGGAGCAGGTCTTTGCCGGTAATACGATCGCCATCTACACCGGCGACTCTTCAGCGGCAGGTTCTTCGGTCGACGATCTGAATATTCGCACTCTGAGTTCGGGCAGCGTGGGCGACACCAACGGCGCGATGAGTTACAGCAGCGGCGAAGGCAACGTGTTCGTCGATCTGTCGAATGGCGGCACGCTTGCGACCGCCAACGATGCCCTTGTGAACGCGACCACCACGCTCGACGTGACGTATATGACGACGGGCGCGGGCGGCGCAGTTTCGTATCAGACCGCAGCGATCTCAGTGGGGGGGGCCACCGGGAAAGCGGACACGGCCCAGGGACTGATCAATGCCATCAATGACGCAGGGCTGGGCTTGAACGCCAGCTTTACCACGGCGTCGCAAGCAGGAACGCAGGCTGCGGCCGCGGGAGCGGGAACCGATACGGGCATTGAAATCACGGGTCCAGGGGCAGGAGTTGGCAACGGGGTCACGCCGGGTCAAATTGGCGCCCTTGCTTCAACGGGACTCGCCACGGACGATCTGTCCGGCACGCTCACGCTGAAGGGGTCTAACGGGGTGACCCACACCATTACACTGGGCACGCCACTCAGCACCGACACGCTATCGAACCTGGCAAATACGATCAACGCCGCCGGCTACGGGATCACGGCTACGTACAATGCAGGAGCCAAGGACGATGTGTTTACGTCGGCAAGCTCGGTGGCGAGCGTTACGGCTGCAAGCCTGGGTGACACCACCACGCCCGCCGACGTACCGACCTACACTGCGGCGGCCGCCTACTATACCACCGGGGTTTCAAACTCCGGGGGTGGCACGGTGGCTCCCGACGTTGCGGATTCAGCTACGGGGCAGACGGCGGCGGTGAGCGCGAAATTTACCGCGGACCCAACCGGCACGGGTGGGATCGCGACGATGAGCTATTCTGACAGTGCCGGTGTGGCACTGAACAGTACCGACCTGCTGACGCAGACGGACGCGCAGACGGCACTGAACGACATTAACCTTGCCATCAGCGACGTGGCGGCGCTGGACGGCTACGTCGGCGGGCAGATCAATACGCTGAACTCGATCAGCCAGGTGATGAGCACGCAACAGGAGAACGTGGTTTCGGCGCAGAACGCGGTCCAGGCCACCGACTATGCGTCGGCGACTTCGAACATGTCGAAGTATGAGATTCTGAGCCAGACCGGCATCGCCGCGCTGGCGCAGGCCAACAGTGTGCAGCAGGAAGTGACCAAGCTTTTGCAGTAAAGGTTTAGCACGATTGCAGTAACTTCAAGACAACCCAGGGACAGGGCGGCGGCAGGGGGTGACCCTTGCCGCCCATTTTTTTGAGGCAGGGAACGAGGGAACAGGGAACAGCCGTATTTCGCAACTTCGGTCCGCCTTGAATCGGCTTCCCCGGCTATTTCGTTTTTGCGGGTTTGAGAAATCAGAGGAAGGGATTCCTGACCTGGAGAGTTCCGAAGCGCTGACCGTGCTGGAGATCCTCGGTAAAAAGCAGATCGCACCGTGCCTGGATCGCGGCTGAAACGATCAAGGCGTCGTACCATGAAAGCCCGCTTTGGGCGTGGAGATGCAATGCCTCGGCATACAGCGCCTGGGACGAATGCACGGCGAGCAACGGGCGGAAGACCGTGCTCAGATATTGCTCGGCGTCCGCCGCCTGCATCGGTTGGGAGAACCGTCTCAGGGCCACATTGAAGAATTCCTGCACGACTTGATAGCTGATGACGCCCTTCTGCGTGGTCAGGGCCTCGCGGATGAGTTGCGCGGATTTCTGGGCTTTCGCGGCGGCGCTTTGATCGAACTAATAGACGAAGATGTTCGTATCCAGAAAGAATCTATCGCTCATTCAATTCGTCCCTGCTGAAGCGCCGGCCCGCATCGACGTGTTGCAAGCGGTGCATCAGCGCATCGAAGCCCTGGGCGTCACCCGTGCTCTGAGAGAATTGCGCAAGCCATTCCCGGAAGGCTTCGTTCAGGGTTCGGCGCTGCCCGCGCGCAATCAGGCGCGCCCGCTCGATCAGGTCCTCGTCGGCGCTCAAGGTGATGTTCTTCATACGATAATAGTGTACACGATTATCGTGTAGTTTGCGAGGTTTCCAGCATTCCCAGATCCCAAGAGCAGAATTCAGGCCAATGTGAGCAGGTTGGCCGCGTAGGACTCGCCGGCCAGGGCCTGGATGGCGCGGTCGAGGGTGACCAGGATGGCTTCGTTGCGAATCGCCAGACCAAGCAGGAGCGCGTCGGTGACTTGGCGGTAGCCGAGCAGGCGAGGAGTGAGGGGCTGGATCAACTCCAGCCAACTAAGGGAAACCGGCAGATGCGCAACGTTGGGCAAGGCTGCAATCTCCTTGAGCATTCGCATTGCATCCGCGATTGACTTCTTGCCGACCAAGGGCGAGGCCGCGATGCGCACAAAACCAGCCTCGGTCACAGGACAAAGCAATAAGCGCGCACCATGGCTGCCCAACACCCACTCGGTAGCCTGCTCATGAGCTGCGTGTGCCGGATCGCTCAACGCGACCCAGATATTTACATCGGGGAGATAGGCTTTCAGATAAAGTCCTCCAGAGCCTCTTTCACCATTTCCGTCGTGATGACGCGCCCGCTCGGCGGGAAGGTTGGAAAGCCTGCCGCGGATCGCTGAAATTCCACCGTTTCGGCGGGTAAGCTGGCAGCTTTGCCGCCTTTGCGGATGAGATCGGTGATGGCTTCGCCCAGGGTGATGCCGTTGGCGTGAGCATAGATTTCAGCGAACTGGCGGGCGTCGTCGGCGAGATTGACGTTGGTTCTCACATTGCTAGTGTGCACCGATTCGATAGGACGTGCAAGATACCCTGATGCGTGCCAGGAAGAAATATTTGCACGCAGAACTGCCGAGTGCCCAGGTCTCGTTTTTGAAACCTGGAAGAGCGCGAAATCAGGAGTTGCGGAGGACGAAAACTCGCAGGTTCATTGTCTCCCGCATCTAGAATCGAGATGTGGGCCACCCAATCATTTTCGGTAAGTCAGACGTGGGCCACCCGCCCGCCGCCCGCTCATCGCGATAAGGCCGCGATGAACGGGGCACAGCTTCTCAAGGATCAGGATGATTCTTCGGGGCTGATGAGCGGGCCACCTGCCTGGATTATGCGCGGGAAGGACATATCCGCGCAATCGCTTGCTGAAAATGACTGTCTGCTACTGCTCCCGGAATGCCGAATGAGGTTCGTGGTCTCCCGGACAGTTGTCAGTCGACAGTGGACATTGGTCAGTTTGGCTGATTGAGGTTTGTTGTCTCCCACCCTTGCCGCGATAAGACCGCTTCAAGGATGGGGCACCCGGTACAGAGATTCATGTTGATTCAGCTTAGACTCGAGAGCTTTTTCTCGGCGAACATTCGGAACTTGCCCATGTGTTGATCGGTGTCGCGCACGATACGAAATTGCTCGATTGCTTTCACTTTGTCGCCCATTGCAAGCAAAGACAAACCGAGTCGCCAATATACGTCCGCAATCGCCAACTCTCTCAAGCGGAGAAGGCGTACTCCGAGAATCAACCTGCCTTGTTGCGAAGTTTCGGGCTGTGCCAACTGCTGTTCTGATTTCGACGCGTCTACAATGCTCAGAGCGTGGTCGATGGCTTGGCTCGCCTCTTCTTGCCGATCCAGAAGAAACATTGCTTGCGCCTTGCGAGCCCACGTTTTGACTTCGTAGAGCACTTTGCATAGCGCGACCCAGCGGGAGCCGAATGGTAATGTGTCGAATGCGCTCGTCATTCGCTGCATCGCTTCCTCGGCCATTTCAATCGCTTTGTCAGGAGAGGCTTTCAGCGCTAGCAGAATGTCGCACAGGCTGCCTTGCGCGCTTCCCGAAAAATCGCCGATCTCAAGCGCTTGTTCAATGCATTGCCTTGCTTCTTGGTACCGTTCCTCGTCGATCAGTACATCCCCAAGGCAAACCAACAGGCGCACACGATCGGATTCAGGAACCTTCTTCCCCAAGGCCAATGCGGCGCGGAAACATCTCTCCGCATCGAGGAGCTTGCCTGAAAGCTGTAGTTCCATGCCCTTGCTTTGTAGTTTGGAATAACGCGCCCCAAGGAGGCCGGCGCGAGCCAATGCGATTCCGACACCGACGACGAGCAATGTGATGAGCCTCGAAGAGTGCGCCAGAATGCGAAGTACAGATTCGGATCCATCGGGAAGGAACATACGTCTTCTCCTTTGGAGCACTAGCTGAGCACAATCGCTTGCACATCATCTTCCGCGTTGCACAGCAGATGCCCGGTACAGCAGTTTGAGAGTGACTTTGGAAGCAACTCCATACTATATCCGGAAAGCCGGTTTGGGCATCCAATATCTGCGGCCAATGTCGGGCGTATTCCGAACACTGGCAGGTTGCCGGGTGCCAGTTTTATCACTCGCCGCTGGTCAGATACTCGTGAATCGAAGCCGCGGCCTTGCGCCCCGCGCCCATGGCGAGTATGACCGTGGTGCCACCGGGTGAGGCGGCTGGTTCAACGCTTCCTTTAGGACTGAATTTCGATAGATGGGGGCAGGAAAACGTAACTTACGCAATTGCCAATCGCTTGAGCATCAGGCGGTCGCGGCGAACTTGGGAAAGGTCGTACTGGGCCTGTTGTGCCAGCCAGCCTTCTTCCGTGCCTCCAAAGACCTGAGAGATTCTGACCGCCATCTCGGGGGATATGCCGCGTTTCCCGTTCACGAGTTCTGAAAGCGTGTTGCGCGTCACCCCAAGGGCGGCGGCGGCATCTGTGATCGTCAAGCCTGAAGGCTCAATGCACTGACGCAAAACAACGCCTCCGGGATGCGGTGGGTTTTTCATAATCATGGCTTGGTTCCTTTCAGTGGTAATCGATGTAATCAACGTCCTGCGCCCCATCATCAAAACGGAAGATCACTCGCCAGTTGGCCCGGACGGTCACGGCCCAAAAGCCTTTCATCTGGCCTTTGAGCGGATGCAACCGCAATTTTGGCTGATTCATGTGAGCAATGGTTGGGGCGGCATGGAGGGTCGCCAAAATATCCCGTAGTTCGTCAGCATGTTCAGGATTTACGCCCCGTGAGTCGTCCTCCTCAAAAAGCCGTTTTAGCCCCTTGTGTCGAATTGTCCGTATCACACCTAACCGTAACGCGACATGTGTCGGATGTCAATAGCAATTCAGGAAGGGCGCGTCTCAATTTCACCCTAATTCAAAATGCCCGGGAGATCGCCTTCTACCACTCGCCGCTGGTCAGGTACTCGTGGATGGAGGCGGCGGCTTTGCGCCCCGCACCCATCGCCAGAATCACTGTGGCGCCGCCGGTGACGATGTCGCCGCCGGCGAAGACGCCGGGCTTGGAGGTGCGGGTGGTCCGGGGATCGGCCACGATGTAGTTGCGCGGGGTGGTCTTGAGGTCGGGGGTGGTGCTCTGGATGAGCGGATTGGCGGTTGTGCCGACGCCGATGATGGCCACATTCGCGGGCAGGACGAATTCGCTTCCCTTGATTTCAACGGGCGAGCGGCGGCCGCTCGCGTCTGGCTCGCCCAGCTCCATGCGCACGCAGCGCGCGCCGGTGAGCCAGCCTTTTTGGTCGCCGATGAACTCGACCGGGTTGGTCAACAGGCGGAACTCGATCCCCTCCTGGCGGGCGTGCTTGACCTCTTCGGCGCGGGCCGGCATCTCGGCCTCGGAGCGGCGATAAACGAGAGTAGCTGTCCGCGCGCCAAGGCGGCGGGCGGTGCGGACCGCGTCCATGGCGGTGTTGCCGCCGCCCACCACGATCACGTCGCGATCGCGGCAGTCATAGACCGGCTGATCGTATTCAGAAACCTGGTAGGCGCGCATGAGATTCACGCGGGTGAGGAATTCATTGGCCGAGTAGACGCCGTTGAGGTGCTCGCCGGGTACGCCGAGGAAGCGCGGCAGTCCCGCGCCGGTAGCCACAAAGACCGCGTCGTAGTGTTCGTTGTGCATCAACTCATCGATGGTTACGCTCTTGCCGACGACGACGTTGGTCTCGAACTCGATGCCCATGCGGCGCAGGTTGTCTACTTCTTCTTTCACAATCGTCTTGGGCAGGCGGAATTCCGGGATGCCATAGACGAGCACGCCGCCGAGTTCGTGCAGAGCTTCAAAAACGCGGACGCAATGGCCCTTCAGGACCAGGTCTCTTGCGGCGCTGAGGCCGGCCGGACCGCTGCCGACGATGGCCACGCTCTTGCCCGTGGGCGGGGCGTTGTTGGGGAGTGCAAGCTGTCCGCTGCTGCGCTCGTAGTCGGCGACAAAGCGCTCCAGGTTGCCGATGGCGACGGGCGCGCCTTTCTTGCCCAGCACGCATCCGCCCTCGCACTGGTTCTCCTGCGGGCAGACGCGACCGGTGATGGCGGGCAGCGCGTTGTCCTCGCGCAGCTTGGCCGCCGCGGCAAGATAGTCGCCCGCATAGATCAGGGCTACCACCTCTTCGATCTTTACGCCCACCGGGCATTGGACGACGCAGGCGGGCTTGGCGCATTCGATGCAGCGCGTGGCCTCGGTAAGGGCGTCGGCCGCTTGCAGGCCCAGGTTGACTTCCTCAAAGTTGCGGCAGCGCACGCGGGCATCCAGCTCCGGCATGTGAGTGCGCAGGATCTTCATGCGAGCTTTGAGCGGTAGGGCGTTCCCTTCGGGGACCGGAAGCACATTCATCGCGGAACGGGGAAGCGGGCGAGTCTCAGGCATCGTTCGCCTCCGCAGCCGCCAACTCTTCGCGCAGTTCGGCCACCGCCTCTTCCTTGTTCTGCTCGAAACGCTTGAGCGACTCGCACTCCTTGTCGCGATACATGGCGTTGCGCTGCATCAAAACCTCGAAGTTGACCAGCGAGGCGTCGAACTCCGGCCCATCCACGCAGGCGAACTTGCTTTTGTCGCCGAGCAGCACACGGCAGCCGCCGCACATGCCTGTGCCGTCCACCATGATGGAGTTGAGGCTGACCATGGTCTTGATGCCGAGCGGGGCGGTGATCTGGGCGACGGCCCTCATCATGGGCACGGGGCCGACGGCGAGCACAAAGTCGAGCTTGCGGCCGGCGGCGAGCAGGTCGTTGAGTTTTTTGGTGACCAGGCCCTGTTCTCCGTAGCTGCCGTCGTCGGTCATGATGTAGATCTCGCTGCTGGCCTGGCGCACTTCGTCTTCAAAGACGACCATCTCGAGACTGCGCGCCCCTTCAATGAAGATCACGTGGTTGCCTGCCTGCTTGAGGGCGTTTGCCGTGGGCAACGCCATGGCCGTTCCCACACTGCCGGCAAGAATCACCGCGGCGCCGTAGTTTTCGATCTCCGAGGGCTGCCCCAGCGGGCCAACGATGTCCAGAACGGAGTCGCCCGCTTCAAGGCAATTGAGCAGCGAGGTGGTCTTGCCGATGGCCTGCACCACGATGGTGACCGTGCCGGCCTCCGGGTCAGACGACTTGATGGTGAGCGGAATGCGCTCGCCCTTCTCATGCAGGCGGAGAATAAGGAACTGCCCCGGCTTCTGCTTGCGCGCAATGCGCGGCGCCTCAATCACAAACTGCTTGATATTGAGGCCGACGTTGCGGGCTTCCACAATCTTGTACATGAAGGTATGACTCCGATTGGACCAGGGCTATTCGCAATTTTGCCTCCGCGCGCGGTTGGGGAGACTGGACGCAAGGACGAAGAGTGCGCCAAGGCACAGGCGAACCCATCACCATCGCTCCTGATTATTCAGCAATTGGGAAGGGTGGCCGTGTGATGCGAGTCACGGGCGGGAAATTGGCTGAGACCGGCGACGGTTGGCGGATTGAGGATTCGTGCTGTTCGAGGTAGAATATGGCCCTTGAACGAAAACAGTGAGGTGACGCGAATGAAACCTGACCGCCCCCTGATCGTGTCTGTGCTGTTGCTGGCAGCAGGGCTGGGATTGATTTTTGGATATTGCCACGGGACTGTGGGCTTGAACGCCGCTATCCCGGTTTCGGGGGCGTCTTTCAATCTTTGTACCGCGACCACCGGACCAGGCGCCCTGGGCGGGTTCGCGCTGACGGTATTGGGGCTTCTGCTGCTGATCTGGGCGCTGGTTTGCGCGATCATGGGACAGATCCGGCTGCTTGGGCCGGGACGAAAACGGGAGGAGCCGCCGAAGAACGAAATCCCCTGAAACTGATTCTGGGCATTTGCGTTGCGGGCAGACTCCGAGGGAGTCTGCCTTGGCTGTTTGTGGGGCAATGGGTTGGGCGGGGTCATACCAGTGGGAAATGCGGGAGCGGCTCAGATTTCCGGGTCAGTCTTCCGACTCAGGGTTTTCGACGGCGGCGGCTTCCATGCGGATGAGGATGGCGCGCATCTGCTGGAACTCGGGGCGGGCGTGAAGGGGTTTCAGGCGCGGATCGGCAAGCATCTGGAAGAACCAGGGGCAGCGGGCCTCGGCGGAGGCGCGAAGTTCCGCGAGGGCGGCCTCATGGTCTCCCAAGACAACATAGACGGCTGGCGTGAAGGCGCGGAGAACGAAGCGTTCGCGGCTCAGCCATTGCAGGCGTTCGAGGATGGCGCGGGCTTCGTCCGCGCGGCCTTCGCAGGCCAGGGCATAGGCGTGGACGGCGGTGGCCAGGTCGAAGGACGGCAGACGCTGGGCAAGGTCCTCCGCAAGCCGCGTTCCGCGCGCGGCCTCGCCGTTGAAGGCGAGAATCATGGATCCGTAGAGATTGGCGCCTTCATGGCCGGGGAAGAGGGCAAGGGCGTGGCGGATGCATTCGACGCTCTCGGCGGCTTGCCCGGCCAGGTGGAGCGCCCAGGCCAGGCGGGCATGCAACCAGGGCGAAAAGGGATCGAGTTGGATGACCGCGCGCAGCATCTCGATGGCCTCAGCGAAGCGGTGGCGGCTGAGGGCGAACATCACGCGCAAACGGGTGGTCCAGGGATCGTGGGGCAGATGCGCGGAGAGGGAGAAGGCCTGAAGGGCGGAAGGCAGATCGTGGTCCACATGGAAGCTGATCCAGCCGAGTGCGGGGAGAATGGCTTCGGGACGGCGCGGAAGATCCGGAATTGAATCGACCGTGCGGCGCACAAGGTCCGCGGCAACGGCCGGAGACATGTAGCCGTAGAAGGCCTGTGTCACGCAGAGGTTCACCAGATCGACGCGGGCGGCGATCAGGGAGGGATCCAGCTCGATTGCCCGGAGAAGGTGTTGCAGCGCGTCCTGCATGCGGTGGCGCTGGAGGGTCTGCCACTCATAGTGGGCGCGCTGGAAGATTTCGTAGGCCTCCCTGTTCTGGGGGCAGGTTTCGATCTCGTCGGCGGGAGCCGCGGCAGCGGAGATGGATAAGTCTCCCGTACTCCACCCCTGCGACAAAGACCTGTCGCTACCACCCCAGGAAGCAAAGACCGCTTCCTGGGGACCCCGGCCGCTGGGGACCCCGGCGCTCCACCCCAGCGACCAAGACCTGTCGCTGGGGACCCCGGCGGCCAGGCGAAGGACCAGGCGTTCGACCAACGCGGATTCCAACCCGGCGATCTGGCTTTGGGGCATGAGCAGGTCTTCCACCCAGAGTTGGGCGCCATCCTCAACCCGGATCATCTCAGCGCGCAGGCGGAACTGCGAGGGCAGTGCGCGCAGGGTTCCCGTGAGGACGAGGTCGGCTTTCAGCGTTTTGCCGATCTGGCGCGCAGTGAGCCCGCGGCTGGCCAGGGTGAAGACTGAATCCCGCGCCAGCACGGAAGCTACCGGATGGGGCGCGTTGGCGAGCCGGGCAATGGTCTGCTCGGCGATGAAGGGGCCAAGATGCTCGGGGAGGGTGTAACCGGCGGCGAAGGGCAGGACGGCCAGGCGCGGGAGCGCACTCACCGTCGCGGCGCCGTGACGCCTGACCTCGGCGGAGAAGCGATATCCGCGCTTGTAGACGGTCTGGATGCACTTTTCCGGTTCAAGGCGCGCGCGCAACGAGGAGAGGCACCTGGGAACGCTGTCGGCGGTGACATGCACATCGCCCCACAGCGCCTGGCGCAGTTGGAGGGGAGAAACAATCTGACCGGCGTGGGCAACGAGGAGCCGCAACGCCGCCAGCTCCCTGGGGGGCAGGTGAACGACTGCCTCTCCGCGCAGGAGGGTGCCATCGGTTTGCAGCCGGAAGCCTCCAAAGGCAAATACCGGTTCTCCACCCCTGCGACCAGGACCTGTCGCAGGGGACCCCGGCTCTCCACCCCTGCGACCAGAACCTGTCGCAGGGGATCCCGGCTTCGTGGCGCCATGTGAACGTGATGAGGGCTTATTCATCCCAACCAACGCATTTCCTGGGGTTCCTGTCGATCTGCCCGGCGATCTTGCGCCATCCACTCGAGGTAAATGGCAGCCGCAGGCAGTGCCGCAGGGATCCGCATATTGGACATCCGGGGGAGAAATGGGCAGCAGTTCCGACGAGTTACCGGACTTGTCTCAGACCGGCCGTTTGGTCCCATCCCGATTATCCACATTCGGAAGGCCAAGGGAAGGCCCTGGCAACGACTTTCCTGTGCTCGAGGTAATCAAAACGGGTCATTTGGTAACTAGGGAGTTAGAGCAAAACCAGAGTAAACGTGCCCTGGCAAAGAGTGTGCGAGGTGGCTTTTCCTTAAGGAAAAAGCCACTTGGCATGGTGCTTTCTGGGTACAGCTACTCTGGTTTCGCTGTAGCCGAACGCCTTGATCGCGTCCCTCTCATTCTTTGGAATTTGGGCAGGTTTCCCGATTGAAACGATCCCGGGAGAATTCGAGTCACAGATAGGGGGCCGGGGATCGGAGATTTGCGTTCAGTGCGGGAAAGAGCGATCCGCGGGCAGACTTGAGAGAAAAACTTCAGAGAACTTTCAGGAAATAGAAGATCGCCTGCTGGCAAGCTAGTCCAGAGGCTTCTTTAGAGCCCCAAAGGAGTTTGCGATGGCCAAGACTGTTTCGTATGCCCAGTGGTCTCTGGAACCCTACTGCATCGGACTGAAGCTGCGCGCGCTGCGGACCCAAAAGCGTCTCACGCTTTCGCGCCTGGCGGCCGAGACCGGGCTTTCGACGGCGCTGCTTTCAAAGCTGGAGACGGACCGGATGATTCCCACGCTTCCGACGTTGGCCACCATCAGCCGGGTGTACGGCGTAGGCATGAGTTACTTCTTCGCGGAACCCGCGCGGCATACGCTCTCGATCACGCGAAAGGCTCACCTGCAGAGCAACGGCCGCGGCCTCGATTCGGTGAAGTTTACCCCCCTGAACTCGGCAGCGGAAGGATCCCGGCTGGTGGCGCAGATGATAGAGTTTCCGCCCGGGGGAGCCAGCCGCGCCTTGGATAGCTTTAGCGAGACGAGCGGCCTGGTGTATGTGCTGGAAGGACGGCTTCAGTTGGACGCGGGCGGGATGCAAGAGGTGCTGGAGGCGGGCGATTGCGCGTACATGGAGAGTGAGATGGCGCTGGCCTGGAGCGCGGCGGGAAAGCACCGCTGCCGGGTGCTGGCGGTGACGCCTGGCGCTCCGCGGACGGAAGGCTGAGCGGGCTCGCGGGGTACTATTTGGCGACGCGCGCGATCAACTGGAACGAGTCGAGAAACCGCGTAGTATCGGCGTACGGCTTGCCGAGGGGGTACACGACCAGCGTCTGGTAGAGCGTGGTGCCCACCATGTAAACGCGGGCGGAGAAGTGCGCCGTATCGCTCTCTGCCTCAAACGTCAGCCCGTGGTAGATGCCGAGGGTCATCTTTTTCTCGCTGAGGAGGTGGGACTTGGAGTTGGTCAGGGCTCCGTTCTTGGCCCCTTGCAGCAGAGTGTCCGGATCCTTGCCCGCGGCCTGCGCGCCGTAGTCGCAAACCCCGATGAACATCGCCACTGCGCCATCCGTTCCGATATAAGAACGCAATTCGAAGGTGCCCGCATCGGTGGGAACATCCCTCTTCTGGAGTTCGGGCTCAGACGGAAAGGAGGCGCTGAATCCGTCCGCGGGATAGCTGTACGATTTCCATGCCGGCGTCAGCGCGGCCGGCATTGGCGCACTCTGCGTCGGCGCGGCCGGCGTCGGCGTGGTGGGCGTCTGTGCGCCGATTACTGCGGTAAACGCCAGCAGGGCAACTGCCAGGGCAAAGCGACGGTGCAGGGGCCTGTGCATCCGGTGCGTCATGATCGATCTCCTTAGCTCGCGGGGAGCGGTGGACGCGCTCGTGCCGCAACGTCTGCCTTTCATCTCCGCGCCGAGGGTTTTGTGGGTAGCCATGACAAAGTGTCGCACGGAAACTTCGATCTCCACTCCTCAAGCCCTCGGAGCAAGTGATTATAACCTTTTGCGGGGCTTTTTTCTCCTGACGATCAAATTCAACTGGAGTGCGCCCGGAAAGGTTACTGTGTGACGAAAGTTTCCTTTTCAAGAGCGATGGCCAGCGGGAAGAGCAGGTTGTTTTCCAGATGGACGTGGCGGTGCAGGTCGCGCTCGAAGTCCTCCAGGCCATGATAGAGGCCAACCAGCGTGGGGCATGCGCCGGCCGGCGGTGCAAAGCCCTGGGTTGCCGTGCGCATTTCTTCCAGCAACGCGCCGGCGGCCTCGTGCTCGATGAGCATGGCCTGGATGGGGGTTTCGACGCGGTCAAAGCAGGCGTGGGGAACGGACGCATGGCTCAGGCGGCTCTGTTCGAGGGCCTCGATGTGGGGGAAGAGAATCTTTTCTTCCTTATCCAGGTGGAGGGTCAGTTCGCCGGCCAGTTGGCGCAGTTGACGGTCGATCTGATCGACCTTCGGGTGGACCTGGCCGTGCTTGGCGGCCGAGCGCTCAGCCATGGAAAGCAGACGGGGCAGTTCGTTGCGGACGTAGGCGTGGTGGGTCTCGACGATGTGCCGGATAAGGGCGTACGGCGCGGCGTGGGTGAAGTCCGCTTCGGGCTCGGCGCCGGCGGTGGCCACGGCCAGGGCGGCCAGCACGGCTTCGGCGGCGATGCCTTTCTGGGCGCAGGCCTCGGCCAGCGGACGGTTGCCGCCGCAGCAGTAGTCGAGATGGAAGCGTTCAAAGACGCGAATGGTGGCGGGCTGCTCGAGAGCGATGGAGCGAAGGGTGGATTGGGAAGTAGTCATGATGAAAGCCTCCAGATGGTTGGATGCCATGCGGGACTGGGCGGCGCGGCTGAATCCGCGCGCTTTCAAAGTGGAGGGGTTGCGCGCGGGGGTTTGCCGGTTGCGGAGCCAGTCTGTAGGATGGTTTGGAATTTCAGGGACACGAAACCATGCGCCCCAACTTTCATTTGATGAAGGCGACGCTGACCGGCGCTCTGGGCGGCCTGCTCTTCGGATTCGATACGGTGGTGATCTCGGGCGCCATCGATGCGCTGGTGCGGCTGTATGGATTGAGCGCGCAGGGCAAGGGCTGGACGGTGGCCATTGCGTTGATCGGCACGGTGG
>OBLU010003635.1_pt1 | contig 13941 bp, 13 predicted proteins | sample 1518681 | NCBI WGS metagenome assembly OBLU01 (sample SAMEA3539304, study PRJEB22396) | soil metagenome | biome: tundra; feature: field; material: soil | place: USA | collected 2010-05 | depth 0.15 m
TTTCCACCGGCGGCGGCGCGTCCCTGGAGTTTCTCGAGGGAAAGAAGCTGCCCGGGGTCGAAGCACTCACGGATAAGAAGTGATGTCGTGGAGACAAGCGTGCGCGACTTCGCAGTTCGCATCCTGCTGGATCACGGGAAGACGATCGAGTTCCAGGGTCCGGGCGACATTACCGGCGAAACCACCGATGCAATCGTGAATGCAGCCAACTCATCTCTTCTGGGCGGAGGCGGAGTGGACGGCGCCATTCACCGCGCCGGCGGACCCGCGATACTGGCCGAATGCCGGCAGATTATGGGCAAGATTGGAAGCCTGCCTTCGGGGAAGGCGGTCATCACTACCGGCGGAAACCTCGCCGCTAGACATGTGATCCACACAGTCGGCCCGATCTATCGCGGCGGAGAACAGGGAGAAGCGGAGAAGCTGGCGAGTTGTCATCGCGAATCGATTCGCCTCGCCGATGAACACGCAATCACCTCTCTCTCCTTTCCGGCAATCTCGACGGGGGCTTACGGCTATCCGGTTTCGGAAGCCGCATCGATCGCGATTGCCTCCACGGTTGAGGCTTTGGCCTCGGCTCATCACGTCAGTAAGGTTCGATTCGTTCTCTTTGACATCGCCACTTTGAAAGCGTACGCGCGCGCCGCCGAGAGGCTGGGGAATTCAGAGTCAGTTTCGTCCTACAAAATCGAGAAGGGACCTTCATGAGACAGAAGCTCATTGCCGCCAATTGGAAGATGTACAAGACGCCCGAGCAGACACGCGAGTTCTTTCGCGACTTCCTGCCGTTGGTTAGCGGGCACACGCGCGACGAGATTGTGGTTTGCCCGCCTGATGTTGACCTGGCGGCTGCGCTCAAATGCGCCAAGGGATCGAATGTGGCTATCGGCGCGCAGAATGTGCATTGGAAGGCGGAGGGCGCGTTCACGGGAGAGACTTCGGCGGCGATGCTGCTGGCGCTGGGCGTGACTCACGCCATCATCGGACACTCGGAGCGGCGGCAATACTTTTGCGAAACCGACGACACGGTGAACCTGCGGCTGAAAGCCGCGCTGGAAGCCGGTCTCACGCCCATCTGTTGCGTGGGCGAAGTGCTGGAGGAACGCGAGGCCGGGCTCACCGACGACGTGCTGCGGCGGCAGTGTGTGCGGGCTTTCCATGCGGTCTCGGCCAAGAAAGCGGCGAAGCTGGTGGTGGCCTACGAGCCGGTGTGGGCGATTGGCACGGGGAAGACGGCTACTCCGGAGCTGGCGGCCGAGGCGCATGGGGTGATCCGCCGGGAGGCTGCGGAAGTGTTTGGGGAAGAGTTCGCCGCGAAGCTGCGCATTCTTTATGGAGGATCGGTGAAGCCGGAGAATGCCTCGTCTCTGATGGCGCAGGAGGAGATCGACGGCGCGCTGGTGGGCGGGGCTTCGCTGGATGCGAAATCGTTTGCGGCGATTGTGAAGTACTGAGCTGTCCTTCGTCTATATCTTGTAGATTAATTCATGCATTTCACAATAGCTGTCCTGCGTTCATGGGCAACGCGCTGCGCACCGCAAAAACCTTTGACCCAACCGGCGTCGAGGAACTGCCGCAGATGACGCCAAGCGAAATCAGATAAAAAATTCGATACCCGTTCCCTTAAAATATCTTGAATCAACCAGTTACGCACTATGGACCGATTTTAATCCGGCTAAAATCTTGATTCCAAATAACTTACCCGCAAAATCCTCGATCTAAAGGACTTAGCCTTGGGCTTGTCTGACTAAGTCCTTTGGAATCAGTGAGGGCGTATGGGTACTTGTCTGGAGCCAACGCTAAAATCCTGGCAGCAAAGGAGTTGCGGGCAAAATCTTGATTCCGGGTGAGTTATCCAGTTGCTATTCTGATGTCAAAGAGCTAATGCTTTAAAGACTATTAGATCGCTCACGGAGATTGAAGTCAAGGAAATTCTTCGGTCTACCCTAATTATCTGCCAGGGCGGTACCTGTCGTCAGGGAACCGTTTTCGAGTTGATACCAGAGGCGGGATGGGGTGGTGGAGAGAAAGGTCAAAGGCAGCGGACAGAAGTGTCCGCTCCACACGAGCCGTGACGGGCGCAGTAGAAACTCCCTGCCGCGCCGCAGGCAGTGCCGGGCGGCTAGGGATCCTTCGACTGCGTTTGTGCTTCGCTTTCGCGAAGCACAAACTTCGCTCAGGATGACAAGGCCTAGAAGGCTTGCTGCGAAGTACCCTTCAATCTGCTAATCTTCCTGCTTCGCAATCCTTGGGTTCAATCCGCTGCAAGATAGAGAGTTTGGATGACGGAAACTGTGCGTCCTGAGCCGAGCCGGGGATTCCGGTGGATAGTGCTGATCTTTATCAGCCTGACGATGTTCGGGAACTATTACGTATACGACTGCATCGCACCCATTGCGGACCTACTGGTTAAGCAACTCGGATTCTCAGAGTCCAATATTGGGCTGCTGCAGGCGATCTACAGTATCCCCAACGTTTTCATGGTGCTGATTGGCGGCTACGTTGTGGACCGCATCGGGACCCGCAAGGCGATCTTCATCTTCGGCACGTTGTGTTTCATTGGGGCGGGGCTGACCACCTTATCTGCCACGTTGAGCGTGATGGCGACTGGGCGGCTGGTTTTTGGCCTGGGGGCGGAATCACTGATTGTGGCCGTGACCACGGCGGTGGCCAAGTGGTTCCGGGGAAAAGAGCTAAGCTTCGCGTTTGGGATCAACTTGATGATCTCAAGGTTCGGATCGCTGCTGGCACAGCAATCGCCGTCGTGGGCGGGGTTTGCCTACAACTATTGGCGCAATCCACTGCTGATTTCGGTTGGATTTGGCGCCTTGTGCATTGTGGGAGCGACCGTTTACTGGGTCCTTGAGGTTTATGCCGAGAAGAGATATCAGGTCGGACCCGCCGGGGCTACCGACAAAGTTGTGTTCGGTGATGTTAAGACGTTCGGGCTGTCGTACTGGTACATTGTGGCGCTGTGCATCACTTTTTATTCGGCCATCTTTCCCTTTGAGACCTTTGCCTACCAGTTCTTCATGGACGCACACCACGTCACCCGCGAGGCGGGCGGCGATCTGGTGGGAATGCTGACGCTGTTCACCATGTTTGGGACGCCGCTCTTTGGCTTGTTTGTGGACAAGCTCGGCAAGCGGGCGTTGCTGATGATGCTGGGTTCGTTGCTGCTCATCCCGGTGTATCTGATGATGGCTTACGTGCGGTCGGCGAGTTATGTCACGGTGTATCTGCCATCATCGGTGGACGGGCATTTCTCCTTTGTGGCCCACCATCTGCCCCCGATTCTACTGCTCACGATGGCCATGATGGGGATCGCCTTCTCGCTGATTCCGGCGGTGATGTGGCCGTCAGTGGCTTATCTGGTCGAGCAGTCGAAGCTGGGCACCGCATACGGGTTGATGACGATGATCCAGAACATCGGGCTGGCGGGCTTCAATCTGATGGTTGGATGGGCGAACGACCACAGCCACGCCGGGGCAAGCAATCCCGGCGGCTACAATCTGGGGATGTGGATCTTTTCAATCCTGGGGTTCCTGGGTTTTACCTTCGCGTTTCTGCTGCGGCAGCGGGAGATAGGTCCGCATGGGCATGGGCTGGAAACGATTACTACTACCACGGCCAAGGGTGCGGCCTAGGGAGACTCGCATTCTTTTGTTGCAGCGGCTTGAAAATCTTTACCACAGAGGACACCGGGGACCACAGGGTGGATCCGAAGCTACCAATTTTCGGAGGTTGCTACTCTTCTCGTTGCCTGGGGTTTGAAGTTTTGGGGTGTCGGTGGGCATCCAAGCCTTGGGATGCAAAGGCTTTCCGGCGGGGCCTTAGGCGGAAATTGGGATTGGCCGAGGCCATCCGCAGATCCGTAGAAATACTCTGATATTCTGGAACTGCCGGGGTTACCGCGGTTACGGCTACACCGCGCAAACGATACAACACAAACTACTTATGCCGCATCCCAACGAATGCGGCCGGGAACAGGCGACTTGACCGAGCCACGACAGCATCAGAGCACCGAAGCTAGTGAAGCCGAGATAATCCAACGGGCCAAGCTAGGGGACGCTGAGGCGTTCCAGGCGCTCTATGAGAAACACAAGCGGCGGGTGTACTCGCTGTGTCTGCGGATGACGGCTAACACAGCGGAGGCGGAGGATCTGGCGCAGGAAGCGTTCCTCCAGCTCTACCGCAAGATCGCTACGTTTCGCGGGGAGTCGGCGTTTTCGACTTGGTTGCACCGGCTTTCGGTGAACGTCGTGCTGATGCACTTGCGGAAGAAGAGTCTTCCGGTGGTTTCTTTGGAAGAGACTACGCAGGGGACCGAGGAAGATTCTCCGAAGAGGGATTTCGGAGCGGAAGATGTGGCGCTGGCCGGATCCATTGACCGGATGCAGTTGCAACGGGCGGTGGAAAATCTCCCTCCCGGCTATCGGATGATTTTTGTGCTTCACGACATTGAAGGATACGAGCATAATGAAATCGCGAAAATCGCGGGATGCTCGATCGGCAACAGCAAGTCGCAGTTGCACAAGGCGCGCATGAAGTTGCGCGACCTGCTCAAGATGAATAGAGCCGAAAAGGCCGGGAAATCGAAAGCAGGTTAGGCAAGCGTTAGAGAGTGGAACGGTATTGACCTGGGCAGGGGCGCAAGAAGTGCGGTTGAGAGTTCCAGCCGCAGAGACTTGGGGAGAGGTTATGAATTGCGTTGAGCTGCAGCAGAGCTTGGCGGAAGTGGAAGACGTCAGCAGTTCGGATCAGCGAGCCCACCTGAAGGCTTGCCCAGCGTGCTCAGCGCTGGTGAGAGAATTGAATCTGATTGTGGCGGCGGCGGGTGAACTGCAAGAGGCAGATGAACCCAGCCCGCGAGTTTGGAATTCCATTGAAATTGCTTTGCGGCAAGAGGGACTGATACGTCCCCAGCGGGCGCCGGTGTCTTCGTTCAGCGCCCGCTGGGGGGCGGCGCGATGGTTGGTTCCGGCGGCGGCGATGTTGTTACTGGCTTTGGGAATCTATATGCGGCGGGAGTCACCGCCACTGCCCAATCCGTTAGTTAAAGAGGCTTCGGTGGGCGTGCCGGTAGCGAACCCGTCTGGCCTGAATGACGAGGATTTACTGCAAGAGGTTGCGGAGAACGAACCCGCGATGATGACGCAATACCAGGAGAACCTGCGGCAGGTGAATGAATCCATCCGGGAGGCGCAGGGATTGGTGGATGAGACTCCGAATGATGTCGAGGCGCGGCGGTCGCTGATGGATGCGTACCACCAGAAATCGATGCTTTTTGAGATGGCCATGGAGCGTTCCCTGCCATAATGGTGGAAGTTTTCCTGCGGTGTTTTACGGCGATGGCGGATGGGCAAGCAGCTTGGGGGAGTTGGATATGGTAAGCAGACGGACGGCAAGACTCGTGGCGATTGGCGCGATCATAGCGGGCACGCTGGTGGCCGAGAGCAAGAAAGAATACCACTTCACGGTGGGACGGAAAGCGGGCGTATCGGTGATGAATCCGTACGGCTCGATTACGGTGAAACCGTCTTCGAATAACACCGTAACGGTCAATGCGGTTTTGCACTCCGACAAGGTTGAAGTGGATAACAGCCAGAACGGAAACCGCGTGGATATTCAATCGCACCTGCTGGCCGGGGCCGACGCCGATTCGGGACGCGTGGATTATGAAGTACTGGTTCCCGCCGACGCGAGCGTCACGTTGCATTCGAGCAGTGGGTCATTGCGCGCCGAGAAACTGCATGGCGACGTCAGCCTGGAAGGCGCGGGAGCGACCGTCGACGTGCGCGACGTCTCGGACGCGCACGTGCATGTGAAAACGATGAATGGCACGGTGAATCTGGACAACATCCGGAACGGTCACGTTGAGGTGGACTCGTTGAGCGGAGAAGTTACGATGAGGAGCGTGAATGGCCCGCTGGTGCAGGTGGTTTCGACGAGCGGCCGAATCAACTACATCGGAGACTTCGGCAACAGCGGCGAATACCGGCTGACCAGCCACAGCGGCGACATTGAAGCGACCATTCCGGAATGGACCTCGGCCGACGTGAGCGCCCGCTCCGTGCGCGGAGAAGTGCACGACGATATTCCGTTGCAACCGAAATATCACGTCTGGTTTCCGATGGACAAGGGACGTGCCTTCGCAGGTACCATGGGCAAAGTGGCAGTGTCCTCTACGGTGGTGCTGCGATCGTTCAGTGGTAAAATTCACCTCAGAAAACGCTCCGAAAACAAATAAAGAAAACGAAGCGAAAACCGGATCGGCGCAAGCGGTCTGCTCAAGGCCCGGCCAAAACGACGGGGGCTGGTGTGCGTGCCGTGGTCTTGATCGGGTTCATGGGCGCCGGCAAGAGCAGTGTGGGCCGGGCTTTGGGCGAACAACTGGGCTGGCCGTTTGAGGATCTCGACGAGCGGATTGAACGGCGAGAGCGGCGCACGGTGCCGGAAATCTTTCGCGATTCGGGAGAGCGGACGTTTCGCGAGGCCGAACATGCAGCTTTGCGGGAGTTGTTGAGCGAGTTGGATGCTGGGAATGAGAGGGTTGTGGCTCTTGGTGGTGGGGCTTTTGCGCAGAAGGAAAATGCCAGGCTGATCGAGGCTTGCGGCGTTCCCACGGTGTTCTTGGACGCGAGCGTGGACGAGTTGTGGCGGCGTTGCCAGGAGCAGGCCTTGCAGCAAAGAGTTGAGCGTCCACTGCTGGGGAGCGGGGAAAGTTTTCGCGAGCTTTATGAGGCGCGGAGGCCGCATTACAGGAAAGCGTCATTGAAGCAAGATACTGGCGGGAAGACTGTGGCGGAGATTGCGGCAGAGGTGGTTCAAGCCCTGGGCCTGGGTTCAAGGAGTACAGCCCCAAGGAGTGAAGCTTCAAGGAGTGAAGCTCGAAGCCGCGGAAGACGGGGACAAAAGCAGTGAATCTGATGGCGCGGGTGCGATGGGGAACGGTGGCGGTCCTGGGGTGCGCGTCTTTGATGTACGCCGGCGACAAGGACAAGAAGGACAAGCCGAAGGGCGCGCAACAGGTGGATTCTGGTTCGTTCGGCGTCTTCGTCAGGGGCCAGCGCGTGGTTACCGAAACCTTTAGCGTGCAGCAGGACAACGGCGTCAGCGTGGTTAAGTCGCAATTAAAAGAAACCGGTGGTTCGGCCTCGGGTCAAAGCTCGGACCTGCGGATGACGGACAAGGGGGAGCTGGTCCGTTACGAATGGAGCGATGGCAGCGGTTCGCTGGTGGTGATGCCCAACAACGAATTCCTGCTGGAAAAGGTGACGACGGCGGCGTCGGCGAAGCCGGCTGAACAGCCGTTTCTGATGCCCAGCACGTCGGCCATCCTGGACAACAATTTTTTTATCCACCGCGAGGTGCTAACGTGGCGTTACCTGGCGGCCGACTGTCACACCGAGAGCGGCGGTCTGAAATGCCAGCAGGGTCCGGTGGAATTCGGAGTGCTGGTTCCTCAAGAGCGAACGTCGATGCGGGTGCGCATGGAACTGGTGGGAAGAGAGAAGGTCACGATCCGTGGGACGGAGCGGGAACTTTTACGGCTGAACTTGAAGGGCGAAGAGTTCTCCTGGGCTCTTTGGGTGGATGACAAGGACCAGTTCAAGCTGATGCGGGTGCTGATTGCCGACGCTAGTACTGAAGTCGTGCGGGACTAGCGGGGATGCGGCAATGGTGCGAAACTTGATGAGGAGCTAGTTTCGAGTTTCCAGTTTCCAGTCCCGACTTTCCAACGATGCTGTATACCCTCTGGGCTGGAAACTGGAAACCGGAAACTCGAAACTGATTTTGCCAGGTGGGGCGCCATGCCGATGACCGATGGACGTACGGCGCGGGTTCTGATCACGGTGCTGCTGTTTGCGCTGGGGCTGGGATTTCTCTACGTGGCGCGGCAGACCCTGATTGCGTTCCTGTTTGCCATTTTCTTTGCCTACCTGGTAAGTCCGCTGGTGTCTCATCTGGAAAAACTTCTGCACGGGCGGAACCGCGCCATCGCGGTGATTTATTTGTTGCTGCTGGGACTTTTGGTGCTGTTCTTCGTTTCCATGGGACCGCGGGTTGGCCGCGAAGGAGCGCGCCTGATTCAATCGCTGCCGGCTATGGATCAGCTTAGGTCCGGGCAGATCGCGGAACAACTGGGCCAGCAACACGGCTGGAACACCCGAGTAGTCGAGCTGCTGCGGGACTACCTGGCTAGCCACAGCGACGACATCGTCAGACTGGCGCAGACTGTGGGACTGCACGTGGCGGATGTGGCCAAGCAGGCGTGGCTGGTGGTGGTGGTTCCGCTGCTGTCGATTTTCTTTTTGAAGGATGGCCGCGCCTTCAGCGAAATCGCGCTGGATTTGGTGCAGTCGCGGCTGCAGCGCGAAATGCTGCAGGGAGTGCTCAGCGACTTGAACCAGATGCTGGTCCATTTCATACGAGCACAGCTCACATTGGCGGCGCTGACGCTGGCCATGTATTCGGGAGGGCTCGGCCTGATGCGGGTGCCGGACGCGTTGGTGCTGGGGACGGTGGGCGGTCTGCTCGAATTTGTTCCAGTGGTGGGGCCGCTGGTGGCGGCAATTATTATCGTAGGCGTGGCCTTGCTGATGGGTTACACCCATTGGCTGTGGCTGATCATTTTTCTCGGCGGCTGGCGGCTAATCCAAGATTACGTGTCCCAACCGCGCATCATGGGCCAGAGCATGGAACTGCATCCGCTGGCGGCAATTTTTGGCGTGATGGCGGGCGGCGAGGTGGCCGGCATTCTGGGTATCTTTCTTTCCATTCCAGTCATGGCGAGCTTGCGGATTGTCTTCCGGCGCTGGCGGCTGTATGCGCAGAAAAGGAAATTCGGCCCGCTGAATGAGTATGTGCGGGATGGCCAGGTTGGGCTGGAGAAGTAGGCAGTTCTCAGTTCTCAGTTCTCAGTTCTCAGTTCTCAGTTTCTAGCTTTCAGCTTCAGGGCTTCGCTTTCAAACCTTTCTCTTCCAACTTCTCGCAGGTTTCGTCGGTTCGTTTACACGATCTAGGCTCCTGCTGCGGCTGTTTTTTCTGCCTTTATGTTACGCAGGAATTCGGCAGCTGCTTCGGGCAGAACCGTGTTGATGAACATGCCCGAGCCCAGCTCGAATCCAGCGACGCGCGTGAGGCGCGGGATCACGCTTACATACCAATGAAAGTGGCGGGCGCCGACATAATCGGACGGGCCGCTGCGGACGGTGAAATTCAGGTCGGGATTCTCGAGTCCCACGTGAATCTTGGCCAGGAGGTTCCGCAAAACGCGGGCCAGGTCTGAGGTTTCGGCGGCGGTGATCTCGCCGAAGCTGGCCATGTGGCGCAGCGGAAAAATGTGGGTGGCGAAGGGTGTGGCCGAGGCGAAGACCTCCATGGCTACGAAGAACTCGCTCTTGATCACGATGCGGGTCTGGTCTTCGACTTCCCTTTCCACCATGTGGCAGAACATGCATTCGCCTACGTCGTCGTAGTGGCGCAGGGCTTCGAGCAGGCGATGGCGGACCTGGCTGGGGATCACAGGCGTCGCGATGATCTGGGAGTGCGCATGCTGCAGGCTGGCCCCGGCATCGGCGCCGTGGTTCTTGAAGATGGTGACGTGGTTGATGCGGTGGTCGAGGCTGAGCGCGTTATAGCGTTCCTTGTAGACGCCGAGGATGCTGGCGACGTGGGCGTCCGGCAGCAGCGCCATGCAGGCGGAGTGATCTGGACTGTCAATGATGACTTCGTGAAAGCCAAAACCATTGACGCGGCGGCGCAAGTGCTGCAGGTTGCGAGTGGGCTGGGCGGTGCTGTCGAGCGCGGCAAACTTGTTGGGGATGACGCGAACGGCCCAGGGGTCGCTGAAGTTCTTGGGAAAACGCATGACTTCGGGCGGGGTTTTATTCTCGTTGCCGGGGCAGAATGGACAGCTTTCCACAAAGGATGGCACGGCCTGCCTGGGGCGATGTGTGGCCAACTCCTCGGGGCGCTTGGCGCGTTCGGTGGCGATGATGACCCATTCCTTGGTAAAGAAATTCTGGCGCAACTCCGGCATGGTAATCCTCCAATTTGGTCTATCGGCAGGAAGAGTGGGACGGTGCAGTGACGGAAGACTTGCGGCTTTCGCGGCGAAGTGACTGTGGTTTCGGCCTTTTGCGGGTTCTTACGCGAGCGTGGGCGCTGAGCCGGTAACCTTCGGTTAATCAGGGCTGTTGTAGAATCGAAAGACCCTCTTATGAGCAATAAACTTCGTATCGGGATTCTGGGCGCTACCGGCGTGGTTGGGCAGAGGTTTATCCAGATGCTGGAGCGTCATCCGTGGTTTGAAGTGGCGTGGCTGGCCGCTTCCGACCGTTCTGAAGGCAAGACCTACGGCGAAGCTGCGCGCTGGCGGCTGAAAACGCCGATTCCTGCGAATGTGGCTGCGATGAAGATCTCTCCGGCCACGCCTGAGGGCGCGCCGAAGATTATTTTCGCCGCGCTCGATGCCTCGATTGCCGCCGAAATGGAGCCGCGCTTTGCCGAGGCAGGCTGCGCCGTGGTTTCGAATTCGAGCGCGCTGCGCATGCAGTCCGATGTGCCGCTGGTGATCCCTGAGGTCAACGCCGGACACATCAAGCTGATTGACAAGCAGGCCTGGCGGAAGAAATCGGGCGGCTATGTGGTAACGAATCCCAACTGCTCGGCTATCGGGCTGGTGTTGGCGTTGGCGCCATTGCACCGGCGGTTCGGTCTCGAGACCGTGATGGCCGTGACCATGCAGGCGGTCAGCGGCGCGGGTTATCCGGGCGTGGCTTCGCTCGACATTCTGGGCAATGTGATTCCTTACATCCGCAATGAAGAAGAAAAGATGGAAGAGGAAACCCACAAACTCCTCGGACAACTGAACGGATCTGGAATTATTCCGGCGCCGTTCGCCATGAGCGCGCAATGCAACCGAGTCGCGGTCGAAGACGGGCACACGGAATCGGTTTCGGTGGGTTTGAAAACCAAGGCCAAGCCGGAGGAGATCATCGCAGCGTGGAACGATTACCGTGCCGAGCCGCAGGAACTGAAGCTGCCCAGCGCGCCGGAGCGTCCGGTGGTGTATCTGGAGGCGAATGACCGTCCGCAGCCGCGGTTTGACATTGACCTGGGAGCGGGCATGACGACTGCGGTGGGGCGGCTGCGGCCCTGCGGCGTTCTGGATTGGAAGTTCACCGTGCTTTCACACAACACTATTCGCGGAGCCGCCGGCGCGGCGGTGTTGAATGCGGAACTGCTCAAGGCGAAGGGCTACTTCGCGAATTTCTAGGATGAAAAACGAGCTGTGCTTCCCTAATCCGCGCTCCCGAAATCCGGCCAGGAAGTCACGCCGATGATCGTGATGAAATTCGGCGGCACCTCGGTGGAAGACGCGCGGGCCATCGAGCGCGTGGCCGCAATCGTAAAAGACCGTCTGCCGCAGAAGCCGGTGGTGGTGGTCAGCGCCATGGCCAAAGTCACCGACACGCTGCTCACCATGGCGCGGGCCGCGGGTGCGGGAGAGCGCAAGACGGCGCTCAAGCTTTGTCGGTCTCTGCAGGAACGACATTACAACACGGCCAGCGAATTGCTGGGCACGGCGATGTTTACCGATTTCCACTCGGAACTGGGAAGCGACTTCGAAGCGCTCGACGAACTGCTCCGAGGCATCACGGCAGTTGGCGAGATCACCCCACGAACTACCGATCACGTCGCAGCTTTCGGCGAAATGCTCTCCAGCAAGATCGTTGCAGCCGCGTTTGTTGCGCACGGACTGAAGAGCGCGCACGTGGACTCGCGCGAAGTTCTGGTCACCGACAGCAACTACATGTCAGCGGCGCCGCTGCAGGAAGAAACCAACGAGCGCCTGCAAAGCAAAGTGAAGCCGGTGCTCGATGCCGGCCAGGTTCCGGTGATGGGCGGATTTATTGGGGCGAACCGCGCGGGCGTGACTACGACGATCGGACGAGGCGGCTCCGATTTCTCCGCCGCGATTGTGGGCGCGGGGCTGGGCGCCGAGCGAATTGAAATATGGACCGACGTGGATGGGATACTGACTACCGACCCGCGCATTTGTCCGGACGCGCACCGCATCAAGGTGATCAGCTTCGATGAGGCGGCGGAACTGGCGTACTTCGGCGCCAAGGTGCTGCATCCTGCTACGGTGCTGCCGGCGATCCAGAAAAACATTCCCGTGTACGTGCTGAATTCGCGAAATCCATCGTGCGAAGGGACGAAGATTACCACCCGCGCGCCGCAGGGGAAAAACATTTTCAAGGCGATTGCGGTAAAGAAGCGCATCACCATTGTGGACGTGGCTGCGCCGCGCATGCTGCTGGCGCACGGCTTTCTGCGCGCGATTTTCGAGGCCTTTGACCGGCACAAGGTCGCGGTCGACGTGGTATCGACCTCTGAAGTGAGTGTTTCGCTTACTGTCGATTCGAACTATGCCATCCCAGCGCTGGCGGCCGATCTGGCCAAGCTCGCCGACGTGAAGTATGAGGGCCGCAAAGCCATCGTGTGCCTTGTGGGCGAGAGCCTGCGGGATAAGCCAGGTGTGGCCGCGCTGGTGTTTGGTGAGCTGAAAGATAAAAAGATTCGCATGATTTCGCAGGGCGCGTCGGAGATTAATCTGACGTTTGTGATCGAAGAGGATGAAGTACCGGAGGTGATCCAGCGGCTGCACCGCACGTTTTTTGCGGAGTTGGATCCGGAAGTGTACGCTTAAGAACTCTATCGCGGAGATCGCGGAGAAAGGCCGCGGAGAACGCGGAGAATCTTTGAGGTTTTTCCGCAAGCTCCGCGGCATTTCTCCGCGATCTCCGCGTCAAAGGTTGTTCCATGAACATTCTTCTTCTGGGCCGCGGAAAGACGGGATCGCTGGTGGCGGAATTCGCGCGCCGGCGCGGGCACGAGGTTCAGGCCGTGGGCGCCGCGGAGAATGCCAGCTGCGCGGCTCTGACCCCAGAAAAACTGCGCGACATTGACGTAGTGATTGATTTCACCGTCCCCTCTTGCGTTGTCGGCCATATCGAAGCCTGCGTCAGCGCGGGCAAGAACATGGTCGTGGGCACTACCGGTTGGCATGGAGAGGTGGATCGAGTGCGTAAGTTGGTCGAGAGCCACGGCACGGGATTCGTTTATGCAGCAAACTTCTCGGTGGGTGTGAATTTGTTTCTCGACGTTGCGCGCGCGGCAGCGGCCGCTTTGCGACACGACTACACGGGACAGATTTTCGAGCGGCACCACGTTCATAAGAAAGATGCGCCGTCGGGGACGGCGATCGCGCTCCAGCGCGTAATCCGCGAAGCCTGCGGCAAGGACAAGGACAAAGACCTCGAGATTATTTCCTTTCGCGAAGGCGATGTCGTGGGCATGCACGAGGTCGTACTTGAGTCCCCCGCTGACAGAATTTATCTCTGTCACGACGCCAAATCGCGCCAGGGCTTCGCCGATGGCGCGGTGCGCGCGGCGGAGTGGCTGGGCGGCAAGAAGGGGTTCTACGATTTCAAGGACGTGTGGCGGGAGCTGTAGTTCCGCACCCGTTTCCACGCAAAGCCGATTCGCGTTATCTTATTACCATGCAACTTCGCGGCTGTGGTACTGCGCTTGTAACTCCGTTTCATCAGGATGGTTCCATCGACGACGCTGCCTTGCGCAATCTGGTGGCGTGGCAGGTGGAGTCTGGCATAGATTTCCTCGTCCCTTGCGGAACCACGGGCGAGACGCCTACGCTCACGCACGACGAATGGCTGCACGTGATCGATACGACCATCGAGGTGGTCGCGGGACGCGTGCCGATCATGGCGGGCGCGACATCGAACTCCACGCACGACGCCGTGGAAAAAGCTAAAGAAGTCGCCGCGCGCGCTGGAGTCGACGCCATCCTCACTGCTTCTCCTTACTACAACAAGCCGACGCAGGAGGGCCAGTACCGGCACTTCAAGG
>OBLU010003636.1_pt1 | contig 13940 bp, 18 predicted proteins | sample 1518681 | NCBI WGS metagenome assembly OBLU01 (sample SAMEA3539304, study PRJEB22396) | soil metagenome | biome: tundra; feature: field; material: soil | place: USA | collected 2010-05 | depth 0.15 m
CGTCTGAACTCCAGTCACGCCAATATCTCGTATGCCGTCTTCTGCTTGAAGAAAGCTCCACGTCGATCCAGCACCCGAGGCACCGCCCCGCGCGGAACATCACGCGGGCGCCTGCGCTGTCGCGAACACCGTGAGAGGGACTGAGGCTTGCCGCAGCCGGATGTTCGTGCTCGTGCGGCGCCGTCGACGGGCCGTCCGAACCGCTCGGTCGGCCCGAACGCACCCGCGCACTACGCCCGTACGATGCTGTTCAACAAGTCGAAGGACGCCGAGGCGGTCAAGGCGCAATAGGCGGCGGCGCACGACCCGCGCGAGCAGGTACGCACCATCGCGGGCCCGCGCACGGGCAAGTCGTTCACGATCGAGGAGCGCGTCTGCTGGCTGCTTGCCCAAGTGGCCTTGCCGAGGTCGATCGCGGCCGTCTCGTTCAGGGGAGCCTCCGCGCGCGACCTCGAGCGCCGCATCAGGGACGCCTGCGAGAAGAGAGGCCACGACCACGCGGAGATCAGGATCACGACGCTCCACTCGCTCGCGTTGCGCGCGCTCAAAGCGCACCCCGTCGACCCCCGCGTCCTGGACGACTGGGAGCTCCGCCACATTTTCGACGACGAGTTCGGGCACTCGGCTGGCATCGGTACCGTCGAGCGGTTGCCGGCTCGCCTCGCGGACGCTTCCGGGGGCGTTATACCTCCCAAGGTGTCTCGCCGGCGCGGCTGTCGCGACGGCGCGCGTCCTGCCCACCCGTTGTTGCAGCCGCTTCACGGCTGCCTCGCGCTCGCCTCGGACGATTCGCGAGGCAGCCGTTGCATGCAGTTGGCGGGGTATGCGTCGAAGCGTGTGGGCCTGTCGCCGCGGCTTGTTCTCAAGCACGTCAGGGTGTAACACGACTTCGACACTTATCTTAGTCCGTCCGAGTCCTTGCAATAGGCGGCTACACGATATCTCTGCAGTACTCCCATCTGCTATTCCGTGACAAGCCGGCGCTGTGGCTACAAATCTGCCGGCTTCTTCGAGTAGAAAGGGTCCACGATGATCCACGTCCTCAGGCGGCGGCGATTGATGCTGTCGCTATTAGGAGCGGCGATGGCGATCTTTGCCGGACTAGTGCTGTCGGGCGTTTCGACGGCGCGATCGGCTGGGTCGGCTGTCCCTCAAGAAGGTCCCCAGCAGGCGTCGGATGCGGCAACGTCAGCTTATCTCCAAAGCTACGGCGTGCTGGAGCGTGCGCCGTCTGCCCAGGATAGTCTGCCGGGCGACCCAGGAGACGGTGTTGTCACGGCGAGCCGGCTCGTGTCCGGATCGACCGACGCAGTACCTGAATGGATAGCGACGACTAGCTCGGGGCAGTTGTGCGAGATCACAAGCGACCAAGCGTTTGGATCTAGCGCGCTTCCGAGTGCCTGCGTAAGCGCCGCGGTTCTGGCCGCCGACGGCGAGCTGCTGGTGGGCGGCGCCGCTGCCTACCCCAACGGCCTCCCGGGCGCGGCTTCTCAGGCGGGTGACGGCAAGGCAGCCCTTGAAGCGAACACCCCGCCGGAGGTAGTCGCTGGGGTGGCACCGGATGGAATTGCGTCTGTGACCGTCGACTTCGCGGACGGCAGCAAGGAAACGGCGACGGTCCACGACAACGGCTTTGAAGTCGTCGCACATGGAGGTATGCCGTCGGGATTCACGTGGGCTAGCGCAGACGGTCAACATCACACGCAAGGAGACGCATCATGAGGTTCGCACACAGGCTGGCGCACGTCGGGCGGTCGACTCGTGTCCTCGTGGCGGCACTGACCGCGACGGGGCTCATGCTAGTACTTCAGTCGGCTCCCGCAAGCGCCTACACGGGCGTGTTCTGTAACGGCGTCTGGCTGTATGAACCACCAACCACGCCGTATTTGTGCGTCAGTAGTTACACCACTAACTTCCGACGGACGATCGGAAGCTCCATTTCCGACTGGACCGAAGTCGGCGAAGATAACCAGAACGGTGGCCAGAACTTGTTTGGCTATTGCGAGACCGGCGGTTGCACCGCGAACACCGGTTACGAGCCGTCTGACATAAACGGCTACTCGTCCATCCAGTCCTCGGAAGGCCAGCCGTACGGCGGAGATTATTACTACGGGTACCAGTACGTCTAAAGGCACGATTGGCTTCGGCGAGCGTGACGCTCGCCGAAGCCACGCCAAAGCCGTCGCGGACCACACCTCCAAGAACGCTCTCGGTGGCGCCTGCCCCGAGAGGTGTTGTGCGTTACGGCGACGATGCGTTCCCTCGGCCTTGTGTGTGCTGCGCCCCGTCGGGCGTCGTCCAGGTGTATTGCGTGGGCGGACTCGTGGCCGAGAACTGGAAGCCGTTGTCGGTCACTGGAACCGCGGCCTGCCGCCCATCGGCGAAGAGTACGTGGACCTCGCCGATGCCGTCGGGGGCGACCCCACCGAACAAGAACTGTGCTCCTGGCGGCGGAGTTGGATCGTTCGCAGGAGTCGTGGGCGCATTCCCTGCGTACGCACCTGCGATCAACATCTGGCTCCCGTCCTCGATGCTCGATGCGGGCAGACAGGCGCTCGGAAGGGCGCTGCTGCCAAACGGGCGGTCGCTGAGCACCACGCATAGTCTGCCGTCGGCCGTTACTGCGATCCACTGCGATGTCGGATCTGACGGTACCGAGACGAGGCGCACCTCGCTATACGGCTCATCGCCCGTGCTACCGGGCAGGACGTCCTGCGCGCTCGCCGGCCGCTGCCAGACCGAGAACGAACCGATATACGCCCGTGTCGGTGGGCTTACACTTCCACTGAGATTGACAATGCCGAGGGCACCTGCGGCGCCAAGCGCGCTCACGGAAAGAGCGGCCGTAGCCCCCAGGCCCAGCACAACGGTCGACAGTGCGAGCCGCCGGGGACGCAACGCTACTCGCCGTCGGATCAAGCTTCGCGCGCGTTGCGGGGAGACGCGGACGCTCTCTCTCGCTCGCGCGGCGCGCACAAGCTCGTCGTGAAGAATCTGAAATGGGTCGCTCATGGCTGTGTTTCGTCCAGTCTGGTTCTGAGTTTCGCGAGGCCGCGGGACACGCGCTTGCGCGCGACCTGCTCGGAGCATCCAATCTGCCCAGCGATCAGCGAGTAGGGCTGATCGGCGAGCACTCGACGGAGCACCGCTTGGCGCTCATCTGTACCCAGTTCACCCAACGCCTCGGCGAGATCTATCTGGCCAGCGAATTCGACGCTCGAGAGCTGCTCGTCATCAAGCTCGATTCGCGCCATCCCGAGGCGCCTCCGGCTTGACTCCGCGACGCGGTTGCGACGCCTGGCGTCGGCGATGAGATGTCTCGCGATCCCGATCAACCACCCGATCGCGGGCCCCCGCTTGCCGTCGTACTGCTCGCGGTGCTCGAGTGCCGCAGCGAACGTCTCCGCGACCACGTCGAACGCCGCATCCGCACCCGCGACCCGTGGGACGACAAAGGCCGTCAACCCACGGACGTGTCGCTCGTAGAACTCCCCGAAGTCCACGGCCACGCCGCTGGCCAGCAAGACCTCGTCAGAGCGGTCCATGTCGCGCATCTACTCGTACTACGCGCAACCTACCCAGCTTGTGACCGGATCGGCCCAATTTCGCCGTGGTGGTCGACCGGACTCTCGCGGGCGTTTCGAGCGGAGCGACCACCCACACCAGCGCGATCGTGGTCGTTGAACAGTGGGGAGCGCGTTCGTCACCTGCCTTCGCGCATCACCCGCCCTCGTCATCGCGTGCCTAGTCGCGACCCCAACGAGAGTGGGGCGCGCCCGACCACTCCCCGGCCCTGCGACGAGTGCGCGTGGATGCACGGACCTGGAGTCTACGGTTGTGAGATCTGTCGATACAGGAGGGTCGCAGCGGCCTGGGCCGAGAAGGCCTTACTCCCCGCCCTGAAACACGGAACCCTTCGAGATACCGGCGACCCCAACCGTTCGTGCCCGCGCGTTGCGTCGTTGCCAGCCGCCGGCTCCGAACGCACGCGCCGGGGGTGGCTCGGAGGGGAAAGAATTGGGCAGTCACGGACCTCGGCTCGCTGCCTCACAGACGTCGCAGCCCGTGCGGTCGCGCTCACCGCTCCGCTCCACCGGGAGGGAGCGCGCTGAACCATCACCGCCACCGCGTCCGCAACCCGGGCGAAGCGCACGTGCGGGCTCCCTCTTCGCCTAATCGAGGCCGAGACGCCGGCATTAGCAATCTGAAACCGTCGGCGTGGCCGTCGTGGACTGGGGCGGGGTTCGTTGACCCCGCCCCAGTCCCTCCGTCAACTACCGCGCCGCCGTGGTTACGGCTGGCTGGCGTGGGGTGAGCCGACTGCTTGCGTCACACGAGTGCCGTTGCCGTTGACAAATGCGATGGCCGCCGGTGTGCCGTTCAGGTTCGCCATGTATACGTTGTCATGGACGGGAAGCGTCTGCACCGTGCCGTCTTTCAGGCTGACCGACACCGCCATCACTCCGTCAGAGACGAGGCCTGCGATCGTGGTGTGCCCCGGGTTCTTCGTCGCCGCGTACCCTGTGAACTCCATCTCGCCTGCGATCGCGGCCCTATCGCCGGCACACACCGCACCGCCGAGTAGATGCGCAGTGGTGGTTACGCCCGCCGTGTACGTCGGATCAGCGATCAGGCAGACTGATCCGGCGCCCGGTACGACCCAGGCACCGCCAGCGTCGAAGCCGCTCGCCTGTCGCGCCAGCGCGAGATTACCCCCGAATACTCCGGCGAACGACCCATCGCCCAGGCCAGCGGATTCGATCGAAGGCACCGAGTCGCTCGCCGCCACTGGCCGGGCCAGGACGCCAAAGCTGCTTGCGTCCGCAGCATCGACTGTTTGCGCGACCGCCGCGCGCGCTCCACCTTCGAATGCTTCAGGTGTAATCGGGCCGCCTCCACCGCTGGCGGCCATTGCCACCACCGCTCCGCCCCCGCCAATAAGACAACAGGCCGCGACAGTCGCCAGTGCCGTGCGTCCGCCGATCCTGAAGCGTCTCTTTATCGTCGTCATCGCCGTCGTCATGATGAGTAGTCTCCCCAGCCCGTGAAGTAATCCGCCGTCGACGAGTTGCTACCGACCCAACCGTAGGCCGTAGCACCGTTGCAGCTCGTTGTGCAGTAAATGGCGTTGTATACGTTGAACACGTTGTCGCCGTCGCACACGCCCAATTCGAAGGAGCCATACACACCGTAGCCGGTGCACACGCCCCTTCCGTTGCCGTCCGTGTTCCATCCTTCGGTTTCAACCCACGTGTGAACATTCGGGCCGTTGCAGTTGGCGCCGGACGTCAGATAGACATCGGTGCACCCAACAAAGTCGCCCGACCCCGCGAATGCGCTCGCCGCGAACCCTAGCGCTGCAAGCACTAGGAGCAATGATGTGAGCGCGATGATTCGCCCCAGAGAATGAGATCCTGTGTTGCGAGCTGCCATCAGACCTCCATATGTGGTTTTGTGCAGGAGCGCCCTGTTACCGGCGATGACTATTCGCGGGCGGTATCGACTCGCCACGAGGCGAACACCGCGAGCAGCTAGACGTTCGCAGCAAGCAGCACGAGCGTGGGTGCACGCGAGGCTGAGGATTTAACGCCAACCCCCCGCGGGCGCTGTTAACGATTAGATCGCTGCCCGGGTGACGTGTCAAGCGTGGTCATCGGAAAGTTCACACTGTATTTAGCCGGTCGGTCATTGGTTTACTGACAGTCCGTAGGCGTGCCAGTACGAGCTTCTCGAAGGAGGCGATGATCGGGCCCGAGCGGCCTTGGATTACTCACGGAGTGGTGCGTGGCTACTGCGGCGGCTCCCCGCTTCGAACGCTAGTCGGGAGGCCGGCGCGGGTCACCGGTCCGCTGGGGCCGGTGAAGCTGATTGACGCGGGCGGCGACGGCACGGCACCCATCCAGACGTTTTCGTCTACCGGCAGCGACGTTGTAGCTCCGTCGGCGAACGTGAGTCGGATCTGGGTCACGCCGTCAGGCACGATCCCGGCCGTGTAGACAGAGGCCAGGCCCCCAGTCCCGGCGGTCGTTGCATATCCCCCGTACCAGCCGCTCGTGACCTGGGACGCCGGTGCGCAATACGTGATGCCGGTCGCGCCCGGCACGTGCGTCGCAGGAAGCGGTCCCGTCTCCTGGTCTTGACTCAGCCCTTGAGCGTTCTCAGCGACGAGGCAGATATTTCCGTCATTCGCTGGGATCACCCACGCGGCGCCACTGGCCAGTCCCTGAACACGACGCGACAGAGCGATGTTTGCGCCCTCGGCTGCTCCGGCGGGAGTATTGGTAAACACTTGACTGTCATAGGGATAGAGGGCGTCTGTCGCGACTCGCGGCCGACGCAGAATCTCCATGGCAGTTTGGTCTGAGGTCGTCGAAGGCTCCGGCGCGACACGCTGACCGCCAATCCACGCCTGCGGACTAATCGTGCCCGTGTTGAAGGTTCCGGCAAGGGCGAGCCCCCCGGCGCTCCCGGACACGCCGAGCGCCACGATCACAGCCACGAGCGGACGGCGCAGCCAACGGCCCGCCCCCAGAGTGTTCCGGTGCGACACGTCAGGCGGCGCTGGCTGGGACATGAGCCAGAGATCGTGCTCAGCCCGTTCGAGCTGATCTCCGATGCGATCGAGAATGTCAGTCATCACAATCCTCCAGTTCGGCGCAGCGAAGCGTTTTCAACGCGCGACTCACCCGCATGCGGACAACCACAGGCGAGCAGCGGAGTTCCTCCGCGATATCGATGTACCGGCGCCCCTCGACGAAATGCGCGGTCAGAGCGTGAAATTGCTCTGCCGGCAGCAGCCGCGCGAGGTGCGCCAGAAAGTCCGTCGAGTGGACGATCTCGTTGATGCGATCGATATCCGCATCGTCGACTTCGACCCGCTCCATCGCCAACCGCTCACGGGCGGCAGCCTCGACCTGGCTGCGGCGGTAGCTATCGACGCATTTGGAATGAGCGACCGTAAACAGCCACGCAACGGGATGCTCGGGCACCTCCCACGAGCGGTCATGAACGGCAAGCAACGCCGCCGCGAACGTCTCAGCCGTCAGATCCGCTGCCAGCTCGGGCTCGCGAGTTCGAGCTCCATGGAAAGCGAACACAGCCGCCCGGTGGCGACGATAGAACTCGCCAAAGCCGACACCGCGGTCGCGGCTCTCCAAGAGCAGCTCACGATCACTACGAGACCCCGGATCACGCCCCATACGCTTAAAGACGCACGAGCCGTGCAAAACGTAACCGTCGACGCAGAGGCGCCGGACAACGGCTGCAGATGACCGGCGCAGTAGACACCATTACACAGCGATTTCGCGGCGTGCGGGCGCATCCGACGCCCCCAGATTCAGGATTCGCATCCTCGGGAGACACAGACAGACCGGCCGGAGTTCGCTTAGTGGAGGGGCCGAAGCTCGGGCGGACTGGGTAGGCCAACCCTGTCGAGCGCCCACTGAGCCCAACCGGCTTCGGCCTCGAGCACGCGCTGCCACTCGCGCAAGTCGGCCACGGCGGTGTCGTCTCGAAGGGCGATTACGATGGTCTCTCGCGTTCGTGGCCGGTCGATCCGCTGACGTATCCCAAAGACACCAGCCACCGGATTCGTTCGCTCGTCCGGAGAGTGGAGGTCGATCAGAGCCGCGCCGTCGGTGAATACGACGCCGTGCAGGTGCTGCACATCCTCGACGAGGCGAAGGGCCTCTTCGCGGAGCGCGATGGCCCGTGACGCCAGGGTCTGCGTGCTCCACGGCGTGAGCTGCCATAGGTTGTCCAGTGATTCGACCAAGAGCCACGTGGCTCCGGATCTCCGCGTCTGGCCGACAGCTTCCGTGATGCGTGCGGCGGTTCGCCGCCACAGGTTCACAGCGGGCATAGCGATGTTGGTGGCGGGCTGATCGCTCCCGGCGGGCACCACCTCGAACCGATTCCTGCCCGCTCGGACCGCGGGCACACTCACGCCTGCGGCGACCGCCCCGCAAGCCGCTGTCAAATCGGCGATCAGCGTCACCGTGCTGGCCTCGTCAAGGGGCTCGTTCGCCTCGCCGTTGATCCGAACTCGATGGATCCGAACGGACTCCATCAGTGGCGTGGTCAGGACGTCGAGCCAGGCGTCAACGTCTCGCGTCAGCTCGGCGCGAAGTAGCGTCTTGGCCTCGACGCGAAGCTCCCCGTCAGGCCCTTCGAGCGAGACGTCGGCGGGCGAACGACCGCGGGCCGCTGGCTCCATCGTCGGTACCAGGCCCGCCCGCAGCCCGACCGCGGCAATCCGCAGGCTGCACCGAGCTGCCGCCAGCTCGTGGGGGACCGGATTGGTTTGGAACTTTCGGCGCACGGACGCCATCCCCGGTCGTGCGCGCAACAGATGCAGTTCCGCAGCGAGGTCAACCAGAAGGGCGAACGAGTGAAGGTGGCCGGCTGCCAGCGCGAGCTCCGCAGGAAGCGAACCCGTCTGCCAGCACGTGTCGACCCAATCGTCACCCAACTCCTCCCGAAGCACCCCGAGCGCCCAAATACCGCAGCGCTTGCCCTCCTCAGACCACCCCGACCCGGCGAACATCGTGGCGAGCACCTCCCAGCCCGGGGGCGGCACGCCCGACGGTAGACGCCGTACCCGCTCCCCAGCATCGTCGGCACCGGCCAGGTCAGTCATAGTTGCGCTCAGTCATCCGCCACGATCGCACCACCCACCTACAGTGGACCACACCAGTTCGCAGCAGCCACCCGGCGGACGACGCCGCACCTCGATCCACAGCAGTTCAGCCGACTGGTTGAACGCGCCGGCGCGATGCGACACGAAGCCGGCCGCTGCGCCGCCGCCGACCTGCTCCACGCCGCGCGTATCCCCTCCGCCGTATTGCCCCCGTGAGAACATAGTGAGAACAAACGCTCGTCCAGATACGTCCGAGTGCGCGCACGAAGCGGCCGATTTTGCGGCCTACGGACGCATCTGACCCCCCCAGGTTGAGGTTGGCTACCTTGGAGCGGCCAGTGGGCGGCCAGACCGGCCGCGATACGGCTGTACCACGGGGCGGTCGCGACCGTCGCCAACTGGGTGACCAGCCGCCGTCTCGACCGGCACAATGTCTCCCGTGGAGCTCGAGATCGAGATTCTGGACCACATCCGCGCCGCGTGCGCAGCCCACGCGGACGAATGCGACCAACCGCCCAAGGCGATCCTGCTGAACCCCGGCAACTACCAGCTGGTCGGTTGGCACGAGGTTTTCGGGCTGCCCGTTCTGCCAGACGATCGAGTCGCCCCAAAACGCTTCAAGCTCGTCTGCGGCACTGGCCACGGCGGCTACTGCGCCGAGGGCGTTGTGTACTGGGACGCGGTCGGCGCGGCCTATGTGGCGGCGCCACCTGCCCAGGAAGCGAACTAACCGATCTCGTCGTCGAAGTCCGCGTGCGAGAACAGCTCGCCGCCGTAGAGAGCGACGAGCTTGTACTTGAGGTGCACGGCACCGGCCTTCGAGAGTTGCGCAATGCGACGCTGCTCTAGGTAGTCATGGTGCACCGTGATCGCCGAGTAGATGAGTGCGAGGCTCTCGGGAAGCTCCTTGTCGGTGATCGCCGGCACGTAGAAGTAGTTGACGAGGTGGTCGTACCGACGCAGGTCGTCGACCGACCCGGGCTTGACAGCACCCTCGTCGACGAGACGCTGGAGCGGAAGGACGGGGGCCAGCATGCGGACTGGGTGTGCGTAGCGTCCTGTGTCTCCCTGGGCGATCATGCTGCAAGTTGGGGTGAGAAGCATCCCGAAGCCCGGCTCGAACGGGCCAGATAGGAACTTGCGCTTGCCAGCGCTGTGGTCGACTGCCTCAGGCGGCCACGGGTAGCCGAGCGGCACGTCGTGAAACAGGTCGCCCTGCCGTACGTACGGAGCGCGTTCCTCGTAGTAGGAGTCGTCGCTCGGTCTTGGCTCCCAGTCGGAGAGCGCCACGCAGCCACCTTAGCTGCGTGGCGCGACGGAAGCTAAGCGTCGTAGTCCTCTTGGTCGAGCGTGTGGCGCTTGGCTGGGCGCCGACGTTCGGACGTAACCGTGGTGTCCGGAGCGAATTGGCTCCACATCTCCTTGCGCATGCGCTCGACGTCTTCCTTGCGAAAACGCCGGAAGCCAGAGCCAGGCAGCCGAACCGCCTTGAGTTGACCTCGCTGTTCGAGATTGCGAACCGTGTTCTCGTGGACGCCAAGCTGCTTGGCCGTCTCGCGGACGTTAAGGCACTCAATCGACATCAGATCATCTCCATCTGGGACGTGGTCTGGGACCACACTATATAGCGATGTTGTCGGCTATGTCAAGCTTGGCTAGCTTAGCGAGGTTATCGAGCTTGTGGACTATGGTATCCTTGTCGGCGTGATCTCGGTCCGCCTTGAATCGCTGAAACCCTCGGTCGCCGGCCGAGCAGGTCCACCTCGAACCGGCTGTACTCGGCCGGTGTCGTGATGACGGGCCGACGCTTCCATGTGCTCTCGCTTGACGGCGGCGGCTTCAAAGGCATGTTCGCCGCAGTGCTGCTTGACCGCCTTGAGGCGGATCTCGGCATCTCGGTGATCGAGCACTTCGACCTCGTGACCGGCACGTCAACGGGCGGCATCATCGCCCTCGGCCTCGGCGCGGGCCTACGCCCGTCGGAGATCGTCGCCTTCTACACCAACCACGGCCGGTCGATCTTTGCCCATCCGCGCCCGCGGACACTACGCCGGCTCGGGCGCAGCAAATATTCCGCCGCGCCCCTGCGCCGCGCGCTCGAGGAGGCCTTTGGCGACGTCACGCTCGGAGACAGCACCGTGCCGCTCGCGATCCCCGCCTACGACCTTTGTAACGACACCGTCTACGTCTTCCGCACGCCTCACGCCCCGAAACTGCTGCGCGACGGGCGCGAGCGCATGGTCGACGTTGCACTGGCCACGACGGCAGCGCCCACATACCTCCCCGCCCACAGCCTGCGCGGCCTACGCCTGATTGACGGCGGGATGTGGGCGAACAACCCGACGATCGTCGGAGTCGTCGAGGCCGTAAACACGTTCGGCTACGACTTAGCCGACATCGGCGTCTTCAGCATCGGCACCACGATCGACACCGTCAAGCGCCCCGCGCGACTCGACCGCGGCGGACTCGTCCCGTGGGCCACAGACGCGATACCGGTAGTTGTACGCGGTCAGAGCCTGGCCGCCAACAACCATGCTCGACTCCTGCTTGGGGACGCCAACGTGCTCCGCATCGATCCGCAGGTGCCAGCACAGGACCTGCGACTCGACGCCGTCAGCATCGAGAAGCTGCGCGGCCGCGCCGAGCACTGCAGCCGCCAGATCAGTCCGTCCTTCCAGCAGAAGTTCGTCAACCACCGGGCCGCCCCTTACATGCCCAGCGTCACGCCCGCCAACGTCCCCACTCTCAAGTAGAGGAACTCATGCTCGATACCGCAAACGATCTGATCAGCCATCTCCTCGAAGGCACTGTTGATGCCCTCGACATCCCCGAGCAGCTTCGCGCCGCCGCAGTCGATGCATACGACGACGTCGGCAACTGGCTCGCTGACCACGCCGATCCCGGTGGCGATGGCTGGTACGTGTATCCCCAAGGGTCATTCCTGCTCGGCACAGTGGTCCAAGCCGTCGGCCACGACCATTACGACCTCGATGCGGTCTGCCGGCGAAACATTCCGAAGGAGAGCACGAGCCAGACAACGCTGAAGGCCGAGGTTGGCGGCGTCCTTGACAATTACGTGGAGTCCCGGCGCTGGGATCCCGCGGGCCCCGATCGCTGCGAGGAGCGCAAGCGCTGCTGGACGCTCGCCTACCCGGTTCCGTTCCATCTCGACGTACTACCGGCGATCCCCTGCACGGACGGGTCGCCGACGGGAATCCTCCTCACGGACAGAACACTGCGGCACTGGCAGTACTCCGACCCGATCGCCTACGGGAAGTGGTTCCGAGCTCGAATGGTCGACGAGCTGATTGCGAAGCGCCTGAGACTCGCCGAGACAGCGCGAACGGAACCGGAGGCAATCCCGGATGCCAGCGTGAAGACAACGCTGCAGCGGGTCGTACAGGTTCTGAAACACCATCGGAACGTGTTTTTCGCCGACGACCTTGAGTCTCGTCCCGCATCGATCCTCGTCACCACCCTCGCGGCGCATGCGTACCGCGGCGAGCAGGACGTCTACATGGCGACGCTGCAAACGGTAGAGCTGATGCCCCACTACATCGAGCACGACGGCGAAACCTGGCAAGTCCCGAATCCCGTGGAGGAGCGAGAGAACTTCGCCGACAAGTGGTCTGACGAGCCAGACCGTGCCACCAGGTTCTTCGAATGGCTGGGGCAGCTGAGCACGGACTTGCGCGAGGCCGACGAGCGTCGCGGGCTGGACAAAGTTGCCGCACGCCTCTCCGAGAGCTTCGGCCGTGAGCCAGTCGAGAAGGCGACGCGGCGACTCGGCGAGACTTACCGCGACGCGCGCGACGCCAGTCGCCTCGGCTTTGCCGCCAGCACCGGCCTGCTGTCTGGCGCTGGCGCGATCGCGGTCAGGCGGCACGACTTCTACGGTCGTGGCGGTGCGACCTAAAACCGCGGCCCAGCAACTCGTCGCGCTGAGCGCCCTGCCAGTGACGGTCACCGCGACCGTGAAGCGCGGGTGGCTCCGCTGGGAGGGCCGGCTACAACCAACCCCGCTGAGCGACACGTACCTGCTCCGCATCGAATATGCGCCGCCGGCGCGGCCGCAGATCACGGTGGTAAGGCCGGAGCTGGACCCCCCAGACTCTCGTGATCTCCCGCACGTGTTCCCCGGGAACCAGCTCTGCCTCTGCTATCCGTCGCAGTGGGACGGTTCGGAGCTCATCACTCGCACGCTCCTCCCGTGGGCGGCTGAGTGGCTGCTCCATTACGAGCTATGGAAGTTCACGCACGAATGGCATGGAGGGGGCCACGAGCCGAGGCTGTCTGAGACCGACTCGCCGATCGCGGCATAGGCCACCGATGTCGCGCTCTCTGGGCCCTCCGGGATGGCGATCTTGTCTGCATCTGGGGAACACACATTGGGAACACGGGCGCCTGGACGGCACCAGGAAACCTGCGGGGTCATCCTCCAAGAATATGCGGTTTTGCAGGTGAAACCTCACACATGCGGGCGGAGGGACTTGAACCCCCAAGGGCTTTCGCCCACCGGCTCCTAAGGCCGGCGTGTCTACCAATTCCACCACGCCCGCGTGGTGCGCGATCCGCGAGTTGGCCCGCGACTCGTGACGCGTTCTAGCAGAGCGGGACGGCGTCCCGCGGTGCACGCCGCGGCGCCCGAGCGGCTCTGGGTACGATCCGACGCCCGGCCCGGGTGCCCAAATCGGTAAAGGGAGCGGTCTCAAAAGCCGCCGCTCGCAAGAGCTTGTGGGTTCGAATCCCACCCCGGGCATGGCGCACGCCAGACCGTCATGCAGCTCGGAGCGCCTGTCAGCTCCCGTCATCGTCGAGTAGATGAGCCATTTGGACCGTCAAGACCAAATCCGCGGCGACCTCAGCGAGCCGCGCGCGCACTACATCGCCGTGGTCGGCCCGGGCGACGCCGATCGCCAGACCTGCGAGCTGGCGGCCGAGGCGGGGCGACTGATTGCCCGCCGAGGCGCCGTGGTCGTGTGCGGCGGGCTCGGCGGAGTGATGGAGGCGGCGGCGCGCGGCGCGCGCGAGCTGGGAGGCGCAAGCCTGGGCGTCCTCCCAGGGCGCGACCGCGCCGAGGCCAACGCCTACCTGACGCTGGCCATCGCGAGTGGCCTGGGAGAGTTGCGAAACGGGCTGCTGGTGCGCGCGAGCGATGCCGTGCTCGCCATCGGGGGCAGTTGGGGCACCTTGAGCGAGGTGGCACTGGCTCTGCGCCTGGACCTGCCGGTCGTCTCACTCGGCGGCTGGAACGTCGTCGATTCCGGCGATGCGCCGGTGCCGGGTCTCATATCGGCCGGCT